>Ga0126307_10002388_pt1 | contig 12657 bp, 10 predicted proteins | sample Plot28_FD_89955 | JGI IMG/M metagenome (GOLD analysis project Ga0126307, IMG submission 89955) | Serpentine soil microbial communities from UC McLaughlin Reserve, CA, USA - Plot28 | ecosystem: Environmental > Terrestrial > Soil > Grasslands | place: USA: UC McLaughlin Reserve, Lake County...
GCGATCGTCGCGAACGAGGCCCGCCGCATGAGCGGGATGTTCTCGCGAATGAGGTCGAAGATGATGATGGTGTCGTAGATCGAGTAGCCCAGAACGGTGAGCACCGCGGCCACGGTCGCCGTCGTCACCTCCCGCCCCGTCAGCGAGTAGACGCCGACCGTCAGAGCGATGTCGTGGATCAACGCCACGATCACCGGGCCGGCGAACTTGAACTGGAACCTGATCGAGATGTAGAGGACGATCAGTAACAGCGAGACGATGACGGCGAGGATGGCGGCCTGCGCGATCTGTCGACCGAAGCTCGAGGAGACGCTGGTCGACCCTTCGACGTTCGCATTCAGCTGCGTCCGCAGGTCGTTCAGGAACGTCCGCTGCTCGGCCGGTTCGAGCGACTTCGTCCGGACCTGGAACTCCTTGTACGAGTCCGCGCCGAAGAGCTTCCCCTGGCCCTGGACGACCGCGCTCTGCTGCCCGACGGCGGCGGCCTGGTCGCGCACCGCTCCCAGCGACGTGGGGGTCGGCGTCGTCAGGGTCGTCTGCGTTCCGCCCTTGAAGTCGATGCCCAGGTTGAGCCCCTGCACGGCCAGCGAGATGACGCTGATCAGGATGGCCGCGCCGGAGAGCCCGAACCACCACCACCTCTTGCCCATGAAGTCGATCTCGAGCCATTTCGCCCGCTGGTTCGCGTGCGCGCCCATGAACTTCGGGTTGTCGAACCACCTGAAGCCGGCGAGCAGGCCGAGGAAGGCGCGCGTGGCGAGGACGGCCGTGAGCAGCGAGACCACCGTGCCGATCAGCAGCATCAGGGCGAAGCCCTTGACCTGGGCGGTCGCGACCGCGAAGAGGACCATCGCGGTGATCGCCGTCACGACGTTCGCGTCGATGATCGTGTGGAAGCCCTTCGAGTATCCGGTCGCGATCGCGTGCCGGACGCTCTTCCCGGACCGTACTTCTTCCTTGATGCGTTCGAAGATGACCACGTTCGCGTCGGCGGCGACTCCGATCGTGAGGATCAGGCCGGCGAAACCCGGCAGGGTGAGCGTCACGTTGAACGCGAGGATCGCGGCGTACATGAACGCCGCGTAGATCACGAGGCCGATGACCGCGACCAGGCCGAGGAAGCGGTAGAAGAAGAGGAGGAAGAGCGCAACGACGAGGAGGCCGATGCCGGCCGCGATCTTGGCCTCGTTCAGCGAGTCCTTCCCGAGCGTCGCCGAGACCTCGGTCTGCGCCTTGGTGTCGAACTGCACCGGCAGCGCGCCGGTCTGCAACACGAGCGCGAGGTTCTTCGCCTCGTCGAGCGTGACGCCGGTGATCTCGGCGCCGTTGTCCCCGGAGATGCCGGTCGGGTACTGCGTGAAGTCGATGGTCGGGAACGACTTGATCTCGTTGTCGAGGACGATCGCGAAGCTCTGGAAGTAGTTGCGCGGGTCGCCCTGGCTGCCCGCCAGCCGGTACGCCGCGGCGCCGCGCTGCGCTTCCTTCGCAGTGATCTCTCCAAAGATCCGCTTGCCCTGGTCCGTGAACTGCATGAGCACGACGGGCTGGTTCGTCTGCGGGTCGAAGTCCTGCTGCGTCCCCGAGAGCTTGAGGTCGTTCCCTGTCATCTCCGGGATCGGATTCGTCTCGCTCGGATCGAACTTGAAGAGGTAGAAGGAGGTTCGGGTCGGTGCGCCGACGCCGGGGCACACGGTGGCCGGCGGGCCGCAGGTGATCACGATCCGGTCGGAAGGGACGCCGAAGATCTTGTAGCCCTTCGGCAGCGTCTTCTTGTCTCCGATGAGCTTCTTGACCTCCGGCGCGTTGCGCAGCCCCTCCTCCGAGGTCGTGGGGCCGAAGACCCTGCGCTTGTTCTTGAACAGGTACCAGTGCGATGACTTGTCGCCGACCTGCGACTGCACGGGTGCGAGGAGCGCGTAGAGCGAGCCCAGCGGCTGGATCTGCCCGTTCACGGACTTCGACGGCGGCGCGATGTCTGCCTCCAGGTCGTAGAACTGGAGCTGCGCCGTCTTCCCGATCAGCTTCGCCGCCTCTTCGGGGTCGGTGACGCCGGCTAGCTGGATCACGATCTGGTCGGAGCCCTGCTTGCGGATCTCGGGCTCGGACACGCCGATCCGGTCGATGCGGTCGCGCATGATCGAGACCGAGCGGTCGAGGTCGGAGCTCGTGATCTTGTAGTTCGGCTTGTTCTCCGGCGGCTTCGCCTTCAGCACGACCTCCAGGCCGCCTTGGAGGTCGAGGCCGAGCGTCGGCTTCCGCTGGAGCGGCGAGCCGGGGATGGCGAAGAGGCCGACCACCACGAGGGCGGCGGCCAGCACGGCCGAGATGAGGAGATAGCGGCGCCGCTCAGTCATTCGCAGGAAGCCAGGTTAGCCGCGCTGCTCTGCGGCAGAGCGGTCGAGCTCGGGCTCCTCAGTCTCTTCCTCGGCGGCCGGCTGCTCCTCCTCGTCCGCCGCGTCCGCGAGCTCCTCGTCCTCCTCGTCGTACTCCTCGTCTTCGTCTTCCTCGGTCAGGATCCCGGCGACGGCGCGCTTCGCCATGCGCACGTGCGTGCCCTCCGCAATCTCGACCGTGACGTCGTCATCGTCCACCTCGGAGATCGTCCCGTAGATGCCGCCCGCGGTGACGATCTCGTCCCCGATCTGCAGGTTGGAGAGGAGATCCATCTGTTCCTGCTGCTTCCGCCGCTGCGGCCGGATGAGCAGCAGCCACATCAGGATGAGCAGCACGACGATGATGATCAGGGCGCCCAGGAGACTTCCTCCTTCAGTGCAGACAGTCGGCCGCGCTCGATTGCTTCGCGCGCGCGTGAGGTCAGGTCGAGCAAGAAGAACAAATTATGCAGGGTGAGCAGCCTGATGCCGAGGACTTCCTCCTGGTTGACGAGGTGGCGGATGTAGGCGCGGGTGAAGCGCGAGCACGCCGGGCACGCGCAATCGTCCTCGAGGGGGCTCTCATCGCGGGCGAATCGCGCGTTGCGGCGATTCAGCCGTCCCTCGCTCGTCAGCGCCGATCCCGTGCGCGCGGTTCGCGTGGGGAGGACGCAGTCGAACATGTCCACGCCGCGCTCGATCACCTCGAGGATTCCCATGGGATCGCCGATTCCCATGAAGTAGCGCGGCTTCACTTCCGGCAGGAGCTCGCAGCAGAAACCGGTCAGCTCGAACATCTGCTCGCGGCTTTCGCCGATGGACAGCCCGCCGATCCCGTTGCCGTCGAAGTCGAGCGCCGAGATCTCCTCGACCGAGCGGCGCCGGAGCTCTCGGTCGACGCCGCCCTGCGCGATGCCGAACAGGAGCTGGCCGGGCGCGCGCGGCGCTCGTTTCTGCCGCGCGGCCCAGAGCGTCGTGCGCCTCACGGCCTCCTCGTGCTCGCTCCGCGGCAGTCCGGGCGGGAGGACCTGGTCGAGGCACATGGCGATGTCGGAGCCCAGCGCCGCCTGGATCTCAGCCGCCAGCTCCGGCGTGAAGCGCGCCGGCGCGCCGTCGTAGACCGAGCGGAAGGTGACGCCGTCGTCGTCAGTCGCGGCGATCGTGTCGCGGAGAGAAAAGACCTGGTAGCCGCCCGAGTCGGTGAGGATCGGTCCGTCCCAGCCCATGAAGCGGTGGAGGCCGCCCAGCTCCGCGATCAGCTCGTGCCCGGGCCGGAAGTGCAGGTGGTACGTGTTGCCGAGGACGATGCTCGCGCCGAGCGCTCGCACCTCGTCCGGGTCGAGCGTCTTCACCGTCGCCTTCGTGCCGACGGGCATGAACGCCGGCGTGGGGACGTCGCCGTGCGCGGTGTGCAGCACGCCGGCGCGCGCCGCCCCTTCCGTGGCGGTGACCTCGAACCTCACAGGATCAGCATGGCATCGCCGAACGAGTAGAAGCGGTAGCGCTCCTCGACGGCCAGCCGGTAGAGGCGGCGCGTCTCTTCCACGCCCGCGAACGCCATCACGAGCGCCAGGAGCGTCGAGCGCGGAAGGTGGAAGTTCGTCAAGAGCGCGTTTACGCGGCGGAACTCGAAGCCGGGGGTGATGAAGAGCTCGGTGCGACCCGCGAGAGGCGCACCGCGCGAGATCGACTCGAGCACGCGCACCGTCGTCGTGCCGACCGCGAGCATGCGCTCGGCGGCATCGATCCGCTCCCACGCCTCCGGCCGCACCTCGTAGCGCTCGCCGTGCAGCCGATGGGCGCCGAGGTCGTCCTCGGCGACCGGCCTGAACGTGTCCAGCCCGACGTGCAGCGTCACTCGCACGACGTCGAGGCGCGCGAGGAGCTCGGGCGTGAAGTGCAGACCCGCGGTCGGAGCCGCGGCCGAGCCGGCCTTCCGCGAGTACACCGTCTGGTAGCGCTCGGGCTCGGCGAGCGTCTCGGTGATGTATGGCGGCAGCGGCATTTCCCCCTCCGGTTCGCCGTGCAAACGCAGCCGCCAGCGTCCCTCGCCGAGCGGCTCCAGCAGCTCCACCGGACCCAGGCGCTGGCCGGGCCGGAGCCGGCGCGAGGGGCGCGCGAGCCCCTCCCAGACGTCGCGCTCGAGCCGCTCGACGAGCAGCACCTCTGTCATGCCGCCGGTGGGGCGGCGCATCTTCAGCCGCGCCGGGACAACGCGCGTGTCGTTGACGACGACGAGCTCGCCATGCAGCTCCTCCGGCAGCTCGAAGAAGCGCCGGTGGCGCACGGCGCCGCTCGCGCGGTCGTACACGAGCAGGCGGGATTCGTCCCGGCGTTGCGCGGGATGCTGCGCAATGAGCTCGGCCGGTAGCTCGTAATCGAGGTCGCTTGTCTTCATGAACGTGCTCCGGTCGCCCTCCACGCCGACATGCGCGGCGTGAGAGCGTGAACTTTAAAAACGGCGCTCACGGGGGAACCTGGTTTCCCCCGTGCTGATCATCCGACGGCAACGCTAATGTCGCCGCATGGTCGGGATGTTCAGGAAGGCCGTCCGGGAAGAGGCCGCGCCCGTCGCGCGGCAGCTGGCCGAGGTGCGCGGGCTCGCGAACCAGACGAACCGCCGCATCGAGAAGCTCCAGGCCGAGCTCGAGGCCGAGCGGCACGACCGCGTCGAGGACCTCGCGGTGCTCGTCGAGCTGATCTCGAGCGGCTGGCGCACGGTCGAGAAGCGGCTGGCGCGGATCGAAGAGCAGCTCGCAGCCGAGCCGCAGCTGCGCGAAGTCGCCTAGCCGCCGCCCTACTTCGACGGCAGGAGCAACTCGAAGCGGCTGCCCTTGCCGGGCGTGCTCTCGAGGTCGAGGTCGCCGCCGAGCGCGACCGCGAGCTCCTTCGAGATGGCCAGGCCGAGGCCGGTGCCGCGGCCGTCGCGCGACCAGAACGGCCGGAAGATCCGCTCGCGTGCGGATGGCTCGATTCCCGGCCCCGAATCGGACACCGCGACCGCGACCTTTCCATTCTCACTCGAAAGCTCGAGCTCGATGCGGCCGCCGTCGGGCGTCCAGCGGAAGGCGTTCGCGAGCAGGTTGGAGATGATCTGCAGCACGCGGTCGCCGTCCGAGACGAGCACCGGCGCCCCGTTCACGTTCTGGACGTAGTCGATCTCGCGCCGGCGGGCCTCCTCCGAGAACGCGGTGTAGGCCTGGTCGAGCAAGCGGCCCATGTGCACCTCCTCGGCCAAAAGCGTGAAGCGCCGCGCGTTCAGCTTGGCGAGGTCGAGGACGTCGCCGACGAGACGCTCGAGACGCGCCGTCTCCGCCTCGATCACCTCGAGCGACGCCGCGCGCGCCTCGGGATCGGCCGCGATCCCCTCGCGCAGCGCCTCGACGTGGCCGCGGATGGCGGTGAGCGGCGTCCGCAGCTCGTGGGAGACCGTCAGGAGGAAGTTGCGCTCGAGCTCGTCCGCCTCCTGCAGCCTGGCCGCCATCGCGCGGAAGCTCTCGGCCAGGTCGCTGATCTCGTCGTGGCCGCGGACGGCAGGGATGTTCACGTCGTACCGGCCCTTCGACAGCCGGTCCGCCGCCCTGGAGAGCGCCACCACGGGCACCGTGATTCTCCGGCTCAGCCACCAGCCGAGCACGCCGGCGACGATGAGCCCGCCGATCAACGCGAGCGAGAGCCGCTCGATCAGCGTCAGCCAGCTGGCGCGCAGCTGGGAGACGGGGGAGGCAACGACGATGGCTCCGAAGGTCGCGTGGCCGAGGCGAACCGGCGCCGCGGCCGCGTAGTACTCCGCGTTCTGGCCAGGCGGCGTGAACGTGTACCTGATCACGCGCCCACGGTTGATCTGATCGAAGTCCAGGTACCGCTTGGGCAAATGCCTGAGCTTCGCCTCCGGTCCGTACACCGGCAGGCCGGTGTAGAAGAGCGTGTCGCCGGTCGCCTGCTCGAGGCCCGTGGACGAGAACGCGTCGCGCCCGGCGCGGTCGGCGTATAGCTTCGCGAGGCCGACCGCTTCCCGCTGCAGCTCGCTGTACTTGCGGTTGCGCGTGTAGTCCTGGAAGAGCTTGACCGCGATCAGCGTCGAGATGAGCCCGGCGAGGACGATGCCGACGAGAAACAGCGCCGGAAGGCGGAATCGCAACGACCGGAACATGTCCTAAAAGTTACGCGGTGGCCGCGGCGTTGCGCTCGGGCGTGACCTTGTAGCCCACGCCCCACACCGTCACGATCGGCGACGCGTCGCCGAGCTTGCGCCGGATCTGGCGCACGTGGACGTCGACCGTTCGCGTGTCGCCGGCGAACGTGTAGCCCCACACGCGCTCGAGCAACTGGTCGCGCGTGAGGACGAGGCCGCGATGGTCGAGCAGCTCCCAGAGCAGATCGAATTCCTTCGGAGCGAGCTGCACCTCGTCCTCGCCGACGTGCACCTCGCGGCTGCCGGAGTTCACCACCAGCTCGCCGTGCCTGATCTCGCGGCTCTCGGGCCGCTTCCGCTCGGGCGCCGCGCGGCGGAGGATGGACTTGACACGCGCCACGAGCTCACGTGGATTGAAGGGCTTGGTCAGGTAGTCGTCCGCCCCCACCTCTAGGCCGATGATCTTGTCCACGTCCTCGTCACGGGCGGTGAGCATGAGAACCGGAAGATCGGAGCGCTGGCGGATCCGGCGACAGATCTCGACGCCATCGATGTCCGGCAGCATCAGGTCGAGGACGACCAGGTCGGGAGGATCGGCGCCGACCTGAGCGAGAGCGTCCCCGCCCGTTGCCGACGTCCGGACGGTGTAGCCGGCGTTCTTCAGGTACATGGCGACGAACGACGCGATCGAGGTCTCGTCCTCGACCACCAGGATCGCCTGCCCCTTGCTGTCTTTCACGGCTGGCTGATCCTACGCGGCTCGCGCTGGGGCTTCGGAAGACCGACTTTCAGCCGCTCGGTGAGATCCTGAGGAATCGGCTCGAACGGCTCCCCGTTGAGCGAGTACCCACCGTTGTTCTCGAAGCGGTCGTCGCCGTCGAACGTGACCCACCCGCGGCCGACCGCGCTCAGCCTGATGCCCGAGCCTTCGAGCTTGAGCCGATACGAGCCTTCCTCCATGCGATAGCGGATGTTCTGGCCCTTGTAGATGGTGGTCGCGTCGCTCAGCGCGAGAGGCTGCCGCGGCCGGAACCTGCCACGAACGACGGGCGCGTACTCGTCGTAGGGATCGTTGTCGGTCAGCGTGAGCTTCCCCTGCGTCATCCAGCCGATCACGGCGCCCTTCACCTGGACGACGATCGTCCCGCGCCCGTTCTTGACCACCAGCGTGCCGTCGTTCGGCGGCAACGGCCGTGCCAGCGAGATCGCCGGAATTGCGAGCAGCAGAGCAAAAGCGACGAGGCCGAGCCGGCGCATCCAAAGAAGTATTGCCGTGTCACTTGTGGGCCGGTTCAGGGGCCTGTAAGAAAAGTGTAAGGGGTGATCTAGTCTCACGACGTGGACGAGATCCTGTCGTTCGGCACGGTCGTGCTCATCGTCGCGGGCGGGTTCCTGCTCGCGCTCGCAGTCATCAAGATCACCGAGCGCTTCCCTATTCCGAGTCCGGCGCTCTTCTTGCTCGGAGCGGCGGTGATCTCCGACGTTTTCCCCCAGATCAACGATCAGTTCTCCGTCAAGACCGCGGAACGCATCGGGACTGTCGCGCTCGTTCTGATCCTTTTCGACGGCGGCATGCACGTCGGATGGCGGCGATTCCGACGGGCGGCGCTGCCGATTGCCTCGCTCGGGATCGTCGGCACGTTCGCCACCGCCGCCCTCGTCGCGGTCGTTGCGCACTACCTTTTCGATTTCGAGTGGATAGGGGCGTGGATTGTCGGCGCAGCCGTCGCTCCCACCGACCCGGCGGTCATGTTTTCGGTCCTCGGAAACCGCGAGGTCGGAGGGCGGTCGGCGACGATTCTCGAGGGCGAGTCAGGCGCGAACGATCCTGTCGCGATCGCCCTGATGATCGCCATCCTCGAGTACGCCACGAGCAGCCATGCGTCCGTATGGGCGGGCGTCGGCGATTTCGTCGTCGCGATGGTCGTCGGCGTTGCGATCGGAATCGCCGGAGCGTTCGTGCTGATGGGGCTCATGCGCAAAGTCACGCTGCCTGGCGAAGGCCTCTACCCCATCCGCACGCTCGTGTTCGCCTTCGCCATCTACGGCGTCGCGACGATCGCGCACGGCTCGGGCTTCCTTGCCGTCTTCGTCGCCGGCCTCCTCATCTCCGACGTGCGGGCGCCGTTCAAAGCAGAGATCGAGAACTTCCACAAATCGCTCGCGAGCCTGGGTGAGATCGTGGTCTTCGCCGCGCTCGGCCTCACCATCAACCTGTCCGATCTCGGCCCGACATCCGTCTGGCTCGACGGTCTCCTCATCGCGGTCCTGCTGGCCTTCCTCGTGCGGCCGCTCACGATCGCCCCGCTCCTGCTCCCCGTGCGGCTCAGACTCGGCGAGCGGCTCTTCATCCTGTGGGGTGGGCTGAAGGGCGCCGTTCCAATCCTGCTCGGCACGCTCGTCCTGCTCGAGGGCGTGGACGGCGGGACGCGTGTGTACGGAATCATTTTCGTCGTCGTCGCCTTCTCGGTGATCGTGCAGGGCTCGACCATGCCGTTGCTCGCGCGCCGGCTGGGCGTGCCCATGCGCTTGGTCACGCCCACGCCGTGGGATGTCTCGATCCGGGTTCGGACTGAGCCACGCACGGTTCGCCGCTACCGCGTCGCGAAGAACTCACGGGCGCTCGGTGAGCCGATCCGAGACCTTCCGATCGGTGAGCGATCCTGGATCAGTATGTTGATCAGGAACGGCGAACCCGAGCAGCCGCGCGGGTTCACGGAGCTCCAGCCCGGCGACGAGCTCCTCGTCATGTCCGACCCGGAGGACGAGTCGAAGCTGGCACATTTGTTCGAGGGCCGCCGGTGAAGGCGCTGTTCCTCGCCCTCGCCCTGCTCGCCCCCAACGGGCCGGCGCTGCACGACCTGCACGTGTCGAACGGCGACTCCGCCTTCGCGGGTGACCGGCGCCTGCTGACGACCGTGAGCCCGAACGGCGACCGGTTCCGGGACCGGGCCATTGTGTCCTTCCGGCTCGAAGGCCCGGCCGCGATCCGCATGGAGGCCGTACGGACGGACACGATCCGCAGCGACCGCCCGTCGACGCAGGTCGTCTGGTCGACCTCGAGGCGCTTCGACGCAGGCCGGCACCGGCTCACGTGGCGCCCGGCTCGATCGACTCCGCCTCGCACCTACATCCTGCGGCTGATCGTGAGCGGCGCGGGCGGCGTGCGCCGCTACGGCTTCTATCAGCCCTCCGCGCACACGCGGGTGGACGCGCCGGTCGTGCGCGTGCAGGGCATCGACGCCGGCTTCACGCGCCGGAGCTACGCGCCTGGCCAGCAGGCGGAGATCTCGATCGCGAGCGACGCGCGCCTCCTGCACCTCGCGGTCTACGCGTTCCGTACCCAGCGTCCGGGTGCTCTCGACCCCAAGACGAGCGGGAACGCCATGACCCCCACTCTCGCCTTCCCCTGGAAGAACCGGCGGAGCGCGCCGCGCCTCGTTCGCTTCATCCGCGCCGGCGATTGGCCGAGCGGGCTCTACTTCTTGCGCGCGTCCTCGCCCGACGGCCGCACGTCCTACGCCCCGTTCGTCGTTCGCCCACGCGTCTTCGGCGCGCAGTCCCGCGTCGCAGTCGTCCTCTCCACCAATACCTGGCAGGCGTACAACTTCCGCGACGCGAACGGCGACGGCTGGGGCGACTCGTGGTACGTCTCCAACGCGATACATTCGGTCGACCTGCGCCGGCCCTATCTCGACTTCGGCGTCCCGTTCCGCTTCCGCGACTGGGACCTCGCGTTCATCTCCTGGCTGAACAAGACGGGGAAGCAGGTCGAGTACCTGTCGGACGACGACCTCGACGGCCTCTCGGGCGACGCGTTGGCGCGTGCCTACGACCTCCTCGTCTTCCCCGGTCACGCCGAGTACATGACCAAGCGTGGGTACGACGTCGTCCAGCGCTACCGCGACCTCGGCGGGAACCTGATGTTCCTGTCGGCGAACAACTTCTTCTGGAAGGTGCAGCGGAAGGGACAGCGGCTGACGCGCGTGAAACAATGGCGCGCTCTCGGCCGGCCGGAGGCCGCGCTCGTGGGCGTGCAGTACGCCGGCTCGAACCACGGCGCGAACCAGGCCGGATTCACGGTCACGGGCGCGGCGACCGTCCCGTGGGTCTTTGCGGGGACGGGCCTGAGCGACGGCGACACGTTCGGTCGCTACGGGATCGAGATCGACGAGCGGACGGAGGCGTCGCCGCCGGGGACGGAGCTGCTGGCGCGGATCCCGAACATCCTCCCGAACGCGGGCCGCTCGGCCGAGATGACGTACTACGAGACGGCGGCCGGCGCGAAGGTCTTCGCTGCAGGCGCGCTCAACTTCGCCGCGTCCGTGGACGAGCCGGTCGTGTCGCGCCTGCTGGACAACCTCTGGGGCCGGCTCGCTCAGCCGTAGCTGAAGAAGCCCTGACCGGTCTTCCGGCCGAGCGTGCCCTCCTCCAACATCCTCAGCAGCCGCGGCGGCGGGGTCATCCGCTCCTCGCCGAGCGCACCCGCGAGCGCCTCGGAGGCGTGGACATGGATGTCCACGCCGATCAGGTCGATCAGTGCGCACGGGCCGATCGGCCAGTTGGCCCCGTAGGTCATGGCGCGGTCGACGTCCTGCGGCGCCACGCGCGCCTCGTCGATGACGCGCACGCAGTCGTTCAGGAGCGGGATGAGGATGCGGTTGACGACGAATCCCGGCGTGTCGTTGCAGGCGATGGGCTCCTTCCCCAGCCGCTGCGCGAAGTCATAGGCGGCGTCGAAGACCTCGTCGGAGGTGTGCGCGGTGCGCACGACCTCGACCAGCTTGAGGACAGGCGCTGGATTGAAGAAGTGCATCCCGACGACGCGCTCCGGCCGATTCGTCACGTCGGCGATCTCGGTCACGGACAGCGCTGACGTGTTCGTCGCCAGGATCGCATCCGGCCCGAGCAGCCCGTCCAGCTCCTTGAAAACCGCGGCCTTCGTCGCGATGTCTTCGACCACGGCCTCGATCACGAGGTCGCAGTCCGCCAGCGCCCGGAGGTCGGTTGTGAGCGTGAGCCGGCCCAGCGTCTCGTCCTTCTGCTCCGGCGTCATCCGGCCCTTCTCGACGCCGCGGCTCAGGTAGTGATCGATCGTCGCGCGGCCGCGCCCGGCGAGCTCGTCGTTCACCTCGCGCCCGACGGTCTCGAAGCCGGCCTGCACGCAGACCTGGGCGATCCCGGCGCCCATGGTGCCCAGCCCGACGACTCCTACCCGTTCGATGCTCATCTGCTCGCGGGAGCGTAGTAGCGCTCGGCGTACTCCTTGACCATCCGGTGGCTCGAGAAGCGCGGCGTCACCTGCTCGATCGACGCGCGCATCATGCGATTCCAGCGCTCGGGGTCGTCGTAGAACGTCGGGACGACCTCCTCCTCGAGCAGACGGTATAGCTCGGCGCGGTCGGCGTCGTCGGATCCGCCCGGAATTGCCCAACCGATGTCGCGGTTGTACGCCTCCGGCCACCACCCGTCCAGGACGGACAGGTTGAGAACGCCATTCATCGCTGCCTTCATCCCGCTCGTCCCCGAGGCTTCCATGGGCCGGCGCGGGTTGTTGAGCCACACGTCCGAGCCCGAGGTGACGTAGGAGGCGACCTCCATGTTGTAGTCGGGGAGGAACGCGATCCGGCCTTCGAAGCGTGGCTCGCGCGCGAGGGCGGTGATCTCTGCAATCAGCTCCTTCCCCGCGTCGTCGGCCGGATGCGCCTTGCCGCTGACGACGATCTGGACCGGCAGCTCGGCGAGCCGCTCCGGTTCCTGGAACAGCAGCGTTGCGCGCTTGTAGGTCGCGAAGCGCCGCGTGAAGCCGATCGTCAGCCGCTCGGGATCGAGCTCCACACCCGTGCGGCCGCGGACGTACGCGATCAGCGCCCGCTTGTTGGCCGCATGCGGCGTTGCCTTCTTCCAGGTGGGGACGTGGGCGCCGTTCGTGATCGAGCCGATGTCGTAGCCGGGCCACATCTCGCGCGAGACCTCGCCGTGCAGCTCGGAGACGCCGTTCGCGTAGGCCGACGTCTTCAGCGCCAGCGGCGTGAGGCCGACCTGCCCATCCTGCTCCACGAAGTCCCAGTCGAGCCCGGCCTCGTCGACGAGACGGCCGATGTACCGCCGCGCGAGCTCGGGCTCGAACACTTCGTTCCCCTCAGGAAC
>Ga0126307_10002389_pt1 | contig 12654 bp, 10 predicted proteins | sample Plot28_FD_89955 | JGI IMG/M metagenome (GOLD analysis project Ga0126307, IMG submission 89955) | Serpentine soil microbial communities from UC McLaughlin Reserve, CA, USA - Plot28 | ecosystem: Environmental > Terrestrial > Soil > Grasslands | place: USA: UC McLaughlin Reserve, Lake County...
CACGGCCACGGTGTCGTCGCGGGACAGGTCGTCGACCAGGATGACGTGGTCGACCACGCCCGGCGGGATGTCGCGGTAGGTGCGGACCAGCGTCCGGGCGGCGTTGTAGGCCGGCATCACCACCACAACGCGGGGCGTTTCCACGCTCGATCAAACCTCTTCCCTGGCGTTAGCTCTGCGCGAAACGGAGCTGAGCACCAAACATTCGCCCGTCGGCAGGCCGTACACCCGTGACCAATAGAGAGCGCCCAAGGCAAGAGGACCGTTACATCTAACGGGCGGCCGCCCTCAAGGAAGTGCGGCGGGCCGCCGGGCTGGCAGCCCAGCCCGTTCCTCACCGACCGAGCCGAGGCCAAGCGCGCCCTTTGCCGTGGCCTGAGCAGCTCAGCAGCGTCACAACCGCCCGGCCGACCTTCCCCAGCAACCCAAGAATAGGGGGATGGTTCTCGATGCCCGCTGATCCCATCTCCCCGACCATCTCGGCGGCGAGGGGGCGGTTCCACGCCGACCTGGCTGCCCACCTGGACACCTTGTCCGTCGGTAAGCTGGCCGAAACTGATGGCTGAGCTGCCCAGCCGCCAGGAGCCGCTGCAGCTGGGTGTGCTGATAGTGGCGCAGAACGAGCGGCTGCCCGACGCCTATGAGCTGCTCTCGCCCACCGGCCAGCCCGGCCCGCGTGAGGGGCGGCGCCGATCGCTGCAGGAGGTGGTCGCCGACTGTCGCGCCGCCTCCACCAGCCGGCATTTTGACGCGTCAGCGGTGGGGTGGCCGAGTGGCTCGTCGGGCGCGCTCGGCATGCCGACCTGCACGCCGAGCGCGCCGTTGAGCTAGGAACGATGCGAGGGTAGACCGTTCTGTAGTCTCTGCCTCTGGCGGCGCCTCGGTCTCGTCGATTGACCGCATGGCGGCTATGGCCGCGCCGTCCAGCTCGGCAAGCATCTGTTCGACCGCGACCGATCTTTCGCCCCCTGGGCCTTCTACGTCATAGAAGCCACACTCGACTGCGATGTTCTGAGCCCCACCTCGATTAGGCCGGGTCTCCCGCGCCAACGAACCAGAATCCGGCCCTCGTGGCTGAACCGCTGGATGTAGGCACGCGGGACGAAATGATGGCGCTTGGGCTTGCTCATGACGGCTCACATTACCGGCTCTTCGTCATGAAGCATGGTGGGGACGCACTCCCTCCCGACGGTGACGTAGGAGCCAAGAAGGACCTGGGACCTCGCAGATCTTGCGGATGTTTGACGTCTGCGAGAGGAGGCCCCAGGTGGGTCAGCAGGTAGTGCGTTTGGGTCGCTGCTGCTGGACCTGGACGGCTTCGAGGTCGTATCGGCCGAGCTGGTAGGCGGCGAATGGCAGCTTGCCGCCCAGACCACGGCCACGATGGTCGGATGTGCGGGGCCCTATCCCAAGCTGCGAGCGGCCCTCGCTGCAGCGAAGGGCAGCTAATCTCCTGACCGCCGACTTCTCGAACCCAGGAGCGAAGCGCTTCTACCAGGTTCAGGCCGCCGGCCGTAGCCGCGCCTTGGCGGTGGCCGCATACAGCTCCACGTCGGCGTCCGACAGCACCTGCTCGTAGCCGAGCGCGGAGCGCAGCAGGGTGGCGGGAACGATGGCCACGCCCTGGGCACGCAGGCCGCCACCTTGGACGTGGGCGTCATGCACGCACAGCAGCGGCGCGACCGGGATCCCGAGCAGCTGGCCGAGGGTCAGGGCCTGCCAGCGGATGGTGGCCAGGGCGCGGTCCAGGCGGTAGTGGTTGTGCCAGATGAGCCCATCGGCGCTCTGGTGGACCTGTCCAGTCCACTGCTTGGAGTCGATCACGAACACCCCGCTGGGGCCAACGACCAGGTGATCGATGTTGGCCGGGGAACCGGGCATGGCCAGGTCGTGCAAGACCCGGTAGCCGTCGCGGCCAAGGCGGTCCAGCAGCCGGGCGGTCTGGCGTTCACCACGGGCGCCGCGCCGCCAGGCGCGGGCCTGGGTGGAGGGGCGGAAGCGCAGCCGCCAGCCGACCAGTGCGGCGGCGGCCAGCCCGGCCACCGTGGGCAGGGTCCTGGCCAGGCCGGCCTGGGTAGCGAGCGCCGATCCGGTAAGGCCGGCGGCGGCCACCAGTGGCGCCCGCCAGACAGGCTGCGGGTCCAGGCGGCCAGCTCCTCGCCGCCGCGCCGCCGATACTGCGCCAGGGCCGAGCGGCCAGGCCTGCCGGCAGCCGCCTCGGCCGGCTCGGCCGGTGCCGACAGCGGGGGTCGGGGAAGCGCAGGCTCAGCCTCCGGTGCGGCCCAGGGAACCCCAGCGGGGTGCCCTGCTGGGTCGAGGGCGGCCCAGCCGCTGCCGAGGGGCTGGGTGGGCTGGCCGGTGTGGGCATCCAGGAACCGCTGGAGCTCCTCGGCGGTCAGGGCCGCACCGACAGGCCGCTGCCCTCATAGACCGGCGCACCGAGCTCCTCCAGGTCCTCGTCCTTGTAGGGGTCAGGGTCCGGTGTGGGGTGCTGGCCCATGTGCTGCTCCCTTCCGCCAGCTACCGGCTGTCGCGCTCGGTGCGGCCGAGCTGGCCGCCGAGGCTGCGGCCGGACCGGTCTCGCTCCGGATGCAACCGGTCGCGGTGGTCGCGGTGGCGGTCCCAGCCGGCCAGTCGGTCCAGCGCAGGCCGCCCGGGCCGGCGGTGGCCGCGGCGACCGCGCCTGCCGAGGCAGCCGCTACGCCAAGAAAGGCACGTCGTGTGAGTCGGTGGGATCCCAGCATCGTTGCCATGGTCCCCTCCCCTCCAGTTAGGACGATGTTCACCATTGGCCACACTCTCCACCGGTCTCCCTCGAAGTACATGAGTCGAAGGTCCCGCGACGATCAGGCTGAGTGCCGCAGCCAACGGCTTGTCGGCAACAGCGGAGCCAGCGGCTGAAGAAGGTGACACTTGTTCCGTGCTCGAGGTTGTGGTTCGGGAACTGAAGGCGGCGGGGCTGGCGGGGCGTAACGCGATGGATGACCAGGACGCTCTAGGGGCTGACATGCATCAACTGCTTGGGTTCCTCGAGGCCATGCCGCCAGCCGATGACCAGGATCTGCTGGACCGGCTACTGGAGGGCGGGCTGGACCCTGGGTCGGCCCCGCCTGGCTTCGGTGGGCTGGCCAGGGTGCTGGCCGCTGTCGCGGCCCCGGCCGCTCCCCAGGAGCTGGCCGGTGAGCAGCAGGCGATGGCCACCTTGGCAGTAGTGATGCGGTCGCACCCCCCCACCCTCTCCCCCCAGAGGACCGCCATGCCCAGAAAGGTTCTGACGATCAAGGCGGCCGCGGCCGCGCTGGTGGCCGTGCTGTCGATCGGCGGGGTGGCCGCCGCGGCCAGCGGGCTGCTGCCCGACCAGGCCTCGCCGGTGGCCGACCAGGCCCCAGCCACCACCGGCGCCGACGCGGCCGCGCACGGCCTCGGCCAGGCAGCCGTCGCCAACCTGGGTGAGACGACGCAAGCCGGATCAGCTGGCGGCCAGGGCCGGGAGTCGGCGGTTGGACCAGACGCCACCGGGACGGCCCGGGCTGGGCTGTGTCGGGCCTGGCAGGCGGGCCCGGGGGCCGACCACGGGCGCCGGATGGACGCGGTGGCGTTCCAGGCGCTGGTGGATGCCGCCGGCGGAGCCGACCAGGTCGCCGCCTACTGCCAGGACATGGCCGCCGGCGCCAGTGCGGGCGCCCATGGGCAGAGCCCAGCGTCGCCGCCGAGCGTGTCGGCCCCTCCGACCAGCGTATCGCCCCCGAGCAGCAGCCCCCCGGCGGATCCGGGTCCGCCCGTCAGCACGAGCCACGGACAGGGCGGACCCCCGACCACCACCGGCTGACACGTCCCGCATTGTCAGCAACGGACTAGCCGTCTGCAGGCCGTCCAGCCGGGCAACTAGAAGGTTCCAACGTACCGGGAAGAAGACGCTGGAGCTGCACGCGACCTGACCACCATTCGGCGACCCGCATCGGCCGTAGTGCCGCGGTGGATCCACCGCGACTGGTCGGCCATGGTCTACTGCTCAGGCGCTTCCCCACCAGGACTTGGCCCAGGTCACCCTGGCCAGGGTCGCCTGCCCGCTGAGGCTGGGATGGAAGTAGTCCAGGGTGCTGACCTGGCTGGCGCTGAACTTGTAGTCATAGACCGCCCCGCCGTCCCAGCGGCAGCGGCCGTACTTAGCGGCATACTCAGCGCAGACCTTGGCTAGGATGGCGTTGAACGCCACCTCCCGGTCGACCACCAGCTGCCGTTCGGCCTCGGTCCGGGTCGCGCCCAGCATCGACTGGCAGATGTGGGCGGTCGCCCACACCAAGCGGGCCAGGGAGTTGGTGTGCAGCACCTGCCACAGCTGGTAGATGTCGGGGATGCTGGCCACGAACACATACGGGGGCTGTGGATTCTGGGCTATCAGGATGTCCAGGGTGCTGCGGAAGTCTTTCTCGAAGCTGTCGGTGGAGGTCATGGTGTCGGGTGAGGAGGTGCACAGGTCATTGGCGCCCATCTCGATGGTCACATACTGAGGGTGCTGGGTGACCGCCTGGCTGGCCTGGCCGGGGGCGTCGGCCATGTTGGCCCCGCTGACCGCATCGTTGTAGGCGTGGCCGGTGATCGCCGGGTGGACGGCCTTGATGCGCTCATAGTGGCTGCTAATCCCGTCGTAGCTGGTGTAGCCGGTCGACCAGGACTGGCCGGGGTGGTCGCCGTACCAGCAGCAGACGTCGGCGGCGCGGGTCATGGAGTCGCCGATGGCGGCCATGCTGTTGGGCAGGGGGGGAGCCGCCCAGGCTGGGGGGGCGACCAGGCCGGCCAGGACGACGGCCAGCGCCACGATGGCGATGCGCAGACCTCGATGCATTGCTGCCTCCTCACCTGCATGCCCTCCGGAGTCAGGGCTGGTGAGGCCTAGTAGGCAGCATAGAGTCGTTCCAAACCATCCGAACCAGCCGGCTCAGATGGCCAAGCCCATCACCACAGCGTCGCCACCCGACCCGGCCGCATCCGCAGGGAGCCGATGGGCAGCCGACGCGAGCAGGGCAGACTGACCTCGTCTCTCCGGTCTGATGGCCAGCGTCTGGCTACTCATCGGCTGTAAAGGGCTGGAGCTCCATCGTTGGCGGGTGCCTGGCATGGCAGGAGGGGCGGGCTTGGACCCGCCCCTCCTGGAGTTCCTCGGGAGGGCCGCTTAGCTGGTGAAGTGCCCGCCGAAGATGTCGGAGTTGCCGAAGGTGGCCGGGCAGTCGGAATTGGGTGCCGGCGTGGGCAGGGGACTGTCAGTGGTCAGGGACTGGCGGTAGGCATCCACCGCCGGGCAGTCGGCGGCGTTGCGCACGTCGACATAGACCGCCACCGCGAAGCCGTCGGCCGCGGCGGTGGTGTTGTAGTCGCCCAGGAACTCCCCGAACAGGCCGTTGGCGCTGGAGCCGCGGGCGTCACCCAGGCCGCCGCGGTGGATGGTCGCCCACCCGGTTGGGGTTCCGCCAGCGCCGATGGTGGCGTGTCGGACCACGGCCTGCATCGGCCTGGGGTTGGCGGTGGTGGTTTGCCAGGGGGCCAGGAAGGCGTTGTAGGCAACCCACACCTGGCTGCCGTCTGGGGCGATGGCGATGGCCGGATAGTCGGGTCGGTCGCCGGCTGGGGCGGCGTCCCTGGTGAACTGGAAGCTGTTGCCGCCGTTGGTGGAGTAGGCCACCACCAGCCGCTCGTTGGGGCCAGGGTTGGTGTTGGTGGGGGTGGGCCCGTCGGTCCAGGTGACCACGATCTCGTTGCTGGCCCCTTCGCCGGTGGGGGCGCCGTTGGCGATGTCGGCGGTGGGGAAGGTGCCGTCGCGGTTGCCGGCCACTCCGTCGAAGGTGACGTCACCGCTGACCGGGTCGACCAGGCCGCTTGGGGTGTACAGGGAGACCACCCGGGGCCGCTCGAAGGTGGCGCCGCCGTCAACGGAGCGGACCATGAAGATGGCGTTTTGGAACCGGAACCCGCCCTGCCAGAACACATACAGCACGCCGTTGCTGTCGGTCCGCAGCCAGCAGTCCTGGCGTCCGCCGAGGGTGTTGTTGTTGGTGGCCTGGCTGACCTGCTTTTGGGTCCAGGTGTCGCCGCCGTCGGTGGACCGGGCCACCACGATGGGGGCGGGGAACCCGCCCTTCTCCTGGCTTCGGAAGGCCGTATAGCAGGAGTAGGCGTTGCCGAAGAAGGGGCTGGAGGCGGCGTTGTCGGCCCAAACTTGCTCGTGGTCGGAGAACAGCGCCGCGTTCTGCTTGGAGATGATGACCGGGTCCATCCAGGCGCTGGCGTCGCCGGCCGCGGCCGCCCTGGGGTCATCGGTCCGGGAGACGGCGATGGCCTCAAAGCCCTTGAAGCTCTGCTCGGAGCGCTCGGCGCTGAAGTTGGCGGTCAGGTTGGTGTAGTACAGCCGCGACCCATTCGCCCAGGAGAAGTCACCGTTGGCGTCGGGACGGGGACCGAAGGCCAGTGACGGGTCACCGTCTGACACCAGTCCGTTCTCGAAGTAGTGGGGCAGGGTGCCGATCGGGCCGACTCGTGGTTCGCAGGCCGCGGGCCCAAGGCAGTGTCTGGCCGTCCACCCTTGGTAGGTGGGCTGGGTCCAGCTGCGGCCGCCGTCAAAGGAGAAGTAGATGCCCGACAGCCCCACCCCTTGGGTGAACGGGCAGGTGGTGGGGTCGCCGGCCCGGCAGGCCTCCAGGTCGATCTCATCGTTGGCGCCGGCCGCCACCACCATCGGGTCGTGTGCGTCGATGGCCACCCCCGGCTCGTTCTGCTTGTTCTGGGCAAACGGCGATGGTGGGCTGCCCACCGAGACCAGGGTGTCTGCTTGGGCGAACGCCGGGGTCGCGGACAAGACAAGCACGGCGGCGGCGACGGCCGCTACGGTGCGGATTCGGCTGGCGTGCACGTGGTCCTCCCTGTAGTCGGGATGCAGCCCCCCAAGCGCCCGGGCGCTCAGCCTTGGGCGAGCGGCGGCGGTGCCCGACTGTCTGGACCCATCCGCAAGCGTGCCTGCTGCCAGACCGACGGTCCCCCGCCGCCATCCCCGGGCTGTTGACGCGTCAGCATCAGCCGACCCCGGGTCGGTGGCCATGCCTCATGGCCGCTGGTGGCGATACCAGGCGCGGGACCGGAACCAAGGCGCGACATGCCAGGTGGCCACGACCTCTTCTCACGAGAAGACCAAGCTGATTCGGGAGCCTCTCAGGACAAGTAGCGTAAGCGTGGCCGCCGCCGTTACCCAATGCTGCATTCACCGTATTGTGCTTGCCCTGCCGCCTCCCTCATATGGGTCGGTCAGGGCTTCTTTGCGGAAGTACTGGGCCGTTGGGATCCTATGGACAGGGACCGATGCCGAACCCGTCGCTGGTCGCCGAGGCCGGCGCACTCCGGCAATGGCCGCTACGGCTACGAGACGCGCCTCACTACCCCAGACGGCAGCTATGGCCGGCCCTTTGGGTGCCGGTCAGGCCAGCTGGCCGCGGACTGCGCCGTTGGGGAAGGGGGCGTTGTGGACATTCACGTAGTAGTCCTGCGGGTTCCGGATGATGGCCTTGAGCAGGTTCTTGTCCAGATCACTCAGGCAGGCCGCGACGGTGGTCGCGTTGACGGGCTGGGTGAACAGCGGGACCACCACTGGGCCGGCCTCACCGGCGGGCGCGGCATGGATGTGGGCGGCCAGCAGCGGCAGGGCCACGTTGCTCGTGGTGATGGTGTAGCACAGGGTGCGGGCGTTGCGGTCGATGGTGATGGTGGCGGTGCCGGTGCCCGGGCCGCCACAGGTCCCGGGGGCGGTCGGGCAGACCTCGGCGGCGCCGGAGAGTTGGATGGTGAAGGTCGCGGTCTTCTCATCGGCCAGTGCGCCGCTTGCTGCCATGACCGCGCCAACCGCGGACAGGACGAAGGTCAGGACCGCAATGCTGACAAGCCGTCTGCCCATCAGACTCACCTTCTCTGTCGGCCGGATGTCGGTATCCGGCGGCTGCCATCGAAACCGGCCGTCACGGCGGGCTGGTTACGGTCCTGCCGGACACGGCCAGCTCGCCATCGAACGCTGACTGGCAATCCAGTGGGCAGCTGCAGAGCCGCTGTCGAGGCGCAGCAGCCTCCCACCGCCAGGCGCATTCACGGCCAGAGGAAGAACCTCAGGCAGAACGCCATGATTCCCCGGCGCTCTGGCGGCCTACTTCCGACATCACGGCGGTGATACACCGGCTGTGACAGAGTCTGACGCTGACGAGACGGTCAACTTGCGTCAAAGCAGCGGGCTTTGAACGCATCCCTATGCCCCTGACGCTCACGTGCGACCTGGGAAAACGGCCTTGCGCACAGCGCTGAGCCCTCGATACCTGATAAGACCGCCATGGCCGGGGGCCGCCACGATGGATGAGAATCGGGCGGCCCGGCCGAGCTCGGCTCTCCTTGGTACGGCAGAGCCCGTTGTTACGCGGGCGATTTTCGTTTCAGTCGAGGTGTCCCTGCGTGGACGCCGCGTGGGCGTGAAAATCGGGGTGGGTTGCCCGCCGACGCCGATGCATTCTTGGTCGTTGGAGGCCGTGATTCAGTCTGGCGCCGGGGCCTGACAGCAGGGTCGCGCACTGTTGCCTTGAGCACGCCGGTCAGAGTTCCGGTTCCCCACCGGGCTCCCGAGCAGCCCCGACCCGATCCCCAAGGATGGTGGGAGGCAGGCGGTGGCTCAAGACGGCGAGACCGTCGAGGTCGAGGAACCCGAGGAGCTGGTGGCGCGGGTCGCTAGCGACCGACGTGGCCAAGGCGTCGGGGATGGTGTGCACGCGGGTGCCGCACCCCGGCCAAGCCGGGCCGGCGCGCCACCAAGGTAGGCAGGTGCCGGCCACCACCAACGCCATCATCGAGCTGGCCGAGCAGCTGGCCGGCCAAGGGATCCAACGGGTCGTGGTCGAGTCCACCTCCGACTACTGGCGGGCCTGGTGGTATCTGCTGCAAGCCCGCGGCCTGGTGGTGTGGCTGGTCAACGCCCGCGACGAGTACCAGCGGGAAGGTTTCCCCAGAGTCGCAACATCGACGCTGGCCCACCTCATTGCGGCGGGCTGGCTATCTTCTCCTTTGCCGCGCCTTCCCGGCTGGTTCCGGGCGTCTTCGTTCGCAACTCGGCCAGGAATTGGCTGGCCAGGCCCTCGACATAGCCGTACATAGATGGGTTGTGCATGTAGCCGGAGTGTCCGCGAACCGGTGGCATGGGATCGCGGGGTACATACCAGCGGGTGCTGGGGTCGAGGAGGCACTGGTCGGCATCGCTGTGTGAGCCGTCCTCCGGCCCAGTGAACACGGGGCCACCGATGAGGTCGGTCTTGCGGTGGAAGTTCCGCCACCTGGCATCGGCATCGCCGATGTCGTCGTACAGCTTGGCGAACAGGCCATTGCCGAAATAGGCCGGGAACGCCCGACGGTACAGGCGGGTCAACGGCGCCCCATAGGTGACCAGGCCGACCCGGGCCGCAGCGGGCGCAGCTGAGGATGCCAGCTGCTGGAGCGCGGCCGCGGCCAGCACAACGCCCTGGCTGTGGGCCATCAGCAGCACCCGGCCGGCGCCGCTCGGTCGGTCCTGGGTGAGCCGGGAGATTCGTTCTTCGAGATCAGGGACGGCCCGCTCGGCGTACGACGGCGGAGCCAGCGGATGGAACGCGCGTGGCCAGAACATGGCGACGTCCCACAGCACCCCGAGTTGACGCCGGCGTCCGCGGTCGCGGTAGCCGGAAAGCACCGCGGCGATGGCCACTGCTGGGAGCAGCGTCACCACCCAGGTGCAGGTCCCCGCCAACCGGCCCCACCAGACACCAGCGGGTACGCTGAGCGGGTGGCCGAGGCTCGCAGCGGCGAAACCGATCAGGGTGAGCGTCACGGTGAATACGACTACCGTTACCAGGGCCCAGTCGAGGCGGGTCACTAGCTCGGCCATGCGCCGATGGCGTCGGATCCCGTTCACCCACTGTCGCCGGCTGCGTTCCAGCGGGTTGTGGTCGCGGCGGTCGCCGTCGATGTCCGGCAGCGCCGAGAGCGTCGCGTCGGGATCGTCGGCGGGTTGGCGGACACCGATGTACTCCGCGGCGATGGCGGCGAAGGACGCGCCGCGACCGGTCGCCAGCCAGGCGATCAGCAGCACGACGGCGACCAGCAGGAGCCCGGTGACGAACCCGACCGCGAAGAGGTCATAGACGCGCGGGTACCAGATCGCCGGGGCCGGGTCGCCCGGCGTCGGCGACCCAAGGGCGACCCCCCGACCGAGGGCGTCGGCGGTCCGCACCGACAATCCGGCGAGGGCCGAGTTCAGCGTCACCGTGGCCAGCACGATCGCGGCCAGCGGACCGCAGAGCAGCGTGTTGACCTCCTTGGAGCGAGCATGCCGGCGTCGCATGGCCTCGGCAACCCAGATCGAGTAGGCGGCCAGCGCCGCGATCAACACGACATGCCCACCGAAGACGACCAGCACGACCCCTCGCAGTCCCGGTAGGGAACGGAACGCACCTCCACCGCCGGCGGGCTGCGACCAGCAGGCGATGGCGACCAGCGCCAGACCAACGAGGGCGAGCGACACCAGTCCCCGCAAGTCCCAACGACGGTTCCGCAACTGCAGTGGCCGGGGAACGGCCATCGCGACCACGGCGATGGCAAGCACGATCCAGGCCAGGACCTTCCCGGCGCCGACCCACCCGCCTCCAGCCCCCAACGCCTCCGCCGCCGCGGCCAGGCTCCAGGCAATGACCGCGATCGCCGCCGCCAGGTGCGCTCGCCCAAGCGTTCGGACGAGTGGCTCGCCATACCAGAACCATGGCGCCTCAAGCCCCAGATCCCGCGCAATCTCGGTGTCGACCGCGGTGGTGTCTAGAGGGTTGTTGCCCTCGCGCTCGTAGTCCACGACCTCGCTTGGCTTGGTCTGCTCGTAGCGATCGCGGGTGCTGCGGGCCAGGAAGCCGAGCAAACCGACCACCGCCAGGGGCAGCAGCGCCGCCGCCGCCAGCTGCCGGAACTGGTGCCCGGCCAGCGAGCCGGCGTTCAGGAACGACATCCAGCGCAGCGGGGACCACAACGGCTGGGAGGATCGCTGAGCGCCGATGCAGGCTGGGTCGCCGCCGCACTGGTAGGCGATCAGGTCGAAGGCGATCGAGCAGACATACAGCAGCCCCAGCACCGTGAGGCTCAGCCCGAACAGCCGAATCAGGGCCCGGAAGTACTTCGACTCCCGATCGCCGCGGTTGCGCCAGTGCATCCACCCGGCCAGGTTGGCCAGCGCGAACGGCAGCAGTAGCAGCCACAACGCCCGGCTAGCCTTGCCCGAGGTGAGCCCGCCCCAAGAGTAGGACTCACGGTGGCGCCCATTCACATCTGGTCCGCGGTAGAACCCGGCTGTCGCGTCGCCGGCCACCTGCCGTGGGTGCGGCTCGTGCAGGGTGTCCTCCGCCGATTCACCGCCGACCCCGTGCACCAACAACTCGGTGACGCCATTGAGCATGACCGGCTGATGCTCGACGGCATATCCGGGTCCTGGCTGCGCCATGGTCTCCTCCCTTCAGCTTCCTCCGGACGGATGCGGGTCGCTGATCCTGGGGGCGTGCGCGTCGGGCGGGTTGACCTCAACCCGCACGACGGCGTCGCTCTCGTTCACCCGCCAGACGACACCCCGGCAGGAATCGATCTCGCAGGTGCCCCACCTCGGCGGGTCATACAGCACCATCTGGCCGTCCGCGTGGCCGAGATAGACAAGCCTGATGTTGGCCAGGCCCTTCGGCTTGGGGCTGCCGGCCGTCCAGATGACCTGCACCGGGTCGGCCTGGATGGCCAGCATGGACAGTTGCGAGGGACGGACGCCCTGGCGGAGCTGGAGCCGCCTGCCGGCAAAGTCCCGGTCCCTCGGCAGCAGCCAGGCCGACGCCAGGATGACCAGGAGCATCAGGACGCTGAATCCGAATAGGAGCGGATACCGCAGCGCAGTGGACGCCTCGGCGCGGGGCCACCGCGCTCGCAGTCGTCCCAGCAGCCAACGACCAACCGCGAAGTAGGCCCAGAGTCCGATCAGGACAATGAGGAAGCTCGCCGCTGGACGGCCCGGGATCGGCAGCGACCAGAGGTGGAAAATCCGCAGCACGCCGGTCAGCATCCGGATCTGGCTGATCCCGACGTCCTCGGGGACGACTCCATAACGGCCGTAAAACCAGGTGTAGCTCTCGCGCAGGATCGCATAGGCGAGGATCCCGAGCAGTGGCGGCACGAGACCAGGGAGAAGCAGCCCGGGAAGCTCGCTGCTTGCCCTCGTCTGGTCCGCATGTTCCGCCATCGTGTACCCCGAGCAGTATGCGGTCGATGACGGTGTAGTACAAGATGCTCGCCTTGTATGTGTCGCGAATCACACGACCTCTGTGTTGATTGACACAATTCAGCAGAACCGATGACAGTCGTCAATGGGGTGACGATTGGGTTATCAGGCCGACAACGCGACCATGGGTACCGCCATCAGGTCCAGAGCACAGTCTCGATACCACTCAGCCTCTCGCGATACTTCACCCACGCTGACCAGAATCCCGAACACCTACTCCACCCGCCCGCACATCCATTGCCATAACGGATGAAGCGTCGCCGCTCGCTCTACGCTCACCCCAAACCATTTTCCGAGGAGAGCAGTGC
>Ga0126307_10002390_pt1 | contig 12653 bp, 13 predicted proteins | sample Plot28_FD_89955 | JGI IMG/M metagenome (GOLD analysis project Ga0126307, IMG submission 89955) | Serpentine soil microbial communities from UC McLaughlin Reserve, CA, USA - Plot28 | ecosystem: Environmental > Terrestrial > Soil > Grasslands | place: USA: UC McLaughlin Reserve, Lake County...
ATCCGCGTGCTCGATCGCGATGGGGACCGGCGTCGGCGACATGGAGCCGGGCTCTCAGCGAGGCCTGCAGCTGGTCGTGCCCGACGTCCACGCGGCGCGGGCCACGTTGCCAAGCGTGTTCGACCCTTCGTCTCCGAACTGGGCCGCATCCGGCAGCTCTCCCGCGCCGACGGCATCGAGCACGATCACGCAGGCCCGCGGCACCTGGGTATTCTACGGCGCGAATGGACACAGTCCTCGGTCTGATCGGCCTGCTCTTCTACATCGTCGGGATCGTCTCGCTCGCGGCGGGCGTGACGTGGGTCGTCGTCAAGCTCAGCCCGTCCAAGGCGCAGAAGCAGCTCGAGGCGCGGCGGGCGGCGGAACAGCAGAACGCGTCGGGCTAGCCGTGGACTGGCGGCTCGAGCTGGTGCAGGTTCCGGTTTCGGACGTCGACCGCGCCAAGCGCTTCTATACCGAGCAGGTCGGCTTCGTCGCCGATCAGGATCACCAGGTGAGCGACGAGTTGAGATTCGTGCAGCTGACGCCGCCGGGATCCGCGTGCTCGATCGCGATGGGGACCGGCGTCGGCGACATGGAGCCGGGCTCTCAGCGAGGCCTGCAGCTGGTCGTGCCCGACGTCCACGCGGCGCGGGCCGACCTCGCCGCGCGTGGGGTCGACGTCAGCGAGGTCCAGGTGTTCGACTGGGGATCGTTCGTCTTCTTCAGCGATCCCGACGGCAACAGCTGGGCCGTCCAGCAGCTTCCCGACCGCGGGTAGCTCGCCAGCTAGACGGCCGGCGCGCCGAGGACGTCCTCGAGCGGCGTGTACTCGAGCCCGTGCGCCTCGGCGACGGCCTCGTAGGTCACCTTCCCGTCGATCACGTTGACGCCGCCGGCGAGTGCCTTGTCGCGCGCTACCGCTGCGGCGAGACCCTGGTCCGCGATCGACTCGACATAGGGCAGCGTCACGTTGGTGAGTGCCTTCGTGGACGTGATCGGCACGGCGCCGGGCATGTTCGCGACGCAGTAGTGGACGACGCCGTCGACCTCGTAGACGGGGGCGTCGTGGGTCGTCGCGTGCGAGGTCTCCGCGCAGCCGCCCTGGTCGATCGCGACGTCGCAGAAGACGCTTCCCTCCTTCATCCCCTGCACCATCTCGCGCGTCAGCAGCTTCGGCGCCAGCGCGCCGGGGATCAGGACGGCGCCGATGACGACGTCGGCGTCGCGCACGGACTCCTCGATCTGCAGCGTCGAGCTCATCACGAGGCTGACGCGGCCGTGGAGCGTTTCCTCGAGGTGGCGCATCCGGTCGACGGAGCGCTCGAGAATCGTCACCTGGGCCCCGAGCCCGAGCGCGATCACCGCGGCGTTGTAGCCGACGATGCCCCCGCCGATGACGACGACCTTGCCCGGAGCGACGCCCGCGACGCCGCCGAGCAGCAGGCCGCGACCGCCCTTCGGCCGCTCGAGGTAGTGCGCGCCAGCCTGGGCCGCGAGCCGGCCCGCGACCTCGCTCATCGGCGCCAGCAGCGGCAGCCTGCGATCGTCCGTCTCCACCGTCTCGTATGCGACAGCCGCAACGCCGCTCTCGACCAGCGCGCGCGTCAGCGGCTCGTCGGCGGCGATGTGGAGATACGTGAAGAGCACGAGCCCCGGCCGCAGGCGCGGGTACTCCTGCGCGATCGGCTCCTTGACCTTCAGCAGCAGCTCGGCGGTGTCCCAGACCTCGTCGACCGAGGCGATGCGAGCGCCGTTCGCTTCGTACTGCCGGTCCGGGAACTGGCTGCCCGAGCCGGCGCCGGTCTCGACCACGACCTCGTGCCCGTGCTGGACGAGCTCACGCGCGCCGGCCGGGGTGAGCGCGACCCGGTACTCCTGCGGCTTGATCTCCTTGGCGACACCGACGCGCATGGCGCCGAGACGATACCGCTACGCGCTTGCGAGCCGTTCCACGACGGCACGCTCGTCGGTGCCGAGCCACGGCGGCATGCCTGCCCGGGCATTCTCGGCCGTCCGCTGCGGCTTCGACGTCGCAGGGATGACGAGATCGATGCGTCGGTCGGAGAGCACCCACTTCAGCAGCGCCTGCGGCCAGGTCTCGACGCCGAACGCGCGCAGCGGCGCGAGCTGCTCGTCGGTCGGCTGCCGGCGGACCAGTGACCCGGAGTCGAACGGCTCCATCACGATCACTGCGATCCCGAGCTCCTCCGCGAGCGGCAGCAGCTCCTTCTCCGCCGTGCGTTCGTGCGGGCTGAGCGGGATCTGGAGCGTGTGAAAGCGCCGGGTGCGCAGCGCCCGCGCCAGTTCGCCGAACGCCGCAGGCGAGTAGTGGGTGACACCGAGTCGGCCGATCCTTCCCGCGTCCCGCTCGGCCTCGAGCCAGGGTAGGTGCTGCTCCCACGCGACGAGGTTGTGCACCTGCTCGACCTCGACGTGGCCGAACCAGGCGAGCTGATCGGCGAGTTGCCGCCGCGCCTCCTCGGCGGACGGCGTCCAGATCTTCGTCAGCACCGTCGCCTCGTGACGGCGGCCTTCAAGCGCGGTGCCGAGCGCCCGCTCGGAGCCGTACATCGGGGAGGTGTCGAAGCAGCGAACGCTCGCGTCCAGCGCAGCCTCGGCGACCGCGCGCGCGAGGCGAGCGTCGTCCCGGAACGTGTTCCACGTGCCGAGACCGACGACGGGGCCGAGGCGGCGCTCCTCCATCAGAGAAGTCTGCGAGCGGCGACCCCCGCGGCGTACGCGGCGCGGAAGAAGGCCGGATCCTCGACCGGGCCGCGGCCCATGTGCGAGAGCGGCAGCCCGGCACAGGCCTCCTCCCATCCCTCCCCGTCCTCCTCGCGGGCGACGAGGAGCTCGCCGAGAGCGAGGTCCTGCACCGCCCGGGCATGATGCGAGACGCCCCGGTGGCGCCCGCGCGCGTCGGCGGCCGACGTGCGAAGGGCGAGGATCGGACGGCCGCCGAGCGCGCTCGCCGCATTGGCCGCGTCCGCGAGCGCAAGCGCCCCGTGGCCCAGCCGCGAGCCGGTGCCGACGATGCCGGGGCCGAGCGCGCAGACGGCGGCGTCCAACCCCCGCGCCTTCGACCAGGCCAATGCGGCTGCGGCGGTGACGAATTGCGCCTCGCCGTCGAGGCACGGCGCCACCGCACAGGCGACCTCGATCAGCCCGCGCTCCCGCAGCGTCCGGATGGTGTCCGAGAGCGACACCGGCAGCGCGCCGCCCGCGACCTGGACATACCCGACCCGGGTTCCTGCCAGCGCGGCTGCGACGGGAGCGGCCTGGCTGTGCAGCGTGCAGAGCACGACCGGCAGCCCGTCCAGCGAGTCCGCGAGCCCGTCCGTCTCCTCCTTGCAACAGACTGTTACTTGGCCTGGGGTGTACGGCAGCGCCATCACGTGCGCGCCTTCCTCCTGCGGCAGGCCGAGCCCGCGCGTCAGGTTCGCGTAGAGGACGTCGAAGCCGCCCGAGCCGAGCACGAGCAGCCGCGCCTGCTCGTTCACGAGCACGTCGTCGCCCACCTCCACCGCACCCGTCAGCCGCGGGTACGCGATGCACGGGAGACCGTCCACCTCCAGCCGGACGAGCTCCGGCAGCTCCTCGGTGAGCGCGGAGACCCTGCCGCGTCTAAGCCCGAGCGGCATCGACCAGCGCCAGCGTGACCTCGACCATCGCGTCGAGGTCGGCGACGGCGATGTGCTCGTCGGCGGTGTGGATCTCGCGCATACCGTTGGCGAGGTTGAGGCAGGGCAGCCCCTTCGCGTTGAACACGTTCGCGTCGGCGCCGCCGCCGGTCAGCGTCGGCACGAGCTCGTAGCCGCAGCGCTCCAGCGCCGTCCGTGCGAGCTGCACCACCGGATCGGAGTCCTTGAAGCGGTAGCCCTGGTAGGTCTCGCTCACCTCCGTCTCGAGCCTGCAGTCGGTGACGCTCGCGGCGAACGCGAAGGTCTCGAGCATCTCCTGGACGAGGTCGGCCAGCTTGCGCGCGTCGTGCGAGCGCGCCTCGGCCTCCAGCTCGCACCACTCCGGGACGATGTTGCGCGCGCTGCCGCCACTGATCAGGCCGACGTTGGCCGTCGTCTCCTCGTCGATGCGGCCGAGCCGGAGATCGGAGATGGCCTTCGCGGCCGCCTGGATCGCCGATCGACCCTCCTCGGGAACCATTCCCGAGTGCGCGGGGCGCCCGTGGAAGCGCACCAGCATCGAGCGCTGGTATGGCGCGCCCATGATCACGTCCCCGACCGGTGCCGCCTGGTCGTAGACGAAGCCGAACTGCGCCTCGAGCTTGGCGTGGTCGAACGCCCCCGCACCGAGCAGGCCCACCTCCTCCTTCGGTGTGAAAAGAAGCTCCACTCCTGGATGCGGCCGCCCCTCCTCGACGATGCGGCGCGCGGCCTCGATCATCGCCACGACGGCCGACTTGTTGTCGGCTCCGAGGATCGTCCCGCCCGCGTTCCGGACGACGTCGTCCTCGACCACGGGCTCGAGCGGCCCCTGCGGCGGCACCGTGTCCAGGTGCGCGCAGAAGAAGATCGGCGTGCCCCCCTCGACCCGGCCGGGGAGCCGGCAGAAGACGTTTCCGGTCGTCGAATCGATCGTTGCGCCGGCGTCGTCCTCCTCCACCTCCAGCCCGAGCATCCGCAGCTCGCGGATGACGCGGTCGGCGACCGCGCGCTCCTCGCCCGGTGGGCTCGGAGTCGCGCACAGCTCCGTGAAGAGCGCGAGGACAGCAGTCATGGCGACGATCCTAGACAGGCCAGACGCCTCTGTTCGAACCTAGTCGAAGCTTCTACAATGTGAGTGATGCCCACCGCCGTCGCGCACGACCTGGTTCAGAAGAGCCTCGTCGGGGAGGCGCTCGACTGTGGTCCGATGGCGGTCTTCGTCGCCGACGACGACGGCAAGTACCTCGCCGTCAACGCCTACGCGTGCGACCTGCTCGGCTACGAGCGCGAGGAGCTGCTGGCGCTTCGCGTCGCCGACGTCGCAGTGAACGAGACCGCGGCTGCCGACTTCGAGGCGATGCAGCGGCAGGGCAGGCACGCCGGCAGGACCACGCTGCGCCGGAAGGACGGTAGCGAGCTGGAGATGCACTTCCGCGCCTGCGGGACGACGGTGGGCGGAATGCAGCTCTACGTCGGTGCCTGCTGGCCCATCGACGAGCCGACGGGCTAGCCGGCGGCGGTCGCGCGCATCGGCGCGTCCGTACGCGCGCGGGCTCGATCGCGCGCAGCCGCGACGAACTCGCGGAAGAGCGGCGCCGGCCGCGTCGGCCGCGACTTGAACTCCGGGTGGAACTGGCTCGCGACGAACCAGGGGTGATCGGGCAGCTCGACGATCTCGACCAGCCGCCCCTCCTGGAAGGTGCCGGAAACGACGAGCCCGGCGTCGACGAGCTGCTCGCGGTATTGGTTGTTGACCTCGTAGCGGTGTCGGTGTCGCTCGTGGATCGTGTCGTCGCCGTAGACCTCGCGTGTGCGCGTGCCCTCCGCCACTTCGACCGCCTGCGCGCCGAGGCGCATGGTGCCGCCGAGATCTTCGATGTCCTTCTGCTCCGGGAGCAGGTCGATCACGGGGTACGGCGTCTCGGGATCCATCTCGGTCGAGTTCGCGCCTGCGAGGCCGGTGACATTGCGCGCGAACTCGGAGACGGCGACGTGCATGCCGAGGCAGATTCCGAGGTACGGGATCCCGCGCTCGCGCGCGACCTGGCAGGCGAGGATCTTGCCTTCCCAGCCGCGCGAGCCGAAGCCACCCGGAACGAGCACGCCGTCGACCTGCTCGAGCAGCTCTGCGGCCTCCTCGAAGGACATGTCCTCCGCGTCGACCCACTGGACGCGCACCCGCGCGCCCTGCTGGACGCCCGCGTGCTTCAGCGCCTCGTGCACCGACAGGTACGCGTCGTGCAGCTTCACGTACTTGCCCACAAGCGCGATCGTCACCTCGTCCCGCGGTTCGGCGATCCGGTCGATCAGATCCTGCCACTCGCCGAGCACGGCGGGCGGCGCCTCGATCCCGAGCTTCTGGACGACGAGCTCGTCGAGCCCCTGTTCCTGCAGCACGGCGGGGACGAGGTAGACGTCCGGCACATCGGGCGAGGCGACGACCGAGCGGATGTCGACGTCTGCGAAGAGCGCGATCTTGTCCTTGATCTCCTGCGAAAGCTCCTCGTGAGAGCGGCAGACGATCACGTCGGGATGGATACCGATGCGGCGGAGCTCGTTCACCGAGTGCTGCGTCGGTTTCGTCTTCAACTCGCCGGCGGCCTCGATGAACGGCACCAGCGTGCAGTGCAGGTAGAGCACGTTCTCAGGCCCGACCTCGCGGCGGAACTGGCGGATCGCCTCGAGGAACGGGAGCGACTCGATGTCGCCGACGGTGCCGCCAATCTCCGAGATGACGACGTCGACCGGCGCCGACTTCGCCGCCCGCTTGATCCGCTCCTTGATCTCGTTGGTGATGTGCGGAATCACCTGCACGGTCGCGCCGAGAAACTCACCCTTCCGCTCCTTGCGCAGCACCGCGTCCCAGATCGCGCCGGCGCTGTGGCTCGCGTTCCGCGACATGTTCTCGTCGACGAAACGCTCGTAATGGCCGATGTCGAGGTCGGTCTCGGCCCCGTCCTCGGTGACGAAGACCTCGCCGTGCTGGAACGGGCTCATCGTGCCAGGGTCGACGTTCAGGTACGGGTCGAACTTCTGCGCCTGGACGCGGAGCCCCCGGGACTTCAGCAGGCGGCCGAGCGAGGCGGCGACGATGCCCTTCCCGAGCGCCGAGACGACGCCGCCGGTGACGAAGATGTACTTCGTCTGGCCGGCCTCAAAGCTCATACGGGCTGCCTCCCCAGCCGGTCCAGCTCGCGAAACCCGGGCACCGACTCGATCAGCGCGCCCAGCGAGCGGCGCTCGCCGAGGAGGGTGAGGCCTGCGAGCGCCACGATCGCGCTCCAGCGTTGCCTCTCCGTGAGCCTGCCCACGGACCGTAAACCTAGCAGGGCGCCGAGCGTGTTCGAGCCGGAGTCCCCCAACATCGCCATCTCCCGAAGATCGTAGGGAGCCAGGAGGACGGCGATCGCCTTCGGCGCGTGGAGAGGGATCGCGAGCGCGAAGTAGGCCTTGAGCGCACGGCCCGGCTTCGTGTCGAGCTGGTTGAGCATGTTGGCGGCCAGCCCGACGAGCAGCGCGCCCGAGAGGGAGCGCGTGCGCACGAGGCCGTAGGCCGGGATCGCCACGAGCTTGAGCACGCCGGTCGTCGACCCCCTGCGGAGGTGTGCGCGAAAGCCGCGCTCCGCGCCGCTCCAGAGGTCGTCGGCGACGCCGGCCGCTGCGACCGGCAGCAAGCTCGGGTGCGCGACGCCCGCGAGCCAGCCGACCAGCGGGAGCCGCAGCCCACGGTGGTTTCGCCCCTGCGGCCCGAACGCCAGCAGGATGTCGCGGAGCTGGCGACCGCGGTGCAGGAAGCCGCGAAGGTCACGTCCGGTGGCGCGGTGCTCGAGGTCGAGGTCGAGGTGGCTGATGCCCAGCTTCGCGTTCATCGCGTCCGCCGTCATCGCCGACTCGCACCCGAACCCGGCCGCGAGCGGAAAGACGGCGTCACGGCCCCGCTGGGTCAGCCGCCGCTGCCCGGAGAGTGGTTCCTGCGCCTCGTATCCGGACGCGAGCCGGATCAGCCGCCCCGCAGCCTGCTTCGCAATCCCGAAGCCGCCGCCCTGCCTGCGCGCGAAGCCCGCGATCGTGAGGTCGCCGTGGCCGCCGAGGAGCGGCCGCAGGTCGCCGCGGAGGTCGGCGTCGCAGAGCAGCAGGTCGCCGCGGTTGGCGACCCGCTCGGCAAGCGTCAGCGCCTGACCCTTGCCGCGGTGCGGCAGGCGGAGGACGAGCGCGCCGGCGGCCTCGGCCACGTCGGCGGTCCCGTCACGCGAGCCGTCGTCGGCGACGATCAGCTCCGCCTCTGGGAACTGGCGCCGCAGCTCGTCGATCGTCGTCCCGAGCCGGTCCGCCTCGTCCCGGGCGGCGATCAGGATGGTGAGCGCCTCGGCCACCTAGCCGGTCGGCGCGGGCAGTGGCTCGATCGGCGGCAGGATCGTTTCGGCGGTGTCCCGGACGCCGAAGTCGCCGGCCGCGTCCGGATCGGCGAGCACGAGCAGCATTGCGAGTGCGCCCACTGGCGTATCGACGCCGTCGACGGTCGAGAGACGGTGGCGCTGGAAGACGGGGATGGCGCTCTGCTCGACACGGGTCGGCTCGACCCCGACGACGGGCACGCCCGCGCTTCCAAGCCCCTGGTAGAGGCCGGCGAGGAAGCGCGAGGTTTCGCCCATCTGCGGCTCGCCGGTCCGCATCACGATCACCCCGTCCACGGGCTCGCGGAGGTCACCCTCGCGCACCTCGACGAGCTCCGACTCCAGGGCGTCCCAGAGCGGCGTCTCGCCCCCGGCGGCGAGCTCGCGGCCGAGGTCACGGCCGAGGTTGCCGAGCTGCTCCTCGCCGACGTAACCGCCGAGCTCCGGCTTCTTGCTCAGCGCCGCCTCGACCGCCTCCAGGCGCAGCGGCAGCTCGAGCGCCCGCATGCGCGAGATTCTTCCGTCGGCGTCCTCCTCGACCTCACGCTCGACCGCGCTCACGGTCGGGTCCACCGGTCCGAGCACGAGGACGGCGATGTTCTTCTTGTCGAGCCGCGTCGCGGCCAGCGCAGGGTACGCGCTCTCGACGAAGTTCTCGGCCGTCTCCTGGCGCCGCTCGAAGTCGTCGGCGCTCGCGTTCGCGGCGTCGACCTTCTCCTCGAGGTCGGCAACCCTGGCGTTGAAGCGGTTCCGCTCCGCGTCGTCGACGAAGCCGCGGCCGGAGATGCCGACGCCGATCAGGATCCCGACGACGAGCATCAGGAAGACCGCCGCGAGCGAGGCGACGTGGTAGCGGAGGTCGAACACTGCCTCAGACTAGAGCCCGAAGACGTTCCTCAGCGCGGGTGACGCGAGAATCGCGACGAGGAGTGCGGCCAGCGCCGCCGTCCCGAAGAGCGCCAGCGGCCAGACTCCGATGCGCCGGCTGACGAGACGGGAGACGCCTTTGGCGTCGATCAGGATCTCGCCCACCTTCAGCCGCGTCACGAAGGTGGAGGACATGCCGGCGCGGCTGCGCTCGAGGAACTCCACCAGGTTGAAATGGGTCCCGACCGCGACGATCAGCTCGGCGCCCTTGTCGTGCGCGAGCAGGAGCGCGATGTCCTCCGAGATGCCGGGGGCCGCGACCCGGTGGAACGGGACGCCCAGCCGCTGCAGGCGCGCCTCGCCGGGAGCATGGCCCTCCCGGTACGCGTGGACGAGGATCTCGGCGCCGGAGCGGAGCGTGCGGTCGGTGACGGAGTCCATGTCGCCGACGATCACGTCCGGCGTCCAGCCCTCCTCGAGCAGCGCCTCCGCGCCGCCGTCGACGGCGACGAGCACGGGCCGGAAGTCGCGCACGTAGCCGCGCACGATCTTCAGGTCGCGCTTGTGGCCGGGGCCGCGTGCGACGACGAGCGCATGGCGGTCGCGGAAGCTCGTCTCGAGCTGCGGGAAGTCGATTCCCTCGGTCAGCAGCTTCCCCTCCTCGCGCAGGTACCGGAGCGTGTTGTCGGCGAACTCCTGCAGCGCGTCGGTGACGCGGCTCTGCTGCTCAGTGAGGGCTCCGGCGAGTTCGCGCTCGTCGAGGGCGCGCCCGGTGGCGAGGCACGTGCCGTTGCGGAAGAGGCTGGCGCCGCGGACGGTCAGCCGCTCGCCATCGGAGAGCTCCTGGAAGAGGTCGCCGTCCTCGACGTCGATCAGCCGCACGCCGCCGCGGACGAGCTGCAGAGGCCCCGGATTGGGGAAGCGCCCGGACTGCGACGGCGCCACGTTCACAACCACGCGCACGCCGGACTCGACGAGTTCCTCGGCCGAGACGCGGTCGAGGTCGGTGTGGTCGATGATCGCGATGTCGTCCGGATGGAGTCGCCGGACGAGCTCCTTCGTCCGCTTGCCGAGGCGCGCATTGCCGGTGTGCTCGATCAGGCTCATCGCAGCGTCGAGATGAATTCCTTTCCGCCCAGCATGCGCTCGAGCTCGTCGCGCCGCTGGGGGTCGTCGAGCAGCTCGATCCGCGTATGCGTCGGGTCACCCGAGACCTTCTCGACCCGATAGTGCGTGTCGGCGACGCTCGCGATCTGCGGCAGGTGCGTGATCGTGATCACCTGGGCGCGCTCGGCGAGCCGCTTCAGCGTCGCGGCCACAGCATGCGCGGTCTCGCCGCCGATGCCCGCGTCGATCTCGTCGAAGACCATCGTCTCGCCGCCCCCCACGGCGGCGATCGCGAGGGCGACGCGCGAGAGCTCGCCGCCGGAGGCCGTCTCGGCGACCGGGCCGAACGCCAGGCCCGCGTTCGGACGGATCAGGAAGACGGCCTGGTCGGCGCCGGTCGGGCCGGGATCGCGCTCGCGCAGCTCGACCCGGAACTCGCCCTCCCCCATCCCGACGCCCCGCAGCTCCTCCGCGACGGCTTCGGCGAACGCGTTGGCCGCCTGCTGCCGCGCCGCGCGAAGCGCGTCGGCCAGCGCGGCTGAACGCGCCTCGGCTGCCGCCAACGCCTGCGCCGCGGCCGCAGCCGGATCATGGCCGTCGTCGAGCGCCGCCAGCTCCTCGCGGGCGGCCGCCGCACGAGCGAGCAGCTCCTCGTAATCGGCGGCGCGGAAGCGGCGGCGGGCGTCGGCGATCCGCTCGAGCTCTCCTTCGACCTGCTCCAGCCGGTCCGGCTCGGCCTCGAGCGACGCGAGGAAGCCGCGGAGATCGGAGCCGACCTCGCGCAGGCGCACGTCGAGCTCCCGCAGCTCCTCGCCCGCAGCCGCGAGCTCCGGAGCGAGGCGTTCGAGCGGCGCGAGCGCACCCTCCGCGGCGGCCGCGAGCCCGGTCGCTCCCTCGCCCTCGTCCGGCGCGATTGCCTCCACCGCGCGCGCGGCGCCCTCGGCGAGCTCGGTCACATGCCGCAGCCGCTCGCGCGCGTCTCGCAGCGCCTGCTCGCCTCCCGGCTCGAACGACTCGGTCGCCTCTACGAGCGCGCGCAGCTCCTCCAGCCGTGCCTCCTCCGCGGCCGCACCCTGCGTCAGCGCGTCGTGCCGCTTGCGCGCGGCGGCGAGATCGCGCCAGGCGAGGCCTGCGTCGCGGCGGCGACGCAGCTGCTCCTCGCCGACGAAGGCGTCGAGCACGTCGAGCTGGTACGACGGGCGGCCGAGCCGGCGCTGCTCGAACTGCCCGGACATTGCGATCAGGCGCTCGGCGGCGGCGGCCAGATCCTCGCGAGCGACCGCGCGGCCCCAGGCGTAGGCGCGGGTGCGTCCGTCCGCGAACACACGGCGCGCGAGCACGAGGCCGGGCTCCTCCTCCGGCGCGAGCTCAGCAAGCGCGGCGAGCTCCTCGTCCTCGAGGAAGGCCTCGGGCACGTCGAGCTCGGCCTCGACGTAGGCCTCGGCTCCGGCGGCTCCCACCACGCCCGCGTCGCCCCTGGCGCCGAGCAGCAGCCCGACCGCCTGCGTCAGGATCGTCTTGCCGGCGCCGGTCTCGCCCGTGATCGCCGTCAAACCGGCGGCGGGCTCGAGCTTCCCGTCGCGGACGAGGACGAGGTTCTCGATGCGAAGGCTACGAAGCAAAGGTCCGGCTGTAGCGGCTGAAGAACGCCACCTCCGGCAGGCTCGCGAGCAGCGAGCGCTGGTCGCCGAGACGGGCGACCGCCCGACCACCTGGTCCGAGATCGGCGACGCGGTGGCCGTCGACGAGGGCTGTGGCCTCGACGTCGGGCGTCCGGTTCCAGACGATCAGCTCGTCGTCGCGCGGGACGACCAGCGGCCGCGCGTTCAGGGAGTGCGGGGCGACGAACGTGATCGCCATCGCGTCCAGGCCCCAGACGAGCACCGGGCCGCCGTTCGAGAAGTTGTAGCCGGTCGAGCCGGAGGGGGTCGCGCAGACGACGCCGTCGCAGGCGAGGCGCCCGAGACCCTCGCCGCCCACCGCCCATTCGAGCTGGATCATCCTGCCCACGGTCCCGCTCGCGATCACGAGGTCGTTGACCGCGACGCGGCGCTCGTCGCCCACCTCGACGTCGAGCGTCGGCACCTCGTCGATCCGGTACTCGCCGGCGAAGACGCGCGGCAGCCCGCTCTCGAGCTCGTTCCGCTCGATGGAGGCGAGGAAGCCGACGCGCCCGAAGTTGACGCCGATCACCGGGATCCCGGTGCCGAGATAGCGGGCGAGCGCGCGCAGCATCGTTCCGTCGCCGCCGAGCACGACGACGATGTCGACGTCGGTGTCTCCGGCGACGGCATCCAGCCGATGCTTCTCGGCCTCCTCGGCGGCGATCAGCAGCTCCACGCCCCCCTCGCGGGCGACGTTCGCAAGCCGCGCCAGCGCCGAGCCGATCGCCTGCGGCTTGCCGTGCGTGACGACCGCCGCGCGCTTCACGGCCTTATGCCTGTGCGACTGCGTGGTCGATTCGCTGGTCGATGTCATCGAGAAGGACGGGATCGGGGCGATTGATCAGATGGACGAAGAACTCGCGGTTCCCCTTCGGTCCTGGCAGCCCGGAGTCTACGACGCCGACCGCCGTCCCACCCCAGTCGAGGGCGCCGTCGACGACCTGGCGGATGACGCGGCGGTGGATCTCCGGGTCCCG
>Ga0126307_10002392_pt1 | contig 12651 bp, 13 predicted proteins | sample Plot28_FD_89955 | JGI IMG/M metagenome (GOLD analysis project Ga0126307, IMG submission 89955) | Serpentine soil microbial communities from UC McLaughlin Reserve, CA, USA - Plot28 | ecosystem: Environmental > Terrestrial > Soil > Grasslands | place: USA: UC McLaughlin Reserve, Lake County...
AACAAGGCGAGGAACTGTTGCCAGACGGGCTCGATGATGTATGGTTGGATAGCGGGCACGGCCATACTCCTTCGCATCGGGAAGCTTCGAGAACTCCCCGAATGATCAAGCATTCCGTGCCTGTTTACCTATGGATGCGCTCCCTATGGCGCAAACTCTAAGCTTGCGTTTTACCTCCACAGCCAGGTAAGGAGTGCGGAAAGCTGTCGGCGAGTGCATGATGTGCCCATCATGAAACCATGCGATGCTCTCCACAGCTTCCGCCACTCGCTCTACGAATACCTCCACCGCAGGGGCGACGCTCTCTTCGAACTCGCCGACGCCATCCTCACTGCGGACGCCGTTCCTTCTCCCGTTCACCTGAGCCTCCAGGCATCGCATCGTCGCGGCTGGGGCAGCCTTTACGCCGCGTTGGACCGGGGACGGATCGACGCCGAAGCTCTGCGGAGACTGCTCGCCCGCCATCCGCTTGCTGGAAGCCAAACGCCCGTATACGCCGTGGAGAGACTGTCCGAAAAGCCTCCGACGCACCTTCAGCATAGCTTGCGGGCCACCAAAAAGAGGGGCTTTTTAGGTCCATTTCGCCCTCCCAATAGCGGTCACAGTCACGCTCGGAGCGTTGCTCGTACCCCTTTTCAGCCCAGCTTCACAGCATGAATTGTTGGAAGGTCGCAGCGGGCTTTCGGGGGTGGCATCATGCATTGCTCGCTGAATTCGCACATCGATGGATCAAAGAGTAGCCGTTTTAGTCCCCAATTTCTGTCTCTCGTGGGATATAAGTGAAGTACTCCGGATCTAAATCTAAGTTGCTCTCTAATACCTTACCACACCCGCATACGGCGACCGCGCCCTCTGTAACTCCATCAAGGCCTAACCTTTGTTCTATATTAATCGCATTGATTGCAGCTGTGATAAATGCTCCCAGTCCTAAGTCCGTACACACCAAATAAAAGGACTGACTTAAGTGAGCAACGTCCATGGCCAAAACACTATATGATCTCGGGTGCCTTCTATACTTCCAGGAATGTCTATAGAAGCGAGCGGTCATGATGAATAGCGCATGGGCCCACCGAGGGTAAGACTGACCAGCAGTAGATTCGTTCGCCAACTCCCGCGCTTCATCTTCGCTAACTCCGACAATTAAATCTAAGCGATGATTTTTGACATTGTAGTGGTATATGCCAGGATCTAATTCAGCGACATTTATAATCAGCGGATAGACTTCTGTAGGATGTAACCCCCCACCTGATGGGCTTGTTTTCTTTAGCCGAACAATATCCTCGAATACCGGAGCGTAGCCGTGACATCCATACACGTAATATAGGATTACTGACAACTCATTTAATGTCATGGGCGTTCCCGGATCGAACGCTCTAGTTGTCTTCCTGTTAGTTAACGTTCTATAAAGATCTCCCTCTTTCTTGATTAGAGGCAAATCATGGATCTCAAGTGGGTTGGGGATTGTGTGAAAGTGGCCGGGTGGCTTGCCATAACGAGCAACAAACTGTCTAAAGGTATCTTCCGATGTGGTATTAATCTCCCCAAATTGCTCCGCGTTTTCCGGCAGATTGTCGCGAAGGTGCATATCCTTCCATTTGCCCATATAGTGGTATAGTGATGCATATTTGTTCCATTGAGTGGAGGATAAGAGTTCGTCTTTTTTTCTTAGTTCCGAAAGCTCCCTGTCGTGATGATCACTCAGTATCAAACCTTTACGTGCTAGCTCTTCAACAAAGCTTAACTCTATACGACGCTTTTCTACGATATCACGATCTAGAGTCCAAATATCCGACGGTATATCGAATAGTATCTGCAGGGTTCGCATGTTAACAGCATATTCTCTACCCGTCAGAACGGAGAAGGCCAGTATCTGCTTGAGTGGTTTTAGTGCTGCAGTCCTACGAAGTAGTAGTGGTATATCGAAAAACAAGACATCCTCGAAAGAAAAAAACAGATGCGTGGTACGTCTTATGCGTGCCATTGGTTCATCTCAAAAGCCTGGCGACTGTCGAACATGTGAAGTGAGCGGTTGTTCTGCTCTCACGGTTCATGGAGTCTGAAGCGTTCGTGAAGGATGCAAGCGCTGACAATGGTGTTGAGCATAGCATCTACTCCCATCATTGCTTGGACGCCACCAAGGTGCCGCCATGTCGGTAACGCGTCTAGAAGCGCTACCACGCTCTTCTGGTCAAAGAATGGTAACGTGGCCAACGTAGAGCTTCGCAGCGTGTCTTGGACGAATTGATGAAGCTTCCCATTGTTCTGAGAAGTAGTTGACGGAGACCAAAATGCGAACTTTCGGCGACGGTAAACAGCGTCTGTAACGAAAGGACGCGCCGCCTCGCGTAGCACGTATTTCTCCGTCGGTCCACGGAGCTTCATTGATACCGGCATATCCTGCACCAACTCTACCAGATAATGATCTAAGAACGGCAAGCGTCCTTCGATGGAATGTGCCATCTCCACTCTGTCTCCGAGTGTACTCAGCAAGAAATTCGGAAGCACCGATTTGGTCAGTAGGTACAGAGATTGGTGGACTGGTTCCCTGCCAGACAGCTGTCTGTCAACATTCAGCCGATTCAAGAACATACGGTAAGGATCCCGATCGGCAAACTCGGCGTAGAATTCAGGCGAGAAGAGAGCACGCTGATAGAATGCCCCCTCTGCAGATGCCTCGATTAGTGAAGGTACGAATCCGAGGGTTTGTCGCACGCTTTCTGTTGGTAGAGCCGGAATGCCGCCTTGGGGCAAGCCAAAGCCGTGCAACTTCCCAAGGCGCTGATCGATGGTGCCTAAGTCTTGCTCTGCCGAATTGTAGAGCAACATATCTCTGTGGAGATATGCATAGCCACCGAAGATTTCGTCTGCGCCCTCGCCTGTGAGAACGACCTTGCACCCCGTATCGCGCGCTTTTCTACTAAGTAAATACTTGGCAACGACGTTCGGATTCGGCAACAGAGTTTCGGTATACCATGTTGCATCAGCGAAATGGTCAGCTAAGTCCTCTTCACTAACCCGCAATGGATGATACTTTGCTCCAGTACGCTTGGCAGTCTTCTCTGCCACAGTTTCTTCATTGTATGGATCATTATCAAAGCCGACGGTAAAAGCGTCGATAGGGCTCGAGAGATTTGCGGCCGCCATACCCAGCAAAGTTGAGGAATCGATGCCCCCGCTCAAGTAGCAACCCACTGGAACGTCGGACCTTAAACGGAGCTTGACTGCCTCATCTAGAGCTTGCTTCAATCTTTCGATATGTTCCGCTTCCGTATATTCAGGCTTTAAGTCATCTGCCCTGGGGAAACTAAGATCCCAATATTGAACTAGCTGTAGGTGCTTACGAGTGGCTAGGAGGAAGTGACCAGGAGGGACTTGGTACACACCCCGGAACAGCGTGCGGTCTTGATCGAGAGAAAAGTGGCAGCTTTGAAAGAAAGACTCGTGGTCCCAGTCTGCCGGTACCCCAACTGCAAACAGAGCCTTGGCTTCAGATGCAAGGTAGAGGGTTTCACCAACCCATGCGTAGTATAGGGGCTTGATGCCGAACCGATCCCGGGCGGCAAATAGCACATCATTATTCTCATCCCAGAGCATAAACGCGAACTCGCCTCGAAGATGCTTCAGGCAAGCTGTTCCAGTTTCCTCGTAGAGATGGAGGGCGACTTCGCTATCGGAACGTGTGCGGAGCCGATGCCCTCTTTGTTGCAGTTCTCGTTGAATGCGATCGTGGCCGTAGAATTCCCCATTGACTACAATATGTATCCGTTCGTTTTCGTTTGCAATCGGCTGCTTGCCTGTTGCGAGGTCGATAATGCTGAGTCGCATGGTTCCGAGTCCTACCCTACGATTAGGGGCTACCCAGCATCCCTGCTCATCCGGTCCCCGGTGCGACATTCGTGCCATGCCGTCGGAAAGCCACTTTGGAGAAACAGGTTTGTCGTTTGACAGAATGGCGATGATCCCGCACATTTATTACTTCGCACCTGCTTGGTCAACAATATCAAAGTAAACCCGAACTGGAACGAACAGAATTCGCTGTCAGCCCGGCGGGAGTGTGGTAATACCGACGCTGCCCCTAACTGACCTTGGTACAGCTCCTTTTTACGCAATAATTAGCTGGGCCGCATGTCTCCCAAAGTCGAGTACTTACTCGGAGGCGAGTTCGGGCTCACCTTGATGATGGGATCGCTATCGTGCACCTTTTTGGGCAGATCTGCCGGACAGGATACCTCTATTACCTGCTCGCCGCCCTCGAGAGGGATCGGGCGAAGGCCTGTACGCTCGCAACCCCACTCGGCTAACTTAGCCTCTAGTTCTTCGAGGTTTGCGTTTGCCTTTGTAGTGATATACCAGTCCGCCATACCGAACCTATCGTATCATGCATCACCCCTTTTTAGCAGCGCATAACTGCTAGCCGCGTTGATAACACCGGAGCCGGTATCGGTATCCCATCCCGGGGTGCCAAGATTGATTGTTCCGGCTATAAGTGCTTGCTTGAGCCTGTCTGGTCCCAGGCCTGGAAAGGCGCTCATCAGTAGCGCGCCTACGCCGGCGGCTACCGGGGTCGCTGCCGAGGTCCCGTTGTCGAAGCTGCTTGCATCCCCATCGGCCGGGCGGCCTGGTCCGAAGTTCCCGAAGAAGTGCGAATAGGACGCAACATCCGGCTTGTTTTTCTCGAATCCTCCCGGGCCTTGAGATGAATAGCCGATACGCTGATGCAGACTATTGACGGCGGCAACGGTGATCACCTCGGCCAGACTGTTGGACGCATGGATTGACTGCCCTGATCCGATCCCGCTAGGGTCGCAGTTGAGGCTCGGGCACGGGCCTCCGCAGTTGCCCGCCGCATAAAACGCCGGAGCGCCGGAGGCTATGACCTCGCGTACCTTTCGATGCAGCGGGTGGTTGATGTCCCAAATCTCGTGGTTTGGTGCTTGCTCCTGCGGCGGTCTTGCTATGAAGCCGTAGCTGTTGTTAGTGAGATGCGGCGTGCCATCCTGTCGGCGTTGGTCCAAGACGGCTTGGAACATAGCCAGGGCGCCACCCGACTTCGGAACCCCAAGGAAGGGGTAATCGTAGAGCTTAGCGGCAGGTGCCGCGACAAGGATGTCTGCGGCGCACATGGACCCGTGACTGTCGATGGGCGCGCTGCCCGGAAGCCGCGGGACGTCGGTATGTGAGAGCCGCTTAACTACCGGGTAGATCCGTCCGTTAACGCCCTCGTCGACGATGCCGACGACAATGTTTTGCCCATGGAAGCCCTCACGCCATATGCTGTCGACCCCTAGCAATTTACGAATGACACCTATGTCGACAGCAGGCTTATAGGGTCTGCAGTCAATGCCCCCCGCAGACATAGCCATGTCGAATGGGTGCTCGGCGAGTTCGGAGACGGAGTACCCATCCTCGCAACCACACTCGCCGAGGTATGAGAGTTCCGAGTTAGGCCAGACAGTAACGTTCTCCTGCGCAGCCAACTCCTCGAGTCTAGAACGTTCTACCTGCGCGGATACCACAGTGCTACTGGCGGTGACGTCGGGGTTTGTCTCCTCTGCGCCAAAAGCGGCGAACCCGTTGTCCTCTTCAAATACAACGCGGTCAGGGAACATGGGCACAGGCGCAATTTCGTCTGTAACTTCCAGGCCGTATCCAGTCAAGTCTCCAACCACAGATTCAGCTTGACGGACCGTTTCACTTGTCGTCGCCATCGCAGAGCCATGCAGCTCAAATGCACCTCTCTGCTCGCCTCTCACTTCCACAAGAACGTTAGCCGTTGGCATGCTCTGTCTCCTTTGCGGTTTCTTCAATGTCTCCTATAGAAACAAAATCCGCATCTGTATCCCCTGGTTCTCCCTCCTTCCCACCGACTGCAACCAGATACACCGTTGAATGCGTCACCCCGTCTAGGCCGAGCAAGTCGTCTATCTGGCGGTCAAAAAAACCGCCAATGTTCATGCATCCGAGCCTCAACCCGCCGGACGCAAGGTTTATATTCTGGGCGACATGACCAGCTTCCAATAGGACAAACCGATACCCTCGATCTCCATACTTGAACGTAGCTCGCTCGAACAGTGCCGTGATAAAGAAGAGGACAGACGAATCGTATGCCAGGTTCTTTTGAACCAAGCCATCAGCAATGCTAGAAGATTGGTCTCCATCGACTAGCAAGCGCAGATTGTGCTTCGCTGGACTATAATGGTAAAGGCCAGACTGTAATCCTTCCACGTAAGAAGCGCTATGCACGAAAATCTCGAGTGGATAGAGGGCGCCTCCAGACGGTACCGTGCGAAACGGCCGTGGCCAAGGTGTACCGACATTGTCACGAGTTACCCCGTAACCGCAGTGAAGGAGAGTCGCTAGGTCCTCTAGTGCCAGCGAGCGAGGGATAAGGGTACGGGCTGTGACCCGCGCGAAGAGCGCCTCTTCAAGCGGAAGAGGAAGTGGTGTTAGTGAATCAGGTAATTCTACCTCCGGATACGAGTCGAATAATAGAGACTCCGACATGCCCTGCATTCGCGCTACGACCTCCCCCTCCAGCAAGGCCGGGTCATAATGGGAAGTCTTGGAATTTTCATGAAAGAGCTCGTGTAAGAGTTCCTCACCATCAGGGGGGAAACGCATTGTCTCCCATACTCCATCAGCCATTAATCGTCCTCCTTCCTCATGGGTAGGGGTGCGGAGCAGGGTTGTCCCCTGACTCGGGTGTCACGCCCCGGTAGCCTAGTCTTTGCGGCACTTCCCAAAGTCGTTTGCCTCCCAGAGCGCGCAGCGCGTAGCCCATGTGAAGTGGCTGAAAACCCGGGATTATGGCACGTATAACTGATAACCCCAGTTCCGCGATATCGGACGTCGTAAGGTTGGCCACCAGGATCCTCTCGCTTACAGCGCTAACCCTATTCACCAAAATCTGCAGGTCCATCGCCGGGTCATCTGTCGCGAGGTTTACGAGTTCGCTGAACTCGATCCGTTTCGTGGAGGAGAAAATCCAGTCCGCGTAGGAGGTGTTGTTTTCGTCGACGTAGAAGTTCAGATGATCCATCTGAGTATTGACGTTATCGTGATGGAGAGGCGATGGCCTCAGACGAGGCACATGCTTTTTGATAATCCAAGAGTACCGCCTGGTGTGGGCTAGCTCTTCCAAGCTCTTACGTGCAGCCTCCTCAGGATCTAGGGACGCCGAAGCTGCGAAGACGAGGGCTGGCTCGGAGGGAGAATATCCCCGTAGGACCGAAAGGATGGTCGGTACGCCATGATCCATCGTGATGTCGAATATCACTACTGAGCTTCCCACTCGCTCGAAACGGTCGACGAGATCACGGTTCTCGTGGCTCAAGGTCTCAATCCGTATCTGTGGAGGCGCAATCATACTCTGCCATACGAGCATGAAGGCATCCCGCTCTACAACTTCGTAAATACCGCTGAGAGCAGCTTCGGTCCAGCTAACGTGACAGGCGAGACCGGTAGAAATAGGTTGGTCAATAGCTGCGTCTCCTAGGGGCAGTTGGTAAACATAAGGCATAAAGACCATAGCGGCGGGGACGTAGCAGATCTCCTCGGTCCCCAGGTCCTTAGCCGGAGTCCAGCGCACAGTTGTATCGTTGTCGTAGGGGACCCAGGGGAACTCTGGCTGCTCGTACTGCTCTTGGCTGTAAAGAGCGAACTCGTGCGGCGGTACGCACGTAAAAGGCGCACTCTCATAGGAGAACATGGATAATTCCTCGAGTTCGAAGATAGCTGAACAGTAGCGTTCCACCGCCTCTCCAATTGCCTTTGCTAACGCGGCTCCACGGTCTGTCGCAGCTCCACCGGTATTGCGAAAGTTCTTAAGTCGAGTAAAGGCTTTGGTGTTACACGCCGTAGCCGAGAAGTGAAAGAAGTCTGGAGCCCCTGCCTCCCGCCTTTCCTCCTCCACGCGTTCCACAATTCCTACTTGAGCATCCACAAGGTACTCTGCCACGGCAGAAAGACGATGGAGAGATCGTCTGTGTCTACTCAACCGAAGCATCGAAGTCCGGTGGGGCGTAAGCAATATCGTTGAGTGTGACTGATGATCGCGTGTTCAGCGTGCTGCATACTGAGCAGCGGGGAACTTTCAAAACTTTGTGTGTTACCAGCAAGGGCTGGAGTAGATTTACCTCAATCAACGTGCCAACTCTCCACTGTGGCACCCTGCCATAAAACTTAGTCAACTCGATTGCGGCAATATCGCCCAGCACCGACGCCATCGAGGGATGGAATCCATTGACCAGTTGGCCTTGAAAGGCTTCGGACTCGGCTGCACGCTCTATGCTCGGGTTTTCTAAATGCGAGTTTTGGCGTGCGCGAAGGCACTCAAAGCATGAAGTCTCATCAGGAACGACGAGAGGCCCTATGTAGCCCACCAAATTCTGCAAGATCACCGGCAAAAAGAGTAGCTTTTTGTCGACGCAGTATTGGTTCCATTCACGCATGAGGTGCATGCCGCCAAAGTCCGATGTGGCTACCAGACAACTGGTGGGCTTACCACCTCGGCCGTCTACCCACTCGTCATAGTTAACAGGTAGATGTGCGGAGGGCCACTGCTGAGATACTTTGTTAGCAGATACATTGAATAGGCGCACGTTACGTAGTAAGGGATAGTCGACTACTTTAATGTTCCTTACGCCGGCGGAGTTGAGGGCCGCAATGAGTTGCCGCGAGATATAGTTGACGCCCATGATAGTGATATGTTGTGTGTTTAGGTGTCGGGCCACCTCTTCTGCTCGATAGCCGAAATGCCAGTAAAAAACTTCTAGCGCGTCTTCTGGTACTTCATTGACCGGCTCGTCGGCGTCAGCAGCTACCAGAATGCGCTTGTCAATTAGTTGCTGGATAAGAGCCTCAATGGCTGGTCGATATGGAGAGGGAAAGAATTCGTAGATCGCGTCGTGGGTGGCTCCTTCTCCAGATACCAGCGAGAGTAAGGTCTGTACGGCCTGCTTCGAGTAAGGTCCCTGGATCGTGAACTCGGTACACCCGCGTTTGAGTAATACCCCTCCCTCTAACTCGATAACTTGTACCGGCAGGGCCCTAAGCGTCTTCTTACTATCCTCAATCAAGTTGAGCGTACCTTCCTACCACGCTTGGAATATCTAAGATGCGCCATAACCTCTCTGTACGAGAAAGTCGCTTGATCTCATCCGGATTGCTTCGGCCCACTTAGAGCGTCCGCTGCAGACTTGGAAGTCGGCTGCTGCCGCTGTTGCGCGGCGCAGACGCGGTGCCCGTACGTAACGTCGTGTTCTAGGCCGCACGGGCACGCACAAAACAAAGTCAGTCGAACTAGACAACCGGGTCAAGTGGCTTGACGACAGTCGCGGCACAGCAACAGCATGGCGTACAACAGCAGCAACTCCAGCCGTCGAAAAATTGTGGCTCTACCTCCGCAGGCTGAGCTGGGCGAGGACTGGAAGCGCCAAACACCGCTTCTACTGATCTTATGTCCTCGATGGTCAATACCTTCGGTACCTTGGGGACTCGCCCCTTTATAGCATCGCGTGCTTCTCTATCCTGGTCCAGCCACATAGCGAGCAGGTCATCCTTCTCTAGCTGTCTAGCTGCAGGAGTAAGTTGCTGGAGCTGTTGGTCGGTTGCACCAGCGGCCCTTGCGAGCTCTACGATAGACGTATCGCCCCGGAAGCCGTCTCTCGGTGCCGTTTTCGGGGCGGCAGGTTCTGGTGAGTCGGTCATAGCGTGTTGCCTCCTTTCTAGAGGCTGTTATGAACTCGATTAGTAACGGCTTAGGAATGCGGAAAACGGGGGCCTCGAGGAAACCATGTCGACCGTGGAACCCGCATTTCTATGCGATTTTCACCCAGGTTCATAACACGCTCTAGGGTCAAGTTACTCTCTATCTGCGCCGATGAATTTAGAATGCCTCGTTCACATAAATCCTCCTTTCGCTCTAGTGGTCTTTCTACCTCTTGTGGGTAGATGCCTTATCTGCAGCTGATCGTCCTTTACGGCCCCTTCGTCTCAGAGTCGGGCACCTCGCTCCTAGTCAGTAGCATTCGAGATGCCGCCGGTAAGTGGGACGGGAGTGCAGCTTGTTCTGGACAACGTGAATCGCATGAGCGACCTCGTGTTCATCCATTGGATGAAGGGCTGGAAGATGAAAGAATGCGCCAGCAACCGAAGCCGCAAGCATCCAGCATTCCGCTTCTTCCTCGGTAAACCCAAGGAACTTCATTCGATCGCGTTCAGTTGTCGCAATCTGCCCCCCGATTCGTGTGTGCGCCACAAGCACTTGTTCAGTATTTCCTTGTGTGTAGGACAAAATGTTGTCTCTTTCCTTTCCTCTATCCTTCTTTTCTGATCTTGATTCCGTTGGCTTGCCCAATGTAACCAGGGGTGGATGAATTCCCAATGAATTCCGGATGAATCAGATGTAATCGATTGAATCGGCAGGCGCCGCCCGCGAGGCTAAGAAGAGACCGCGGGCACCCGGTCCAAGACTTCATCCGGGTCAATGCTTTTGACCGCTGCTGTAGTTCCACGAATGTAAAGTGGTGTTTCAAGGGCCAGGAGAGTTCTCACGCTCGAATGGCAGTCTCAGTATCTCCTCAGCACCGATGGCAACGTCGTTGGCTATGATCCCTCGTTCGTCGATCAGGTAGCCCGCGGGTGCGAAGAACATTGCGTAGTCCTTTGATATCTCCCAGTGCCGTTGCAGTAGGATCGAGAAGGTGACGCCGTGTTTTTCGGCCTTAGTTCTGTTAGCTTCGAGCCCGCCTCGACTGATCATCACCACCTCGAGGTCGTTGGACCGATGCTGCTGGTGAAGTCGCACGAGATCCGGCGTTAGTGCCTGGCAAGGCCCGCACTCAGGCCCAGCAAAGACCAGTAGGATCCGCTTCCCTCGAAACTCCGCAAGAGTCCGCTGTGTTCCCGCTAAGTCCGTCAGGCAAAAGTTCGGAGCCGGGGTGCCCACCTCTAAGCCCGCACGGGGCAACTTGAATGATCCCGAGTCCGACGGTAGAGGCACAATTCCTCCCTATGAGTTCATACTCGTTCCTGGAACACTTCTCAAGAAGCGGCCGGAGGATAACTCCCCGGCCGCTTCCCAATACTATACGGTCCTTAGCAGTTCCACCATGTGGTACAGGCCGTAAAGCAAAAGCCCCAGAAGCAGATTCTGTAACAGCAGCTTCCACTCTCAAGGTCTACGGTGGCCTCGTCGGGAAGGTCAACTCCCCTACCTTGCAGATAGGCTTTGGGGTTCCTCCTTGCTCGCTCGAGCTCAGCGTTATCGTCCTCGATGGCCTCAAACGCACGACGAAGCTGGGGGTGGCTCACAAAGTGCGCGGCGGCCCTTTGGGCACGTGCGAAATCCTGAGCACGGTCGTTATTCCACGGCATGGTTTTGGTCCTCCTTTCGCAACTTAATGTTTAGCCTGAGTAAGCAACGTGTCGCTGTTTCTCCTTTCCTAACTCAGTTCCTCATCCCTACTCGATTCACATTGTGGCACGGAGGAATCAATCGATAGTCAATTGGTAGTCAATTTAGGATCAATATCTGGCCAATTGAGGTTTTCTGGAAAATGGACTTCAGGAGAAGTTAACCCATTGTCTTTCGGTGCTTCCGGCGCATAGGATTTTTGGCGAATATCTTGAAATTTAGTAGCGAGCTCCGCGTTGGATTCCCGCTGCAGCATCTGCCTGTACGAACTTTGGTGTAGTAGTGCCTGGGAATGCAAGCCAAGCCCAGCATAGCAACACATCAAAAGATAGTTACCGGCTTCGTGGCGGACGTCCTTGTCCAGGAGTTTGTAGCACGAGTGGATACCCTCCGCGTACTGTCCCGCATCCATGTAGCGTTCGGTGAGACGGCGCAACGTGTCCATGTACGCGTTGCACAGTCGTTCCCGTTCGACTATGGTCCATTCTTCGTACAGGTCCTGGGATAGGAAGTCTCCTCGGTACAGCCTGACCGCTTCCTCGTATTTGGCCACTGCTGCTGGCAATCGCTTAGTTCGTTCGAGGAAACACCCTTCCGCATAGCAAGATTCGAATCCATCCACGTCCGTCCACACCTGCAGGGCAGGACATAGCTTATAGTGTCCCTCATCGAGCACGATATGAGTCGAACATTCTTCGGGTAACGGATAGCTATTTAGAATGCTGCGTAGGTCATAGATTGCGGTGTTCAAAGAGCCTCTGGCCCGTTTAGGACTCGACTCGGACCACAGCCACTCCATTAGGTAGTCTCGCGAGAGCGGTGGTGTCCGGTTCGCTAACATGTACTTAAGGATGGCCAGCGCCTTTGTGTTGCGACCCAATGGTATGGTCCTGTCTTCCCATAAGACCTCGAAGCGGCCGAATAAATGGACCTGTAGATGGGCCTGGTCAAATTCACCACATTGTGGTGGTATGCTGCGGCGACCAAATAATGCTTCCTGGTTAACATCACCTGATGCCGGCGTGTCCATACCCTCAGTAGGTTTCCGTGCGTGCCGCATCCGCTCCCTCCCTGCTCCTAAGGGCGGAACTTTGTTGCCCCGCCGCTGTTCGACAGCCCGGCTACCTCCTCCCAGCTAGGAGGCCCCTAGGCTTTGCGCCCCTGCCTCGCGGCAGGTTCACCTTTCTCACAGCGTACGAATGCGCGTGCATGCCCACATCATTACCGATGGGCGA
>Ga0126307_10002393_pt1 | contig 12651 bp, 10 predicted proteins | sample Plot28_FD_89955 | JGI IMG/M metagenome (GOLD analysis project Ga0126307, IMG submission 89955) | Serpentine soil microbial communities from UC McLaughlin Reserve, CA, USA - Plot28 | ecosystem: Environmental > Terrestrial > Soil > Grasslands | place: USA: UC McLaughlin Reserve, Lake County...
CTAGCGGTGCGAATCCTCGAAGTCACTCAAATGTGGCCGAGCGAGGAGCATCCCGACCTGGGCAGCTTCCTGGTGCCGCTCACCAGGGAGCTCGAGGCGCTCGGTCAGGAGGTCGAGGTCGCCTCGATCAGCCGGCGCGGCGGCCCCCCGACCGAGTACGCGACCCTGGTCCGCAAGGCCCGGGCGGCCGCCAAGCAGTTCGGGCCCGACGTCGTCTTCGCCCACTTCCTCTTTCCCGCCGGTGCCGCCGGAGCGCTCGCCGCGCGTGCCGCAGGCGTCCCGCTGGTGGTGATGGCGCACGGTCAGGACGTGGCCAACCTCGGCCGGATTCGCGGCGTCACCCCTGCGACCAGCTGGGTGATCCGCCGCTCCTCCGCGGTGATCGCGAACTCGCGCTGGCTCGCGGCCCGATTGACCGAGCAGATTCCCGCGGCCGGGCCGAAGATCGAGGTCGCCGACCTCGGTGTCGACCTGGACGCCTTCTCGCCGCGCCCGGCCGCCGACGCGCGCCGCGAGCTCGACTGGGACGGCGAGGGACCGGCCTTCCTCTGCGTCGGCTCGCTGATCGAGCGCAAGAACGTCGTCCGCCTCGCGGAAGCCTTCGCCTCGCTCGGGCGCGGTCGCCTCGCCTTCGTCGGGGACGGGCCGCTGCGCCCCGCCCTGGAGGGAAGGCCCGGCGTGACCCTGACCGGACGGGTTCCGCAGTCGGAGGTGCCGCAATGGGTCGCCGCCTGCGACGTGCTCTGCCAGCCGTCGCTGATCGAGCCCTTCGGCCAGGCGACGCTCGAGGCGATGGCGATGGAGCGCAGCGTCGTCGCCACCATGGTGGGCGGCCCGCCGGAGTACGTCACACCCGAGGCCGGCGTCCTCGTCGAGCCGGAGAACACCGACACCCTGGTGGCCGCCCTGGAGCGGGCGGCCGCGATGCCCACTCCCAACCCCGCCGCCCGCGAGGCCGCCGCCGAGCACGACGTGAAGCTTCAGGCTGCCCGCATGGCCGGGGTACTGGAACGGGCAACAGGTGCCTAGCGGATCGCGTCCTCGTCGCGCTGCTCTGCCTCGATGGTCTCCCGGGTCAGGCGCGGGCCGCGGCGTCGCGCCTCTGGCTCCGCAGGTTCTTCTTCAACGGCCTCCTCCTCTTCCGGCTCCGGCGGGGGCGCCTCGCGAAGGGCCCGGAGACGCGCCACGGCCGCCGACGGGCTGAGCAGCTGGCTCGCCGCCCGGCGCTCCTCCTCGTTCATGAATCCGGTGACCCAGAGCAGGAGCGGATAGGCGAGCCAGAGGGCCGTGCGGCCGGTCAGCCCGCCGAAGCCCGAGGTTGGCAGCAGCAGCTCTCCCAGCAAGACCAGGGCAGCGGCGAGGCCGACCGCCTGGCCGAGACGCAGCCACTCATACGGCACGGCGAACAGGCGCTGGGTGAAGACGTACATCAGCACGAGCACGACCGCGTAGGAGGCGACCAGCGAGACGCCCGCGCCCACGATCCCCATCGAAGGGAGAAGGGCGAGGTTGAGGCCGATGTTGACCAGCGTCCCGGCCGCCGTCGCCGGGAAGTTGAACTCGGTGCGTCCCGTGCGGCCGAGGATGATCACGAGCACCAGGTAGAGGGCGTAGAGCGTCACACCGGTCGAGACCAGGCCGATCGTCTGGTAGGAGTCGAAGAACTCCGGGGCAGCCAGCGCGCGAACTATCCAGCGCGACAGCAGCCACATCCCCGCGACGACGAAGGCCGTGACCGAGACGAACCACGTGACGATCACGGCGTAGGCCCGACGCGCCTCGTCGTCGTCCTGGATCGAGTAGGCCAGCGGCGGCCAGGCGAGCTGGAAGCCCTTGACCAGCACGTTGACCGCCTGGGCGAACTTGACGGAGAGGCTGTAGAGGCCCGCGTCGCTCAGCCCGACCAGGCGCACGATCAGCAGCCGGTCGATGAAGTTGAGCGAGTAGAGCGAGAGCTCGGCCGGCATCGTCGGCAGGCCCCAGCGCAGCATCCGGCGCAGCACCCCGCGCTCGGGAACCAGACCGAGGCGGTGCCGCTGGCTGAACACCAGCCCGGCCAGGAAGACGGCGCCCGTGCCGTACTGGCCCCAGAGCAGCCCGCTGGCGCCCCGGTCCTCCCCCACGACGAGCCAGACGGTGACCGGGATGGTCACCAGGACGTTTGCGACGGTGAAGGCGAAGTAGGCCTTCGCTCGCTCGTCGATCCGGAAGAGCGCGGTGAGGAACTCGTACATCGTGAAGACCCAGAGGCCGAAGATCGCGATCCGCATCAGCCCGGGGTCCGAGTGATCGAGCAGGAGCTCCGAGAGCGGATCCGCGAGCGGCATCGCCACCGCCGCCCCGATCGTCGTAGTCCAGAGCAGCGATGCGAAGGCTGTCCGCACCACCTCAGTGGGCTGCTCCCCCGCCTGGTAGTAGAAGCGAAGCAGCGCCTCGATGATCCCCAGCCGGATCACGATGCTCGCCGCGATCACGCCGGTGATCAGCACCTCGGCGGCGCCGTAGTCGGCCGGGGTCAGGTACCGCGTATAAAGCGGAAGCAGGGCGACCGCGATCAGCTTCGAGACCACGCTCGACGCCGTGTACGCGGCACCCGTCGTCGCCAGCCGGCGGAGGTATCCGGTCATCGGACTAGGCGACTGTAGGAGCGGGGGCGGATTCCCCCTCGGCGGCGTCGGCGGCACGCCGCGGCCACCCGCCCGCACCCACCTCCGCCGCGAGCAGGCCGCCGACCGACAGCAACGCCCAGGTGAGCGGGTCGGTCAAGTAGGCGGCATAGCCGATCGTGTGAACCAGCAGCGCGACGAAGGCGGCCGCGATCCCGATCCGCGGCGGTGTCACCTCATCCCGATCGCCGTCGCCGATGGGCCGGAAGCGAGCGCCGAACCCCGGGGCCATCGATCGCATGCCGGAGAAGGCCGTCCAGAGGGCGGCCGCCAGCAGCACGAGGTAGCCGACCACCCCGATCAAGCCCTGCTCGGCCGCCACCGTGATCGGCTCGGTGTGCGAGATGGTCGTCTCGCCGGGCGGGACGTTCTCCTCGCGGGCGAATTCCTTCGAAAAGGAGGCCGAGCCGTAGCCATAGAGCGGCCGGTTCCGGGCGAGCTCGACCCCTCCACTTGCCAGGCTGCTGTGGCCCTCGGTCACGTCACGGGTGGTCTCGTTCGAACCGCCGGCGAGGAAGAGCACCCCGAGCGCGATCGAGGCGACTGCGACCGGGGTCGCGATCGCCGCCCAGCGGACGCTCCAGCGCAGCCCCGCGAGCACGGCCAGACCGACGAACAGGGCGATGAAGGTGGTCTGGGAGAAGGCGAAGACCAGACCGGCGAAGGTGACGGCGAGGGTGCCGATCAGGACGAACGCGACACGCCGGTCCACCGTCCAGAGCAGGGCGGCGCAGGTGAACAGGATGGCTGTCATCAGGTAGCGCCCGTAGATGTTCGGATCCCAGAACAGCGAGTTGACCCGGAAATAGAAGTGGAAGTCGTTGGAGGCTTCGAGCTTGCCGTTCCAGAAGATGTGCTCGGTCAGGTACTGGCCGATTCCGATTCCGGCGAGGATCACCGCCTCGGCCAGCACTACGGCGAACGCCAGCCGCAGCAGCCGCCGGTCCCAGGGCGCCATCGCGAACAGGCAGAAGAGCACGGCGAAGGGGACCAGGAAGAAACCGACGTTGCGCGTCGCGAATGCGACGTCGCCCGAGTAGATCGTCTGCAGGGCGTAGAGGGAGATCACCAGCACGATCGCCAGGACGAGAGGCCTCGGTAGCGGGCGGAGCCTGTCCCTGCCGCGCGCGGCGTCCACCGCGGTGGCAAGGACGCCGGCACCGATCGTCGCGTAGAGCGGAATGAGGAGATTGACGGCCTGCTCGCCGGAGACGTGCAGCCTGATCCGGAATGCCATCGTGGCGAGCATCAGCAGCGGGAGCAGGCTCGGCCAGCGCAACATCGCCGCGGCGGCGGCGACGACGACCACTACGGCGGCGACGATCGTTCCCGCGAACTCCGGCGGGTGATCCCGCAACCCTCGGATCTCATCCCAGCCCTGGCCCGCCACGAGCGCGGTCGCGATCGCCATCGCGACCAGCAGTCCGGCGGCACGGAGCCGGGCGTCCGAGACCAGGAGCGCGGCCGAGACCGCGCCGGTCGCCGCGATGCAGCCGGCGACCTCGAGGGCCTCGCTCATGGCGAGGCTCCCGTCGCGGGGATCGTCACGCGCTCACCGGAGACGGCGACGCGATCCGCGTCCTGGAGCTCGAGCTGCAGGTGGTAGGTGCCCGGCCCGGCCGGCCGGCCTGCGGTGTCAAGACCGTTCCAGTCGAAGCAGTGGGCAACGTCACCGCCTTCGAGGGGGTGGGCCGGCGCGAGTACGCGCACGACCTGGTCCGACACATCGACCACCGAGACCTGGACCGTGTCGTCCCGGGTCAGCCGGAAGCAGGCCCGGTAGCGGTCAGGGCGAGTCTTCCAGTGAATTGAGCTCGCGACCGGGCCGTCATGGCGCAGGTGCTGGGTGATCACCATCGCCGCCGCAGTTCCGGCGAGCAGCAGGGCCACCGTCAGCGCGGAGACCAGGGCGACCGGTCGACTGTGCTTGCTCAGATTCCCGAGCCGGTCGTGCTGGCCCCGCCCGCGCCGGCCTTGTCGTCCCCCAGGATCACGGCGACCGGATCCCCCTCCGAGGCGACGCGGATCTCGTTGTCCATCGGCTGCTGCTTCGGGATGCCGACGATCTGCGAGATCACGCCCGCACACTCCTTCCCCTGCTGTTGCGGGTCGAACATGACCACGCTGGTGGTGAAGGGCGAGTCGGTATTGCCGACCGGCGTAGTCCTGTAGCCCTGCTGCTTGAGCGGGCCGGCGAAGGTGGCCGCCAGGCCCGGGGTAGGCGTCCCGTTCAGCACCGCGACCCTGGTCTGCCCGGGCGGGCAGGGGCCCTTGTTCTTGCCGCCGTCGCCCAGCGTGTCCGACTCAGAGTCACCGCCGACGATCCGGCTGACGCCGAACGCGGCGCCCGCGAGCACGATCACGCCGATCAGGGCGATCGCCGCAATCGCCCTCCAGTCGGAGAGCCACGCGGGCCGCTCGCGGCCGTTCGAGGGGCGGCGGCGGCGCTGCTCGAAGCGCCTGCGGCGCTCGGCGGCCTGCCGGGCGAGCTCGGCCCTCCTGAACGCTTCGGCCTCGTTCGGCGCGGTGGCGGCTGCGGCTGCGGCGGCCTGCTCCGGCTCCTTGGCGGCCACCGCCGTCGCGGTCCGCTCGGCCGGCGTGACGGTCTCGCCGTCCTCCGAGCCGGCCTCGACGAGGAAGCTCGCGTTCTCACGCAGGCGGCGAATGTCGCGCGCCTGCGCGAAATAGAGCAGGGCGAGCAGGGCCAGCCCCAGGAACGAGGCGAGGCCCGCGACGGCACCAACATCCTTGAGAAGACTGCTCATGGCCGGGGGAGCGCGGGATGTTAAGCGAGGGTGCTCCGAGGCGAAGCCGAGGAGCAACCCGTCATATGGCGAAGGGTCCCGCCTATGCCGTCATGTCGTCGAGGGTCGGCGCCGCGCTCCTGCGCTGCGTCACCAGCTCGACCGTCTGCTCGGCGAGGTCGGCCTCGTCGCCCGAGCTGACCAGGGACTCGAGGCGGGTGAGAGTCGCATTCACCCATTCCGGGTCCCGCGGGGCGTTCCTGACAGCGCGGACGATGCGCCCCGCCGCCGTCGCCTGCGCGCGCTCGTCGGCGTTGAAGAGCTCCTCGTGCAGCTTCTCGCCGGGCCGGGCACCGACGAACTCGATCGCGATGTCGACCTCGGGCTCGTAGCCGGCGAGGCGAATCATGTTGTGCGCGAGGTCCACGATCTTCACCGGTTCGCCCATCTCGAGCACGAAGACCTCGCCACTCGTGCCCCCGAGGTCACCGGAGCGGATCACCAGCTGGACCGCCTCCGGGATGGTCATGAAGTAGCGCGTCATCTCCGGGTCGGTGACCGTGACCGGTCCGCCGCGCTCGATCTGGCTTCGGAAGATCGGCACGACGCTGCCCGAGGAGGCGAGGACGTTGCCGAACCGGACGGTGACGAAGCGCGTCTGTGGATGCTTGCGGCCCGCGGCCTCGACGATCCACTCCGCAACCGCCTTCGAGGCGCCCATCACCGTCCGCGGGTTGACGGCCTTGTCGGTGGAAACGAGCACGAACCGCTCGCAGCCCGAGGCGACCGCCGTCTCGGCCGTCACCCGGGTGGCGATCGCGTTGTTGCGAATGGCCTCCAGCGGGTTGGCCTCCATCAGCGGGACGTGCTTGTAGGCGGCGGCATGGAAGACGACGTTGGGCCTGAAGCGCTGCATCACCTCGAGCATCCGCTCAGGCTCCTTGCAGTCGGCCAACACCGACTCGACCCGGGTGAAGTGGCGCTCTTCGATCATCTCCCGGTCGATGCGGAAGAGGTTGTCCTCGGCGTGGTCGAGGATGACGAGCAGCTTCGGGCGCACCCGGGCGATCTGGCGGACGAGCTCCGATCCGATCGAGCCGCCGGCGCCCGTCACGAGGACCACCTTGTCCTGCATATACGCGCCGACGCGGTCGAGCTCCATCTTCACCGGCTCGCGGCCGAGCACGTCCTCCACCTGAACCTCGCGCAGCTGCCTGGTGAGCTGAACGCCGCCGCGAAGGAGCTCGAAGACGGTGGGCAGCGTCCGCACCGGGACGTCGCGTTCCCGGCACGCGGTGACCACGCGGCCGCGCAGCACACCCGGCGCCGACGGGATCGCGATGAGCACCTCGTCGGGATGGATCTCGTCGAGGATCTCCCCGATCTCCTCCGTGGTCCCGAGGACGTTGAGGCCGTGCAGGCGCATGCCGCGCTTGCGCGGGTCGTCGTCGAGGAAGCCGATCGCCTTCGATCCGAGGTTGGGGTTGAGCTGGAGCTCCCGCGCGACCATCTGCCCTCCCGACCCCGCGCCGACGACGAGCACCCGCCTCGCGCCGCGGACCTCGCGACGCGCGAGCCGCTCGACCAGGATCATCCGCGCGAGCAACCGGGCGCCGCCGATCAGGAAGACCGTCAGCAGGAAGTCGGTGACCACGACCGAGCGCGGGATCTGGTCGTCGAACGGCTTCAGGAGCAGGAAGGTGATCGCGAGAATCGCCGTCGAGATCGCGCAGGCGCGGAGGACCGAGATCATGTCCGGCAGCCGGAAGTAGCGCCACCACTTCTCGTAGAGGCCGGAGACGTAGAAGACGATCAGCTGGCCCGCGACCACGAAGCCGATTGAGCCGGCCAGCATGTGGTCGTAGCGCTCCGGGATGCCGCCCGCGGCGTCGAGGAACCGCAACCTGAAGGCCAGGTAGTACGCCACGGCGACGAGAACTGCGTCTGCGGCGATCTGGATCAGGCGGTGACGCCAGACGGGGTGCTTGAGCCGATCCACGCGACTCGCGAGTGTAGTGGCCCCTATGCTGCCGCGCTCATGACTGATTTCATCGTCGACCCCTTGGTCAACTTCTGTGTGGACGTGATCGGGGCGATCGGCTACGCGGGGATCTTCCTGCTCATGCTGGTCGAGAGCGCCAATGTCCCGATGCCCAGCGAGGCCACCATGCTGTTCGCCGGCTTCAAGGTCTCCGACGGCGACCTCACCCTGTTCGGGATCGTCGCCGCAGGCGTGCTCGGCAACGTCGTCGGTTCCTGGATCGGCTATGCGATCGGATATTGGGGACGCGAGGAGCTGCTCGAGCGCCATCACATCTTCCACGTCAGCCCGAAGCAGATGCAGCGGGTCGAGAACTGGTTCGACCGCTACGGCTCGGTCACGGTCTTCTTCACGCGGATGCTGCCGATCGTCAGGACATTCATCTCGACGCCCGCCGGCGCCGCCCGGATGCCCCTCGGGCGCTTCACCCTCTACACGGCGGCCGGCTGCATTCCCTGGGTGCTGCTGCTCGGGATCATCGGCGTCGAGGTCGGGGACCGCTGGGAGGAGTGGCGCGACAAGCTCCACTACTTCGACTACGTGGTGATCGCCGGGATCATCGGGCTGATCGCCTATGCCTTGATACGCCGGCGCGGAGGGGGTGCCGGCGGCCAGGTCGAGCAGGCGAGGGAGATGCGGGGAGGCTCCGATGATGCGAGGGCGCGCGTCAGCGCGACCCGTGACGCGTCTGAGGAGCAACCCGCTTCGTGATGAGGACGTCGAGGGCGATCGTCCTCGGCGCGGTCCAGGGACCGACCGAACTTCTTCCGGTCTCGAGCTCCGCCCATCTCAACCTGATCCCCTGGCTCCTCGGCTGGAATCGGGAGGACGGCGAGGCAGAGGTGGACCAGACGTTCAGCGTCGCGCTGCACGCCGGCGCGGCGGCGGCGCTGCTGGTCGGACAGCGGCAGGTGATTGCCGAGGAGCTGCGCTCCTTCGACACACGCAAGGCGTCGGTGCTCGCGCTCTCCTTCCTGCCGGCGGCGCTGTGCGGCCTCGTGCTCGAGCGACTGATCGAACGGCATCTCGGCGGCCCGCTTCCCACCGCGGCCGGCCTGCTGGCCGGGGCCGGGGCGATGGTCGCCGCGGATCGCAAGCCGCAGAGCCGGGACCGTGGCCAGGCCACACCCGCCGACGGCCTGGCCCTCGGCTTCGCGCAGGCGGCCGCTCTCGCCCCGGGGATCTCGCGCAACGGCGCCACGCTGACCGTAGCCCGCTGGCAGGGGTTCACCCGGCAGCACGCGAACATGCTCTCGCGGACGGTGGCCCTGCCGGTGATCGTCGGCGCGGCGGTGGTCAAGGGGGCACGGCTCCGGCGCCGCCGGCTGCCGCCGGGACAGGGCGCGGCGTTCGCAGCGGGAACCGCCGCCTCCTTCGCCTCGACGCTCGCCTCTCAGGCCCTGATCAAGATCGTGGAGCGAGACAGCGCGCTCTGGCCCTACGCCGCCTACCGAGCGGGCCTCGCGGGCGTGGTGTTGGGACGGCTCCTACTGCGCTCACGCCGGCGCCGCGCGGAGCTTCGCGGTTTCGGGCAGCCGGACGGCTTCGTCTCGGGCGATGGGCGGCCAGCCGCCGGAAACGGCGCCCCGACTTGGGTGCCGGCCTCCGGCTCCGGCCCGGCGTCAGAGTTCCCCTCGCGTGGGGAATCGCCGTGAGCGAGGACGCGTACGCGCGAGCCGGCGTCAGCCAGGGGGACGCCGACGCTGCCGTCGCGTCCCTCGTCGCGGCGCTCTCCGCATCGCGTGCGGGCGAGAGCCGCCAGGTCCTGGCGAGCGGCCATTACGCGAACGTCGTCCGCCTCGATGAGCGCACCGGCATCGCCCTGAGCACCGACGGCGTCGGCACCAAGCTGATGGTCGCCGAGCAGTTGGGCCGCTGGGACACCGTCGGGATCGATTGCGTGGCGATGAACGTCAACGACGTGGTCTGCGTCGGGGCCGAGCCGCTCGCGATGGTCGACTACCTGGCGGTGGACCGCGCCGATGCTGAGGTCGCGGGCGCGATCGGCGCGGGCCTTGCGCGCGGCGCCGAGCTGGCGGGGGTCGAGATCGTCGGCGGGGAGCTCGCCCAGCTCGGGGAGATCATCAACGGCCTCGACCTGGCCGGCGCCTGCTTCGGTGTGGTCGCCCTGGACTCGCTGGTCACCGGCGCCTCGATCGAGCCGGGCGATCCAGTCATCGGCCTGCCCTCCTCCGGGCTCCATTCCAACGGCTACACCCTCGCCCGCTCGGCCCTCGCCGAGATTCCCTTCGACGACGAGCGCCTCGGGCGGCCCCTCGGCGATGTGCTGCTGGAGCCGACCGAGATCTACGTGAAGTCGATCGTCGAGCTGCTTCGCTCCGATCTCGACGTCCGCGGCCTCGCGCACATCACCTCGGGGGGCCTCAACAACCTGCTGCGGCTCGAAGCCGAAGTCGGCTACCAGATCGACGAGCCGCTGCCGGTCCCGCCGATCTTCAACCTGATCCAGGAACTGGGGGGCGTCGGCGACGACGAGATGCACGAGGTCTTCAACATGGGCTGCGGGTTCTGCGTCGTGGTCGCGGCCTCCGACGAGGACTCCGCGCTGAAGCGCCTCCGCGCGCACCACCCAGACGCGAAACGGATCGGCCGGGCGGTAGCGGGACAAGCTGAGATCAGGCGGGTTCCCTAGCGGCGCGGGGGACTTTCAGCGGTAGTCGTTCTCCTTGAGCTCGATCACCCAGGCGCGGCGCTCAGCGATCTTGCCTTCGCGCATGACGAACACCTCGGCCATGGACATGCGCATCTCCCCGCCGGCGACGCGCCTCGCCGTCCCCGTGAGCTCCGCCATGACGACGTCGCCTTCCTCGACCATGCGCACGACCTCCAACTCGGGAGGGTCGATGAATTCGGGTGCGCCGTCGATCGCCTTGTCGTAGGCCCTCCTTGCCGCTCAGGCGGAAGGCCCCGAAGACGGTCCACTCGATGTCGTCGGTCAAGCAAGAGAGGATTTGCTCGTGATCGTTCTTGCGGAAGCCGTCCAGGTAGGTGTTGACGGCCTCGATGTTCCGCGAGATGTCTGCGCGTTGTTGCAACTACATCTCCTCTCTGACGTGATTACCGATGCCCATATGGACCGGCTCACGGCGCGGGAATCATCGGCGGAAGTGGAGTTGGCGTCCTGATCGCACGGTTGCCTGCACGTTAGGCCCGCTCCCAGAGCGTCCCGGTCAGCGCCGAGACGGGCCTCAGCTTCCAGTCCCGCGCCAGCACCCAGAGTTCGGCCTCAACCGTCGGTCCCGGCCGTTCGGCAAGTACCTCGAGCTCACGAGATGCGCAGCGGCCGAAGCGGCCGATCGCGTCGAGTGGTTCCAGCGCGCCCTCGTTCACCTGCTTCGCGCCTGCGCTGAGCGCAGCGGCGCGCATCCTTTCCGGATCGACGGAAGCGCTGCCCCAGGCGCCGCTGCGACCGCCATCCTCGGAGACGAATAGCGCCGACGGCAAGCTGATCCTCTCCCTGCCCTTGCTGCTGCGATGTACCGCGTCCGCGTCCCGCGCCTCCTGGGGCGGGTCCCGGACCTCCTCCAGGTCGGCGCCGAACGCCTCGGTGATCGCGTGGGAGCGGAGATCCACCTCGAAGCGCTGTCGGTCGATCCCGGCGCGCCCGGCGGCCGCGATCAGTGCGTCGGCGTGGTCGAGCTTGGTTCGCTCGAACATGATTCCCTCTCGCAACTTGCGCAGGTAGCGGTAACCGGCCTCCCAGCCCTGCTCGGCGGCGGCCTTGACCGCCTGGCAGGCGGGGTAGGTCGAATCCAGCGGGTTCTGCGTCCAGATCCTCGGGTCGCAAGGCATCCCACCCGCCGCCGCATCCTCGAGCCACTGCGAGACGACCCGGAGGAGGTCCGCGCGCTCGTAGCTGCGCGCCAATCCCCCCATCACCCAGGCGAACTCGAGCTCTCCCTCGAACTCCCACATCAGTCGCCGCAGCGCGGGTTCAGCGGCCCAGGACCAGGGACAAGCGGGATCGGTGTAGAAGCGAACCTGGACAGTCATCATTGCGGTCGGGCGCTCGCAGCGGCGGCTCCGGTCGCGGGCGAAAATACAGCCGATGGACGAAGAGAAGCTTTGGAACGCTTGAGCTCGACAGTGCTCTCGGGCCGCTACCGGCTCGAGTCGAAGCTGGGCTCAGGCGGCATGTCGACCGTCTACCTCGCTGTCGACGAGGTTCTCGATCGCCACGTCGCCATCAAGCTGCTTCATCGCGAGATCTCGGAGGAGGCCGACCAGCTCGAGCGCTTCCGCCGCGAGGCCCGGGCGGCGGCGCGACTCTCCCACCCGAATCTGGTCGGAGTGATCGACGCCGGCGAGGACGACGGCCGGCCGTACATCGTCTTCGAGTACATCAAGGGGCGCACTTTGAAGCGGCGCCTCCAGGAGGAGGGCCGGCTGCCGGTGGACGAGGCGGTCGCCTACGCGATCGAAATCGGCCGCGGCCTGACCGCCGCCCATGCCCGCAAGCTCGTCCACCGTGATGTGAAGCCGCAGAACGTGCTGATCGATCCCGACGGGCGCGCCAAGGTGACCGACTTCGGCATCGCCCGCTCACTGGAGCAGCAGGGGATGACCGCGACCGGCAGGGTCCTCGGGACCACGGACTACGTCTCGCCGGAGCAGGCGATGGGCGAGGACGTCGACGAGCGCTCGGACGCCTACTCCCTGGGAGTCGTGCTCTACGAGATGCTCACCGGTGACGTTCCCTTCCGGGCCGAGACGCAGGTCGGCGTTGCGATGAAGCACGTCAACGAGCCGATGCCAGACGTGCAGACGAAGCGACCCGAGGTTTCGGCCGCGGTCGCCTCGGTCGTCGACCGCGCGACCACCAAGGACCCGCGAGACCGCTACGGGACAGTCGCCGAGATGGTCCGCGACCTCGAGCAGACCCTCGAAGTCGAAGCGGCGCGACGGGGTGGAACCAGCGGCGAGGCGACCAGCGTGCTCGAATCGGTTCCCGCAAACCGGCGGCGCCTCGGGCGACGCCGCCGGATCTCGGGTCCCGGGATCGCGCTCGCGATCGTGGTGCTCGCCCTCGCCGCGGCGGCGGTGATCTTCGCCAGCAGGCTCGATCTCGGAGACGAGGAGGCGCCGAGCGGCGGCGGCAGCTCTGAAGCGCGGCTGTCCGGCGACGCCGCCAGCGAGTTCGACCCCGAGGGGGACGGGCAGGAGACCGGCACCGAGGAGC
>Ga0126307_10002395_pt1 | contig 12647 bp, 11 predicted proteins | sample Plot28_FD_89955 | JGI IMG/M metagenome (GOLD analysis project Ga0126307, IMG submission 89955) | Serpentine soil microbial communities from UC McLaughlin Reserve, CA, USA - Plot28 | ecosystem: Environmental > Terrestrial > Soil > Grasslands | place: USA: UC McLaughlin Reserve, Lake County...
CATCGGCTGGCCGAGCATCGCGGCCTCGGCCTCGATCCCGCCGACGCCCCAGCCGAGCACGCCGAGGCCGTTGATCATCGTCGTGTGCGAGTCGGTCCCGACGAGCGTGTCGGGATATAGCACTCCCTCGTCCTCGAACACGACACGCGCGAGGTACTCGAGGTTGACCTGATGCACGATCCCGGTGTCGGGCGGCACGGCCTTGAAGCGGTCGAACGCGGTCTGGCCCCAGCGCAGGAACGCGTAGCGCTCGCCGTTGCGCTCGTACTCGCGCTCGGCGTTGATCCGGAACGCCTGCGCGCTTCCGAACGCATCGACCTGGACGGAGTGGTCGATCACCAGCTCGACCGGCACGAGCGGGTTGATCGCCGCCGGGTCGCCCCCCATCTCCGCCATCGCGTCGCGCAGCGCCGCGAGGTCCACGACGCACGGCACGCCGGTGAAGTCCTGCAGGATCACGCGCGCCGGCGTGAACGCGATCTCTTTCGACGGCTCCGCCTTCGCGTCCCACGTGGCGAGCGCCTCGACGTCCGCGCGCCGGATGCCGACCCCGTCCTCGTTGCGCAGCAGGTTCTCCAGCAGCACCTTGAGCGAGAAGGGCAGCCGCGCCACGTCATAGGACGACTGCAGCGCCTCGAGGCGGTAGATCTCGTATGCGCGCCCGCCGACCTCGAGCTCGGCGCGCGCGTCGAAGGAGTTCTCGGAAGTCATGTCGCCTCCAGTCTGCCAGTTGGCCGACCGTCGAACGGCACGAGGCCGGCCGCGTGCGCGACCGGCCTCGATCCACGAGCGCTTCCCGGCGGTGCTAGCGCTTCAGCTTTATCCGCGCGGTCGAGCGCCAGCCGTTGCCCTGCTGGTCGCGGGCGTCGATCCGGAGCTTGATGCGCGCGATCTTGGCGCCGGCGAGGACGTGACGGCCACGCCGGTTGAGCTTGACGAGGATCTTCTTCGGGCCCCCGCCGTCGAGGCTGAACCGCTTACCGCCGAGCGTCCTGTCGCCGCCGCGCAGCCGGACCTTGCCCTTGCAGGTCTCGCCGGCGACGCAGCGCAGCTTCAGTGCGACGGCGTTGCCCACCAGCTTCGCCGTTCCGACCGGGGCGACCCGGAGGAGGCCGCCGAGCACGAGCTCGCACGCCCGCACGGTGTCGCGCTCGTCGACGAGCGCGACGTCGATTCCGGTGCCGCACTCGACGGCATCCGCGGCCTTGTCGCGGGCGCGGATGAAGTCGAAGCCGGCGCCGCCGGACAGCAGGTCGCCGCCATCCGTGCCCATGATCCGGTCGTTCCCGTCATCGCCGTTGAGCGTGCTGGTGATGAGCCCGGCGAGGCCGTTGGAGCCATGGATGCGGTCATCGCCGCCGCCCGCGTTCAGGTGCAGGTTCTCCGACGTGCCGATGTCGATGTTGAACGCGCCGCCCGCGCTCGCGGCATCGCGATCGAACCGCACGCGCCCGGCCGTCGCGGACGGCTTGATCGTGAAGTTCTCCGCGCCGCCTGCGCCGTTGACCTCGACGGTGTCGGCGCCGTCGCCGCCCTCGTTGATGTCGTCGTCGTCGCCGGGGTTCCACACCATCGTGTCGTTGCCCGCGCCGCCGCGCGCATCGTCGCGGGTGTTGAGCGGGTTGTCGTCGCCGACGATCCGGTCGTCGCCGTTGCCGCCGGCGATCAGGTCCGCCCCGTCGCCGCCGTCGAGGCTGTCGTTGCCGTCTCCCCCGTCGACGTCGAGCTTGAAGCCGAGCGCCGCGAGGCCGTTGTCGGCCGCGAACGTGTCATCGCCGCCGTTGGCGTTCATGTCGAGCCGCTCCGACGTGCCGATGTCGATGTTGAAGGCGCCGCCCGCGCTCGCGGCATCGCGGTCGAACTGCACGCGCCCCGCCGTCGCCGACGGCTTGACCGTGAAGTTCTCCGCGCCGCCTCCGCCGTTGACCTCGACCGTGTCGGCTCCGTCGCCGCCCTCGACCAGGTCGTCGTCGTCGCCCGGGTTCCAGACCAGCGTGTCGTCGCCGGCCTGGCCGCGGAAGTCGTCGCGCGTGCCGGCCGGGTTGTCATCGCCGCTGATGCGGTCGTTGCCGTCGCCGCCGAGCATGGTGTCGACGCGCTCGCTGCCCGCGATCGTGTCGTTCCCGGCCGCGCCGTCGATCGCGACGGACGCGACGGCCGGGAAGGCGGCGGTGGTCACCCCGGTCAGGGTGAGCGCGTTGGCGCCGGGTCCGCCGTGGACGTCGATCGAGGCGATCGCGGCGCAGTCGGCGGGACCGGTGCCGGGATCAGCCCCGTTCACCTTCACCTTGTCGATGGCGCAGGTGATCGTGATCGCGTCGTCGGCCGTGCTGTTGACGGTCAGCACGCCGCCGGCGACCGTCGACGTCACAGCGGCGTTCGCGACGCCCGGAAGCGCCAGCAGCGCGGCGGCGGCCGCGCCCGCGAGAACGCCTACGCGCGTCCTCGTACCTCTCAAGTCTCGTGCCACGACAGATCCTCCTTGATGCTCGGGTTTCGAGGAGAGGACGTGTGGAGGTGGGCGGTTTATTCCCCGCCGCTAATGGACCTCGGACGGCATCCGGCGCGCGCCAGTCATCTCGAACACCCAGAAGTCCTCGCCCAGCACCGGCACCGAGACGTTGTAGACCGGCACGTCGCCGAGCGCGCCCTGGAACGTGCCCGCGTGCGCGTGGCCGTGCAGGACGAGGTCGGGATGGTGCTCGCGCAGCGGCGCGGCGAGGCGGTCGGTGCCGAGGAACGGCCAGATGTCGCTGCGCTCGCCGTGCAGCGTCGCGGCGATCGGCGCGTAGTGCAGCAGCGCGATCCGGAACGGGCACAGCGCGATCGCGCGCAGCGCGCCGTCGAGCGCCTCCGCCTCGGCGATCGACTCCGCGTAGACGGCGCGCATCAGCGGCTCGCCGAAGTCGGGAATGTGCGCGCCTTCGAAGCCGCCGCCGAAGCCCTTGCAGCCCGCGACGCCGACCTCCGCGCCGCACAGCTCGAGCACGCGGTGGTCGCGCTCGAGCACGTCGATGCCGCCCTCCTGCAGGACCGCAACCAGCTCGTCGCGGCGGTTGGCGTGCCAGTCGTGATTGCCGAGCACGGCGAGCACCGGCACGTCGAACGCGCGCACGGCGGCGGCCACCATCGCGCCCTGCTCCGGCTCCCCGTGCGTGGTCAGATCGCCCGCCACCAGCACGAGGTCGACGCGGTCGCGCAGCCCGGCGAACGCGCGCGTCCAGCGCTCCTGGTCACCCTCGCGGCCGAGGTGGATGTCGCCCGTCGCCGCGATCCGGATCGTGCACTCGTCGCGCCCCTCGCCGGCCGGCATGCTCTCGGAGCGAATCGCCATGACGCCGCCCGTACCCGGGTAATAGCCCGCGTATGTCATCCGACGAGCAGCCGTTCTCGGACATCGAGTCGACGCTGAAGAAGGCGGCCGCGGCACTGCGCGGCGCCGGCGTACCGTTCCTGCTCGGCGGCAGTCTCGCCTCCTGGGCGCGCGGCGGGCCCGAGACGCGGCACGACCTCGACCTGATGATCAAGCGCGAGGACGTCGATCGCGCGATCGAGGCGCTGACGGAGGCCGGGATGCGCGCCGACGACCCGCCGGAGGAGTGGCTCGTCAAGGCGTGGGACGGCGACGTGCTGGTCGACCTGATCTTCTCGCCCAAGGGACTCCCGATCGACGACGACGTGATCGCGCGCGGGGAGCAGCTGAGCGTGCTCTCGATGCAGATGCGCGTGATGGCGATCGAGGACGTGCTCGTGACGAAGCTGATGGCGCTCACCGAGCACAACCTGCGCTACGAGGGGCTGCTGGCGATCGCCCGCGCGCTGCGCGAGCAGGTCGAGTGGGACCGTGTGCGCGCAGCGACCGCGTCGTCGCCGTTCGCGCGCGCGTTCTTCGTCCTGCTGGAAGGGCTCGAGATCATCCCGCGGCGGGGCGATTCACAGCAAACCGGTGTGAGGCGGGAGCCGCGGGTCAGGGTCGTCACAGACGCCGGTTCGGCGGCTGGTGCGCCAGGGTAGCTCGGCCGTATGGCAGCGAACACGATCACGTCCGGGCGCCTGCGCCGGCTGGCGGAGCTGCGCCCGGAGCGCGGCCGCGTCCTCTCCGTCTTCTTCAACCTCGACCCGAGCGAGTTCGGCACGCCCGCCGCGCGGGCCACCGAGGTCAACTCGGTCGTGAGGGCGGCCGCGCACAAGGTCGAGGAGGCCGAGGGCCTCGAGCACGACGAGCGCCAGGCGCTGCGCGCCGACGTCGAGCGCGTGCGCGAGGTGCTGCGCCGGTCCGACGTCGCAACCGACGGCACGCACGGCCTGGCGGTGTTCGCGTGCGGGCCCGCCGACCTGCTCGAGGTGGTGCGCCTGCCGCACCCGATCGAGTCGCGCGCGATCGTCGACGACCGCCCGTGCGTGGAGCCGCTCGTGCGCAGCGACTCGCCCGAGCGCTGGTGCGTGCTGCTGGTCAACCGTCGGACCGCGCGGATCTTCGTCGGCACCGCCGACGGCCTGCAGGAGGTCGACCACATCGAGGGCGACACCCACCGCCAGCACGACCAGGGTGGCTGGTCGCAGGCCAACTACGCGCGCTCCGTCGAGCAGGAGAAGCTCAACCACCTCGGCCATTCGCTCGCGACGCTGTTCGCGCGCTTCAAGCGGCAGCCGTTCGACCACCTCGTCGTGGGCGCCCCGGACGAGCTGGTCGGCGAGGTCGAGGAGCGGCTGCACCCGTACCTGCGCGCGCGGCTCGCGGGACGGCTGGGCATCGACGTGGAGAACTCGTCGCCGGGCGAGGTCCAGGCGGCCGCCGCCGAGGTCGTCGACCGCCACGTCGCGGCCGTCGAGCGCGAGGCGCTCGACCGCATGCAGCAGGGGATCGGCCGCGGCGACCGCGGCGTCTCGCGGCTCGAGCCGGTGATGCGGGCGCTCGAGGAGGCGCGGGTCGAGATCCTGCTGCTGGCCGAGGACTTCGACGCCCCGGAGCTCGACGACGCGCTCGAGAAGGCGATCTCCCAGTCGGCCCAGGTCATCGTCGTGCGCCATCACGACGACCTCGTCATGCACGGCGGAATCGGCGCTGTGCTTCGCTTCTAGCACGTGGCACGAGCGCTGGTCATCGTCGACTTCCAGAACGACTTCACGCCGAGCGGCGCGCTCGGCGTCGCCGGCGGCGACGAGATCGCCGGCCGGCTAAACGAGCTCGCCGCCTCCGGTAACTACGACGTCGTCGTCGCGACGCGCGACTGGCATCCGCCGGACCACGGCTCGTTCGCCGCCGCGGGCGGCCCGTGGCCGGAGCACTGCGTGCAGGGCACGCCGGGCGCCGAGCTGCATCCGGGGCTCGACCGCGCGCTCGTCGACGTGGTGGTCGACAAGGGCCAGGATCCCGCGACCGAGGGCTATTCCGGCTTCGAGGCGACGAACCTGGCCGAGCTGCTGCGCGAGCGCAACGTCGACCACGTCACCGTCGTCGGGCTGGCGACCGACTATTGCGTCAAGAACACGGCGCTCGACGCGCTGCGCGCCGGCTTCGGCGTCACGGTCGACTCGACCGCGGTGCGCGCCGTCGAGGTCGCGCCGGGCGATGGCGCGCGCGCACTCGAGGAGGTCCGCGCCGCGGGCGGCAGCGTCGCGTGATTGACACGCGCCCCACCCGAGTGGGAGGGTCGTCCGGACCTGAAGCTCGGCACCGGGAGGCGCGATGGAAAGGCATGGTTCGGAGAGCTACTTCGTGCTCGGAGAGGGGCTGCTCGACGAGGCGGTGGACGGGCGCCCGCGCGTCGCGGCGGCCGCTGCGGTCGCGGCGACCGCGCCACCGTTCCGCTTCTCGCGGATGGGCCCGCGCGGCGCGGGCAAGCAGCTCGGCGACCCGAACCGCAAGAAGATCGCCAATGCCATGGTCGCCGGCGGCGGCGGCAAGTCGCAGGTGCCGGCCGGCTTCACCTACCTCGGCCAGTTCGTCGACCACGACCTGACGTTCGACAAGACGAGCGTGATGCTCGGGCAGCACATCTCGCCGGCGCTGCTGCTGCAGGGACGCTCCCCGAGCCTCGACCTCGACTCGCTCTACGGCGCCGGACCACAGGACCCCGAGTCGGCCAGGTTCTTCAAGGCCGACGGAGTGCACCTGAAGATCGGCAAGACGGTCGCGGCCGAGGGGATCCCGGCGAAGAACGGCTTCGACCTGCCGCGCGGCGAGGGCAACACGAACGCGAAGAAGCGCAAGGCCGTGATCCCGGACTTCCGCAACGACGAGAACCTCGTGGTCGCGCAGACGCATCTCGCGTTCATCCGCTTCCACAACCGGATCGTGGACAGCCTGCCGGCGTCGCCGCAGCGCTTCGCGAAGGCGCGCGAGCTCGCGATCAAGCACTACCAGTGGATGATCCGGCACGACTACCTGCCGCGGATCTGCGCCCCTGGCGTGCTCAACGACGTCTTCAACAACGGCCGCAAGGCGTTCGAGGCGGGTGCCAACCCGACCGACGTGCCGACGATGCCGATCGAGTTCTCGGTCGCCGCATTCCGGCTCGGGCACAGCATGATCCGCAAGGCCTACAACTGGAACGCGCGCTTCCCGGGCGGCCAGGGCACGCTCGACTTCCTGTTCCTGTTCTCCGGCACGAGCGGCGGCCTCGGCGGCGAGCTGCGGCTGCCGAGCAACTGGATCGCCGACTTCCGCCGGCTGTACGACTTCAAGGTCGAGGCCGGTCGCGCCGACCTGGCGGCGCCGGGCGGGCTCAACAAGGCGATGCGGATCGACACGCTGCTCGTCAACCCGCTCAAGAACCTGCCGCAGGGCTCGATCGGCGGGTCGGGCGTCCCGTTCGACGACCCGCGCGCGAACCTCGCGTTCCGCAACCTCACGCGCGCGAAGATGGTGCGGCTGGCGACCGGCCAGCAGATGGTGCGGTTCCTCAAGAGCCGCGGCGTCAACGTGACCGCGCTGACCAGGGCGCAGCTGAAGGGAGGCAACGGAGGCGCGCAGCTCGACGGGCTCACGCAGGCGCAGCGACAGGGGCTGCTGAAGGACACCCCGCTGTGGTTCTACATCCTGCGCGAGGCCGAGCTCAACGGCGGCAAGCTCAAGGGCGTCGGCGCGCGGATCGTCGCCGAGACGTTCCACCGCGCGATGGAGGGCAGCTCCGTCTCGATCGTGCGCGAGCCGGCGTGGCGCCCGACGCTGGGGCCCGACGGCAACACGTTCCGCATGGTCGACCTGCTGCTGTTCGCGTTCGAGGGCAAGAAGTCACTGCTGGCGCCGCTCGGGGACTGACACGATGCGCGAATGCCGCGCGTGAACATCTCAGATCCGTCGTTCGAGTACGAGTCCGGCGACCCCGAGGGCTTCCGCTCAGGCCTGTTCCGCGTCGGCGGGCGGCTGGGCGCACGCCGCACGGGGGTCAGCGTCTACGAGCTGCCGCCCGGCCAGGCGATCTGCCCGTACCACTACGAGTACGGCGAGGAGGAGTGGGCGCTCGTGCTCGAGGGCCGGCCGTCGCTGCGCACGCCGGACGGGGCCGAGCAGCTCGAGCCGATGGACCTCGCGTTCTTCCCGACCGGCCCGGCCGGCGCGCACCAGCTGCGCAACGACAGTGGCGAGCACGTGCGGATCCTGATGTGGTCCGAGGTCGTCACGCCGACCGCAACCGCGTATCCCGACTCCGACAAGGTCGGCATCTGGACCGGCGACAGGGCGGAGGACCTCATGGTCGAGCGCTCGAGCAATGTCGACTACTTCCACGGGGAGAGCGCTTAGCGGACCACGCAGCCGCGGCTCCAGTACGTCGCCACCTCGAGGTGGTCGCGGCTGACGGCGGCGCCGGCGAGAAACCGGGCCGCCCCGCCGCTGAGCACCGTTAGGTCGCCGTTGCGCAGGTCGACCAGCACGGCGCGCGGCGCGCGGCAGCGCAGCAGCGCCGCGCCGCGGCGCGCGCGCGGCGCCCCGAGCGGCGGCAGCGCTCGCGTCCGGCGTGGAGCGCAGATCCGGTTGACGAGCGCGCGCCCCGGCGCGACCGACGCAAGCGGCTGCCCCCCGCTCGTCAACGTCGCCGCCCCCTCCGAGCTGACGCGCAGCTGGACCCGCCGCGCCGCGTCGCAGCGCCACACGCCAGCGGCGCTCCGCAGCGGCGTGTGCGCGTCGGGCGACCAGACGTCGCCGCGCATCACCCGGCCGGCGCCAGCCGCGGTCGTCGCGCGCTCCGCTCCCGAGCCGAGACACCCGGCCAAGGCCGCCGACAGGACCAGCGCGATGGCGCCGCGCAGCATCGCGACATCCTCGTCGATCAGCGGCAGACGCGCCGGCACGGCCGCAGCCCGCGCGCGTGGCCCGCGATCCGGACCGTGCGCCGCCACGACGCCGGCTCCGCCCGCCAGGCGGGCAGCACCGTGTAGTCGGGGTGGCGGACCCATGTCGGCACGTAGCGCACGCGCTCGACGCGCGCCCGCTTGCCGACGACGCGCAGGTGCAGGAACGCCACGAGCCCGTCCTGCGTCGCAGCCGGGCAGCACGCGCTCGACTGGCTCGAGAGCAGGTTGCCCTCGCCGAAGACGACCCACTTCCCGTGCAGCCGCCGGATCGGCTGGACGACGTGGACGTGCTGGCCGACGATCGCGGTGATCGCGCGCGAGCGCAGCAGCCGTGCGGCAAGGCGCCGCTGCTGCCGATCGACGGCGTGGCTGTACTCCGTTCCCCAGTGCAGGTTGACGAGCACGGCCTGGGCGCCGGCACGGCGCGCGCGGCGGGCGTCGCGCAGCACCCGCTCGGGGCGGGCGAGGTTGACCGACCAGCGATGCGGCGGCGGGATGCCGTTGGTCGTCGTCGTGTAGGCGAGAAACGCGACGCGCACGCCCTGCGCGCGCAGGATCAGCGGCCGCCGGCGCGCGCGCGGCGACGCGAACGACCCCGTGTGGCGGACGTGCGCGCGGTCGAGTGCCCGCACGGTGCTCGCGACGCCGGCCTGGCCGGCGTCGAGGGTGTGGTTAGAAGCGGTGCTGCACGCGTCCCAGCCGGTGACGCGGATCGCACGCGCGAGCGCGGGCGGCGTGCGGAAGCTCGGGTAGCCGGCCGGCGCCCCGGCGACCAGCGGCGTCTCGACGTGGCACAGCGCCAGGCCCGCTCGGCGGATCGCGGGCCGCAGGGCGCGCAGCATCGGCGCGAAGTCGTACTCCTCGCCGGTGCCGGCGAGCGCGCGGGCACGTGCCACGACCGGCAGGTGCGGCAGCAGGTCGCCGCTGACCGCGACCGTCAGGCGCCTCGGCCTGGGGGCCGGGAGCTCGACGGGCGGGGGAGCCGGCTCGGGCGCCTCGGCCGGGGTCGGGGTCGGGGTGGCGACGGTGGGCGGCGCCGGCGGCGGGTCGTCGCCACACGCCGCGACGATCGCTCCGGCGAGCGCGCAGGCGACCGCGGCCCGCGCGCGATTCACGGCACGCGCTCGAGCCGCGGGTTCGGGCGCAGCTCCCGGCCGACCTTCCCGCACGGCCGGCCGTCGACCATCACGACGTCGGCGGTGAAGTCGTTCGCGCCGCGGATAAGCGACGAGCCGACGCCGTAGGAGTCGACCGGAACCGCCTCCGCCTCGAACGCGCGGATCCGCTCGGCGTCGAAACCGCCCGAGACGACGATCTTGACGTCGGCGAACCCGTGCCCGTCGAGCTCCGCGCGGACGAGCCGCACGAGCTCGGGCGCGACGCCCTTCGGCGCGGCGTCGCCGTACGCGCGCACGAGCGCGGCGTCGGCCAGCCGGTCCGACGTATCGAGCCGCACGCCCCACAGCGCCGGGCCGAGCGCCGCCGCGACGTCGAGCGCCGTGCGCACCGAGTCGTTGACGAAGTCGACCAGCACGGTCACGTTCATCGCGTCCGCGTAGCGCCGTGCGAACGCCGCCGCCGCCGCGACCGTGTCGCCGCCGTAGGCCGCGATCAGCGCATGCGGGACCGTCCCGACGCCGCGCCCGCCCCACCACGACGCCTGCGCGTCGGTCGAGACGCCGATCGCTCCCGCCACGTGCGCCGCCCAGCCGTCGCCGGTCTGCACGAGCCAGTGATCGTGACGCGCGGGGAAGAACAGGATCGGCTTGCCGTGCGCCGCCTCGACCACCTCGGCGACGTTGCGCATGATCAGGGTGCGGCGGGCGAGGCAGCCGAGGTAGACGGTCTCGAGATGCGCGAACAGCGAGTACGGGCCCTCGATCGTCATCACCGTCTCCCACGGGCCGATCGCGTCGCCCTCGCGCAGCGCGCGCACGTCGAGCGCGTCCCAGCCGTCCTCCCAGCGGCCGTCGGGCCCGCGCCGGCCGGAGCACTGCTTGACCACCGCGACGGCCTCGTCGATCCCGCCGAGGATCGAGTCCTTGCGCTGGAAGACCTGCATCGTCACGTGCGGCTCCCGGCGCTCGCGCTCCAGCAGCTCCTTCGTGTAGTTGAAGTAGGCGTCGGAGTAGTAGCCGTCGCGGATCCGCTCCAGCGGCAGGCGGAACGTCTCCGGCGCGAGCCGCTCGGGCCGCGGCGTCACAGCCATTCGCGCCGCCTCCGCCAGAAGTAGACCGCGGCCAGCAGCGTCGGCACGATCAGCCCGCCGACGCCGAAGATCAGGAACGCGTGCAGCGACTCGACGTGGTCGGTCAGCCAGCGGAAGTTCTGCCCGAAGAAGCTCGTCACGAGCGTCCAGATCAGGAAGAACGTGGCGAGCACGGTCAGCCGCGTGGCGAGCTCGTTGAGCCGGTTCGAGTTCGCGTTGAAGTAGGTCGAGGTCAGCCCGCCGAGGTCGTCGTTCTGGCGGTAGAGCTCCCCCGCGACCTGCGACAGGTGGTCGCCGATGTCGCGCAGGTACTCGCGCTTGCCGTGCGTGAGCCCCGGCAGCGCGACGATCGCGTCGGTCGCCATCGTGAACTGGTCGCGCTGCGGCACGACCCGGCGCAGCACCTGCTGGACCTCCTGCTTGAGCCGGTAGATCTCCGACAGCTGGCGCCTGTCGGTGTCGGCGAGCACCTGCGCCTCGAGCGCGTCGATCCGGGACTCGAGGTCGTCCACCACCGGGTAGAGCGCGTCGGTCAGCGCGTCGAGCACGCGATAGAGGACGTACGCCTCGGCGTCGGGCTCCTCCGCCTCGAGCTCCCGGTGCAGCTCGTCGAGCGCGCCGCTCGGCGCGCGGCGGACCGTGAACAGGAAGCCGCCGGAGATGTGGAGATGCACCTCGACCAGCTCGGTGCCCTGCCCGTCAGGCAGCACGCGGGCGGACCAGTACACCAGCAGCACCTGCTCGGGGTAGCGGTCGAGCTTCGAGCGCTGGCCGAACTCGCGCGAGTCCTCCATCGCGAGCTCGTGCAGCCCGAGCAGCGGGCCGACGACGTCGAGCTCCGCGTCCGCCGGGTCCTTCAAGTCGAGCCAGAAGAACGCGTCGCGCTTGCGCAGCGCCCTGATCCGGTCGCCGTCGACGTCGGTGAGGATCTCCATCGCGCCCGGACCCTATCCGGATGGAACCAGCGCTACGGGGTTGTCGGCGGCTCTACAGCGTCAGCCAGGTTCGCGGACGTGATGTGAGGTTCGCTCAGGTTGGCCCCACGAATGGCCCCACGCGATCTCAGCCTCCGGCGACGCAGTAGCCGCTACTGCTTCTGCCTCCTTCGGGACAAAGAGGAGCAGCGCGACGGCCGACCGGCTGGTGGTCCACCGGAGTGCTGGATCCGACGAGACGGCAGCGTCAGGTCCGGTGACTTGCGACAGCGTCGCCCACGAGGCGTGGAGGTAAGACGGGCTCGTAGAGCTCGCGCGACGGCGCACGACGGACCGCTTCCACTACGAGGTATTTGCCGAGGTCGCGCGTCTCGCCGAGGCGGTCTTTGATCGGTCGGGTGTCTCAGTCGCGTGTGGAGGTGCCCCGGCGTATCCGGTGGAAGTAGTGCTTGGCGCAGTAGCGGGCGACTTGTTTGCCGATGCGCGCGCCTTGTATGTCGGCTTTGCGGAAGTGGATGCCTGACCACACGCGTGCGTTGATCGCCTCGCGGGTGGCCTGCGAGAGACGCGTGTAGCTGCGGGTCGTGCCCGAATTGACGCTGGTGACGCTGAACGCGATCCTGTTGGTGCCGAAGAACGCGCGGAGCGTCTGGGCGATTGAGCCGTTGAAGCACAGCAGGCCCGACGGGTGATCCGGATACGGCGGCGCGGGAATGAGGGAAGTCCAGGTCGGGTCGGGCTCAGTGGCCGGGTTGCCGTCCGTGTCCGCTGCCCGGATCGCCGTGATCGGCCGCCAAAACAGCCACCGCGCCTTCTGATCCCAGCACCTGATGCCGGCGTCGGCCGCCGTCAGGTAGAGCATCGCGAATAGGCGTGCGTTGTCGGCGACGCCTAGGCGCCGGTCCACGGAGAGCTGGCGTGTGGCGACGATCCATGGGGCGAACCCACCGGCCCAGAAGCGTGCGGCGTCGGTCTGGTCCGCAGTCCGGATCGTGCTGTTCAGCGAGCCGATCGTCTTAACCTCATTGAACTGGGCTGCGTACTTGGCGCTTGTGAGCGGGTTCGGGCCGCGCACGCGCAATCTCGCGGATTTCCGGAGCAGGAACGGCTTGACCTTGCCGACCCACGCGTTGGGGTCGTTGATCATCGCGGGCGGGGTCGGCTGCCACTCGCCCGGCGCTGTCCCGACTGGGAATCGGAAGCTC
>Ga0126307_10002396_pt1 | contig 12643 bp, 16 predicted proteins | sample Plot28_FD_89955 | JGI IMG/M metagenome (GOLD analysis project Ga0126307, IMG submission 89955) | Serpentine soil microbial communities from UC McLaughlin Reserve, CA, USA - Plot28 | ecosystem: Environmental > Terrestrial > Soil > Grasslands | place: USA: UC McLaughlin Reserve, Lake County...
CGAGCGAGCGGACGCGCAGCGTGGAGCCGTGGATCGAGCCGCGCTTGCCCATCAGCACGCGCAGGTCGATCTCGGCCTTGGCGCCGGCGCCCACGCCGATGATCGCGATCCGCCCCTGCTGCGCCAGGCACTGGAGGTTCGCCGCGAGGTTCTGCGCGCCGACGAGCTCGAGGATCACGTCGAACGGGCCCGCGCCCTCGAAGCCGGCGGGCTCGACGGCGCGCACGCCGAGGGCGGCGATCCGCTCGCGGGCGGCGGCGTCGCGGACCGTGGCGGTCACGCGCGCGCCGGCCATCGTGCCGAGCTGGACGGCCGCCATGCCGACGCCGCCGGCGGCGCCGTGTACGAGCAGCCGCTCGCCGACCGTGAGCCGGGCCTGCGTGAACAGCGCGTCGTGCGCGGTCGTGAAGACCTCGGGCACGCCGCCGGCCGCCGCCCAGTCGAGCTCCTCGGGCACGGGCATGGCCATCCGCTCGTGGACGACCGCGAGCTCGGCCTGCCCGCCGCCGGCCACGACCGCCATCACGCGGTCGCCCGGCTCGAAGCGGCGCACGCCGTCGCCGCAGGCCACCACCTCGCCGGCCAGCTCGAGGCCGGGGATGTCGGCCGGGGCGCCGGGCGGCGGCGGGTAGCGGCCCGCCACCTGGAGCATGTCGGCCCCGTTGAGCCCCGCCGCGCGGACGCGCACGAGCAGCTCCCCGGCCTGCGGCGCAGGGTCCGGGTGCTCGATGACAGCGACCTGACCATCGCGGATCGTGGCGGCGAGCATCGCGGTCGGCAGACTAACCCTTGTCGACACGACGTCGAAGTGGCGCTTTCCGGCCGGGTAATCGGCGATGATCGCCGTTGCCATGCCCCCCCTGCCCCCGCTCTGGCGCGAGTCGCGTGTCGGAATGGAAGCCGCCGCGCTGTTCCGGAGCCCGGTGTGGCACGGCGCGGGCGTGGCGGCCGGAGCGGACCGCCCGGTGCTGCTCATCCCGGGCTTCCTGGCCGGGGACGGCTCGCTCGGGACGATGACCAAGTGGCTGCGCGCCAACGGCTACCGCACGCGGCGAGCTGGGATCCGCGCCAACGTCGCCTGCTCGGAGGCCGCCTGCCGGCGCCTGGAGGTCCGCCTCGAGGCCCTGGCCGAGCGCTCGGGGCAGCGCGTGGCGATCATCGGCCAGAGCCGCGGCGGCGTCTTCGCCAAGGCGCTCGCCGCACGCCGGCCCGACCTCGTGTCCGGCATCGTCACCCTCGGCTCGCCGACGGTCGGCCAGCTCCGCGTCCACCCGCTCGTGCTCGCCCAGGTCGCGCTGCTCGGCACGCTGGGGACCGGCCGCATGCCCGGCCTGTTCTCCCTGCGCTGCCTGCGCGGCGACTGCTGCCGGGCGTTCAACGAGGCGCTCGCCGGCCCGTTCTCGCCCGAGGTCGGCTACGTGGCGCTGTACTCGCGCTCGGACGGGATCGTCGACTGGCGCGCGTGCCTGGACCCCGCGGCCGAGCAGGTCGAGGTCCGCGCCTCGCACCTCGGCATGGGCGTCAACCGCGGCGTCTACGAGCACGTCGGCCGCGCGCTCGCCGGCTTCGCGGGCGCGCACGACGCGCTGCCGCTCGCAGCTTAGGCGGCGGTCCGCTCCAGCAGCGCCACGCACTCGATGTGCGGCGTCTGCGGGAACATGTCCACCGGTCGCACGCGGGCGAGGCGGTACCCCGCCTCGGTCATCTGCGCCGCGTTGGGCGCGAGCGTCGTCGGGTTGCAGGAGACGTAGACGACGCGGCTGGGCTGCGCCTCGAGGATGCGGCGCACGACCTTCTGCGAGAGCCCGGCGCGCGGAGGGTCGACGACCACCACGTCCGGCCGCCCGGCGCGCTCCACGAGCTAGCCCATGGCCAGGCGGATGTCGCCGGCGTAGAAGCGGGCGTTGCCGATCTCGTTGACGCGCGCGTTCTCGATCGCGTCGGCCACCGCCGGCTCGGCGATCTCGACGCCGACGACCTCGCGGGCGCGGGCGGCGAGCGAGAGCGCGATCGTGCCGATGCCGCAGTAGAGGTCGAAGACGCGCTCGTGGCCGCGTAGCCCCGCGTACTCGGCGGCGAGCGCGTAGAGGCGCTCGGCCATCTCGGTGTTGGTCTGCAAGAAGGCGTCCGGCGAGACGAGGAAGTCGAGGTCGGCAAGGCGCTCGCGCAGCTGCGGCGTCCCCTTCAGCAGCGCGGTCTCGCCGCCCTGGGTACTCTCGCCGAGGTCGGCGGTCTGCGTCCAGAAGACACCCTCCGCCTGGGTCGCGGCGGCCAGCGCCTCGGCGTCGAGCGTGCCGGGTGAGGTGACGAGCCGCACCTGGGCCTCGCCCGTGCGCCGCCCCTCGCGGACCACGAGGTTGCGCAGGAAGCCGCGCTGCTGGCGGCGGTCCCAGGCGGCCAGGCCCTGGGCGCGGCAGGCGGCGAGCACCTGTTCGCGCAGCGCGTTGCCGCGCTCGGAGGCGAGCTTGACGTCGCTCACGCCGACGATCTCGTCCCAGCGGCCGGGGACGTGGAAGCCGCACACGAGCTCGCCGTCGCGCCCGGTGCCGAACGAGTACTCGAGCTTGTTGCGGTAGCGCCACGTCTCGACCGCCGGCACGATCGGCTCGAGCTCGAAGCCCTCGAGCCGGCCGATGCGCTCGAGCGCCTCGCGCACCTGGTCGGCCTTGACCGCGAGCTGGCGCTTGTAGGGCAGCACCTGCCACGGCGCGCCGGGATGGTCGGCGACCGGCGGCACGCGCTCCGGCGACGGCGCGAGCACCTCCACGGTGCGGGCCTCGGCGTAGGCGCGCTTGCTCTTGCCGACGACGGCGCGCACGCGGTCGCCCGGCACGGCGCCGGCGACGAAGACCACGTAGCCGTCGAGGCGCGCGACCCCGTTGCCGCCGTAGGCGAGCGAGTCGACGGTCAGCTCGAGCTCGTCGCCCCGGGAAGGGCGCGTGGCGGCGGTGGTCATACAGCCAGGCTAGAGCCCGGGCTAGGGCAGCTTGCGCTCGACGGCCGCGAGCACGGACTTGCGGTTCGCGTTGCGGCGCTCGTAGTCGCGCACCTTGCGCAGCTCGGCCGCGCTGAGGTCGCCCAGCCGCTCGGTGACCTGCGCGGCCGTGAGGTCGTCGTAGCCGCTGATGGGGAACGCGGTACCCAGGCCGGTGACGCGGCGCGCGCGGTCGACCTCGCGGCGCATGCGGTCGGCGGGCGCGCCGAGCAGCTCCTCGGTCTGGCTGCGCCCGCGGCGCATGATCTCCTGGAGCAGCTCGCTCGCGTCGTCGCGCGTCATCCGCCCGCGGTCGACGGCGTCGTCGAGGACCTCCTGCACGCGGTCGCGCGTGAGGACGAACGCGTCCAGCGGGTTCAGCAGGCGGCGGACCTGCTCGACGATGCTGTCGGAGTCTCCCGCGCGCCGGCGGCGCGGTCGCGTCTGACGGGTCGCCATGGCGAGCCGTACCCTACCCGCCGTCGGAGACCAGGAACTCCAAGAGCGCCTTCTGGGCGTGACGCCGGTTCTCGGCCTGGTCCCAGATCCGCTGCCGGTCGCCGTAGAGCACGTCCTCGGTGATCTCCTCGCCCGGATGCGCGGGCAGGCAGTGCAGGGCGACGGCGTGCGGCGCGGCGCGCTCGAGCAGCGCGCCGTCGAGCCGGTAGGCGGCGAGTGCGTCGCGGCGCGCCGACGCCTCGCGCTCGTCGTCGCCCATCGAGACCCAGACGTCGGTGTACACGGCGTCGGCCCCGGCGACCGCCTCGGCCGGGTCGTCCGTGAGCAGGGCGCCGTCGGCGCCGGCGAGCCGGTACTCGGCCGGCGAGGCCACGCGCACCTCCAGGCCGGCCAGCGCACCCACCAGCGCGAGCGAGCGCGCGACGTTGTTGCCGTCGCCGACGTAGGCGACGACCCGCCCCTCGAGCGTTCCGAAGACCTCGCGCAGCGTCACCAGGTCGGCGAGGGCCTGGCACGGGTGGTGGAGCGGCGAGAGCATGTTCACGACCGGCACGGTCGCGTGCGCGGCGAGCTCCTCGAGCCGCTCGTCGCCGGCCGTGCGCAGCCCGATGGCGGCGACGTGCCGCGAGAAGACGCGCGCCGTGTCGGCGACCGACTCCCCGCGCGTGAGCTGGAGCTCCGGCGCGCGCAGCACCATCGGGTGGCCGCCGAGCTCGACGATGCCGGCCTCGAACGACGTGCGCGTGCGGGTCGAGGGCATCTCGAAGAGCAGCGCGACCGTGCGGCCCTCGAGCGCCCGCGACGCCGCCGGCGACTGCTTGAGCGCGAGCGCGCGGTCGACGAGCCGCTCGAGCGTCGCGCGATCGAGCTCGGTGCCCGCGAGGAAATGCCGCGTCAAGGGCACGAGGATACGGTGCGGGTCCTGACGTGGAACCTGTTCCACGGGCGGGCGAAGCCGTCGGCGGGGCGGCCGCTGCCAAGCGAGTTCGCGGGCGCGCTGGCCGGCTGGGAATGGGACGTGGCGCTGCTCCAGGAGGTGCCGCCGTGGTGGCCGCCGATGCTCGCCGTCGCGGCGGGCGCGAGCGAGCGCGCCGTGCTCACGTCACGCAATCAGCTGCTGCCGCTGCGTCGGGCGATCGCGTCGCGTGCGCCGGACCTGCTCAAGGCCAACGGCGGCGGGTCGAACGCGGTCCTCGTCCGCCGCTCTGAGGTGCGCGAGCACCGTGAGCGGCGGCTGCGCCGGTGCCCGGAGCGCCGGATGGTGCACGGCGTGCGGCTGGCCGGCGGTGTCTGGGTGGTCAACGTGCACTCGCAGAACCAGCCGGAGGCGCTCGCGCGCCGGGACACGCGGGCCGCGGCGGCGACCGCGCTCGAGTGGGCGGCCGGCGCGCCGCTGGTCTTCGGCGGCGACGTCAACCTCGAGCGCCCGGAGATCGCCGGCCTACGGCACCTCGCGGGCAACCACGTCGACCACCTCTTCTCGTCCGGGCCGCCGGCGGAGGGCCGCGGCGCGGTGCTCGAGCGCGGGACGCTGTCCGACCACCCGCCCGTGGCCGTGACGGTCAGCGTCTGAGGCCGAAGCCGCGCAGCAGCACGAGCGCGCGCTCGCCCGGTGTGCCGGGACGCGGCAGCAGGCCGAGGTCCATGGCCGCGCCGTAGGCGTCGAGGAAGGCGCGCACGCGCAGCAGCCGGCCGTCGCGCAGCTCGGCGTAGACGACCACGAGGACGCTGAGCTCGCGGCCGGTCGGCCCGAAGCGCCCGAGCGGCCCGCGATGCGTGCCGAGGAGCCGGAACGGAGCGCAGGCGTAGCGGTCGTCGTGCAGGCGCGCGCCGACGGTGTTCAGCCGGGCGTCCGGGAACGCCTCCCACAGCGCCTTCGCGTGGGCCGCGATGGCCGCCGACCCGGCGAGCGGCTCGCGCGTGAACGGGTCCTCGTAGCGGACTTCGCGATCGCACAAAGGCGCGAACGCGGCGAGGTCGCGGCCCGACCACGCGCGCTCCCAGGCGTCGAACAGCTCGTCGACCTGCATGCAGCATGGATGTTGCCTGCGTCGCCGTCCCGGCGACACCTGACGACGACGCCGGCCCTCCGGGCCGTCGATGATGCGCGCCGTGCTCGAGGTCTTGCGCCAGCGGGAGTTCCGCCTGCTCTTCCTCGGGCAGGCGACCAGCACGGTCGGCGACCGGCTCGTGTTCGTGGCGCTCGCGCTCTACGTGACCGACATCGGCTCGCCGAGCGACGTCGGGCTCGTGCTCGCCGCGCACGCGCTCCCGCTGGTGGCGTTCGTGCTCGTCGGCGGCGTGTGGGCCGACCGGCTGCCGCGGCATCTGGTCATGGTCACCACCGACCTCGTCCGGTGCGGGCTGCACGCCACGCTGGCCGCACTCATCTTCACCGGCGCCGTCGAGATCTGGCACATCGTCGTCATCGAGGCGCTGTTCGGCACCGCCGAGGCGTTCTTCCGCCCGGCGCAGACCGGGCTGCTGCCGCAGACCGTGCCCGAGCACCTCATCCAGCCGGCGCGGGCGGCGTCGAGCACGGTGGAGACCGTGGCCCAGTTCGGCGGCCCGGCGCTGGGCACCGCGCTCGTCGTCGGGTTGGGCGCCGGCTGGGCGTTCGCCTTCGACGCCGCCACGTTCCTCGTCTCCGCAGGCTTCCTCGTCCGCCTGCGCCCGCGCGAGCGCGGCATCGCCCCCGAGCGGCGGTCGACCGTGCAGGAGCTGCGCGAGGGGCTCGACGAGGTCCGCTCGCGCGCGTGGGTGTGGGTGACGGTCGTCGTGTTCTCGATCGCGCTGCTGACGACGCTCGCGCCATACATGACACTCGGCCCGACCATCGCCGAGGACGAGTACGGCACGGCCGGGATCTTCGGCCTCCTGGCCGCCGTCGGCGGCGCGGGCACGATCGTCGGCTCGCTCATCGGCCTGCGCTGGCGGCCGCGGCACCCGATGCGCGCCGCGATGGGGGCGACCTTGCCGTGGCCCGTCGCCGTCATCGCCTTCGCCGTCGGCATCCCGCTCCCGCTCGTCATCGCGCTCGTGGCGCTCGACGGCGTCGGCGTCGCGCTGTTCGCCGTCTGGTGGGAGACCGCGCTCGCGGAGCGGGTGCCGCCGCACGCCCTCAGCCGGGTGAGCGCCTACGACTGGATGGGATCGCTCGCCCTGCTGCCGCTCGGCTACCTGCTCGCCGGTCCGGCGGGCGAGGCCTTCGGCGCGACCGAGGTGCTCATCGCCGGCGCCGCGATCGGGTTCCTGGCGCTCGTGATCGGCACGAGCGTCCGCGAGACATGGCGGCTCACGTGACGAAGCCCGGCATCCGCTCGTCGGGCGTGGACGCCTGCGCGTAGAGCCGCCGCGGGATGCGGCCCGCGCGGTGCGCCAGGCGGCCCGCCTCGGTGGCCAGCCGGATCGCGCGGGCCATCGCCACCGGGTCCTCGGCGCGCGCGATCGCGCTCGCGCACAGCACGCCGTCGCACCCGAGCTCCATGGCCAGCGCCGCGTCGGACGCCGTGCCGACGCCGGCGTCGAGGATCACGGGCACGCCCGCGCGCTCGCGGATGAGGCGCAGGTTGTACGGGTTCAGCAGGCCCTGCCCCGAGCCGATCGGCGAGCCGAGCGGCATGACCGCGGCGCAGCCGACGTCCTCGAGCCGGCGCGCGAGGATCGGGTCGTCGTTGGTGTAGGGCAGGACCGTGAAACCGTCGTCGACCAGCTCCTCGGCGGCCTCGAGCAGCGCCGGCGCATCGGGCAGCAGCGTGCGCTCGTCGCCGATGACCTCGAGCTTGACCCACGTCGTGCCGAACGCCTCGCGCGCCAGCTTCGCCGTGAGGACGGCGTCGCGCGCGGTGAAGCAGCCCGCGGTGTTCGGGAGCAGGCGGACGCCGGCGGCGTCGAGCACGTCGACGATCGAGCCGCGCTGGCCCGGGTCGATCCGGCGCAGAGCGACGGTCACGAGCTCTGCGCCAGAGACCTCGATCGCCGTGGCGAGCACGTCGAGCGAGCGGAAGCCGCCCGTTCCGAGCAGCAGCCGCGAGCCCAGCGTCTCGCCCGCGATCTCGAGCCGGTCGGCGGTGGCGTCGGTGGCGGTCATCGTCAACCTCCCTGGATCGCGCGCAGGACCTCCACCCGCGCACCGTCGGACAGCTCGTGCGTGGCCCACTCGCCGCGCGGCACGACCTCGGCGTCGACGGCCACGGCGACGCCGCGGCCGGCGCCCGGCAGCTCGAGCGCCGCGAGCGCGGCCTCGACCGTCGCGCCGTCGTCGAGCTGCGTGGCCTCGCCGTTCAGGACGACCCTCATGCGAGGACCCTCGCGTTGAAGCGGCGCGGATCGGCCGGCGCCGCCCAGTCGGGCAGCGGCTCGCCGGCAAGGGCGCCGGCGATCAGGTCGGCCGTGAGCGGCGCGAGCAGGATGCCGTTGCGGAAGTGGCCGGTGGCATGGAGCAGGCCGTCGAGCGCCGACGGGCCGATCGCGGGCAGGTTGTCGGGCGTGGCCGGGCGCAGGCCGGCGCGCAGCTCGGCGATGTCGAGCTCGAGCACGCCCGGCACGAGCTCGCCCATGTCGCGCAGCAGCTCGTAGACGCCGCCCGCGGTCGGCGCGGTGTCGGCGCCGCGCTCCTCCATCGTCGCGCCGAGGACGTACCGGCCGTCGCCACGGGGAACGAGGTAGGCGTCGGCCCCGCGGATCGTGCGCTCGACGAGGCCGGCCCCGCGAGGGTCGCGCAGGCGCAGCACCTGGCCCTTGACCGGCCGCACGGGCACGCGCGCGTCGTCCGGGATCCCGTCGATCTCCGACACCCCGGTGGCGAGGACGACGTGCGCGGCGCGCACGTGCTCGCCGCTCGCCAGCTCGACGCCGGCGGCGCGGCCGTCCTCGATCAGCAGGCGCGTGACGCGCCCGGCGGTGACGGCCCCGCCGAGTGCCCGGCGCAGCGCGTGGACCATGCCCCGCGGGTCGACCGCGTGGTCGGCGGGGGCGTGCAGGGCGAGGCGCACGGTCGGCGCGAGCGCCGGCTCCAGGCGCCGCGCCTGCGAGGGGCGGAGGCGCTCCACGGGGAGACCGAGCTCCGTGCGGAAGGCGAGCAGGCGGTCGAGCGCCGCGGCCTCGTCGCCATCTCGCGCCACGGCGAGCGTGCCGGTCTCGCGGTACGACAGGCCGAGCTCGGCCGCGAACGCTCCGAAGCGTTCGGCGGCGCGCACGTTGAGCGCGGCGAGCGCCTCGTCGCCCGGCTCGGCCTCGCTGACCGGCGCGAGCATCCCGGCGGCGACGTCCCACGCGCCGGGCTCGCCGGCGTCGACGACGCGCACGCGCAGGCCCCGGCCCGCGGCGCGCCACGCGCACGCCGCCCCGACGGCCCCGCCGCCCGCTACGACGACGTCATACGTCGATCTGCTCACTGAAGGACACGTCCTCTCCCTACGCCGGCACTACCCGGATCAGGTTCGACGGTCGGCGGCCCGATGCCGCCCTCTCAGCCCGTCCGCGGGCTCCCGTAATCGACTCCAATGGTAGCTGCCAGACTCAGCCGCGATGACGCCTCGCGAGCGCATCGGGCACGCCCGCCTCTACCTCGTCTGCGACGCCCGGCCGCAGGACTGGCTCGCCGCCGCCTTGCGCGGCGGGGTCGACGTCGTGCAGCTGCGCGACAAGCGGCTCCCCGACGCTGATCTGGTGACCGCCGCGCGCGCGTTCCGCGCCGCCGCGGACGAGGCCGGCGCGCTGTTCGTGCTCAACGACCGGCCCGACCTCGTGAGCGCATGCGGCGCCGACGGCGTGCACGTCGGCCAGGACGACACCACGCCCGCGCAGGCGCGCGCGGCGGTCGGCCCGGACCGCATCGTCGGGCGCTCCACGCACGCGCCCGAGCAGGCGCATGCGGCGGACGCCGACCCGGACGTCGACTACCTCGCGGTCGGCCCGGTGCACGCCACGCCGACCAAGCCGGGCCGCCCGCCCGCCGGGCTCGAGTACGTGGCCTACGCCGCCGACCACGTCGCCAAGCCGTGGTTCGCGATCGGCGGGCTGGACGCGGGCAACGCCGGCGCGGTGCTGGCGCGCGGCGCGACGCGGATCGTCGTCGTGCGCGCGATCGCGGACGCCGCCGATCCCGAGGCCGCGGCGCGCGGGCTGCGCGCCGCGCTGGAGGAGCGCGTTGGGGCAGCGCGCGCGTAAGCGCCGCCGCGACGGGACGGCCGCGCGCGCGACGCCGCGCGAGGCGAGCCGCACGGCGCCCGCCGACGACGGCCTCGCACGCGGCTACGCCCGCAGCCGTGAACGCGACGCCGCCATCCGCGCGAAGCTCACGCCGCTCGCGCCCGGCGAGCGGCCTCTGGCGCTGAAGGTGTCGGCCGCGCTCGCCCTGGTCATCGCGATCGCGAACGTCGTCGTCATGGCCGCCGGCTGGGAGGTCGACGGGCAGCGGCCGGTCGCGGGCGGCATCGCGTTCGCCGTCGTCATGCTCGCCGCGGCCGCCGGGCTCTGGCAGCGCCGCTACTGGGCGGTGCTCGGCTTCGAGGCGCTGCTCGGAATCTCCATGCTCTTCGCCTTCCTCGCCCTGCTGCGCGCCGGCAACGCGGCGGCCGTCGCGCTCTGCCTCGCCGTCATCGCCGTCTCCGGCCCGCTGTTCTGGGGGCTGATCCGGGTGATGGCCCGCATCCAGGTGCCCCGCCGCAGCGGCGTTGGATAGCCTGCCCGCCCGCAATGGCCGACCGCTCCTACGACTGCATCGTCATCGGCTCGGGCCCCGGCGGGTACGTCGCGGCCATCCGCGCCGCGCAGCTCGGGATGAAGACCGCGGTCGTCGAGAAGGACCGCGTCGGCGGGCGCTGCCTGAACTACGCGTGCATCCCGGCCAAGGCCGTCCTGCGCGTGGCCGACGTGCTCCAGGAGATCGACGAGTCCGAGGACTACGGCATCAGCGTCCCGAGCCGCGACGTCGACTTCGCGAAGGTCGGCGACCGGCGCGAGAAGGTGATCAAGACGCTGACCGGCGGCGTGGCCGGCCTGTTCAAGAAGAACGGCATCGAGGTCATCGAGGGCCACGGCGCGGTGACCGAGGACGCCAACGTGCGCATCGGCGGCAACTTCGACGGCACGGAGATCGAGGCCACGAAGTGCGTCGTGCTGGCCACCGGCTCGGTGCCCAAGCCGGTCCCCGGGACCCAGTTCGGCGGGCGCATCGTCGGCACCGAGGAGGCGTGGGCGCTCACCGAGCTGCCGAAGCGCATCGCCGTCGTCGGCGCCGGCGCGTCGGGCGCCGAGATCGCGTCGGCCTACGGGCGCCTGGGCACCGAGGTGCTGCTCTTCGAGGCGCTCGACCGGGTGCTCCCGACCGAGGACGCCGACATCTCCAAGGCTGCAGCGCGCCAGCTGGCCAAGCAGAACATCGCCATCCACACCGGCACGCTCGTCGAGAACGTGCAGACCGACGAGAGCTCGTGCACGTTCAAGCACGGCGACAACGAGGAAGAGGTCGACTGGTTCGTCATCGCCGCCGGCCGCGGGCCCGACGTGGAGGGGCTCGGGCTCGACGAGGCGGGCGTCAAGCTCGACGACCGCGGGCTGATCGACGTCGACGGCGCGCTGCGCACCTCGGTCGACCACGTCTACGCGATCGGCGACCTCGTGCGCGGCCCGGCGCTCGCCCACAAGGCGTCCGACGAGGGCATCATCGCCGTCGAGGACGCCGCCGGCATGGAGACGCACGCGCTCGAGTACATCGACATCCCGCGCGCGACGTTCTGCGCGCCCAACGTCGCCTCCTTCGGGCTGACCGAGGAGCAGGCGCGCGAGCAGGGCATGGACGTCGTGGTCGGCAAGATCCAGTACGGCGCGGTCGGCGCCGGCACCGTCTACGGCGACCGCACGGGCGTGATCAAGATCGTCGGCGACAAGCGCTACGGCGAGCTCGTCGGCGGGCACATCGTCGGCGCGAAGGCGACCGACCTCATCCAGGAGCTCGTCAACGCGAAGGCGCTCGAGGGCGGCTTCCCCGAGGTCGCGCGCATCGTCCACGGCCATCCGACGCTCGCCGAGGGCGTCATGGAGGCCGCGCGGGCCGCCGATGGCTGGCTCATCCACGGCTGACGGCCGCTTCTATTACGACCTGGCCTGGCCCCAGGCGTACGTGGTCGCGGAGGACAGGCTCGACGTGGAGTGGGTGCCGGTGCGCATGGATCCGGCGTTCCGCTGTGCGGAGGAGGTCGCCGCCGTGCGCGAGGACGTCGCGCGCGCTGCCGCCGCGCGCGGGCTGATGCCGGTCCGCTGGCCCGACCCGTTCCCCGCCGACACCGACTGGGCCATGCTCGTGGCCACCTATGCGAAGCAGATCGGCCGCGCGGTCGCGTTCTCGCTGGCCGCGTTCCGCCAGGCCTTCGCCGGCGGGCGCGACCTGGGCGACCGCGACACGGTCCTGATCGCCGCCGCGGGGTGCGAGATGCACCCGGCCGCGGTGATGAAGGGCGCTTCGCTGCGCTCCACCCGCGAGCGCCTGGAGCAGGCGACGGCCGAGGCGCGCGCCGCCGGCGTGCACGCGCCGTGAAGGCCAACCGCGCCTACGAGCTGCTCGTGCGCCGCGGCGGCCGCGGGCCCGCGGTGCTCGCGCCGCCCGACCGCGTCGACCAGGTCGAGATCGTCGAGGTCTCCTCCGGCGAGGTGATCCTGTTCTGGGACACGACGCCGGCGCAGACCGGCCGGCTGACCCGCGCGCTGCGCGCCGACCTCGCGCAGATGGAGGCCGACGCGTTCCTCGCGCGCTGGCGCCGCTGGCAGGTGAGCTGATGCCCTTCGCGCTAACGTCCTAGCGCGATGGCAGACGTCACGCAGGAGGCGCCTCCGCGCTCGCTGCCGGATCCCGACGCCGCCCGCGAGTGGCTGGAGACGATGATGCTGATCCGGCGCTTCGAGGAGCGCGCCGGGGAGATGTACGCGAAGGCGAAGGTCGGCGGGTTCCTGCACCTCGCGATCGGCGAGGAGGCGACGATCGTCGGCGCCGTGCGCGCCATGCGCGACCAGGACTACCTGATCTCGACGTACCGCTCGCACGGCCACGCGCTCGCCCGCGGGTCGAACCCCGACAAGGTCATGGCCGAGCTGTTCGGGCGCGAGTCCGGCGTGTCGAAGGGCCGCGGCGGGTCGATGCACATGTTCGACCTCGAGAACCGCTTCATGGGCGGCTACGGGATCGTCGGCGGCAACCTGCCGCTGGCGGCG
>Ga0126307_10002397_pt1 | contig 12637 bp, 13 predicted proteins | sample Plot28_FD_89955 | JGI IMG/M metagenome (GOLD analysis project Ga0126307, IMG submission 89955) | Serpentine soil microbial communities from UC McLaughlin Reserve, CA, USA - Plot28 | ecosystem: Environmental > Terrestrial > Soil > Grasslands | place: USA: UC McLaughlin Reserve, Lake County...
ATCGCGATGGTGTTCCAGAGCTACGCGCTCTATCCGCACATGAGCGTCCGTCAGAACCTCGGATACGGGCTCAAGGTCCGGCGCCTCGGCAAGCAGGAGACCGAGGAGCGCGTCGAGCAGGTCGCCCGGCTGCTGCGCCTCGAGGAGCTACTCGACCGGCGGCCGGCCGCGCTTTCGGGCGGACAGCGACAGCGCGTCGCGATGGGTCGCGCAATCGTCCGTGAGCCGGAGGCCTTCCTGATGGACGAGCCGCTCTCGAACCTCGACGCGAAGCTCCGCGTGGGGATGCGGGCCGAGCTGGCGAGCCTGCACGCGCGTCTCCGAGCGACGACGGTCTACGTCACGCACGACCAGGTCGAGGCGATGACCTTGGGCGACCGGGTCGCGGTGATGCGCGCGGGCCGGATCCAGCAGGTCGACTCTCCGAAGACGCTCTACCGGCAGCCGGCGAACCTCTTCGTCGCCTCGTTCATGGGCTCGCCTGCGATGAACCTCGTCGAGGCGCGGCTCGACGGCGCGACGCTGGAGTTCGGAGGCCAACGAATCGCGCTCGTGCCGGAGCATGTCCCGGCGACTTCGGAGCAAAAGATCGTGCTCGGGATCCGGCCCGAGTCCTTCGAGGACGGGAGCTTCGCGGACCCATCGCTGCCGCACCTCGACGTCGATGTGACGGTGCTCGAGGACCTGGGCTCGGATGCGCTCGTCGTCTTCCATCTCGACGCGACGCCCGTGCACACGGAGGAGCTGCGCCGCGATCACGACGAGGAGACGCTGCTCGCTCGCGACGGGGCCAGGTTCACCGCCCGCGTCGACGTCGCGACTGGAGCACGTCCCGGCGCGCCGCTGCGCCTCGCGGTCGACCCGGCCGGCTTCCACTACTTCGACCGCGCGACGGGCGAGCGGTGCCGCCGCACCGTCGGGTCCGAGCATGCGGCCGCTCTCTGACGGAGGGACATAAGGACGTAAGGACCGCGCCCGAGCCGACACCAACAGGGCAATCGCCAATCCTCCGGGAGGAGTGCAGATGCCCTATGGCTCTTGGATCAACGACCTGCCGACCGGGTTCTTCCTGGTCGTCCACATCGCGGCGTTCGCGCTCGGCGCCGGCTTCGCCTGGCTGGCCTTCAAGCGCGAGCTGTCCCTGCTCGGGACCGCGTTCACGCTCTTCGCGGTGGCCGAGCTCACCTACATGACCTACCACCTCGACTGGACCGTGTTCCTGTTCGCGCACACGATCGCCGAGGTGCTCGACCTGACGGCCTTCGTGCTCGTCTTCGCCGCCGCCGTCTGGCAGACGGTCGCTGCGCACCGCCCGGCCACGGAGCTGAGCCGCTGATGCGGCTGCCGATCGTCGGGCTCGCAGTCCCGATCGCGGGAATCCTCGCCGCGGCGGGCTGCGGCGGGAGCGAGAGCGCTGAGCCCGTCGCGACGACCGAGGTCGCGATGGTCAAGAGCTACCGCTTCGAACCGAAGACGATCGAGATCGCCGCGGGCGAGACCGTCACCTGGACGAACGGGGACAACTTCACCCACACCGTCCAGGTCGACGGCCGAGAGGATCACAAGGTCGAGCGCGGTGACAGCGTCTCGTTCGCGTTCGAGACGCCCGGCGTCTACCACTACGTCTGCACCCTCCACAGCAAGGACATGGAGGGTGAGGTGGTCGTGCGGTGAGCCTCCGGCGCGACGTGCTCATCCTCGCCTGCGCAGTCAGCGCGGGCATCCACGGCGCACTCGCTCCGGGGCACGTCGACGAGGGCGCCGGGGCGGGAATCGGGTTCGTGACGTCGATGGTGCTGCTCGCGGGACTCGCCCTCTGGCTGACGTTGCGGCCCGCCGGTCGACTCCCGTCGGCGGCAGCGGCGCTCGTCCTCGCCGGGCTGCTCGGGAGCTACGCCCTCGCGACGACGACCGGTGTTCCCATCCTCCACCCCGAGCCGGAGCCCGTCGACGGCCTCGCCCTTGCGACGAAGGCGTTCGAGCTCGTCGGCCTCATGACGGCGCTGAGCCTCCTCCGGTCTTGGCCCGCCACGTCCCTCCCTCTCATCCAGCCGAAAGGAACCGTGACATGAACGACGTACGGGTCTCGCGCCCGATCCCCCTCGCGCTGACGCTGCTGGTGGCGTTCTTCGCCGCGTTGACCGCCCTTGCGGTCTCGAACGGCCACGACGCCCACGCGCACGTCAGCCCGACCGCTCACACGAAGTCGATCTCTCCCTCCGAGGCAGCCCTCCACAGCGGCATGCGCGTCCTCTGGGAGGATCACATCACCTGGACGCGCCTCGCCATCATCAGCCTGACGACCGGGTCGCCGGACACCAATGCGACCGTCGGCCGGCTGCTCCGGAACCAGACCGACATCGGCAACGCGGTCAAGCCCTTCTACGGCAAGGCGGCGGGCAACGCGCTGACTGCGGAGCTCCGGAGGCACATCCTGATCGCCGCCGACGTGATCGCCGCGGCCAAGGCCGGCGACGAGGCGAAGCTGGCCGACGCCCAGGCGCGCTGGCGGAGCAACGCGAACGACATTGCCGCCCTGCTGGCGAACGTCAATCCCCGCTACTGGACGCTCGCGAGGATGAAGTCGGAGATGAGCAAGCACCTGGCGCTGACGACGCAGGAAGTGGTCGCGAGGCTCGACGGCCGCTGGGCCGCCGACGTCGGGGCGTACGACCGCGTCCACCGCCACATCCTCCACATGTCGGATCTGCTTGCGGACGGCATCGTCAAGCAGCTCCCGAACCGGTTCCGCGACGGCGGCTAGCGCAGAGTTCCGGGATGGAGGCATGACAGCGGTTACGCTTCAGAGCGTGTCCCCGGTCCCGTCGGCCTCCGGTCGACTCGCCAAGTCGGGCGTCCCCGGGCCCGACGAGGAGTCGCGCGTGTGGGTGCGCTCGCTGCAGGGCGACGGCCCGGTCCGCGACGGCGCCGTCGCCCGGCTGCACGCGCTGCTCCTCCGCGCCGCGGCGTTCGAGATCGGCCGCCGGCGGCCGATGTCGCCGCACCTGCGAGGCGGCGACCTCGAGGACATCGCCAACCAGGCGGCCGACGACGCCCTCGTCAGCGTCCTGCGGCGACTGGACGACTACCGCGGCGAGAGCCGCTTCACGACCTGGGTCTACAAGTTCGCGCTGCTCGAAGCGGCGGTGAAGCTGCGGAAGCGCGCCTGGCAGGGACGCGAGGTCCCGCTCGAGCCGGAGAGCTGGGCGGTCCTCGAGAGCACAGGTCTCGAGCCGGGCGAGGAGCTCGAGCAGCGCGAGCTCGTAGCGAGCTTGCAGCAGGCCGTTGCCGAGCTGCTCTCGCCGCACCAGCGCACCGTGTTCGTCGCGCTGGCGCTGAACGGCGTCCCGATCGACGTGCTCGCCGAGCGGCTCGGGACGACGCGCGGCGCGCTCTACAAGACCCTGCACGACGCGCGGCGCAAGCTGCGCGACCATCTGGAGGAGGACAGCTGATGGAGTGGTCCGACCCGAAGGGGCCACTCGGCCGTCTGCTCGGACCCTCGGAGCCCGAGGTCGGCTGCGACGAGTGCTTCGAGCTGCTCGACCGTTACGTCGAGCTGGAGCTGGCCGGAGCCGACGCCGACGCCTCGATCCCCGGCCTCCGCGCGCACCTCGAAGGCTGCCCCGCCTGCCGGGAGGAGCACGAGAGCCTGCGCGCGCTCGTCGGCCGCGAGCAGACGTCGTAGGCCGAGCTCCTAGGGAGGCACCGGCCCACGCGTCGCGGTCGGGCCGGATGCCTCCGTGGAGCGGGGGTCGGATGCAGAAAGGGGGCGGCCCTCCCTTCTGCATCCCGTAGTGCCTAGCCTCGCCTGCGCGGCCGCCGGGCGGAATGACACACATGCGTCATTCGCACTCAGGCGAGACCGAGGTCGTGCGCGCGGATCACGGCCTCGAGGCGGCTGTGGACCCCCAGTCGCTGCATGATCCCGCGGATGTGGTTGCGGACCGTGTCGATCGAGATGCCGAGCCTCGTTGCGATCGCCGCCGTCGAGTGGCCCGCCGCGAGGTAGCGGAGGACGTCCAGCTGGCGCGGGGTCAGGTGCGGGCTGTCTGCGGCGGCGGCGACGGGCTCGTCGGCCGGGTTGGCGAGCCCGAAGACCCCGACGATCGACCCCTCGTCGAGGAGCTGCGTCGAGCTGATCTCGACGGTCTGCCGCGTGCCCTGGGCCGTGCGGATCGTCACGGTTCCCTCGGTGGTCTCCTGCGTGCCGAGGAGCTTCGCCGCGAACTCCTGCCGCGCGAGTGCGGCATCCGCGGGGTCGACGATCTGGGCGATCCGCTTTCCGCGTAGGTTGCCGAAGCGTGCGACGGCGGCCGCGTTCAGCCAACGGACGGTCGCGTTCCGGTCGAGGATGTACGCAGGCACCGTCAGCTTCGCGATCGAGGGTGCGAGGTCGGGCGCGATGCGGCGGAGCTCGGCGATGTTCGCGTCGTCTACGCCCACCCCAGCGATCGTATCCCCCGTGGCGACGCTGCAAGAGGCCGGCGTCGGCGGGGCTACGAGCCAGCCGTCCGCCGACCGGTGCGCGCGGCTTCGTCGTTCGTGTCGCGGAGCCGTTCGAGCGAATCCAGGATGAGGTCGAGGCCGTACTCGAACGACGTCGCGAAGTCGTAGCCGATCTCGGCGACGTGCCCGGCGACGACCTCCGCCAGGTACGGGAAGGCTTCCTTGAGCGGGCCGAGCTCCCGCTCGTCCTCGAGCTCGTCGTACTCCCGATATTGCGCCTCCGCGACCGCCGCGGCTCCTTCCGCGTCGTCGAACGGGATGCTCTTCTCCTGGAGGGCGAAGCCGTAGATATAGGCGTCCTGAACGGAGTACGCCTGGATCGTCAGCTCGATCGAGAAGCCCCCCTCCCGCAGAACGCCGAGCACGGCGTTGTGGAGCCGGAGGCTGTTGGGGCCAGGCGTCGTGCGCGACTCCATCAGGCCGACTGCCCAGCGGTGCCGGTTGAGCACCTCGCGCGTCGAGTGCGCCCGGCGGCGCAGCGCCGTCTTCCAGTCGACGTCGGTCATGGGCAGCTCGATCTCGCCGAAGACGACGTCGATCATCGCGTCGAGGAGCGCGTCCTTGTTCGGGACGTAGTGGTAGAGCGACATCGCCCCGCCGCCCAGCTCCTGCGCCAGCCGACGCATCGTCAGCGACCCGATCCCCTCGCGCTGCGCAAGCGCGATCGCAGCATCGAGCACGCGCTGCCTGCTCAGCGCCACCCGCGGCGTGTCTGCTCGTTCGGTCCTGGTCACGTCAGCAAGAAAGTACGGGTAGCCGCACTAGCCCATCGTACAACGTACGAGTACGCTCTTCGTACAGCGTACCAAACACTCAGCGAAGGGAGTACCGCCATGACCCCGCACAGCCCGTTTCCGCTCCGACTCACCGGCGAACTCGATCCGGACGTGAGTCGCTGGCAGTGGCTCTTCAAGTGGCTGCTGGCCATCCCGCACGTCGTCGTCCTGGTCGTCCTCTGGATCGGCTTCGTGCTCTCGACCGTCGTCGCAGGGTTCGCGATCCTGTTCACCGGCCGCTACCCGCGAGGCATCTTCGACTTCAACGTCGGCGTCCTCCGCTGGTCGTGGCGCGTCGGCTTCTACACGTACAGCGCCCTCGGCACGGACAAGTACCCGCCCTTCACGCTCGCCGACGACCCGGCGTACCCGGCCCGCCTCGAGGTCGCCTTCCCCGAGCGGCTCTCGCGCGGCCTCGTCCTCGTCAAGTGGTGGCTCCTGGCGATCCCCCAGTACCTGATCGTTGCCATCTTCACCGGCGGCGCCTGGTCTGCCTGGTCGGGCGAGGGCGACGGTGTGCTCTACGCCACGGCGGGCGGCCTGATCGGGCTGCTCGTGCTCTTCGCCGGGCTCTCCCTGCTCTTCACGCGCCGGTATCCCGAGTCGCTCTACGACCTCGTCATCGGGCTCAACCGCTGGGTCTTCCGGGTCATCGCCTACGCCGGCCTGATGACCGACGCGTACCCGCCCTTCCGGCTCGACTCCGGAAGCACGGAGCCGCCCGCGGTACCCGCCACGGGAGCGGTGACGACCACGTAGCGACGCGGAGGGCCCGCCTGACGTACCGTCAGGCGGGCCCTTTAGCTCGGCGCCCTCGAAACGATGGCCGCACAGGCTGCAGCGGTGGTGCTGCAGCATCGAATGGGCCGTGCTGGGATCGAACCAGCGACCTTGGGATTAAAAGTGGATGCCAGCGGGCTCGCAAGCGCTCGGTAGTGCTGCGCCATCCGCGTGATCGAGTGCAATTAGCTCGGGCGTGTTCGGGCGCCGTTGGGCCACGTTGTTGACCTTCTGTTGACCCAGAGTTGCATATGGCAAACGACTCGACGCGCCCACCAGTGCGCGGCAATAGCGCCGTGGCGACGCTGCTGCCGAGGTCGAAGCGGCTTTACGGATGGGGCCCGACGATCGGACGGACGAGGATGGTTGTTGTCCAGAGCTGGTACGGGTCGGGTGCTCCGGCGTTGATGACCAGCAGCTTGCCCGCCGTCTCGGCTGCCGCAATCTGATCAACGCTCGTGATCGGGATGAAGGCCGGGTCGTACGTGTACGCCAACGTGTATTGCATTCGGACGATCTGCAGGGGCGCCACGTAGTCGCCCGCCGTGCCGGAGGTTCCCAGCCCCGGAGCACCTCTCAGTACGTGATCGTGGTAGGGGACTGGCGAGGGAAGCCCATTGTTCTGAGGCTGGTAGCCCGAGGGCAGGGTGATCGGCCCCGTCGTCCCCGGCAGGACGGTGAAACCGATCAGGTACATCGGGGAAGACTGTTCGAGCAGTCCCGCACTTGCCTCGAAGACCACCGCCGCCCCTGTATTGATCGCGTAGGTCTGACCGTCGACGTAGACGTTCTCCGTCCGCGTGTCTGCGACCGCGCCGGAGGCGAACCCGAGCGCGACAACGACCGAGATCAGGGCAAACCTGGATTTCGCGCTGATGCGCATGCGACACAGCTCCTTCAGGTTCTCGGGGCCCGCCGAAACGGGCCCCTCGATTTATGGAGTCCTACGGCTGATCCGGGTTGGGGTTGATGGCCAGCCGCTCGCCGACCTCCGTCGCGTGCAACTGCCCTCCCACGGGATTGCCATCGACATCGAACTGTTGGACGACGGCCACTGCGGTGAACGAATCCCCGTCCGCCGAAAGCCGCACCGTCCGGTCCACTTCTTGGGTGCCCAGGTTGGCTCCTGTCGCAGGATCGGAGCGGAAGAACCACATGCTCGTCGCGAACAGGTCGTGGCCGATGCGCTCCCACTGTCCCAGCGCAGGGCTGCGGCGGGCCGCAGCGGCGGTACTGCTCGTCTCGATCATTACGCCGCCACGCGCGTAGCTCATCAACGATACGAAGGTCGCAGGAACGCCGGGCGGAGGGTCGATGCGCGTAACCGTCACCATCCACGTCCCGTCGAGTCGACGGCCCTCCGACGAGCTCGTCGCCGAGCCGCTCGCGAGCGCCGTGGCTCCCACGAGGGCGGCAAGGACGAGCAGCCCTCCGATCACGATCGCAATTCGCTTCCTCATTATTGTCACCTCCCTTCGCCGATCTCGGAAACCCACTCGCCGGCCGCAAGGCCGACCGCCAGAACCTCCCACTCGAAATTCGTCATCGGCGCTCCTCGCGCTCGTCGCTTGCATTTGCCCGCCGAGCGTCAGCCCGGGCGGTTGGTGGACGGCTGGAATGGGCTAGGCGGCCGGTTGGCGCGGTGCTAGGTTCAGCGGCAAGAAAGGGGGCCGGGTGGATTTCCGGATCCTCGGAGCGCTCGAGGTCGAGGACAGAGGTGGAAGCCTTCCGCTCGGGGGACATCAACAGCGGGCTCTGCTCGCCCTACTGCTGCTGCGCGCCAACGAGGTCGTCTCGGTCGACGAGATCATCGACGAGCTCTGGCCGGCCGACCCGCCACCGAGTGCGACGAAGAGCGTCCACGCGCTCATCTCGAAGCTGCGCGCGAGGCTCGAGAACGAGCCCGCCGGCCCCGACGCAGAGGGAGGTGAGAACGGGATCCTCTTGACCCGTCCTCACGGCTACGTGCTCACGATCGCGTCCGGCGAGCTCGACCTTCATCGGTTCCGGTCCCTGGTCGACGAGGGACAGCAAGCGCTCCGCGACGGACGCGCCGACGACGCGGCGGCGAAGCTGCGCGAAGGACTCGCGCTCTGGCGAGGCCCGCCGCTGGCGGAGTTCGCGTACGACCCGTTCGCGCAGGTCGAGATCGCGAGGCTCGAGGAGCTTCGGCTGTCAGCGGTAGAGCAGCGGATCGAGGCCGACTTGGCGCTTGGGCGACACCACGACGTGATCTCCGAGTTGGAGGCGCTCGTCGCGAGGCACCCGCTCCGCGAGCGTCTGCGCGGACAGCTGATGCTTGCTCTCTACCAGTCGGGTCGGCAGGCGCACGCACTGGACGCATATCAGCGCGCGAGGCGCACGCTCGTGGAGGAGCTGGGAATCGAGCCGGGACTAGAGCTGCAGCGGCTCGAGGGCCAGATCCTCAATCACGACCCGGCGCTCGACCGGCCGCTCCCCGGCGGGCGAGGCGGGCTCATCAGGCACGCGCGTCGATCGCGCGTTGCGCTCCCCCTGCTCGCCGCAGGTGCCGTGGCGGCCGCAGTCGTCGGAATCCTCATACTTTCCCGCGACGGCGGACCAACGCTCGTTCCTGCCGACGCGGTCGGTGTGCTCAATGCGACGACAGGCCAGCTCGTCGCGCACGTAGCGGTCGGCTCGAGACCCGCTCTGATCGCATACGACGGGAGCGCGCGCCGTCGCTGCGTGTGGGTAGCGAACGCCGACGACCAAACCTTGTCCCGGATCGACCCCACTACGCGGCAACATTGTGGTCCTGTCATCAGCCTGGGAGCGACTCCGGCTGGCCTCGCAGTCGGGTTCGATTCGGTCTGGGTGCTCGACAGGGATATCCCTCAGCTCCTGCAGATCGATCCCGACATCGGCCGCATAGTCAAGAAGATTCCGCTTCCTTTAGCGGCCGGGTACTTCCCGGCCGGCGTGACGATTGGCGCCGGGTCGGTCTGGGCCGCGTACGACAGCCCCGGCCAGCTCGTGCGCGTCGATCCGGCTAGGGGCCGAGTGGTCAAGCGCATCGCGATCGGCTCGCCGACCGCGATTGCATTCGGCGCCGAGGCGGTTTGGATCGGCGGGCCCTACGACGGCGTCACCCGGATCGATCCGAGTACGAACACCGTTCGACACTACGAGCCGCTGCCCAACACGGTCACCGGAATTGCGGTAGGCAATGGGTACGTCTGGGCGACAGTCGGTGCGGACGACGTCGTTTGGCAGCTCGACACCGACGGGAACGTTCAGCGCAGCTTCGGCACCGGCCCGGGCCCCGCCGGCGTCACCATCTCCGGCGGTGCCGTCTGGGTTGCGAACAGCCGCGACGGCACGGTCACGCGCGTCGACCCCAGCGACCCTAACGCGCGCACAACGTCGGCCGTCGGCAACCGGCTGGCGGCGATCGTTGCCGTTCCAGTTGCGAGCGGCGCCGAGCTATGGCTGACGGTCGCCGAACGACCGGCCGAACCGCTTCTTCCTCCGAACGGCGCGCGGATTGTCATGGGCAGCGACGCTCCCAGCTCGATCTCTCCTGCGATCGCCTCGGTCGACCCCGCGATTGCCTTCTCGCCCCAGGCGTATCAGTGGGAGTACGCGACCGCTGCGAAGCTCTTCAACTACCCCGATGAGCCGCCGCCGGCCGGACTTCGGCCGCAGCCGGAGCTCGCCGCCGGCCCGCCTGCCGTGTCCGACCGCGGGACGACGTACGCGTTCCGGATCCGCTCTGGTTTTCGCTTCTCGTCAAACGAGGTGGTGACAGCCGCGACGGTCAGGGACTCGATCGAAAGGGCGCTCTCGTCCGAGTTGGGCCCGAACGCGCCCGGCATCCGTTTCGCCGATGTCATCAAAGGCGCCAACGCCTACCACTCGGGGACCGTCGCGCACGTCGCAGGCCTACGCGCGCGCGGCGATACGTTGACGATCCGCCTGACCAGACCCGTCGGCGACCTCTTGCATCGGCTCGCACTGCCGATGTTCTCGGTCGTACCTCGCCGCACTGCTGTGATCGCGAACGGACTCGCGAAACCGATTCCGTCCGCAGGCCCCTACTACGTCGCGTCGTACACGCCGGGCCAGCAGCTCGTCCTGCGCCGGAATCCTCACTACACGGGTCCGAGGCCACACGCGCTCGACGAGTTCGTCTACGCCTTTGGCCAAAGCGCCGATCAGGCCGCCGGCCTCGTCAAGGCCGGCCAGGCCGACTACACCACTCCGGGCCTCCCTCCTGCATTTCCGATCCTTTCGCCCGCGTTCGCGCCGGGAGGCGTCCTCGATCGCACGTACGGCGCGCACGGGCTCACTAAGCCGCAGCGCTTCTTCCTGACTCCGACGCTGAGCGTCGGGCGCCTCGCGATGAATACGAGCCGCGGTATCTTCCGCGATGCCAGACTCCGACGCGCGGTCAACTACGCGCTCGACCGCAGCGCCCTCGCCGCGCAGCTCGGCCCTCTGCTCGGAGGACCATCCGACCAGTACCTGCCGCTCGGCATGCCCGGCTCACGTGATGCCCACATCTACCCGCTCACCAGGCCGAACTTCACCAGGGCGAAGGCGCTCGCGCGCGGCCGCGGCGGACGGGCGATGCTCTTGACCTGCAACCTTCCTGGCTGTCTCGCCCGGGCGGAGATCATCCGCCGCAGCTTGGCCCCCCTCGGTATCCACGTGACGGTGAATAGCGACTTTCCGGTCGGAGCCGCCGTCGTCGCCACCAGCAAGCGCGGAGCGAACTTCGACCTATTCCCATTCATGTCGACCGCCGATCTTCCCGATCCGGGTCGCTTCCTTCGTTCACTGTTCGACGGGAGCTTGCTCCGGGCGACGGGGAATACCAACGTGTCCTACTTCGACGACGCAGGCGTAAACGCGCGACTCGCCCGCGCCGATCGGCTGAGCGGTCGTGCACGCGAGCGCGCGTTCGGGCGGATCGCGGCCGATCTCGCACGCAACCAGGCGCCGATCGCAGTTTTCTCCCAGCCTTACCAGGCGGAGTTCGTCTCGAAGCGCCTCGGCTGCTTAATCGAGCAGCCTGCCTTCGGCGGATTGAACCTCGCTGCGCTTTGCCTGCGAGACAAATCCTGACGAGCACGAAACCCCTTGTTACGTTTCGCGCAGGCCGTGAGGCGACTACCTCATCGAGCACGGGCGGGAACCTCCGCGGACCGTCGAGGCCGGTGCCTCGAACGAACGGCGGTTCACCACTTCGGGCTCGGGCTCGGCGTAGGAGGGTCCTACGAAAGTCTCTGGTCGAAGGCGGCGGGCGACGCCAGCCGAGACAACGGAACAGCGGCTGAGCAGGAGGAAACCCGAAGCGTTCTGACGGACTCGAACCGTCGACCCTCCTTACCATCGAGTGGTTCGCCGCCGCGTGACGTGGCGTGCGGTACGCGCCGAGGCCGGCCACTTCCGCAAGTCGAGTTGTTGACTCCGTGTTGACCCAGACGGCATCCGGTGAGCACGCGTTGTCGCAACTCGGTCGGTTCAGCGCTCTCTCGCGGTCGGGTACGGGCGTTGACCTTGGGATTCTTCGTGTGCTCGCGGTGTTCGTGTCTTCTCGCGTGTCACGGCCCGAGTCGCACGTGACAGTCCGGGTCTTCTCGGATCCAATGGGCGGTGGGACGGGTAGCCCCTTTTGTTGCCCCGGCTCGTCGTTGTGTGCCGCCGCCGCTCAGTGGGTCCTGAGGCTCCCCAACGCGGGATCCTGTCCGAATTGCGCGAACCCAGATGGACGTGAGACTCCCTCGCCTGCGCCGGTGATGCTCGAATGTTCCGATGCGCGCCGGGCACGAGGGGCGGACGCGTCAGCCACCCCTCGTGCCTCGGCTACGCCGCTAGTCCAGCACGACGACGGTGCAGCCCGTGACGTACGTCGCCGGCCCGGTGACAGTCCAGCTGAGACTGAACGTCATTCCGCGAAATGCGGCGACGTCCTCCGGGGTGAACTTCACGTCGGCTTGTCCGTTGCCTCTCGCGTTGGTATCGAGCGTCGCCGTTGGGATGGCCAGCGCTGTGCCCGTGCAGTCGAGGCTGGTTGGGAAGACGTTCAAAATCACCTGGTACGTCCCCGGAACAGCATCGCGAAGCGTGTAGATCTCGTGTGCGTACACCTGAGGGCCATTCACGTGGACGTTCACGACCATTCCGCCGCCTGGTGCGCCGGCCAGTCCGGCGAGCTCGAGACGTTCCGTGCGGTAAGCCGCGTCGGCGCCGGCTGTACCCGCCAACGCAGCCGCACCGAGCGCACTCGCCACCAGTGCAAGAATTCCCCGCATCGCCACTCCTCTCGTGAGACGCCGAAGGCGCGTGCTAGTACAGAATGCCACTGTCTACCGGCCCGTGACAGCAACCGCTGCGGGAGGGTGCGGTCTCGGCTGGGCCAGCGTTCACAATGTCCGCGAGGCGCCGAGCCAATTCGGCGGGCGCGTCCCGAGGGTGGACGCTTCAGACGGAATAGTAGGTGAGGTAGGCGAGATCGTCGACGGTCCGGGCCTCGACGAGCACTGCTCAAGGTTCGGCGTCAGACAGCTCATGAGCGGCGCCTGTGATCGTGCCGCCAGACGACGCGG
>Ga0126307_10002398_pt1 | contig 12631 bp, 9 predicted proteins | sample Plot28_FD_89955 | JGI IMG/M metagenome (GOLD analysis project Ga0126307, IMG submission 89955) | Serpentine soil microbial communities from UC McLaughlin Reserve, CA, USA - Plot28 | ecosystem: Environmental > Terrestrial > Soil > Grasslands | place: USA: UC McLaughlin Reserve, Lake County...
ATCGGCGTCCTGCTCGATCGAACCGCTGTCCCTGAGGTCGCTCAAGAGCGGCCGCTTGTCGTGGCGCTGCTCGACGGCCCGGCTGAGCTGGGCTACGGCGAGGACCGGGACGTCGAGGTCGCGGGCGAGGACCTTCAGGCCGCGGCTGATCTCCGCCACCTCCTGCTGGCGATTCTCGGAGCGTGCCCCGCTCCCGACCATGAGTTGCAGATAGTCCACGACGACGAGCGAGAGGGGAAGCTCACCCTGAGCGCTTAAGCGGCTAGCGAGGCGCCGGGTCTTGGCTCGCATCTCCATGAGGGTGATGCCGGCGGTGTCGTCGATCCAGATGGGCGCCCGGCTGACCTCGGCGACCCCACGCACGAGCTTGGGCCAGTCCTCGGCCTTGACGTTGCCGCTTCGTAAGTCCTGGGTCCTTATCCTCGTAGTCTGCGAGATGAGCCGCTGGACGAGCTGCTCCTTGCTCATCTCTAGAGAGAAGATCGCCACCGGTAGCCCTTTGACGCTCGCGGCGTGCCAGATGGCGTTGAGGGCCATCGCCGTTTTCCCCATGGCAGGTCTTGCTGCAAGTATCACGAGATCACTCTTGTGAAAGCCGGTGGTAAGCCTATCGAGGTCCTCGAAACCGGTCTCGACGCCCGTGACCTCGCCCTCGGCCTCATAGAGGCGCTGTATCATCTCTAGGGCACCCGGCGCGAGCTCGGAGACGGGAGCCAGATGCTCCTTTAACTGCCGGTTGGAGACGCCGTAGATGAGCTGCTCGGCGGCGTCGAGGGCCTGCGTCACGTCGTCGGGCTCGGCGAAGGCCTCCTGCTGGATGCGACTCCCGGCGTCTATCACGGCCCTCAAGAGGGCCTTGCCGCGTACGATCTCCGCGTACCTGGCAGCGTTGGCCGCCGTGGGGACGCTCTCGACGAGCCGGAAGACGTAGCTACGACCCCCGATCCGATCGAACTCCCCCACGCTCTTGAGTTCGTCCGAGAGCGTGAGCTGGTCTATAGGATCGCCCCGAGAGTACAAACGCATCATGACCCCGTACAAAACCCGGTGCGTCTCGGAGTAGAAATCCTCCGCATCGAGCATCTCCCCGACCGCCGAAACGGCGGCTTCTGAGACGAGCATCGCCCCTATCACGGCCCTTTCCGCATCGAGGTCATGCGGCGGCACGCGGACGCTGGCTTCGCTAGCGGCCCCGGAAGGTAACCCCCGTATCCTCCCCCGATTCTCCATGACGCTTAAGCATGCAGCAAAAAGGGCTCCATTACAAGACGGAGCCCTTAAGCCTGTAGTAAAGGTCGTGCTTGAAGCGACGCTTCGGCCACACCGTCGCTAGAGCTTTGGGACGACGATGACCTTAACGCTCGCCTCGACATCTCCGTGGACCTGGATGGGGACCTGGTGCGTACCTAGGGACTTGATGGGTTCGGCCAGCCTGATGCGGCGCCTGTCGATCCGGATGCCGCGGGCCTTCTCGATTGCCGAGGCGATGTTGGCGGCGGTGACGGAGCCGAAGAGGCGTTCGTCCTCGCCGGTGCGGGCCTCGATAGTTATGACGCTCTTGTTCAACGTCTCGGCGATCTCACCGGCGCGTTCGGCCATGCGCTGGGCCCGTTCCTCGGCCTCGGCCATCTCGCGGCGAACCTCCTCCATCCTGCTCGGTGTGGCCACCTCTGCCAGGTCGCGCGGGACGAGGAAGTTGCGAACGTAGCCGCGGCTCACGTCCACCACGTCGCCCCGTCGCCCGATCTTCTCGACGTCCTGCTTGAGTATCACCTGCATAAAGCTACCTCCCTACTGTCCGGCAACGTAGGGCAAAAGCGCCATCTCGCGGGCGCGCTTTATGGCGGTGGCCGCCTCGCGCTGGTGCTGGGGGCACAATCCCGTGACCCTGCGAGCCCGGATCTTGCCCCGGTCGCTGGTGAACCTGCGCAGCATGTTGTAGTCCTTATAGTCCACGTACGCTATGTCCTCCTTGCAGAACACGCACGGCTTGCTCTTGACCGGTCGCTCTCGGCGCGACGGCCCGGTCCTGCGTCTGCCCATAAACCCTTCTTCTCCTCTCTAAAACTAGCCCGAGACCTCGGCGGGTTCGGGTAGCGGCTTGTGGGCGTAGGTCGGCGGGAGCTTCACGATCATGTGCCGCAAGACGTCGTCCGAGACGCGCAAGATGCGCTTCAACTCGGAGAGCGTTCGCTCGCCCGCGGTGAACTCCATGACGGCGTAGAAGCCGTCGGTGCGGTGCTCGATCTCGTACGCCAGCTTCCGGCGACCCCAGTTGTTGAGCTCGCCGGCCTCGCCGCCCGTCCGCTCGATAATGGTCCGAAAACGTCCGACCGTGTTTTCGACCTGCTCCTCGTCGAGCTCGGGGATGACTATGAGCATGACTTCGTAAGTGTCTATTTTTGCCTCCTTCGGTCTGTGGCGGCTTCCCGAAAACGGACGGCTCCGCCCGGGAAGCAGGGGCTGCATCGGTTGCGCCGCTAGTGTACCAACGCCGGCAGCTTGTTACAAATCATCGCCAACGGGCTCCATTGAATCCTCCTGACCAGTCAAGGTGCAAGAGCGGAAGCTCTCGGGGCACAACAAGCACCTCCTCCATCTACAAACACTCGAGTACGGCACACTTGAGATAGTGGGTCTCGGGGACGGTGAGGATCTCGGGGTGATCTTGGGCTTGGCCACGCCACTCGCTCACCCGTAGCGTCCTCCCGGCATCGGCGGCTGCGGAGCGGAGGGTCTCCTCCATGAGCTCCCGCGAAAAGTGGTAGGAACAGGAGCAGGTAACGAGAACGCTGCCGCTCTCAAGAAGCTTCATCGCCCTGAGGTTTATCTCCTTGTATGCGCTAGTCGCCGTATCTAAATGGCGCTTCGTCTTGCCGAAAGCGGGCGGGTCGAGGATTACCGTATCGTACCTCTCCCCCCTATCGGAGCGCTCGCGCAACAGGTCGAAGGCGTTGGCCTGGGTGAAAGATATGTTGGTGAGCCCGTTGAGCGCGGCGTTGGCACGGGCGGCCTCGAGTGCGTCACCGCTACCGTCCACGGCCTCGACCGTTTTGGCATCGCGCGCGGCATGCAGGGCAAATCCGCCAGCATAGGAAAAGACGTCGAGAACACGACCCTTCGCGTAAGAAGCAGCGGCGAGGTGATTCTCTCGCTGGTCGAGGAAAACCCCGGTCTTCTGGCCCGTCCACAGCTGCGCTCTATACTGGATCAGACCCTCCCGGACGACGACAAAGTCGGGGACTTGACCCGAAAGAATCCTCACGCCCAGCGATAACCCTTCCTTTCTGCGAGCCGTCGAGTCACCGCGGAGGAGGATGCCCGTGGGGGCGAAAAGACCTTCGAGGGTGGTGACGATCCAATCCAGGCGGTGCTCGATCGCAGCCGATCCTACCTGGAGGACAAGAAAGTCTGCGTAGCGATCGACGACAAGGCCGGGGACGCCGTCGGCCTCGGCGTGGAGTAGTCGGTAGGCGTCAGCGTCTATGTCCAGGGATTCGCGGTACGCTTGGGCTTTTTCGATGCGGGAGCGGAAGAAGGCTTCGTTTACCTCTTCGTCCTCGCAGGTGGCGATACGGAGCGTTATCTCGCTGTGGGGATTGTAGAAGGCCCAGCCCAAGAAGCGCCCGCCTCGGTCCCCGACTCGAACGACGTCGCCCGATACACCCTCGATCTCGGCGACGTCGGAGCGGTAGATCCAGGGGTGCCCCGTTCGAGCTCGCGCCGTCCCCCTCTTCGTCAGCACGGCCACCTTCGTCAAAGCTTTTGTCATCTTTGTGTAAGCCTCATTACTCGACGCTCTGACGCGTCCTGCTAGCATTCTTCGCAAGCTTTAATATACCTTCTAACGCAAGCGAAACAGGAGTCGAGAGGCGAACTTGTCAGCCAAGAAACGCGTCGCGGTGGTGGGAGCCGGCATGGGGGGCCTGGCGGCGGCGATCCGGTTGTGCGTCAAAGGCTTCGAGGTGGAGGTGTTCGAGAAGAACGAACAGCCGGGCGGCCGCCTGGGGCGTCTGCGCGAGGGCGGCTTCACCTTCGACACCGGCCCCACCCTCCTCCTCATGACCGACGTGTACCGCGACCTCTTCGCCGCCGCCGGTAGAAGCCTGGACGAAGAGATAGACCTGATCCCGATCGACCCCAACTACCAGGTCTACTTCGGAGACGGCGATTCCATAAAGGTCTCCACCTCTCTGCCGGCCTTGATCCCCGAGCTCGAACGCATAGAGCCTGGAGTTACCCCTCGCTTCTACCGCTTTATGGAGAGCGCCTGCTACAAGTACCGCCTCGGGCGCAGCGAATTCGTCGAGCGCGACTTCGACCGCGCGGGCGACTTCTTTGGCCCCCGCAACCTCCGCCTTCTCTTCAAGACAAAGGCCGTAAGCAACTACCACCGCTCCATATCCAAATACTTCAAAACAGAGAAGCTTAGGCAGACGTTCTCGTTCCAAACTATGTACCTCGGGCTCTCGCCTTACCAGGCGCCGGCCGTATACGCCCTCTTGCCTTACACCGAGCTGGCAGAGGACGGCCTCTGGTACCCGCGTGGCGGCATGTACGAACTCGTCGAGGCACTCGTCCGGCTCGCCCGCGACCTCGGGGTGAAGATCGAATTAAACAGTGCCGTCGAGGAGATAACCATCGCAGGGGATAGGGCTCGTGGGGTGCGCGTGAACGGCGAAGAGCTAAGGGCCGACGCCGTGCTCGCGAACGCCGACCTGCCGTACGTGTACCGCTCGCTCCTACCACCCTCCGCAGCGGCCAGGGACTTCAGGTGGAAGCTCCGCAAGCGCAACAGGCTCCTCTACACCGCCTCCGCTTTTATGCTCTACCTGGGTCTCGACCGGGAGCTCGACCACATGTCGCACCACAACGTCTACCTCTCGGCGCGCTACAAGGAGAACTTCGAGCAGATCTTCGACGAACGCCGTCTCCCCGACGACCCGTCCTTCTACACCAACGTCCCCTCGCGCACCAACAAGGATGCCGCCCCGCAGGGCATGGAGGCGCTCTACGTCCTCGTTCCGACGCCGCACCTCAACGACAATGTGGACTGGTCACGCGAGGGCACCCCGTTTAAGGAGTGCGTCTACGACCTACTGGAGAAAAAAGCTGGGATAAAGGACATCCGCCAGCACGTCGTTTACGAAAAGATTAAGACTCCTTTGGACTGGCTCGTTGATTACAACCTCGAAGAGGGAGCGGCTTTCGGGATCGGACATGGCATTTTTCAGGTCGGCTACTTCCGGCCACCGATGAACTCGAAGACGTTCCGCAACGTGTACTTCGTCGGCGCGAGCACACGCCCTGGGACGGGAGTACCGCTGGTTACCATTGGGGCGAACCTTGCGGCGGATCGGATCGGACGCGACCTGGGTCACCCCTCTGGTGCCGTTCCCGTCCCGAAGGCTGCCGGCGGGGTCCCCTAGTGCGCTTGGACCCGGTAGGTGCGGGGCTACTGGCCAAGGAGGAGCTGTCCCTCACTGAGTGCTACGAGCTATGCCGTCGGGCTCATAAGTACCACAGCAAGACCTACTACTTCTCGACAAGCCTCTTCCCGATAGAGGTTCGGCCGCACGTGCACGCGCTCTACGCTTTCATGCGTTACGCCGACGAGACCGTAGACAACCCGGGAACCACGAGCCTCGACGAGCAGTTCGCCGGCCTCAAAGCCTTCGAAGAGGAGACCCTGGCGGCGGTGGCCGGCGAGTACGTACCTCCGAATCCTGTCTTGCGAGCGTTCGCAAACACGGTATACGCGTGCGACATCGAACCAGGACTCATAGGGGCATTCATGAAAAGCATGAAGATGGACACGGGCATCTTCCGCTACCCGGCTTACGAGGACCTCGAGGAATACACCTACGGGAGCGCCGCAGTCGTGGGGCTGATGATGTGCCGGGTCATGGGCGTTGCGGACGAGAGGGCGAACCCGCACGCCGAGGCCCTGGGGGTCGCGATGCAGCTGACCAACTTCCTGCGCGATGTCAAGGAGGACTGGGCGCGGGGACGTATCTACCTGCCGCTGGAGGACCTCGAGCGTTTCGGGTACGGGGAGGAGGAGCTGGGGCGAGGCGTCGTGGACAAAAGATTCGTGGGGTTGATGCGGTTCGAGATCTCACGCGCCCGCGCGTTGTACGAGGTGGCCGACGAGGGGATGCGCTACATACCCCGGGGACGCAGGTACCCGGTCGTCGTGGCACGAGGGCTTTACGAAGCGATTCTGGGGCGCATCGAGGCGCAGGGCTACGATGTCTTCGCGCGTCGGGCTGAAACCTCGCTCGCCCGGAAGCTCAGGGTCGCGACGGCGTGCGCGCTCGGGGATCCCACCGAGATCGTGACGCGGGTCCGCGCCGGTGTGCCCGGCGGGATTGCAATATCTTCGTAATCGTGTTGTAATAGTTTAGCTGCTTCGGATTCAAGATCCGAACGGCGCTCATCGAGAGCGGTGGAGGGACGGGCCCTATGAAGCCGCGGCAACCGATGGTCCGAAGGTTGCCTGGAGGACTGTGGCAGGTGCCAACTCCCGCGGAGGGTACTCCGAGAGATGAGGCGAGACGGGCCTACTTGAGGCCACACCCCTCTCTCTCCCACCCCAAGCGGGATTCGCCTGAGGAGAGGTGTTTGTTTTTTGTTGGATACTAAAGAGAAGTTGCTGGATATCAGGGGGAAGCTCGACGGGTGCCTACTCGTCGGGGATAGCGCCATAAGCACGCTTCTCGCCGCTCGGGGAATAGAACAACCCTACAACGGGGCTAACCTCACCCGGACTCGGACCGTCCAGTCGGTTACGGAATTCGCCGAGAAGATGCGGACCGAATTCGCTATCACCGTCGAGATGGCCCAGAGCTTGCCGGTCGAGGCGAAGCCTCCGATAAGGGGCGCCTACCCCATGCCTCCGGCTTCCTCGATGCTTCATCTAGCCGGCGACGTCACAGAGCCGATCGTCTAAAAGCTGAAAGGTTAGAAAAGGAAAGGATTTATGGTTCTCGAACGCACGATCAATGCAGAGAGGGAAGCTCAGATATCGGAGTTCCGGGCGCTGCTGAAGCAGCGCATCATCATCCTGGACTGCGCGATGGGAACCATGATCCAACGTTACGGGCTCTCGGAAGAGGACTATCGAGGAGAACGCTTCAAGGACTACCCCAGGGAGCTCAAGGGCAACAATGACCTGCTCTCCATCACCCAGCCCCGGATCATCCGCGACATCCACGAGGCCGTGATGGAGGCCGGCGCGGACCTGATCGAGACCAACACTTTCAACTCGACCTCTATCTCCCAGGCGGACTACGGGATGGAGGACCTGGTCTACGAGCTGAACTACGAATCGGCCCGTGTCGCCCGCGAGGCGGCAGACGGCTTTACAGAGAAGACGCAGGACAGGCCGCGCTTCGTGGCGGGAGCTTTAGGCCCCACCAACCGCACGGCCTCCCTCTCCCCCGACGTTAACAACCCCGGATTCAGGAACGTCACCTTCGACGAGCTCAAGGAAGCGTACAAAGAGGCGGCTAAAGGGCTCGTAGATGGCGGCGTGGATCTGCTGCTCGTCGAGACGATCTTCGACACCCTGAACGCTAAGGCTGCGATCTTTGCGATCAAGGAGTACCTCGAAGAAGAGAACCTCGATGTCCCGATTATGCTCTCGGGCACCATCACCGACGCGAGCGGGCGTACACTCTCGGGCCAGGTAACAGAGGCCTTCTGGAACTCGGTGCGCCACGCCGATCCCATCAGCGTCGGCCTCAACTGCGCCCTGGGCTCCAAAGAGCTTAGGCAATACATCCAAGAGCTCTCCGGTATCGCCGACACCCACGTGAGCGCCTACCCGAATGCCGGGCTACCGAATGAGTTCGGCGAATATGACGAGAGTCCCGAGTACATGGCCACCGAGATCGGGGAGTGGGCTAGAAACGGCTGGCTCAACATCGTCGGCGGCTGCTGCGGCACCACGCCGGAGCACATCAAGGCCATAGCCGACGCCGTCTCCGGCAACCCTCCGCGCGAGGTACCAAAGCTCCCGCACAAGCTGCGCCTGAGCGGTCTTGAGCCGGCCAACATCGGGCCGGACTCGCTGTTCGTGAACGTCGGCGAGCGCACCAACGTCACCGGCTCGCGGCGATTTAAGGACTTGATCCTCTCGGGTAACTACGAGACGGCGTTGGAGGTAGCGCAGCAGCAGGTAGAGAACGGCGCCCAAATAATCGACATCAACATGGACGAGGGTATGCTCGACGGCGAGGAGGCGATGGTTACCTTCCTCAACCTCGTCGCCTCCGAGCCGGACATCTCACGCGTGCCCATCATGATCGACTCCTCCAAATGGTCCATCATTGAGGCCGGCCTGAAGTGCGTGCAGGGGAAGCCGGTGGTCAACTCCATCAGCATCAAGGAGAGCGAGGCGGAGTTCATCCAGCGCGCGAGGCTCCTAAAAAAGTACGGGGCAGCCGTGATCGTGATGTCCTTCGACGAGGAGGGCCAGGCGGACACGAAGGAGCGGAAAGTCGAGATCTGCACCCGGGCTTACAAGCTCCTTACCGAAAAAGCCGGCTTCCCGCCTGAGGACATCATCTTCGATCCAAACGTCTTCGCCATCGCCACCGGCATCGAGGAACACAACAACTACGGTGTAGACTTTATCGAGGCGGTGCGTGAGATCTCCGAGGCCCTCCCCCACGCCAAAACCTCGGGCGGCATCTCGAACGTCTCCTTCTCGTTCCAGGGCAACGATCCGGTGCGCGAGGCGATCCACGCCGTCTTCCTCTACCACGCCATAAACGCAGGGCTTACGATGGGAATCGTGAACGCCGGCCAGCTCGCGGTCTACGACGAGATCGACGAGGAGCTGCGCGAGGCCGTCGAAGACGTGGTTTTAAACCGCCACCCGGATGGCACCGAGCGCCTTTTGGAGATAGCTGAGAGGTACCGCGACCGGGGCGATGAGACAAAGGAGACGGAGAACCTAGAATGGCGCACGTGGCCGGTGGAGAAGCGGCTGGAGCACGCGCTCGTCAAGGGTATCGCGGAATTCGTCGAGGATGACGTCGAAGAGGCGCGCCAGCAATATGACAGCCCGGTCGAGGTGATCGAGGGTCCCCTCATGGACGGGATGGAGGTGGTTGGGGACCTCTTTGGGTCGGGCCGGATGTTCCTACCGCAGGTGGTCAAGAGCGCGCGGGTGATGAAGAGGGGTGTTGCGTACCTCATCCCGTATATTGAGGCAGAGCAGGGCGGCACCACGAAGGCTAAGGGCACGGTCGTGATGGCGACCGTGAAGGGCGACGTACACGACATCGGGAAGAACATCGTGGGTGTAATCCTGCAGTGTAACGACTTCGAGGTGATAGACCTTGGGGTGATGGTGCCGTGGAGTAAGATCTCGGAGGTCGCAAAAGAGAAGGGTGCGGACATCATCGGCCTCTCGGGCCTCATCACGCCCTCCCTGGACGAGATGGTGCACAACGCCAAGGAGATGCAGCGCGAGGGCTTTGAAATCCCGCTGCTCATCGGCGGGGCGACGACCTCGCAAACGCACACGGCGGTCAAGATCGCGCCAAACTACGATCACCCCACGATCCACGTTAAGGACGCCTCGCGTGCGGTGGGCGTAGCTCAGAACCTGGTGAGCGAGAAGAACAAGGCGGGCTACGCCGAGAGGATCGCCGCCCAGTACGAAGAGGTACGCCAAAAGCACGCCGGGCGTAGATCCGGAGTAAAGCTGTCGACGCTTGAACAGGCGCGGGCCAATAGGACGAAGATAGAGTGGGAGGGGTACACCCCGCCGAAGCCTAATGTCCTCTGGGTCAAGGTGTTCGACAACTACCCGCTGGAGGAGATCCGGAACTACATAGACTGGACGTTCTTCTTCCACGCCTGGCAGATGAAGGGCAGCTACCCCAAGATCCTGGACGACCCGGATAAGGGCACCGAAGCGCGCAGGCTCCTTGAGGACGGCCAGGCCCTCCTGGATCGCATCATCGCCGAGAAGCTGCTCAAAGCCCGCGCGGTCATCGGGCTCTTCCCGGCCAACGCCCTGCCCAACGACGACATCGAGATCTACGCCGACGAGGCGCGCAACGAGGTGCTAACCGAGTTCCACTTCCTGCGCCAGCAGAGGGAAAAGCCGCCGGGCCGGCCCAACCGCTCCCTTGCGGACTACGTCGCGCCTAAAGGCATAGGGCTAGAAGACTACATGGGCTTCTTCGCCGTGACCGCCGGGCTCAACGAGGAGAAGGTCGCGCAACGCTTTCGTGAGGAGCACGACGACTACAACGCCATCATGGTGCAGGCTTTGGGCGACCGCCTCTCCGAAGCGTTCGCCGAGCTGATGCACGAGCGGGTCCGCAAAGAGTTCTGGGGCTACGCGGCGGGTGAGAACCTGGACAACGAGGCTCTTATCAAGGAAGAATACCGTGGTATCCGCCCTGCTCCCGGCTATCCGGCCTGCCCCGAGCACACCGAGAAGGGGCTCTTGTGGCACCTCTTGAACGCGGAGAAGAACTCTGGCATCAGGCTAACCGAGAGCTACGCCATGTCGCCGGGCTCGGCGGTCAGCGGCTTTTACTTCTCCCATCCGGACTCCAGGTACTTCGGTGTCGGGCAGATAGGGCGAGATCAAGCCTCGGACTACGCCTCTCGCAAGGACATGACGCTAAAAGAAGCCGAGAAGTGGCTCGCCCCAAACCTCGCCTACGATCCCGAGCAGTAGTAAGAAAGGGTTTCGGCGTCTCGGATTCGGAACCCTTTTATCCCTGAGGCGGCAGAGCCTCGGCGGCGTCAAAGGCGAGACTTGGCAGGGTAGCCGATACGACCCTTCCTCCGCGCCTTACGCAGGGACCTTCCCGTAGCCTTCCGGCCCCGGTTCCGAATGTACCTCGATCGCGTCGGCGTTGAGGTCTACCAGCCACGCCTCGGGGATGCTGGCACGAGAATAGAGGGGTAACGTCACCTCATGGTCTTGTTGAAGCGAGGTGTCGGCCACCTCCACGACCAGCAGCACCTCCACGGGAATAGTAGGCGTCCGGCAGGCGGCCCCTCGACGAGCGCGAGATCGGCTGAAGCTCCCCGTGAGGACCGAGGGTTATAGGTCCTGCACGATCACTAACGGCGCTGGGCTGCCGGAGGATTCGACAGAAAAGGCCCAACAGATGAGTAGCCGATTGAGCAGCATCACGCAGCGGGCGTGTCGCCAGTCGATCGGGGTCATCTCCACTACCTCCCCGTCTATGAGCTCCATCCAGTCGTCCTCGGACAAGATCCCAGCCTCGACCATCTTGTGGTATTCCTCGGCAGTGAAACGATACCTTATAGCGCCCAACTCGCACGAGCGTACAACGCTTTAGAATGCAACCCGAGCCGGGACGACATCACGAGAAAGGATGGCATGCTAAGTTCGTTGGCGAGACACAGCTTCTTGGCGATCCTCTTGGCGGTGGTGATCGAAGAGTTAGGTTTACCCATGCCGATACCGACGGACGTCATGATCGTCTTCGCCGGCACGACCACCGGAGGATCGGTACCACAGTTGGCGCTGTTCTTCGTGGCGCTGACGCTCACATCCGCCGTCGGCGGATCTGGCTTATACGCTATCGTACGCCGCGGCGGGCGCCCTCTGGTCGATCGCTTCGGCCGCTACGTGCACTTGGGACCGGAGCAGCTCGCCCACGCCGAGTCCCTGCTCGCGCGCGGCGGCTGGGGGAGCATCGCCCTGGGCCGAGCGATTCCGGGCCTACGCTACGCCACGGTGATCGCCTGCAGTTTGCTGAAGGTGCCTTTCCCGCGCTATCTGGCGGGCCACATCGCCGGCTCGTCGGTGTACGTGGCCGCCTTTTTGGCGCTCGGGGCCGCCTTCGGGCCGGGAATACTCGAGCGGATACACCTGCCGTCGCAGGGGGTACGCCTGCTGTGGCTGTTACCGCTTGCACTAGGGCTGCCACTCTTGATCGTGCGCTGGGGCCACCGGGTCCGCTCCCGGCAACCGGCCAATCCGTCGCGTAGGCGCCTGGCGGGCGCGGTGCTGCTGGGAAGCTTTGTCGGGACCGTCGCGCTCGCCGCTACACTCTCGGCCACCGCCGCCGTCGCCGAGCTCTTCGGAGCAGCACATCCGCTGAACGTCGCCTACGCCCTGCTGGGCTGGTTGCTGCTCGGCGTGGAACTTGGCGCGGGCGTCACGGTGGTGCTCTTGTACGCCGTGCTGCTGACGCTGCTCGTTGGCCTGGCTATGGCCTACTATGAGCTTATGCTGCCGTACTTGACGCCGCATGGCTTTCCGTCATCTTGGCAGATCCTCGGACTGGCGCTGCTCGCCCTCGGCCTCCTCGGAGGCATTTTCCTAATCTCGCTGTTCGTGGATCGCGACACCTCCTTCGACGATATGTGGTGGCAAACCGGCGGCCCGATGATGCTGATCGGGATCTCTCTAGGTGTTACGGCCTACGCTACGACCGCCGTCTACGGTCGCGTCCTGGCGATCACCGCGGCACCGATCCTGCACCGAGACACGTAGCAAACTTCTTCCACCTGCTCCCCCGAGAGGCGGACGCAAGCTCATACCGCCCTGGCTAAATTGGTACGATAGACGAAGCGGGGTGGTCTCGAGCCAAAGCTAGATATGCAGGAGATCGATTCTATC
>Ga0126307_10002399_pt1 | contig 12630 bp, 11 predicted proteins | sample Plot28_FD_89955 | JGI IMG/M metagenome (GOLD analysis project Ga0126307, IMG submission 89955) | Serpentine soil microbial communities from UC McLaughlin Reserve, CA, USA - Plot28 | ecosystem: Environmental > Terrestrial > Soil > Grasslands | place: USA: UC McLaughlin Reserve, Lake County...
AAGTCGGTGGTCCCAGGGACCGATGCGGGAGCGGACGCCCCGGCGCATAGTGCAAGCCGAAGACGCTCTCAAGCCGGTCGAGGAGGTTCCGCGTGTGCTCGAAGTTGCAGGTTCGGTCCTGGGGATCGCGCGATGCTGCCCGTTGAGAAACACCCGCTCGTCCCGTTCTTCGAGCCCGTGTTTGTCCTGACCTGGGGACCGACCCAGGGATCCGACACCGCAGGAGGGATGTGGCCGGGCACGAGCCTCTACGGCGACCCGATCAGGCCCCATCGCCCAGATCGAAGCAGTGAAAGAGGTGAAGGATGAGTACGAACAAGAAGACCGCACGGATCGTGGGTGCGTTGTACGTAGCCGGGACCGCTGCGGGTGCGCTGAGCCTCGTCGCAACAGGACCAGTCCGGAACAGCACAGACTACCTCGTTAGCGTTCCCGCGAACGAAACCCGGGTGGTGGTGGGAGCGCTATTCGTTCTGATTATGGGCCTGGCTCTCGCCATGGTTCCGGTCGTCATGTTCCCCATCTTGCGGAAACACAACGAAGCCTTGGCGCTCGGCTACGTCGTTCTCAGGGGAGGGCTCGAGGCCGTCTGCTACATCGCTATAGCAACCGGCTGGCTACTACTGCTGGCGCTAAGTCGAGCATATGCTCGAGCTGGAGGCTTGGACGCTTCCGATTTTCAGGCTCCTGGCACCGTATTGCTGGAGGCAAACGAGATCGGGGCCGTTCTGACGATAGTCTTTTGCCTGGGTGCTCTGGTATTCAACTATCTGTTGTACCGGACGAAGCTCGTTCCCAGGTGGCTGTCGGGGTGGGGCCTCCTCGCGGTCGCACCGTATCTGGCCGCGGGCTTGTCGTCCATGTTCGGTATCGTCGATGCTCTGTCGCCGACCTACGCCACCCTGAACCTCCCGTTGGCCCTACAAGAGATGGTCCTGGCCGTGTGGCTGATAGTCAAAGGGTTCGATCCATCCGCGACCGCTTCCGGGTCCGCAGAAGTGAACCCCGGCGGGCTCGAGCGAGCGCCTCTAGAACAAGGGGCGAGCTCGTGAAAACGGGCTTGCGCACAGAGCACGGGCCCCAGGATTTCTTCGCTTCTTAGGGGTAGAAAAAGCACCCGAGGCGCACCGGCCGCTGCATCCCGATGGTGTCCGGCTCGTGTTTGCGGCCGGTTCGAGTCCAGCGCCCGCCGAACGCGGAGACCGCCACGGCTTACCGCCACCCTCGCGGCACGCCGGCGCAACGGAGTTTGTCCTGGTTTGAGTGCGTGGAAGTGTAATTCTCTGAAGGTCGTCAGGAAACCTTGACAAACAGTGCCTTCTCACAGACGTTTGTTATCCGTAAGCAACGCCCAGGCTACAGCAAAGATAGTCTATTTGAGTGATACGCCTGCCCCGATACGGGAGTATGGTACGAATGTTACTGATAAAGGGACGCTGTGAGGCTTTGACTCACTACACTTCTCACCCCGCCCCCTGAAGGAAGGCGGGTCTCATTATGAGACGCACCGTACTATTGTTGGCCACCATGGCCCTGACCCTGCTGGTGGCAAGTGGGGTGTCACTGGTGGCGGGGTCGGCTCCGCCACCGATCGGGCCGGGACTCTCGGTAGTCCCGGCCACTGGGATAGGAGTAAGTGATGAACCGCACAGCTTTGATGAGGTTCGCCCTTGGCGCGGCGGTATTGATGGTGGTGATACTCGCGCTAACGGCCTGTGGTATCGGGTCGGCACAGGAGGAACCCAAGGCCCGCCCCCTTCCCCTGTATGAGAACGCCCTAAGCCCCGGAGAGTACCACTCTGTCAAGTTCAAGCCCCCGCTCTCCTTCAAAGTCGGCAAGGGCTGGATAAACGCCGAAGAGCAGTTGTCAGACACTCTCGACCTGGGGCAGGAAGGATGCGGGCCGCCAGGGGATCTAACCTGTAAGCTACACGTCACGAACGTCAAGGAAGTCTTCAAACCCGGCACGACGAACGTGGTGGAGGCTCCCAAAGACCTTCTAGGGTGGTTGCAGCACCATCCCTACCTAAAAACCTCCAAACCAAAGCCGGTCACGGTAGGGGGAGTCAAGGGCGAGCAGTTCGAAGTGCTCGTCGATCACTTGCCCAAGGACCCCGACGGTTATTGTGGCACGGACTGCTTGGACATCTTAAATCAAAGCAGTGGCGATCGAATCGGATACTTCAGAGAAGCTAATAAGCGTAGGGTCATCGTCTTGGAGGACGTGAAAGGCGAGACGGTGGTGATTTGGTATGCCGCGCCACCAGACGTGTTCGATGAGTTCGCGCCAGAGGCCCAGAAGGTGGTGGACAGCGTGAAGTGGGGAGGCTCGTAGGAGCGCTCAGAGTCGAGTACGCAAAAGTGGAAGGATAGATGATGAGACGCGCTATATTGCTCGTAGCCACTACGGCCCTAACCCTGTTGGGGGCAAGCGGGGTTGCACTGGCGGTCACCATAAAGAGGCAAGAGCGTGCATGAGATCCCACGGGCCCAGCGCTAGAGAGAACCCGACCACGGACAGATTTCTGCAGAGCTAATTCCCTCTATGGGTCGCGCGGTTCAAGCCGAGGTTTGCCCGGTTTGACGTTGTTCGGGTAGTGTGAGGGGGATTGCCTGCTTCGAGTTCGAGGTCCGAGACGAAAGGTTACGAGAAGAGTTCCCGGACCGCCAGCCCGAAACCGGGCACTACGTCTTTGCCATCCAGAACGTCGGCTTCGGCCAGGACGACGATATCGTCAGGCGACTTGTAGACGGTAGCCGTACGCTGACGAGGATTTACAACGACCACCATCTTCGTGCCGGCGTCCAGCCAGGCGAAGACACTCTCCTCTACCTCCGCGTAAGCGTCGTTGGGTGGAACCACCTCGACCGCGAGATCCGGCGCCTCGGGCCAGAAGCCTTCCACTTCGCCGATCGCCTCGACACGAGCCCGGCTCACGAAGGCCACGTCCGGCGCTCGCACGGTGTCGGAGGCGAGCTCGAACCCCGTCTCGGCGGCGTACACGGTCCCGAGCCGGTTCTCTTCGACGTACCGGGCCAGACGCCAGGCGAAGCTCATAGCCACGCGTCCGTGTACGTTTCCGGCGGGGTTCATCCGTCGCAGTTCGCCCTGTACGAGCTCGTAACGGAAGCCGTCGTTGGGCATGTGCAGCAACTCATCGGCGGTAACCTGTTGGCGGATAACGTCCATGATCCTATTCTAGCAATAGCGGCGTAGCAGCAACGCCGCGTGCAGCGAGCCTCAACTCCCTGTCATCTTCCTTGCGTCGAGTAGCACGTCCAGGTCTTTCTCCGACAACGCGGTCTCTTCGCGGGCGATCTCGCGGATGGTCCTGCCTGTTTTGTATGCCTCTTTGGAGATCTCGGCGGCTTTGTCGTAGCCGACCACGGGGGCGAGGGCGGTGGCGAGCATGAGGCCCTGCTCGACGAGCTCGGGACCACGCTCGGTAGCTTCTATGCCGGAGACGCACTGGTCGGTGAGGTTTCCTGCGGCGTTGGCGAGCAGTTCGATGGACTGGAGGAGGTTGTAGGCGATCAGGGGCAGCATCACGTTCAGCTCGAAGTTGCCGCTCTGGCCGGCGATGGCGATGGTTGCGTCGTTGCCCATGACCTGGGCCGCGACCATGGCGGCGCTCTCGGCGATCACGGGGTTGACCTTGCCAGGCATGATGGACGAACCGGGCTGCACCTCCGGCAAGGCTATCTCCCCGATGCCGGCCCGCGGCCCGCTCCCGAGCCAGCGGATATCGTTCGCTATCTTCATCAGACTGACCGCAACGGTCTTCAAGGCACCGCTCGTGAAGACGGTCGCGTCCATCGCGCTCTGCGCCTGGAAGTGGTTCTCCGTCTCGCGCACCTCGACGCCGAAGCGGGCGCTCAACCTCTCGCAGACCATAGCGGCGAACTGTGGCCGGGTGTTGACGCCTGTGCCTACGGCGGTGCCGCCGAGGGCTACTTCCGAGAGGTCGTCCTGGGCTTTTCTCAGGCGGGTCATGCCGCGTTCGATCTGGCCGGCGTAGCCCCTGAACTCCTGGCCGAGCCGGATGGGGGTGGCGTCCTGGAGGTGCGTCCTGCCCGTTTTGACCACGTCGTCGAACTGTTCGGCCTTGCCTTGCAGGGCGCTACGCAGCTTCTCCAGGGCAGGCAGGAGGTCTAGCTCGATGGAGACGAGGGCGGAGAGGTGGATGGCCGTGGGGATCACATCGTTCGAGGACTGGCCCATGTTCACGTGGTCGTTGGGGTGGATCGGCTCCTTGGAGCCGATCTCGCCGCCCAGCAGTTGGATCGCGCGGTTGGAGATCACCTCGTTGGCGTTCATGTTGGTCGATGTGCCCGACCCGGTCTGGAACACGTCTAGGACGAAGGCGGAGTCGAGGCGGCCCTCGACCACCTCCCCAGCCGCCTGTACGATGGCGTTCTTCGCCTCCTCGCCTATCAGGCCGAGCTCGTTGTTGACGACGGCCGCCTCCAGCTTTATCGCCCCGAGGGCCTCGACGAAGCGGCGCGGCTTGCGCAGGTCGCTTATGGGGAAGTTGTCCAGGGCGCGGCGGGTCTGGGCGCCGAAGAGGGCGTCGCGGGGGACCTGGACCTCCCCCATCGAGTCCCTTTCCACGCGGTGCGGCGTTTCTTGCTCTCTCATGCGAAACCTCCTGCCGAAGCGGTTACGCCCGCCCCAGATAGTCATATAATCCCTCGTACAATGGTCGCATTATACGAGAGGTGATGTCTTGGATTCTCTACACCACGCGCTGAAGGAGTGGGCGGTCGCCGTCATGGCCCTCGAACGCGGCGAGACGGCGCTCGTGGTCAGGAAGGGCGGTATCAGGGAGAAGGCCTTCGCTGTGTCGCGCATGCGCTTTCTGCTCCTCCCCGGCTACGAGCACCAGAGGCCGGAGCTACTCAAGAGCGAATACCGCGGCCTGATGGAAGGCATCCCCGACCTCTCCGACGACGGACCTTTGCGCTTCTCCTCCTTTGCCGAGGTCGCCGGCGCCTACGAGATATCGGAGGCGGAGGATCTCGCGGCGCTCGACCCGCACCACATGTGGACGCCCGAGTACGCCGAGAGCCGCTTCAGGTGGCGTCCCAAAAAGCCGCTGACGGTGCTTGTCCTGCGCGCTTATGTGCTGCCGGAGACCGTCGAGCTCCCTTACAGGGACGAGTATGGGGGGTGCAAGTCCTGGATCGAACTCGAAGAGTCCGTCTCCGTCGAGGCGGCGCGGCCCGCGCTCTCGGAAGAAGAGTTCGGCAGACTGGTCGAACCCGCGCTCGGGGTGCTGCGTAGCCTGGAGCCCGCGCCCCTCGGCGCCAGAGGGTAGACGTGGGATCCGCGGCCATAACAGTAGTCTTGATCTTCCTGCTCCTCTTCGTGAGCTGGCAGACCATCTACGCCGCCAACCGCGACCTCGCCAGGGCCCGAGCCTGGGGGGATCTCGCCCGGCGCGCCCTTCCGTTCCTCGCCCTGCTCGTGATGGTGCTGAGCCTGCTCGTGATCCAGAGTTACGGACAGGGCTCGGCGCTCCTGTTGTGGATGGGCGCAGCCGGCGCCGTCATAATCGGGGCCAGCTTCCTCTCCGTCTCCTCCTTGGAGCGCCGGGCCAACAGGGCCTTCCGCAGCGGCGACTACGCGCGGGCGGTCGGGCTCTACGAGCAGCTCGTAGACGAAAAACCGCTCGCCCGCAACAAGGCCTTTCTGGGGGCCGCCCTCGGGGCTTCGGAGCGTTACGAGGAGTCCGTGGAGCTCTCCACCCAGGCCATAAGGGACGACCCCGAGTACGGCCTCGCCTACTACAACCGCGCCCTCATTTTGCAGCGCATGGGCAAGAAGAGCAGGGCGGTGAAGGATCTCCAGAAGGCGCTGGAGGCCGATCTCCCCCGCCGATTTCGGTCAGCCTCCCGGAGGGCGCTGGAAGAGCTGTCTTGAAGCTGCTCTATCCGACTCTGGGCGCGCTCGTGATCCTGGTGGTATTTACCCTCCTGATCGGGCGCCAGAACAGGGACCTGTTGCGCGTGCGCGCCTACAGGGACTTCTTTTTGCGCCTGATCCCACCCCTCTCCACAGGCGTGTTCGTCGCTGGCCTGCCTTTCGTGATGAACCTGACCACCATCGAGAACTACGGCCCGGTCCTGCTGGTCTACGTCGGCGGCGCCGCCATCCTGACGGCCCTGATGACCCGCGCCGTCACCCCGGACGAACGCCGGGCCGGGACCGCCTTCCGCAAGGGCGAGTACGAGAAGGCCGCCGAGCTCTACGATGAGGTCTCCAGCCGCAGGCCACTGCCGCGTCACTACTCCGCCCTCGGCGCTAGCCTCGAAGCTTCAGGCAACCCCGCCGCCGCCCTGGAAGCCACCGACATTGCTATAAAGCTCGACCCCAAACTCGGCATCGCCTACTACAACAGGGCCTCGGCCCTCGCCTCCCTCGACGAGAGAGCCCGCGCCCGCGGCGACCTGCAGAAAGTCTTCCAGGTCGATTCCAATCGTGGCCTCCGCCGCGCCGCCGCCGAAGCCCTCGAAAGCCTGGAAAAGAGCTAGTCAGCACTTCAACCATTAGAAAGCTGACCGCTCCTGACCGGCTGAAGTGCTCTCTACACTTCCGCGATCAGGAACGAGAGTAAGAAACCCGCGGCGGTGGCGAAGGCGACCCCGGCGCCTCCTTCCCTGAAGGCGTCAGGCATGAGGGTGGCGGCCAGGGAGGCGAGCACCGCGCCCCCGGCGAAGGAGAGCAGCACGGCCAGGGGTTGTGGTCCCGCGTTGGAGAGGGCGGCGTTGCCGAGTACCACCGCGGCGGCGAGCAAGACGGCGGTGGCGACCCACACGCCGATGACGTAACGCCTGGACCGGCCCAGCTGGCGCATGCCCACGGCTCCGCCGAGGGCCTCGGGCAGGTTGGAGAAGAAGATGGCGACGAGCAGCGTGAGCGCCCCGGTGCCCGAGGTCTCGAGCAAAGACACGCCGAGGGCCATGTTCTCGGGCACGCCGTCGAGGGTGACGCCGGCCAGGAGCGCGAAGGCCGAGATGCCGCTACCGGCACCTGCGATGCGCCGATCTAGTATCTCATCGACGAGGACGAAGGTGGCGGCCCCGGCCAGCAGCCCTGTAGCCGAGAGCCACGCGCCGCCGCGCTCGAAGGACACCTCGAACAGGTCGAAGGCGAGGGCGGTGATCAGGGCCCCGCTGGCGAAGGCGAGGGCGGAGGCGAGCAACGCCCTCGGCGGCGTCCAGTAGGCTCCGCCGACCGCGCCGATGACCAGCGCGCTCGACGCTACGAGTCCGAAAAGCAGCGCGCTGAGCACCTTTTCCCTACCTCACCTCTCTCTGTACGTTCTCGGGGGCGGCTTTGACCTCGATCTTCCCTTCCCTGAGACGGGTCTCGTAGCGCGACTGGGGGAAAACGGCCGGCCCATCGATGACCTGGCCACTGCACAGGTCGAAGCGGGAGTTGTGCAAGGGGCAAACGACGGTGTCACCCTCGCGCTCGCCCTGCTCCAGCGGACCGCTGAAGTGGTTGCAGGTGGCCGCGATGGCGCAGATCTCGCCGCCCGAAGAACGACTCAAGAGAACGCCAACCCCTCCGACCTCGACCCGGCGCAACTCGTCTTGGTTCAGATCACTCTCATCGAGAACCGGCGTAAACTCTTCGGGGCCAGCTTCCTCGAAGACGTTCCTGTCCACGCGCAGGCCGTAGTGGTAGGAGAGCTCCCCGCCGAGGTGGGCGGCCATGCCGCTGATCGAATACCCCGTCAGAAACGTCAGGCGTCCCGCGTTGCGGCGTCCCGTGGCCCGCTGGACGAGCGAGACGATGCTGAGGATCAGGCCGATGGTGTTGAGCAACCCGTGGGCTACCCCCATCCTCCTCGAACCGCCGGTCAGGTACCGCCAGTCGGAGAGACCGGTGACGGCGGCCCCGAGCGCCCCCAACGTACCGAACACGAGCGAGGCGTCGGCCGCGTGCCGCACGGGCTTGTTGTTTGTGACGAGGTCGAGACCGTCGAAGACGAGGGCTGCGGTCCAGGCCCCGATGGGTACGTCAGTCAGCGCGGGATGCAGCGGTGCCTCGAGCCAGACGCCGTCGAGCGTGTTGCGCGCCGGAATGCCGCCGGCTTCTACGGCCTTCTGCACCTCGGGCTGTACGGCGTCGCCGATCCTGTCCAGGAAGGGCAATGCCTCGACCATGCGTTGCATGAGGGTCTGCGCCATCTCTTCCGCCTTTCCTCGAAGTAGCGTTCAGCACCTTTACCCCGACGGACACAATGCCACGCAAACGCGTCCGTAGCTACCCGGGTTCCCTCGTCGCGACAAGGAGGGCGAGCCAGTGCGCGATCAGGATGTACAGATACAGCGTCATCGCCAGCGCGGCAACGACCGTCCCCCTCTGGTTCCAGAGCAGGGGCCACTGTGCCGGAATGCACTGCAGCGCGAGCAGCAAGAAAGCGGGGGCCGCCAGGCCCCGCGCCAGGAGCAGCAACACCCCAGGCCCCAGCAACACGAGGTAGTTGTGCCAGGCGATGGGCGAAGCCAGGAGCGAAGCCGCGACGAGCACCCACAACCCCACCTCGGGACCGTGCCTGACCCTCCAGGCCGACAAGATTATCGCTCCGATCCCAAGCGCGTAGCCAACCGGTACCGTCCACGGAAGCGTCGCGATGTTCCTGGCGTACGAATTCTCGGTGAACAACCGCGCCGCCGCGGCCGGCAGCGACGCGTTGTCCCAGTAGGGGCTGACCGGCTGGTCCCTCAAGACCCCGATGTAATCCAAGGTGGCCCCTGGCCCGAGAACGATGAGGCTGACGAGCGTGAGAATCGCCCCCGAGACCAGCGCGGCCATCAGGGTCCTCCACCTCCGCCGCGCGAGCGGCCACAGGAGCACGGGCAAGAGCGAAGGCTTCAGCGCCACGACGAGCCCGAGGGCGGCGCCGGAGACTTCCTGATTCTCCCGCCTGTCGGCGATCCAGGCCGCCACGAGCCCAAGGGCTAGAACAGGATAGACCTGCCCGAGCGCCAGCGTCGCGAGCAGCGGCGAGGAGAGGAGCAGCATGACCACGCCGACCGCCGTCCACCCTGGCCTCAGGCGCAGTTCTTCCACGGTCCAGGCCAGGTACCCCACGGTTACGACCAGGGAGATCAGGACGAACACCCTGTACGCCGTGAGCGGCTCCAGCAACCCGAGCGGAGAGATGAGCACGGTCCACGCCGGGGGGTTCAAGTTGACGAGGTTGACCCCCGTATCGTAGATGTCCCGCCCCTCCAGCATCGCCCTCGCCGAACGCCAGAAGCTGTCGAAGTCGACGTGTACCTTCATCGACTCTGTGGCGATCCTCGCCAGGGTCCCGCCAACATATCCAACGTACAACCACAGCGAAGCCCCGAGCACCCAGATTCCGGCCGTGATCATGACCCCGTCCCAAATGCTGGCACCGCCGGCCTTACGCAAGCCCGGATCTCCCCCCGCAACAAAGCCCAGCCATAATGTGCATCATACGCGTTTGTTAGCCGTCAGCATTTCAGCGAGGGTATGGCGTGGCGATTTTCGAGCGCGAGAAGTAGATTTCGCTATGCTGGTTCGACTCGCGAGCATTAGAGATGCTCGCCGAGGAAAAGCCGACAAGCGGAGCCCGGCGAAGCCGGGCCCAGCGGAGAGGGGGGGATTCGAACCCCCGACGCCGGGATTACCGACGTAACGGTTTTCGAGACCGCCGCATTCAACCACTCTGCCACCTCTCCGCGGGAGAGTGTATCCACTCGTACCCGCCCCTTCAACCGCAATGAACTGCTCCACAAACGTTTCCCCATAAGCTCTACCTCTACATCAGGTTTATCCAGATCCGCGCGCTCGGCTCGCGTCTCTCGCGGCCGTAAGGCGCAATCCCGCGGACGAAAGACAGAAAGACCTGCATATGACGGAGTTTCTAGGGCGAGATCGAACCACACAGGTGATACTATTGGCCGCGAACATTAAACATCGACATCAAGTGCATTCTTTTTCGATCGCGCACGGTGGGGCACTCTGGTTCGGCTGCGGGATTGCGCCTCCACGGTCCGCACGGCCCAACACGGGCACGGGGGTCTGTGGGATTTCGCCCAAAGTACCGGAGGATCTCGTTCGTAACGTTTCTCGTAACGGTTGGCAGACGCTCCTCCGTTATTGTGGTACGGGTCTGGCCAGCCAGAGGGAGTGAGGAAGATGATCTATAGTCGCGGGGATCGTTTTCGTTTCTGTAAGCGCGTTGGAGGTTCTGGCCGCGTACCGGCTGTGGCATCGCAGAAAGGACGGAGCGGTCCCTGGGCTGGTCCTGCTATGGCCAAGCGCCGTATTCTGGTACCGGTTCGCGCTGCCACTCGGACCACTGCTTGGCGTCGCCGAGCTGGTGCTCTTGATCTTCGTCTGGAGGACCCTGGATCGGGGAGGCCCCCCCATTTCGCCTGGGGTCAAGAGAGATCGATCGGCCCGGTTGAGTAACGTTCGGAAGGCGGCGGTGCTGTAGAGTGGTGTCGTGACAAAAAGAACAAAAAAGAAGGGTGTAGGGTCGAGCACGATGGGCTCGCGTGCCTCCCCGCCACCCACCTTGCGCGGGCGCTGGTTGTTTCTTGCCCGCACGGCGTGGGTGGTGGTGGCCGTCACGACGCTGGCGGTTATCGTGTTCAGCATCCCGAGCAGCTACGAATACTACGGTGGTGTGTGTAGCGCTGCGTCGGAGGTGTGCGCCGGGCGGGCCGTGGATCAGGCAACCCCGGAAGGCGTAGGGGCGTTGGGCGAAGCCGGACTGTCGGTCCGCACCTACGCGCTCCTCAACGTCGTCCTGGACAAGATCTTCCAGCTGACGTGGTTCGCGGTGGGCGCGCTCATCTTCTGGCGGCGCTCCGACGACCGGATGGCGTTGCTGGTCGCTGCGTTCCTGGTGTCCTTCGGCCCGATATCGGTAGATACCACGAGCGCAGATGCCCTGGTCTCCTCCCAGCCAGCCTGGTCATTGCCCGTCTGGAGCATGGACATCGTGGGCAACGTCTGCGTTATCCTGTTCTTCTTGCTGTTCCCCAGCGGTCGGTTCGAGCCGCGCTGGACACGCTGGCTCGCCGTCGTGTTTTTCGTTTTTCAGTACAGCCGCACCTTTCCGGGATTGTACGCTCGTTCGCCCGTGCTCGAGATGGTCTCGTTCCTGGTGTTCCTGGGGATAATAGTGAGCCTGGTGTGGTACCAGACCTATTCTTACCGCAGGCTCTCCTCTCCGGCGCAACGCCGGCAGACCCGGTGGGTGGTCTTCGGCGCGGCCCTGGGTGTCGCGGGAACCGCCCCCTTCCAGATACCGGTTGACCTCTCTTTGGTTGACGGAAATACTCCCCTCACGTTACTCCTCCTCAGGACGGGCTTCGCGCTGTCTTTTCTGCTCGTCCCGCTCTCCATCAGCGTCGCCGTGTTGCGCTCGCAGCTCTTCGACATAGACGTCATCATCAACCGCACGCTTGTCTACGGCTCGCTGACGGTAGTGCTTGTTGCGGTGTACTTCGGCGGCGTGGTTGGCCTGCAGCGGCTCCTCTTCCCGCTCACGGGGGAACCAAACCAGCCCATCATCGTCGCCTCCACCCTGGCCATAGCCGCCCTGTTCAACCCCTTGAGACGGCGCATCCAGTCGGTGGTGGACCGCCGTTTTTACCGCGGCAAGTACGACGCCGCCAGGACGCTCGAGACGTTCTCCGCCAGGCTGCGAGAGGAGACGGACCTGGGCGCGCTCAGGGGTGACCAGCTAGCGGTGGTGAAGGAGACGATGCAGCCGGCGCACGTATCGCTGTGGTTGCGCCCCCAGAAGGTATCCAACGATGAGCATTCAAACTAGCTGCCGCCTCATGCGCCCGAGCGTCCTGGACAGGCTCAACGATGTTCGTCCACCGGAGCCGGTGGCATGAGCACCCGCGCTTCGCCGCCGGTCACTACCCTGCGCAGGCTCCTCCTTGTCCGCGCGGCCTGGGTCCTCGTCGCCACGCTGGCGCTGGGCCTCTTCGCCGCTTCGGTTCCCGGCTACGTTTCCCACGTTACCGAACTCGGCCAGGCCAATTGGATGGGGGCTCCCGTCGAGGCCCCTGCCGGGTTGGTTTTCGTGTTGGATCTACTAGGCGTGCTTGCATCCATAACGACCGCCGTACTATGCCTGACCCTCGCCGCCGTGCTCTTCTGGCGCAGATCAGACGACTGGATGGTCTTGTTCGTCTCGGCGTACCTCCTTGCATACGGGACGGTGTTCGCCGGCCCGTTGGAGTGGGCGGAAGGCTTCTACCCCTGGTGGCCCGACCTGGCAGTAGCCTTGGTTCAACCCCTGCTCCTCACGACGCCCACCATAGCGCTCATCGTCCTGTTTCCCGACGGGAGATTCGTCCCTCGTTGGACACGCTGGTTGATCCTGCTGTCGGTCCCCCTCGTGGCATCGATTTTATTCTTGCCGCTTGTTTACTGGGGTGTCTATATGTGCTTGCTCGTGTCCGGCGCTATTTACGCGCAGGTCTATCGCTACCGTCACGTCTCCACACCGACCGGACGACTACAAACCAAGTGGGTGCTGTTCGGACTCCTGTTGTGGTGGTTGCTGATATTGATGCTCGGAATACCTTACAGCATCGAGTCGAGCCTTCCTCCCGGCA
>Ga0126307_10002400_pt1 | contig 12630 bp, 11 predicted proteins | sample Plot28_FD_89955 | JGI IMG/M metagenome (GOLD analysis project Ga0126307, IMG submission 89955) | Serpentine soil microbial communities from UC McLaughlin Reserve, CA, USA - Plot28 | ecosystem: Environmental > Terrestrial > Soil > Grasslands | place: USA: UC McLaughlin Reserve, Lake County...
ACGGCCTGGTGCAGGGTGGCGACCAGGTCCTGCTCGGGGTGCAGGTCGGTCAGGGTGCCGATGCTCTTGGCCAGCATCGAAGGGTCGATCGGCATGGCGGTGCCTTCTTGGTCCGGTCGCCGAACTGGCGAACCCGGTCAACAGGCCAGGCACGATGGCCTTGGGGTGCCGATCAGGCCCAACAGCCCCACGAGATCGCGTGGGCTCTGCTCCGACCCCTCCAGTACAGGGGACTCGGCCAGTTCACCATACGCCCCGGTGGCCGTCGTTGGTAGTCACGCGCCACCGGGACCGGATGAGCTGGATTGGCCAGCTGGCTACCGGGCAAGGCCAAGGGTGGCTGCTCCGGCCGCTAACCTCTCTTGGCGGGCTGGTACCAGGTCGCCGGAGAGAGTGGACCGAGATCCCGTCCGCCTGCGTCAGCTGGCCGGAGCAGCCCTCAACGCCCATTTTGCCTTGTGCCCAGGGCGTGAACTCGTCACGCTAGGGTGCAGCACGTTCACCAACGGCATCCCCGAGGAGGCGGAGGCCGTGTTCATCCAGGTCATGCAAGGCCGGGCGCTCGACCCGCCTGGGTTCCGCCGGGAGCTGAACCGCTGGCAGCGACAGCTCGCCACCGATGCCGACGGCTGGCTCGGCGCCACCGCCGGCGTCACCGAGGACGGCTGGAGCGTCGTGGTGATGTACTTCGACTCCGAGCGGCAGGCTCGCCGCAACAGCGACCGGCCCGAGCACCGAGCCTGGTGGCGGGAGGCCTCCCGGCACCTCGGTGAGGTCGCCTTCCACGACGCCCCCGAGGTGCGCCGGTTCGGGGACGGCCACTCGGACCTGGCCGGCTATGTGCAGGTCATCCAGGGCCACATCGACGACTCCCAGCGCATGGCCAGCCTCGGGGGCGACCAGGAGGCGGTCCTGGCCCGGGAAGCGCCGCACATCCTGGGGGTGACGGTGGCCGAGCACGCCGACCGGCCGGGGGACTTCACCCAGATCCTGTACTTCACCTCCGAGCAGGCTGCCCGGCGCTTCGACCAGGAGCCGCCGCCCGACGCGGACGGGCCGGCCCAGGAGGAGCGGCGCGGCCTGATGACCAACCTGCGCTCGTTCGATCTGCGTGATCCGCAGCTGCTCGTCCCGCCGGTCGTCGTTACCTACTAGCTGGCGTACCGCTGTCCAGTTTGGCTAGGCGGCACCGGCGGGATCGGCGGCGTCACTCACTCTTCAGGCGGCCGAGGGGCGCCTGCCGGGGATCTGGTTGCGCTGGGTGGCGCCGGCGGCCCAGTGGCCGATGTCGAGCAGGGCGGCGATGACGACCCAGAACCAGTCCCATCCGGTGAGCCCGCGGCCGGGGGTGTAGAGCAGCACGTACATCAGGGTCGCGAACGGCAGGAAGATGATGCCGAGCAGGGGCAGGAGGAAGGTGTCGAAGGCGGCGTCGATCCGGGCCGGCCGCGCCACCCACACGATGAACAGTGCCAGCCGGGGGAAGACCCCGGCCATCAGCGCGAACAGACAACCCATGGTGTGCTCCTTGTCCTGTTCCCCTGCTGGCGGATGGTGCGGTCAGTAGCGGCGGGCGACCCGCCGGGCGGTTCGGCGCCCGACGCGGCGGCGGGACGTCGCCCCGACCACGACCGCGGCCGCGACCGGCGCGGCCACGCCCGGGCCCCTACCCACGTTGCGCCTGGCCGTGCGCCGGGCGACCCTCCGAGACGGTCCAAGCATCGCTGGTTCCTCCTTGCTGGTCGGGTCAGGGCTCAGATGGCGTCGCCCTCGGCGGCTGCCAGGGCGGCGGCCTCCTCGGCCTCCACCAGCCCGATGGAGATCAGGTCGAGCGGGCTGATGAACTCCGACGCCAGCCGGAACCCGCCCGCGCGGGCGATGGCGTCGCGCAGCGGGATCGCCCAGCGGTGCTCCAGCAGGACCAGCAGGCCGGCGGTGTCGGGAGGGATCTCCTCGAGCACGTCCCAGGCCGTCTCCTCGCTCAGCACCCCGCCGCGCTCGGCGACGGCTTCGGCGCCGCGCTCGGCCCCGATCTCGAACCCCTCCTCGCCGGCCGCGCCCAGGCCGATCAGCCCGCCCACCAGGGCGCCGAACGCGGCCTGCTCGTCGCCGCTGAGCTGGCTCTCGTGCAGGGTATCGACGTTGCCGTCGGCGTCCTTGCGGACGGCCAGCGCGTCGATCACCCGCACGAGGTCGTTGTCGCGGAGCCGGTCCAGCTCCGCCCGGATCTCGCCCTGGAAGTCGGGCTGCTTGAACCCCACGACCAGCAGCTGCACAGGTCCGATCGCCATGGTGGCCTCTCTCTCGATGGTTCAGTAGCGGTCGACGGATGCTTCGACTGGGCAACCCTCCCAGCCGCGCAGGCGGACCGGCATCACCCGTGACGGGTGAGATTCGGTGCTAGCCGTGCCGTCCCGACGTCCGATGGCCCTCAGCCTCCAGCGGCCGGCCGGCGGTCTCCGGCGCCAGCAGGACGCAGGCGACGGCGACCACCGCCAGCCCGGTGGCATACCAGGCCGGGGAGAGGGCGTCGCCGGTGCGCCGGACCAGGAAGGTGGCCAGGGCCGGGGCCGTGCCGCCGAAGACCGCGCTGGCCAGGCCGTAGGTGAGCGACAGGCCGCTGTAGCGGAGCCGGGTCGGGAACAGCTCGGCCAGGAACGTCGACGGCACCAGCATCCCGAGGGCGACGCCGAGCAGCGCGTAGCCGAGCAGGAGGCTGCCCGGCTCCCCGCGCAGGAGGAGCGCGGTCACCGGCACGGTCAGGACCAGGAGGGCGACGACGCCGGCGACCAGGAGCGGCCGGCGCCCCACCCGGTCCGACAGCCGCCCGGCGATGGGCGCCGCGGCGGCGGCGAGCAGCAGGCCGACCAGGGCCGCGGTCAGCGACCGGGCCAGGGGAGCGCGTCCGGTGGTGGCCAGGTGGCTGGGCAGGAAGACGAAGACGATGTTGAACGTCGCGGTGACGGCGGCGACGATCCCGAAGCCGACGACGACCTCGTGGCGGGCGGTCCGCAGGGTGTCGGCCAGCGGCGCCCGGGCGGTCGCGCCGAGGCGCTGGACCACGCGGAAGCCCGGCGTCTCCTCGATCCGCAGGCGGATGTAGAGCCCGACCAGCCCCAGCGGCAGGGCGAGCAGGAACGCCAGCCGCCATCCCCAGGCGCGCAGCGCCGGCCCGTCCAGGGTCGCGCTGAGCAGGGCGGCCGCGGCGACCCCGGCGGCCAGGCCCAGGGCGACGGTCGCCCACTGCCAGCCGCCGTACCAGCCGCGCCGGTCCGCCGGCGCGTACTCGACCACGAACGCCGCCGACCCGCCGTACTCGCCGCCGACGGCCACGCCCTGGCCGGCCCGGAGCAGGATCAGCAGGGCCGGCGCGAGCCAGCCGACCGCGTCGTAGCCGGGCAGCAGCCCGATGGCGGCGGTGACCACCGCCATGAGCAGGATGGTGACCGCCAGCACCCGCCGGCGGCCCAGCCGGTCGCCGTAGTGGGCGAACACCAGGGCGCCGGCCGGGCGGGCCAGGAAGGCCACGCCGAACACGGCGAAGGCCGCCAGCAGCCCGCCGGCCGGGTCGGTTCCGGGGAAGAACGTGGCCGCGAGCAGGGTGGCGAAGGCGCCGTAGAGGGCGAAGTCGTACCACTCCACCAGGTTGCCGACGCAGCCGGCGGCCAGGGCGCGCCGCCTGGCGTCGGTGGCGGTGGCGGGGTGGATCCGGTCAGTCTCGCGAGCGATGAGCTCGGGCTCCTCCATTCGTTCCCGTCCGGGTCTGAACGGTGTGGGCGGGGCCAGCGGCAACGGCCCCGCCCCACATGCAGGTTACTGCCTGGCCATGGCGATGTGGAGCCGCTCCTCCGGGGTGATCAGGTGGTCGAGGTCCTCGGCGGCCTCGTCGAGGTCGAGCTGGACCCAGTTCACCTCGCCGCTGAACTCGTTGCCGCGCGGCCCGTAGTCCTCCGACACCACGGCGCCGCCCTCCACGCCGACGTCGCAGGTGTCGTCGGCCGAGAAGACCATCGCCGCGGTCGCCCCGACCCGGCCCTCGCCGACCTTCTCGCCGTCCAGGAACAGCACGACGTCGCCGCCCTTGCCGAGCCCGCCGCCGTCGTAGCTGAACTCCATCCGCACCTGGTGCTGGCCTGCCGGGATCGGCCGGTCCCCCTCGACGTAGAAGCGCTGCACGCCGAGTTGTAGCAGTACCTGGGCTTGCCGTCCTTGGCGTACAGGCTCCAGCCGCCGATGCTGCCGCCCTGGGCGATGATCACCCCTTCGGCCCCGGATTCGGGGACGACGACCTCGGCGGTGACCGAATGGGGCTTGTTCTTGATGCTGACCACCGAGCTCTCCGACAGCCGCCCCATGCCGCCGAACAGCAGCTGGGAGTTGCCCTTGATGAGCACGGGACGACCGGCCAGGTCCGGGTTGAAGCGCTCGGCGGCCCGGTCCTCAAGCGGCAGCACGTTGTACTTGACCGCCTCGATCAGCCAGAGCCGCTGGAGCTCGTGGAGCTTGTCCGGGTGCTCCCTGGAGAGGTCATGGGCCTGGCTCCAGTCGTTGGCGGTGTCGTACAGCTCCCAGCGGTCGTCGTCAAAGGCCGGGACCTCCTCGCCGACCAGGATCCAGGGTGTCTTGTGCCTGGTGACGGCGGTCCAGCCCTTGTGTAGATGCCGCGGTTCCCGAACATCTCGAAGTACTGGGTCTCGTGGCGGTCGGGCTCTTCGGGGCCGTCGAAGGTGTAGGCCATGCTGACGCCGTGCAGCGGCATCTGCTGCACGCCGTTGACGCTGACCGGCTCGGGCAGGCCCGCAACCTCGAGGATCGTCGGGGCCAGGTCGATGATGTGGTGGAACTGGGAGCGAAGCTCGCCGCCGGAGCGGAACCCGTTCGGCCAGTGGGTGATCATCCCGTTGCGGGTGCCGCCCCAGTGGGAGGCAATCTGCTTGGTCCACTGGTAGGGGGTGTCCATGGCATGGACCCAGCCGACCGCGTAGTGGTTGTAGGAGTCGGGTCCGCCGAGTCCTGGAGGGCTCGGCCGGGGTCGTGCCCTCGTAGATGACCGGGTAGTACTGGTGGGCCTCGCCGCCGATGAACCCGTAGAAGTACTCGAAGCCCCCGCCGCCGGTCGGCCAGGCGTCGAACGGCCCGGCCGGGCTGGTCTCCCACACCGGGACCTCGTGGCACTTGCCGAACTGGGCCGTGGCGTAGCCGTTCAGCTTCAGGGTCTCGGCCAGCGGGGCCGCGGTGTTGGGCCGGATCGAGCTGTACCCGGGCGCCGAGGTGGCGATCTCGGTGATGCCGCCCATGCCGACCGAGTGGTGGTTGCGGCCGGTCAGCAGCGCCTGGCGGGTCGGCGAGCACAGGGCGGTAGTGTGGAACCGGGTGTACTTCAGGCCGCCGGCGGCCAGGCGCTCGGCCGTCGGCGTGCTGATGGGGCCGCCGTAGGCGCTGGAGGCGCCGAAGCCGACATCGTCGAGCAGCACGACGAGGACATTGGGGGCGCCCGCGGGCGGCCGCAGCGGCTCGATCGGCGGGAACCCGGAGTCCGGGCTCTTGGCGTCGTAGGCCACGAAGCCGCCGTAGGGACGGTCCGGGATGGGAAGGATCTCCCGCTCGCCGCACACGGATCGGGCTGCCGAGCTCGAGCGGCCGTGATCCGTCCCTACCTTCCGTGCCGGCGGGTGACCCGGCATCACCCGTCACGGGTGATTGGACGATCTCATCCTGGTGAACCGGGCCGGTGGATGAGGCGCCCTCATCCACCGGCCGGTCACCCTTGGTCAGACAACGCAAACCAGGTCGGCGGGGTACGCCATGGGACCGAGGTGCTACCAGATCGTGGTCGCGGGCGAGCTGAGCCGCCGCTTCGCGCCGGCGTTCGAAGGGATGACGATTCGGTGCGTCGGCGGCCGCACCGCCATCACTGGCATGGTCGTCGACCAGTCGCAGCTGCACGGCCTCCTGGATCGGGTCGGGGAGTTCGGGCTGGAGCTGCTCAGCGTCAATGCCGTCAGGGATGAGGACCCGCCGGCCGGCCCACATCGTCCAGACGCCAGCGCCGGCTCGCCGCCTGCCTAAGGAGCTCCAATGAAGGCCGCGATACCGCGCCGCCCGGACGAGGCGACCGGCATGCCGCTGCTCGCCAGCAAGCTCGTCGCTCCCTCCATGCCCGCTCGCGTGGTCGAGCGGCCCCGGCTGTTCAAGCTGCTCGACATCGGGGTCGAACGACCGGTGACCCTGGTGGCCGCCCCGGCCGGATCGGGCAAGACCATGCTGCTGACCTCCTGGATGTCGGCGGTCTCGCCGCCGGGACCGGTCGCGTGGCTGTCGCTCGACCATGGCGACAACGACCCGGTCCGGTTCTGGACCTATGTGCTGGCGGCGCTCGGCCGCTCGGGTGCCCTGCCGGACGACAGCGGGCTGCGGACCCTGGTGCCGTCGCCGGAGGGCGACGACACCCTGCTGGCGGTGCTGCTTCATGGCCTCGAGGAGCTGGCCCGGCCGGTCGTGCTGGTGCTCGACGACGTCCACGAGCTCACCGAGCCGCGGGTGCTCCATGGGATCGAGTTCCTGATCCGCCATGCGCCGCCGCCGCTGCGGCTGGTGCTGTCGACCCGGGCCGACCCGCCCCTGCCGCTGCACCGGCTGCTGGTCTCCGGCCGGCTGGCCCAGCTGCGGGGGGCCGACCTGGCGTTCACCGTTCCCGAGGCCGACGAGCTGCTCTCCGGCTACGACTACCGGTCGAGGCTGTCCGACACCGACCTGGCCGTGCTGCAGGCCCGCACCGAGGGATGGGCCGCCGGGTTGCGCCTGGCCGCCGTGGCCATGCAGCACCAGCCGGACCTGCACCGCTACGTCATGGAGCTGGCCGGTGACGACCGGAGCCTGGCCGGCTACCTGGTGTCGGAGGTGCTCGAGCAGCAGCCGGCCGAGCTGCGCAGCTTCCTGCTGCGGACGTGCGTGGTCGACAGGCTGAGCGGTGAGCTGGCCGACGCGCTCACCGGGCGGGACGACGGCGAGCGGACCCTGGCCAGGCTGGAGCAGGCCAACGCGTTCGTGGCGGCCCTCGGCTCCCGGCACGAGCGGTACCGCTATCACCCGCTGTTCGCCGAGCTGCTGCGCTACGAGCTGCGGCGCGAGCGGCCGCACGAGATCGCCGAGCTCCGCCGCCGGGCGGCGCGCTGGTATGCCGGGCACGGGCTGCCGCTGGACGCAGTCCAGCAGGCGGTCACGGTGGGGGACTGGGGCTATGCGGCCGACCTCATCGCCGAGCACGGCCTCGGCCTCGCCCTTCGTGGCCAGGACCAGGTCTTCGGGGAGCTGCTGGAGCGGCTCCCGGCCGACGTCGCCCGCGGCAACCCGGAGCTCGCGTTGCTGGCGGCGGCCGAGCGGATCGCCGCCTCGGACGACGGGGCGGAGGCGTCGATGCAGCTGGCCCGGGAGCAGGAGGCTCTGCTGGCCGACGGCCGGCGCCCCCGGTTCAGCATGGTCCTGGCGACGTGCCGGCTGCTCCGGGCCAGCCGGGTCGGCGACCTCGAGGAGGTGCTGGCCGCCGGGCGCGAGGCGCTGGCGGCGCAGGGGCAGCTCGACGGTGAAGCCGGCGGCGTGGCCGCGGCGGCCCGGGCGGTGGCCCTCTCGAGCCTCGGCACCGCCGAGCTATGGACCGGGGAGCTGGACGCGGCCGAGGGCCACCTGCAGGCAGGCCAGGCGACGGCCCTCGGGGCCGGGCTCGACGACGTGCAGGTCGAGTGCCTGAGCGCGCTGGCGCTGCTGCAGGCGATCGCGGGGCGGCTCAGCCTGGCCGTCCGAAGCGGGGAGGCCGCTGTCGAGTTCGCCGGTCTCCGTGCCCGGGCCTGCTCCTCGGCCGCCAGGGCGCTGCTCGCGCTGGCCTGGGTGAGCTACGAGCGGGACGACCTCGGCAGCGCCGCGGGCTACCTCCAGCGCGCATCCGAAGCGGCCGCGACCACGCCGGACCGGCCGCTCAGGGCGGCCATCAGGATGCTGCAGGGGCGGCTGCGGTCCGCCCACGGCGACCCGGCGGGCGCGCTCGCCGAGCTCGGCGCGGCTCGCCGGGAGCTGGCGGGCCGGGACCTGCCCCGGCTCCTGTCGGGGTGGCTGGCCACCACCGAGGCCCAGCTGCATCTCGCCGCCGGCGAGACCGAGTCCGCCGTGGCCCTCCTGGCCAGTGTCGGCACCGGAATCCCCGGCGCCGCCCCGGACGCCGTCGCGCTGGCCCGTCGGCAGCTGGCCGAGGACGATCCGGCCGCGACCGTCAGCACCCTCTCGGCGTTCCTGGACGGCGGCAGGCCCGTCGCCGATCTGGATATGCGCATCCGGGCCTGGTTGCTGCATGCGCTGGCCAGTCATGCGCTCGGCGACCGGGACCAGGCGGCAGCGTCGTTGCGACATGCCGTCGACCTGGCCGAGCCGGAGGAGCACCGGCGGATCTTCCTCGACGGGGGAGCGCCGGGCCGTGCCCTGGCTGGCCGGTACCGCGAGTGGGTCGACGCCTCCTGGCCGTTCCTGGACGAGCTCGCCCTGGCCTCCCTCGACCCCACCCCGGCCGAGGTGCCGGCGATGCCGGTGGTGATCGAGCCGCTCAGCCAGCGGGAACGGGCCGTGCTGCGGTACCTGCCGACCATGCTGACCTTCGTGGAGATCGGCTCGGAGCTGTTCATCTCGGTGAACACCACCAAGAGTCACGCCCGGAACATCTACCGGAAGCTCGGTGCCGTGGGCCGCCGGGATGCGGTCAGGCGGGCCCGCCAGCTTCAGCTGCTCCGGTCCTGAGGGCGGGGAGGAGCTCGCGTTCGCGGGCGATGGCGATGGCCTCCTGCCGGGAGGCGGCGCCGAGCTTGCGGTAGATCCCCTGGATGTGGGTCCTGATCGTGTTGACGGACACATACAGCTCCTGCGCGATCTCTGGCTGGGACAGCGTGGTCGCCAGCAGCCGCAGGACAACCTGCTCGCGGTCGGTGAGCGCGTCGGCCGCCGATGGCCGCCGGCGGCTGCTCGGACGGCCCAGCGCGCCCTCGGTGCGGTCCAGCAGCGAACCGAGCATCCCGGGGTCGGCGAAGGTCGTGATCAGGCGGCGCGCCTCGTCGAGCACGGCGCGGGCGCCGTCGAGGTCGCCGCGGGCGTGACGGACGCCGGCCAGCTCCACCATGGCGTGGACGTTCTGGACCATGTAGCTGTCGTTGCCCAGCACCTGGAGTGCCTGGTCGAGCAGGTGCTCGGCCTCGCCCAGGCCGCCCTGGCGCGCCGTGGAGCGGGCAAGGGCGATGTAGGCGACCCCGGTCATCGGGTCATAGCGGACGCTCTGGGCGTCCGCGAGGTCCATCGCCTGCTGGGCCAGCGCCATCGCCCGTTCGTCGTCGCCGCCCTCACCCGCGAGCAGCGACAGCAGCGCGAACGCGTTGATCCCCACGAACACCTGCTGGTCGGGTAGGGCAAGGCTGGCGACGTCCCGCAGCACCGCCTCCGCCTCGCCAACCTGCCCGGACAGGTACAGGCTGCGTCCGAGCGCCGCGGCTCCCATCAGATACGACTCCGAGGGCCGCTGGTCGGCGGCGGCCACCGCCTGGCGCGCGGCCCGGAGGGATCGTCCGACATCGTCGAAGGTGTTCATGGCGCGAACCATGGCGGCCACGAACGGCACCGTGGGCATCCCGGGCGGCAGTGGCCCCTGGTAATCACTGGCTTCCGCGGCCGCCAGCCAGCGCTCGAGCTCGGGCATGGGGACGTTGCACAGTCCGCCCACCCAGGCCGCGAGCACGGCGATCGGTGGATTGGCGGTGATGAAGGCGTCGGGGAGCCGCTCCAGCCAACGCTGGACGGTCGCGATCCGTCCTCGCCGCGCGTAGGGCAGCCAGTTGCGGGCGATCAGGGCGCCTGCCTGGGCGAACTCGCCGGCGGCGGTGGCGTGGTGGATGGCCGCCTCCACGTCGCCGGCGTCCCGGTACCAGGCGGCGGCCCGGCGGTGCAGCTCCGGGACCAGCTCCGGCTCCTGTTCGGCCAGCTCCAGGGCCAGCAGCTGCCCGAACAGGTGATGGTAGCGGTACCACTGCCGGTGGTCGTCGAGCGCGACCAGGAACAGGTTGGCCTGCTCCAGCTCGGCCAGCCGCTCGGCCGAGTCGCCGGTCTCCAGGACCGCGTCGCACAGCGGCGCCGACAGCCGTTGCAGGATCGAGGTGCGGACCAGGAAGCTGCGCAGCGGCTCGGGTTGACTGACCAGGACCTCGCTGCCCAGGTAGTCGACGACGTGGCGGTGGCCGGCCTCGAAGCTGGCGATGAACGCTCCCGGGTCGGCCCGGCCGCGCAGTGAGAGACCGGCCAGGACCAGCCCGGCCGCCCAGCCCTCGGTCCGCTCCCACAGCCGCTGCACCGCCTCCGAGGTGAGCTCCAGGCTCAAGGCGTCCCGGAGCAGGCTGGCGGCCTCGGCGTCGGTGAACCCCAGCTCGACGGTGCGCAGCTCGGTCAGCTCGCCCGAGGCCCGCAGCCGGGCCAGGGGGAGCGGCGGGTCGGCCCGCGTCGACAGCACCACATGCACGTTGGCGGGCAGGTGGTCGACGAAGAACCCGAGCGTGCGGTGGCAGGTCGAGTTGCTGATCAGGTGGTAGTCGTCCAGCAGCAGCACCAGCTCGGAGCCGCTGGTGGCGAGCTCGTTGAGCAGCTGGGGCAGGACGACCTGGACCAGGACGTCGGCCGAGCCCGAACCCTGGAGCAGCTCCAGCGGGGCGTCGGCGAATCCGGGCTCGATGACCCGGAAGGCCTCGATGACGTAGACCCAGAACCGCACCGGGTCGTCGTCGCTCTCGTCAAGTGACACCCAGGCGACGCGCCGGGATGCCTCGTCGGTCAGGCACCACTGGGCCAGCAGGGTGGTCTTGCCCGACCCGGCCGGGGCGTCGAGCAGGCACAGCCGCCCCTTGGCCCCGGCCTCCAGCAGCGCATCCAGCCGGGCCCGCGGGATCAGCCCGGCGCGGACCGGTGGTGGGCGCAGCTTGGTCCGAAGCAGGACCGGCCCACCAGGCCTGCCGTCGCCGGCCGGCGGAGGCCTCGCTGAGGGTCGGAGCGACGTCCGGGCGCCCATCGCTCTCCCTTGCTCTCCCTCGCTTGGTCCGCTCCACTCTACAACACGACAAATGACCGCTCGTGCGGATTGGCTCGGTTCGGCCGGTTGTCGGTCAGCGGCCGCTCGGGCGGGCGGGGACCCGGATGCGCCGCTCGGGGACGGGGGCGCTCTCGGGCATGGCCGGGTGGTCGGTGGCGTGGGCGGCGTACCAGTCGGCGTAGCGGTTGGCGCCCGGCCCGGCGGTCAGACCGTGGGCGTACACCGACAGGGCGACCGTCCAGGTCACCACGGCCAGCAGCAGCGACTCCTGGGGCAGGGCGGTCCGGTCGACCAGGATCAGCACGAACACGATCGAGGCCAGCCCGCGGGGCCCGAACCAGCCGAGGAAGCCCACCGTCACCCGGCGCATGCCCGTGCCCGCCATGGCCAGGGCCACCGGCAGCATCCGCACCACGGTCAGGCTGAGGACCGCGTAGCCGATGACCCGCCAGTCGGGGCCACCGAGGGCCGGCCCGAGCAGCACCGCCCCGAACAGCAGGAAGGTGACGGCGTTGAGCAGCTCCCCGGACTCCTCGGCCAGGAAGGTGGTCGCCTCGGCGTGCTCGCCGGCCACGGCGCCATACACGATCCCGGCGACGAAGGCGGCGATGAACCCGCTGCCCCCGAGGGCGCTGGCCGTCACGTAGGCCAGCAGCGGGGTCGCGACGGCGTTGATCTGCTTCCAGGTCCCCTCCATCCAGCCCCTGGCCGCGAAGCCGCGCAGCACCCAGGCCCCGAGGGCGCCGGCGGCGACCCCGGCGACGGCGCCGAAGCCGATCTCCTCGGCGATGACCCGCAGCGGCTCCACGTGGGCCGCACCCTCCTCGGCCTCGGCAATGGTGAGGAAGATGATCAGGAGCGGGACGCAGACACCGTCGTTCAGGCCGCTCTCGACGTTGAGACCCTGGCGGATGCGCGAGGGCAGGCGCCGGTTGCTGACCACCGGCAGCCCGAGGGCGGCGTCGGTCGGGGCCAGCATGGTGGCCAGCGCCGCCGCCGTCCACAGGTCCAGCCCCGGCAGCAGCGCCAGGCCGGCCACCGTGCCGGCGACGATCGTGAGCGGCAGGCCGACGCCGAGCAGGCGGGCCGGGACCAGCGACTCGCGGCGCAGCCGGCCCCGGTTGACCCGGACGGCGTCGGTGAACAGCACCAGGGTGAGGGTCGCCTCGGCCAGGTGGCGGACGAACTGGCCGGCCGCGTCGGCCTCGATCAGCCCCAGCACCCGGTCACCGGCCAGCAGCCCCACGGCCACGAACACCATGGCCTGGGTGACCGGCGTGGACGCCAGCCGCCCCGACACCGCGGCATAGGCGATCAGCACAACGGCGATCCCGGCCAGCGCCCAGTCGTCCATCTTCGTTCCTCCGAGGGTTCGTCCGGGTCCAGCCTGCCGGGGGCCGGGCCCTCGGACCTCACCCTTGAGACAGGGGCGGAAAAGCCAGGAGACATGCCCGGGCTGTACCCGCGCCGGCCGCTCCTAAGCGTTCTTGGTGCTCGGCTTCACCCTTTACGGGTGATGACCCCCG
>Ga0126307_10002401_pt1 | contig 12630 bp, 11 predicted proteins | sample Plot28_FD_89955 | JGI IMG/M metagenome (GOLD analysis project Ga0126307, IMG submission 89955) | Serpentine soil microbial communities from UC McLaughlin Reserve, CA, USA - Plot28 | ecosystem: Environmental > Terrestrial > Soil > Grasslands | place: USA: UC McLaughlin Reserve, Lake County...
CGCTGTTCGACGAGCTCGGTCCCGGCGGCACGGTCTTCTTGAGGGTGCTGTTCGCGGCATTGGTGCTGGCCGCGGTGTGGCGCCCAACTGCGCGCGGACGCTCTCGCTCCGACTGGCGGCTGCTCGCCCTCTTCGGGCTGACGCTCGCGGCGATGAACCTCGCCTTCTACGAGTCACTCGACCGCATCCCGCTAGGCGTGGCGGTGACGTTCGAGTTCGTGGGACCGCTCGGGGTGGCTGTCGCGGGCTCGCGTCGTGCACTCGACCTCGCCTGGGTCGCACTTGCCGCGGCAGGGATCGTCCTGCTGTCGGACTTTGGGACCGCCGACCTGGACGCGCTCGGCGTGGCGCTCGCTTTCGTGGCCGGCGGCTGGTGGGCCGCCTACATCCTGCTGAGCGTGCGGGTCGGGCAGCGTTTCCCCGGCGGGAACGGCCTGGCGCTCGCGATGGGCGTGGGCGCTGTGATGCTGATCCCGGTGGGAGTGGTCGACGCCGGCGGCGAGCTGCTCGTGCCCTGGATACTCGCCGCGGCGCTGGCAGTGGCGATCCTCTCGTCGGCGATTCCCTACACCCTCGAGATGGAGGCGCTGCGCCGGCTACCGGCGGGCGTCTTCGGGGTGATGATGAGCATCGAGCCGGCTGTGGCGGCCCTCGCCGGCTTCATCCTTCTCGACGAGGGCCTCGCCACTCGCGAGCTGGTTGCGATCCTGCTCGTGGTGGCAGCCAGTGCCGGAGCGGCACGCAACGCGCACGTGCCGCCGCGGGACGCCTGAGGCGTCTACGCCAACGCCGGGGGCTTGTCCTCGTGGGTCTCAGCCGGCTCGGGCGCGATGGCCGGCCGGACGGGGAGGAGGTCGAACATGCTGAGCGGCTGGCCGCAGGCGTTGCACCAGGTAATGCGCGCGGCTCCGTCGACGTCGACCACGTCGTCGCAGTTGGGACATAGGTAGTGGGCCATGTGAAGAATTGCACTACACATCGGCCGGTTGTCCAATGGGGTGGAGACCCCATACAAAAAAAATGGGGTCTCGACCCTAGTCGTAAGCGTGAATCTGGCGCCTGACCAAATTCGCGAGCTGCCCGAGCGCGATGTTGGCGTCGGTCAGGTGGAGCCCCCAGTGGCGTCCGGCGTGGGCGTGAGCGGGAAAGCGCCGCGCAGCGGCGTCACCTGAAGCACGCTCGCGCCGCCGGCCCTCGAGCACTTCCCGCTGTAGGCGTCGGGGAAGCCGGCCCACGGAGTCTTGGGGCGCGGAAGGTCGGCGAGCGCGAGGTTGGCCCCGGCGCCGATCACGCTCTCCGCGAACGGGGCGCTCGGGTAGATCGGCGTGAGCTTCGCCGCCCCGCCTTCCAGCGCCGCGGGGTTGGTGCAGAGGACCTCGCGCCCCGGCTGCGTGGCCCGGCCGAAGAGCGCGTTGTCGGGAACCGGCGCGTTGAACGTCGAGAAAGCGATCACGCAGCCGGTTTGGTCGGCGCGACGGCAGGCGCGGACCCGTTTGAAGTCGCCACCTCGGTCGCTCCCCTTCCGCACCGTGACGTTGCCGCCGAGCAGCACCGCGGATATGAGCCGCCGGCGCGCGGACGCCTTCACGTCGATCTGCTCGCGGATCAGCCGCAGCAGCACGAAGGTGCCCTGCGAGTGGCTGATCAGCACCACGCCGCGGCCGTGGTTGAACCGCGTCAGGTACGCGCGCCAGGCCTCGAGCACGTCGGCGTAGGCCTGCTCGCGCATCTCCGAGGTGACCGTGCTGGGCTGGAGGAGCCCCTGGATCGTCACCTGCCGGTAGACCGGTGCGAAGACCCGGCAGTCGCGCGAGTAGCGCGCCGCCTGGTAGAGCGCGATCGAGCGCAGGACGTCGTCCACCACCTGCGTTGCCTGCGGCTGCTTCTGGTCGCTCACCGTCGGATACACGTAGAAGCAGTCCGCACGGCGGCGCTTCGCGCGCTCCACCCGCTGCACGCCGAGGCGCTTGCCCATCGGCGAGAAGTTCGTCGTCGTAAGGCTCGGCTCGCACGGGTTCGCCCGCTGGCCGGGCTTGCACAGCCAGACGACCTTGGCATCGGCGCTCGCCGGCAGGAGGACGAAGGCGATCAGGGCGAGGATGACCGCTGCCAGCGGCCGGCGGAGGTCCATGAGGAGCGGATCCTACGTCACCGCAGGTACACCGGGTTCGACAGGATCCAGGTGCGCTCGCGGCCCTTCGCATCACGCCGTGCCTCCGCGCGGTAGACACCGGCCTGCTCGACCTCCGCGTCCAGCGACGTGCCCTCGGCCGAAGCGATCTCGGCGCCGTCGCGGAGCAGCCGCAGCCGCGCGGCCAGCGGCGTGCGTACCCGTAGCGTGCGCCGGCCCGCGGGCGCCTCGCCGCCCATCGGAACGTCGTCGGCCTCGAAGCGGAAACCGCTCGCGGGCGCCACGGAGTCGACGGCGATGTAGCAGCAGCCCGCGCGCAGGGCGTCGAAGACGAGCGCGCGGTCGCGCTCGAGCTCGCGCGCGGGAGGCCCGCTGCAGAGGACGTGCGTGCGGATGTAGCGGAAGCTGCGGTGGTAGGCCATCACGCGCACCGGAACGACCGGGCCAATCCGCTTGCCGAACTGGTGGGCATCGAGGCCGCCGATCGCGACCACGCGCCGCTCGCGGCAGAGCTCGTCCCAGCGGCGCATGTTGCGCTCGGGAGGGTGGTCGAGCATGCGTCCGGGCGCGGCGAGGAAGCGGATTATCTGAGAGATGCTGGAGAGACGCTCGCCAGTGTCGTTCGCGAAGCTCCAGAGCTCGATCCCGTGCAACGCGTCGCAGTCGAGCCCGCCGAACGGCATGCCGGGTCGCTTGAAACGCGCGAAGCCCTCAGAGAACGGATGCGCCGCGAAGCCAAAGCCGCCGGCGTCGCGGACCGCGCGGGCGATCCCGCACGCGTCGAGACCGCGATGGCGGATCACCTCGTGGATGCCGAACGCTAGGTAGTGGTTCCTGCCGAGCGGCGAGACCTCCTCGCCGGCGAGCACGAGGACGTCGCCGTGCCAGCCCTCCTCGCCGCGCCGCTTCGCCTCCAGCGTGTCGTGGTCGGTGAGCAGTACGACGTCGGCCCTCGCCCGAGCCGCCGCCCGCGCGATCTCGGGCACCGTCCCGGTCCCATCCGAGTGGGTGGAGTGCAGGTGGACGACGCAGGCAAGGTCATGCACGATTGCCGGGTAGTGTCTAAGAAGTGAGTGCTTCAGACACGTTCGCCGCCCGTTCGACCCTCGAGGTCGGCGGCGAGTCCTACGAGATCTTTCGGCTGGACGCGCTCCAGGAGAAGTACGACGTCGCCCGCCTGCCCTACGCACTGAAGGTGCTGCTCGAGAACCTGGTTCGCAACGGCGAGGACGCGGGCGCCGAGGCGGTGGCGAAGTGGGCGGCGAACGACGAGCCGTCTCGGGAGATCGCCTACCGGCCGGCCCGGGTGCTGATGCAGGACTTCACGGGAGTGCCCGCGATCGTCGACCTGGCCGCGATGCGCGACGCCATGGAGCAGCTCGGCGGGGACGCCACCAAGATCAACCCGCTCGTGCCGGTGGAGCTCGTGATCGACCACTCGATCCAGGTGGATGTGTTCGCCGAGCGGCTCGCGTTCCAGCGCAACGCCGAGTTCGAGTTCGAGCGCAACAAGGAGCGCTACGCCTTCCTGCGCTGGGGGCAGACGGCGTTCGACAACTTCAAGGTCGTTCCACCGAACACCGGCATCTGCCACCAGGTGAACCTGGAGTACCTCGCCCGCGTGGTGGAATCGCGCGATGGCCAGGCGTTCCCGGACACGCTGGTCGGGACCGACTCGCACACCACGATGGTGAACGGACTCGGCGTGCTCGGGTGGGGCGTCGGCGGCATCGAGGCCGAGGCCGCGATGCTCGGCCAGCCTGTCTCGATGCTGGTGCCCCAGGTGGTCGGCTTCAAGCTCACCGGCGAGTTGCCGGAGGGCGCGACCGCCACCGACCTCGTCCTCACCGTCACCCAGATGCTCCGCGAGCGCGGCGTGGTGAGCAAGTTCGTGGAGTTCTACGGCAGCGGCCTGCCGAACCTTCCGCTGGCGGACCGCGCGACGATCGGGAACATGTCGCCGGAGATGGGCGCCACTTGCGCGATCTTCCCGGTCGACGTGGAGACGCTCCGCTACCTCGAGTTCTCCGGCCGTCCGCCGGAGCGCATCGAGCTCGTCGAGGCGTACTGCCGCGAGCAGGGCCTATTCCACGACGAGGACTCAGAGGAGGCCACCTACTCCGACACGCTCGAGCTCGACCTTGGCGACGTGGAGCCGTCACTCGCCGGCCCCAAGCGCCCGCAGGACCGCGTGGCGCTCTCGGACGCGGCGTCGGACTTCCGTGCCGAGCTCGAGGAGTACACGGGCCACGAGACGCCGACGGGCTACGACGAGGCAGTCGACGAGTCGTTCCCCTCGAGCGACCCGCCCACGAACAATGGTGGCGGGGGGGAGCCGAAGGTCGGCCACGGCCATCCGCAGCCGGGCACCGCGGTGGCTGAGCGCGAGGAGGGCTTCGGCCACGGCTCGGTCGTGATCGCGGCGATCACGAGCTGCACCAACACGTCGAATCCCTCGGTGATGATCGGCGCGGGCCTGCTGGCCAAGAAGGCCGTCGAGGCCGGGCTCGAGCGCATACCGTGGGTGAAGACGTCACTCGCGCCGGGCTCCAAGGTCGTCACGGAGTACCTCGAGCGCGCCGGCCTGATCGAGCCGCTCTCGAAGCTCGGCTTTGATCTGGTCGGCTACGGCTGTACTACATGCATCGGAAACTCAGGTCCGCTGCCGGAGGACGTGTCCAAGGAGATCGAGGAGCGCGAACTGGTGGTGGCCAGCGTGCTGTCCGGCAACCGCAACTTCGAGGGCCGCATCCACCCTGAGGTGAAGATGAACTACCTCGCCTCGCCGCCGCTCTGCGTGGCCTACGCGCTGGCCGGGCGGATGGACCTCGACATCGTGAACGAGCCGCTCCAGGACGACGTCTACCTGCGCGACATCTGGCCCACGCAGCAGGAGGTGAACGAGACGATCGAGAGCGCGATCGAGTCGGACATGTTCCGGCGCTCCTACGGCGACGCTCTGTTCGAGGGCGACGACAACTGGAAGGGTCTCGAGATCCCCGAGGGCGACCGCTACGCCTGGGACGACGAGTCCACCTACGTGAAGCAGCCGCCCTACTTCGAGGACATGCCCGCGGAGGCGCCGGACGGCTTCGAGCCGATTGAAGGCGCGCGGGTGATCGCGCTGCTCGGCGACAGCGTCACCACCGACCACATCTCGCCGGCCGGCGCGATCAAGAAGGACTCACCCGCGGGCGAGTACCTGATCGAGCACGGGGTGGAGCCACGCGAATTCAACTCCTACGGCTCGCGGCGCGGCAACCACGAGGTGATGATGCGCGGCACCTTCGCGAACATCCGGCTGCGGAACCTGCTCGCGCCTGGCACCGAGGGTGGCTTCACGAAGAAGGACGGGGACGTGGAGCCGATCTACGACGTGGCGGTGGAGTACCACGAGGAGCGCACGCCGCTCTGCGTGATCGCCGGGAAGGAGTACGGCTCCGGCTCCTCACGTGACTGGGCCGCCAAGGGGCCGCGGCTGCTCGGCGTGCGATTCGTGATCGCCGAGTCGTACGAGCGCATCCACCGCTCGAACCTGGTTGGCATGGGCATCCTGCCGCTGCAGTTCCCGGACGGCGAGAGCGCCGAGTCGCTCGGCCTGACGGGGGAGGAGAGTTTCGACGTCGCGCCGCTCGAGGAGGGCGCCAAGACGCTCAAGGTCACCACCTCAGAGGGCATGGAGTTCGACGCCCGGGTGCGCATTGACACGCCGAACGAGTGGCTCTATTACCGCCACGACGGCATCCTGCACTTCGTCCTGCGCGACTTGTTGCAGCGCTAGGCGCGCTCGAGCACCACGATCGGGATCTCCCGCTTGGCCGCGCGGACCTTGTACGTGGCATAGCCCGCGTAGTAGTCCACGGCCTCGTCCCAGAGTCGTGCGCGCTCGTCGCCCTCGGCCTCCCGAGCGACGTAGTCCCCGGTGGTCCCGCCCGGTCCCAGGAATCTGACCCGCGGATTCGCGCGGACGTTGTGCAGCCACGCCGGGTGGCGTGGGGCGCCGCCCATCGACGCGATCAGGACGACGTCGTCCGCGTCGCGGATGAACAACAGCGGGATCCTGCGCCGTTCGCCGGTCTTCGCGCCGACCGTCTCGAGCATCCCCACTTGCTGGCCCATGCTGATGCTCAAACGACCACTCGAGAGCGGAAGCAGCACGCGATCCACTCGCATCGCGACGTTGATGTAGAACCAGGAGCCCGTGTTGGACTGGGCGAACCTCTCGCCCAGACGCTCGACAGCGCTCAGCTGACGGCGGCGCGCGGTTCCGGTGCTCATATGTGCAAGCTATACCGGTGCTCGACCTCGCCGCAGTGCGCTCCCAGTTCCCGGCACTCGCCTCCGACGCCGCTTTCTTCGACGGGCCGGGCGGCTCCCAGGTGCCACAGTCGGTGATCGACGCCGTTGCTGGCTGCCTACGAGATGCGAATGCCAACCTGGGCGGCGCCTTCGCGACCTCTCGTGCAGCGGACGAGCTCATGGAGACGGCGCACGCGGCGGCCGCGCACTTCACAGGGGGCGAGCCGGAGGGCATCGCCTTCGGGGCGAACATGACGACGCTGAACTTCCAGCTCGCGCACGCCGTGGCGCGCACGCTGTCTCCCGGCGACGAGATCGTGGTGACCGCCCTCGACCACGACGCGAACGTCTCGCCCTGGCTCCTCGTGGCGGCCGATCATGACCTCGTCGTGCGCCCCGCCCCGCTGCGCGCCCAGGATATGACGCTCGATTTGGATGCGCTGGAGGAGCTGATCGGCGAGCGGACCCGGGTGGTCGCGTTCACTCTCGCCTCGAACGCGGTGGGCTCGATCCCGGACGCCGCCCGGGTCGCCGCGGCGGCGCACGACGCGGGCGCTCTCGCCTGGGCCGACGGGGTGCACCTCGCGCCGCACCGGCGGCTACACGCACGCGAGCTGGCGCTCGACGTGGTGCTCTGCTCGCCGTACAAGTTTTTCGGGCCGCACCTCGGGATCGCGTCGATCAGGGGCGACCTGGCGGAGTCGCTGCCCGCCGATCGCGTCCGGCCAGCGGCCGAGGACCCGCCCGGGCACCGCTTCGAGGCGGGTACGCAGTCGCACGAGGCGATCGCGGGGGCGCTTGCCGCGATCGAGTATCTGCGCGGGCTCGGCGGCGGCGACCTCGACGCCGCATTCGGCCTGATCCAGGACCACGAGACGAACCTGACCGCCCGCTTCCTCAGCGGGTTGCCCGACGGCGTCGAGCTGTACGGGATCAGGACGCCAGAGGGGCGTACGCCCACGTTCTGCTTCAACATCGAGGGCCGTCGCCCACGCGAGGTAGCGGAGCTCCTGGCGGAGCGGGACCTCTACGTGTGGGACGGCGACTACTACGCCCTTGAGCCGATGCGGGCTCTCGGCCTCGCTGACAGCGGCGGCGCCGTCCGAGCCGGCTTCCTGCACTACACGACCGAGGACGAGGTCGACCGCCTACTCGAAGCGCTGACGGACCTGGCGCCCTAAAGCCCGCAAGGAGGGGGAAGAAATGCCGATGGCCGGCCCAGGGCGGCCGGGCGGCGTGCTTCACTGGACCCAGATGCAGAACGACCGCTTCGACGCCGGCGAGCAGCCCGTGGAGCCCGCCCCGCGCGGTGCGCCACATCTGCGCCAGCGGGGCATGCAGACCGAGGCGTGCCGCTACGGGCAATGTGACGGCAGCGGCTGGATCGAGGTCGAGGAGACCAACGGCGCCCGCGAGTGCAGCTGCCGTCGCGAGCGCGTGGCCGCTGCGAGGGCGGCCCGGCTCGCCACCTCGATCCCGAGGCGTTACTTGGACGTGGACTTCGACCGCTGGCCGATCACCAACCTCGACCAGAAAATCGTGTCCTTCGTGAGGAAGTACTGCCGCCGCCTGGAGAAGAACATCGAGGACGGCGCGGGGCTCTACTTCTACGGAGAGGTAGGAAGCGGGAAGACCAGCCTGGCGATGGTCGTGGCGAAGGAGGTGCTCCGGGAACGGCGCTCGCTGGCGATCTTCTCGGGGCCGGACCTGCTCGCAAAGATCGTCTCCACCTACGAGGACCGCTCACCCGACACTTACCTCGGCCTGATGGAGCTGCTGGGAAGCGTCGACTTCCTGATCCTCGAGGACCTGGCTGTGGCAAAGCAGAGCGACTGGCGGTTGGAGCAGCTCTACGCCGTGATAAACAGGCGCTACCAGGACCGGCGCCCGCTGCTGGTCACGGCCGACGTGGGTGCTCCGGAGCTGCTCGGTGAGCACATCGGGCACCGCACCGGCTCACGCATTCTCGAGATGTGCGAGGCCATCCCATTTCTCGACGGCGATCACCGTGTCAAGGCGACCACACCTGAGGACGTTCGGCTCGCGAGTTAGCGCGGCGCTCGTGCTCGCGGCGCTGCTCGTGCCGGCGAGCGCCGCAGCCCAGGAGCGGACCGTCGAGACCGCCACGTCGGGGGACGTGACCGCCGAGTTCTCCTACGTCAAGCGTGCACGGGGGCGCGGTGGGTTCCGCTTCAGCGAGTTCCGCGACTTCCGGGTCCGCGTGCTGCGTGCCGGGCAGGTCCTCTACGACAAGCCGATCGGGAGGCCGTGCGAGCAGTTCTGCACGCCCACCAAGTCGGCGCTGACCCGCAAGCACGTTGGGCTGCGCGACCTGAACGGCGACGGCGAGCCGGAGGCGATCGTGGATCTGTTCACCGGCGGCAGCAGCTGCTGCGTCTTCGTCTACGCCTACGGCTTCGACGCCGCCACGAACGTGTACCGGCGCACGCGGCTCGATACGGGCGGCGGGTTCGTCGTGCGTGACTACGGCGGCGACGGCGCGCTCGAGCTCGTGGGCGACGACTTCCGCTTCCGCGGGCTCTTCACCTGTGGAGCCTGTGGCTCGCGGCCGATCCGGATCTGGCACTACGGCCTGAGGCGGTTCGAGGTCGTGACGCGTTCGTTCCCCGCGAAGATCCGGACGCACGCGCGGCGCATGAAGCGGATCTACGAGCGCGTGCGCCACAGGAAGGACGCGCCCGTGTTCGTGAAGGGCGCGCTCACGCCGTACGCGGCCGACCTCTGCCTGCTCGACCGATGCGGCGTCGGCTTCCGCCTTGTGCGCCTCGCGATCCGCCGGCGCGAGCTCGACCGGCGCTCCGACTTCGACGTCTCACCGCACGGTGCCGCCTACCTGAGCGCGCTCAAGCGCTTCCTGCGCCGCACGGGCTACCTACGCTGAGCGCTCGCGGCGGCGTCAGGCCACGTCGCCGCCGAGGCGGTGCTCGACGCTTCGCACCTTTTCCTCGAGCGTCTGGCGCGGGCGGTCGCGGCGCTCATCCAGCTTGAGCACGGTGTAGACGCGCTGCACGCCCTGCTCGAACGGAACCGAGTGGAGCGCGCCGACGACGGCGAGGATGTCCTCCGTCGTGCCCTCGAGCGAGGTGCCCATCGCGTGCATCTGGAAGCGCACGCGGTCCTGCTTGCGCAGCCGGCGCTGGATCTCGGCGATGTACTCGCCCGCGCTGAGCTCCTCCCGGCCAAGTGCGAGGACTGTCAGGTCGGCGGTGGCCATCCGCCCTCGCCCCGGCTCAGTCGACGCCTAGGGACGCTCGGCGGCGCGTAGGGTTCCGCTCGGTTTCCATGGGGCTTCCGTTACCCGAGCCGGATGCAGGTCAGTCGCGAAGTCCATGGCCCAGCGCCGCGGCGCGCCGCAGCAGCGGCGCCGCGCGGTAGCGCTCCTCGCGCCGCTCCTCCCAGAGCCCGTCGAGCACGGCGAGCACGTGATCGAGGCCGATCGCCTCGCTCCACGCCACGGGCCCACGCGGATGGGATAGCCCCAGCGTGAGTCCGCTGTCCACGTCGTCCGCGGAGCCCACGCCTTCCCCGATCGCGAACGCGGCCTCGTTCACGAGCTGGCAGACGATCCGTCCCAGCACGAGCCCCGGCGCATCCTCGACCCATTCCGCGTGGAAGCCGAGCTTCGAGAAGAACTCCTCGGCGGCGTCCGCGGCAAAACGCTGCGTCACCGGCAGCCGCGCCAGTTCGACCAGGCGGGCGTCCTCGAGCGGCGGGAGCAGGTGGAAGCCGACGGCCCCCTGCTCGCCCCGGCCGACGAGGCTCGTGGCGGCGCACAGCACGAGCAGCGGCGCGCCTCCGGGCGGCGAGGGGTGCGGGCGGGGGCCGGCGTCCACCACCAGCTCGGTGGGGCCGCCCTCGCGCAGCTCGAAGGCCGCGGCGCGCGCACGTTCGCGAAGGGCATCCGCCAGCGGTCCGTCGCCGAGGATGCAGACCGCGGTGCCCTCACCGCCGCCGGGCTCGGGCCGCTCGGGATCGTCCGGCCGGTACGGGGTGTCCTCGGCGTACTCATAGTAGCCCCGCCCGCTCTTGCGCCCGAGCCGGCCCGCGTCGACCATGCGCGCCTGGATCGGACTGGGGCGCCAGCGCGGCTCGCCGAAGGAGAGCTCGGTGAATGACTTGGCGACCTCGAAGCCCACGTCGATCCCTACCAAATCCATGAGCTCGAACGGGCCCATGCGGAAGCCGCCGCCGAGCCGGCAGATGCGATCGATCTGTTCGTGCGTGCCCGCGCGCTCCTGCAGCAGCCGCAGCCCCTCGGCAGAGAACGGGCGGCCGCAGCGGTTCACGAGGAAGCCGGGACCGTCGGCCACAACGATCACGTTCTTGCCCATCGCTTCGCCGACCGTCACGGCAAGCTCCACGATCTCCTCCGAGCTCTGGTCCGCGCGGATCACCTCCAGCAGCGGCATCAGAGGGGGCGGGTTGAAGAAGTGCATCCCCACCACGTTCTCGGGCCTCGCGGCGGCGCCGGCCAGGGAGGTGACCGGGATCGAGGAGGTGTTCGTGGCCAACACCACGTCGCCCCCACAGACCACTGACAGGGCACCGAAGAGGTCTCGCTTCACGCCAGCGCGCTCGGGTGCGGCCTCGATGACGAGGTCGCACGGGGCGAGGTCGTCGAGCGACGACGCGGGCTCCAGCAACGCCGCGGCGTCCTCGCCCGCGCGGCCCTTCTCAGCCCACTTGGCGAGCCCGCGGCGGACGCTCTCCGCGCCGCGCTCCAACGCGTCCGGCACCGGGTCGTGGAGCAGTGTGCGCATCCCCGCCGCTGCACCGAGCTGGGCGATCCCGGCCCCCATGGTGCCGGCACCCACCACTCCGAGCACGGTCACCTCCCGCGGAACTCCGGCTTGCGCTTCTCGAGGAAGGCGGTCATGCCCTCCGCGCGGTCCTCGGTGGCCATGGCGAGCTCGTACAGGCGCCGCTCGTGGTCGAGCCCTGCGGACATTGGCGTTTCTTCGGCGGCGAGCACGGCCTGCTTCGCGAGCCGAACGGCCAGGGCCGGCCGCTCCGCCACGGTCGAGGCCAGCTCGAGCGCGGCGTCGAGCCAGCCGTCGGCGGGCGCCAGGCGTGTAACGATGCCGAGCTGGTGCGCCTCGGCGGCCTCGATGCGGCGCCCGGTGAGCACCAGCTCCATCGCGCGCTGCTTCCCCATCACGCGCGCGAGCCGCTGCGTCCCTCCGCCGCCGGGAATGATCCCGAGCAATATCTCCGGCTGGCCGAACTGTGCGCTTTCGGAGGCCACGATCATGTCGCACGCCAGCGCGAGCTCGCATCCGCCGCCGAGCGCGTACCCGGAAACGGCCGCCACCAGCGGCGTCCGGATCGCGGCGAGCCGCGGCCAGAAGCGGGCGGCGGGCGAGGTGAGCACCTCCGCGAAGGTTCGTTTGGCCATCGCCTTGATGTCGGCGCCGGCGGCGAACCAGTCGTCGCCTCCGGCGATCACGATGCAACGAACGTCGGGGCTCTCGTCCCAGCCCTCGCAGAGCGCGGCCAACTCCTCCATCAGCTCCGGCGACAGCGCGTTCCGCGCCTCCGGGCGGTCGAGCCGCGCCAGGCCGACGGCGCCGCGGATCTCCGCGGAGACGGTGGCCATCGCTAGGGCACCAGGGCGTTGATGCCGGTCACGGACCTGGCGATGATGAGCTTCTGGATTTGGGACGTGCCCTCGTACAACGTCGTCACGCGGGCGTCGCGCAGGTAGCGCTCCACCGGGTAGTCGTCCACGTAGCCCGAGCCGCCGTGAACCTGGATCGCCGCGTTCGCACAGTTCACGGCCGCCTCGGTGGCGTAGAGCTTCGCGATCGAGGTCTCGGTGGTGTTCGGCTTGCCGCTGTCCTTCAACCAGCCCGCGCGCCAGACGAGCGAGCGTGCCGCCTCGGTCTGCACCACCATGTCGGCGATCATCTCCTGCACGAGCTGGAACGAGGCGATCGGCCGGTCGAACTGCTTGCGCTCCTTCGCGTACGACACCGACGCGTCCACCGATCCCTGGCAGATCCCCACGCAGCCGGCGGCCACGCTGTAGCGGCCGGAGTCGAGCGCTGACATGGCGATCTTGAAGCCGTCGCCGATTTCGCCCATGAGCGCGCCGTCGGGCACCTCCACGCCATCGAGCGACAGCTCGGCGGTGTCGGAGCCCTTCAGGCCGAGCTTCCCGTGGATCTCCTGCGAGGAGA
>Ga0126307_10002403_pt1 | contig 12629 bp, 10 predicted proteins | sample Plot28_FD_89955 | JGI IMG/M metagenome (GOLD analysis project Ga0126307, IMG submission 89955) | Serpentine soil microbial communities from UC McLaughlin Reserve, CA, USA - Plot28 | ecosystem: Environmental > Terrestrial > Soil > Grasslands | place: USA: UC McLaughlin Reserve, Lake County...
ATGCAAGGGTCAGGACGGCGGTGACGGTGAAGGCAGGATCGCGGAAGAGCAGTCTGAACGCGTGCCGGAGATCGTTGCGAAACATCGAGAGCACCTCCACTGGGGCGAGCCGCCAGCACTCGAGAAACAGGACCAGGATTCCGAAACTCACCGGGCCGCGCCCCTGCCGGAGCTGCTCCGCTTCGAGGTCGTGGACGGCCGGTTCGAACAGATCCCGTCGCAGCGCGCGTGGGAGCAGGGAAGACAGCGCCCGCCCGAGCCTCGTGCTAGGCATCGGACCACCGCGCCTGCACGCCGCGGCTCGCGATCGCGGTATAGAAATCGCGGGCTTCGGTCCAGAGCCGCTCGCCCTGTGGCCGGGCGCGGTAGCGGCGTTCGGTAACAGTCTGGTCCTTCACCGTGATCTGTTCGTACCAGCCTGCGACCAGCCCGTCCCTTTCGAGGCGTGCCATCAACTGGTAGAACGCCGGAGCGGTGCGGTTGACGCCGTGCGCCGCGAGGGTGTCGCGGATCGTCCGTCCCGGCTGTTCACCCTTCTGAAGCAGTCCCAGGACGAGGAACTGGAGGTGGGTCAGGCGCGGCAGACGTTTCGACATAATGTGACCTTAGCTACGATCACCTTAGACGAGACGGTCGGCCCAAAGGTTTGCTCCCGCTCCCTTTCAGGGCCTCACGAGGAACGATCGCACTCGGACGTACCCGGTCTCGACCGCCCCACTGGCCGCCGCTGCAAACAGTCCCACCTTTGCACCGACCCATCGGCCAGGTTTTGCTGTGAATGGAGGTTCGACCTTCGTAAACGTCCGGCCGTCGGTCGAGTACGAGAAGACACATCGGCCACCGTTGCCAACCGCGACGCGCACCGTGACCGCGTCCTGAGACAGGGGAACCGACGTGAGCGTAGTCTCTGCCGGCGTTGTCGACGCGTCGGAAACTGCCCGCAGGACGATGCGCCGGAGCCCCTGCACGCGCTCGACTCCGATCCACGCGTAGTCGGTTCCGAAGACGATCAGACCTGCGCGCTCGGCGTCACGCAACCCGTCGATATCGAGCCCGGCAGTCACCGTGAACTCTGGCGCGGGGAACTTTTGCAGCAGCAGGTTCGGCGCGCTCCAGAGATTCGCCGCGCCCGGCACAGAAGAGAGCCGCAGCGTGTGTCGAGTGGAGTCGATCGACCACCACGCGCGTTCGGGATTCGCCTGCCATTGCCACTGAAGACCGAGCCGCTGCCTCGCAAAGCTGTCGCTGCCCGGCGGTGCGGCCGCCTTCGCCGCAGGCAGGCTCGGTTTACGCCAGCTCCGTCGCGGTTCCCCCTTCCCGTCGCCGTCGGGATCGGCGCCGATCACCGGCCATCCGTTCTTCCAATCCACAGGCTGCAGGTGCACGATGCGGCCGTACGCATCGGCGTCCTGGAAGTGAAGAAACCACCACTCGCCGGTCGGTGTATCGACAAGTGCACCCTGGTGCGGTCCGTTGATGTCGGTCGATCCTTGCGCCAGCACGATCCGGTCCTCGTACGGTCCGGCGATGCGCCGCGATCGGAAGACCGATTGCCACCCGGTCTTCACGCCGCCGGCCGGTGCAAAGACGTAGTACCAGCCGTCCCGCTTATATAGCTTCGGACCTTCAAGCGTTGTATAGCCCGGCAGCTTGTCGCCGTCGATGATGATCCGGCCGGCTTCCTCGACGCGGGTGCCATCTCCGGAGAGACGATCCATGTGCAGGACGTTGGCGAATCCCGCACGGCTCCGGGCAAACGCGTGCACCAGGTACACACGCCCATCGTCGTCCCAGAATGGACAAGGATCGATCAGCCCTTTCCCTGCCTTGACGAGAACCGGCGCCGACCACTCGCCGCGGGGATCGGCCGCGGTGGTCAGGTAGATGCCGTAGTCAGGATCGGGATAGTAGATCCAGTACCTGGCCGCGTGATGCCGGATTGCGGGGGCCCACACGCCCGCGCCGTGCTGCGGCGTACGGAACGCTGCCTCCGGCACGAGACGAGGCAGTGCATGATTGACGAGCTCCCAGCTGACGAGATCGCGTGAATGAAGGATCGGCAGGCCTGGGACGGCGCTGAAGCTCGACGACACCATGAAGTAATCGTCGGCCACCCGAACCGCATCAGGGTCGGAGTAGTCGGCGTGAATCACCGGATTCACGAACCTGGCGTCGCTGCGGCCTGGCGTCGACACGGGCTGCTGGATGCCGGTCGCGCCGATCGCGCCGCCCACCATCACCACCATCACCAACCCGTTCCAGCATCTTCGTATCACGCCGTTAACGTAGCAGAGAACGAAGGTGGTGGACCTAGTCTCCTCGCAGCGCCTGCATTGGATCGACAGCTGACGCACGGTACGCCGGGCACCGCGGATGAGTGGTTCTAAGGTTCTAAGGTTCGACGATCTTTTGGATGCAGCGATTCTAAAGTTGAACCCGCAGCGTTCGCGGTCCGTATCGTCAGCATTGTCTTCATTTTGAAAGGATCACGATAACGATGCGCACCTACGTTCTCCTGCTCGCCGGTGTTTGCCTGATGCACCCAGGTCTCGCCCATGCGCAGGCCACGGCGACCAGCACGCCCCAGCCGCCGCCTCAGAGCACGGCGAAGCCCGCGGAGCCGCCCAAGGAGCGAAAAGAGATCAAGCTGACGGAAAAAGTCCTCGCCACCTATGTCGGTGAGTACCAAATGACTCCGGAGCGGACTTTGACCGTGACACTCGATCAGGGCTACTTGTGGGGTGAACCGACCGGACAAACGAAGCGGCAGATGTTTCCTGAGTCACAGACGAAATTCTTTCTGAAGGACCTCGACGCGCAGGTCGCGTTTCAGAAGGACGCAAAGGGGACGGTCACCGGCATGGTGATGACCCAGCGCGGACAGGACCGCGAACTCAAGAAAATCAAGTAGAAAGGTACAAAGGTTCCGCCGAGGGGCTGAAGCGGTCAGGGCTGGCGGCGGCGCGCGGCGAGCCACGCGTCGAGCTTCGCCTCGAACGCGCGCTCGTTCTCGAGCGCCTTGTCGAAAACGCCCTGCCGGGCTGGATCGAGTTGCGCCGGGCCGCGGGGCGCCTTCAGTAAGTTCTCGCCGCCGACGGCGCGGAGAATGAGGTCGCTCAGTCCGTCCACCCACCACTGTTCCACGTCCCGACCGTACGCAGCAGTGGCGCTTGCTGGTGACGAAAAGTATCCCTCCCACCCGGGTTTGGTCGCAATCGCCTGCAATTCGCCAAACGTACGCCCCGCCCGGGAGGGAAGCTTCTTATACCCGGGATGCACAAGTTCGGGACGAAGCGCGAGGTTCACCGACGTCTCTGAGACACCTGCATGAACATCCAGTCCGAATGCCGCAATCGCAGCCGCGGAAAAATGTTTTTCAGCAATGGCCTTCGCGCGCGACTGAATCGTCGCATCCGCGCGGAACAGGCCGCTCACGTGGAGCATGTTGACGCCGAAGGTCTCGCTGACGAAGTCGCAGGCATCGTTAACGGCAACATTGTGCGTCGGCGAGGCATGACCGGTCAGGACGAAGATCCATCTGAAACCGTTCTGGGCGACCTGCGCACCGATATCGGCTACCAACGCTCGCACGGTAGTGTGCCGGATGCTGTATGTGCCAGGGTGCACCAGATTGTTTGCGATCTCGTTCGCACCTGTCTCACCATAGGAAATCGGCGGCATCATTACCACCTGCCATTTCGGCAGCTCTCGGCTGAGACGCTTCGAAACGCGGTCCGCCTCGAACGTGACGCCGTAGCTGTCCGAGGCGATCGGCAGATGAGGGCCGTGCTCTTCGAGCATTCCCACCGGCAGGATGAACATCGTCCGCTGACGATCAAGCGCGTCGACCTCAGGCCACCTCAGTTGTTCGAGCTTGTGAATCCGTGAGGCGGACGATTGTGCGTGTGAAGGAATGACGCACAGGGCGCAGACCAGGACCAGCCAACAGACCGCTCGCGTCATATCAGTACTCCTTCCGGTTGTCGACTTCGTTGACAGGAACGCCGAGGAAGGCGTCGGCTAGAACCTGAAGCCACCGCCGATCCGGGTGGTGAAGTTGTGACTGGTACAGGACTCGGTCCAGCACGGTGGCGCCACACTCCGGTGTCGGATCATCATGTCGCCGAACTCGAACCGGGCAACCGTCCGAGGTGACGGATAGAATTCGAATCCGCCGCCCAAATCCAGAGCGAATTCGGTCTGGTACTCGTCACGCGCCAGCAGCATCAGCAGCCGCGTGCAGACTTCGCCGACGCACTGCACGCCCTGGTCGGTGAGATGCGTGAAGCCCGGACGCACCTTGCCGAAGAGGCCGTACCGGGTACTCCGATACCCGATCTTCGCGCCGAAGACCCCGTCCGTGCGACGACGGTTGTGCGCAATGCCGAAGTCCGCGGCGATCCCGCTGTTGCGAATGGTGATGTCGTCGTTCGGAAAGAACGTGACCTCCGCTTCCATTGCCAGCCAGTTCGTGGCGTCGAACGAGAACCGTCCAGTCATACCCGCCGTGCTCGTATCGGACTTCGTCAGTCGGAGGACGGTCGCGCCCCCGCCCACTTCCATGCGTGGAGATGCGGGCTGCGCGGAAGCAGCAGTAATGCCGGACGTGAAGATCATTATCGTCGCCAGGAGCAGGAGTCGAAACGCTTTCATACAGAACCTCCAGTGCTGGTCAGAAGCGAAACGTCAGACCGAATTGAGCGTTGATGAATACCGGCGCGAAGCTGACAGGATCCGCGTCTGCCAGCAGGTCGTCGAGCAGCTGCGGCCCCTCGGTCGTGCCGAATCGCAGATCGTAGTCACGGAAATAGAAGCCGCGCACTTCCGCCACGAACGCGACGCGTCCACCGATGCGCACACCGGCACCACCGTTGATACCAATGCGATGCCCCGACTGTTCAGGGGTGGCGCGCAGCGTCAAGCCGGTGTTCAATCCGAGCGACGGGAGGTCCGGCGCGACAACACTCAGGGGAACCGAACCGCTGACAGTGATGTCGGGGAGGTAACTGATCCCAGCCGACGCAATCAGGCCAACCCATCCCGGGGTCCTGATCCTCGCGTTCAGCGAAATCACGTTGATCCGTTCGGCGTCGAACCTTCCTTCCGCGGCTCGAATGCTGGCGGTGATTCCCTGGAACGGAAACTCGGTGCCTCGGAGCTCGTATCGGGCACCACTGAAGTCGATTCCCGCACCGATCGAGTCCACCCGCCCTTCGATGCCGAGCATGCCAAATTCGTATGCGAGAGCCCCGCCAAACACCGCGCCGCCGTCGCCGCGAAGGATCAGCGGGTCAGCGACCGTCACGTCGACGCCGGGGATGGACGGCGCACCCGGTTGCAATGTGAGCCGCTCGTCGTAAAGCGGATAGGCCAGACCCGTGAAAACGGTCACGTCGAATCCCTGCGCGGACACGTTCGACGCAGTGCTCAGCAGGGTAGCGATCACGCCGGCCAGGGTGAGTAGGGACAGCCGGGTCGCACTCACGGTAATCTTCAATGATGCAGAGCTTCTCATACGTTCAAGTATCCTTTTCTCGCCTCATTGCGTCATTTGGCCTCCTCGTGCTCGCGCTCGCCGGGGCTGGATGCAATCGGGGACCGGCCAAACCTGCCGAGGTCCCGGCCGACACGTGGGCGACCGTCGACGGCCGGCCGATCACCAAGGACGATGTGGAGAAGGCCTTCAGGCGGACGCAGGATGGCGCGCCCTCGATGTCACCCGAAGAGGCAATGACCGTCAAACTGGGCATCCTCGACGAGCTCATCGTCCAGGACATCCTGCTCGCCAAGGCAAATGCGTTGAAGATCGAAGCGCCGGTCGCGGAACTCGACACCGCGTTCAACCAGCGAAAGCAGAACCTGACCGACGAACAATTTCAGCAGGAGCTCAAAAAACGCGACCTCACACCTGAGAGCATGCGCGAGGCTCTGCGGCGCGAACTGGTGGCGCAGAAGCTGCTCCAGCAGGAGGTGACGTCGAAGGTCAACGTGACCGACCAGCAGGTTACCGATTTCTTCAATGCGAACCGCGCACAGTTTTCGGTTGCGGAAGAATCCTACCGTCTCGCGCAGATCGTCGTTACTCCCGCTCCGGGCTCGCAGCAGGTCAACCGGACCGGGAACGACGCCGGCACTCCTCAGGAAGCGGCATTCAAAGTACGGATGATCATGGAGCGGCTCAAGACGGGCACGAACTTCCGTGAGCTCGCGATGGACTACTCCGAGGATCCCGAAACGGCACCGCGCGGCGGAGACCTCGGACTCGTGCCCCTCTCCGCCCTGCAGAAAGCGCCGGCGCCGTTCCGCGAAGCAGTTCTCGACCAGAAGCCGGGAACGGCGAAGGTCGCCTCGTTCGATGGCGCTCACCGGATTGTCGCCGTCCTCGCGCACGAACAAGCGGGCCAGCGTGACCTGTCGACGCCCGGCCTCAAAGACAACATCCTGCAGACGCTGAAGAACCGGCAGGAGCAGCTGCGCCGCACCGCCTACCTCTCGGCTGCGCGCTACGATGCCGACGTAGTGAATCACCTCGCCCGGCGGCTGGTCGCGTCCGGAGGGAAACTGTAAGTGCTGCGCTTCCTCGTCTGGCGCTCGTCGACCGTCAGTGTTCGCTGACGAGATTATGGGACTGCAGCAGCGCGCGGCAGCGGGGCTCTTCGAGCAGGGCGCGCATGCAGAATTCCACGTCCACGTACGACAGGATCGGTCCGCGTCGCCGCAACGCTTCCTGCAGCAGCTGAACCGCCCGGTCCACTTCGCCGAGCCACAGAGTCATGATCGCCAATTCATCAACGGAGGCAGCACCCTGCGCGTAGGCGGCTTCGAGCGCGGTTCGCGCCGCCCTCAGGTTCTCGGGCCTCCCCTCGTAATGCGCACAGTACGACCGGACGAACAGGATCGAGCCCGTTTCGCCGACGATTGCCGCCGTACCGTCGAGGGTCGCCCTTGCCTCGGTCCAGCGCTCGGTTGCCAGCAGCAGCATGGTCAGATCCATGCGGGTGCTGACGAACCCGGGATCGACGTGAAGAATCCTGCGGAACACGGCCTCCGCCTCGTCGTATCGGTCGGCGAAATACAGGATCCGTCCCTCGGCGCTCTGGACGGCCGGCGACATCGGATCGAGCGTCCGTGCGTGCGCCGCCTGGGCGAGCGCCTCGTCGAACCGCCGGCGCGACGCAAGAAACATCGCGTATCGCTGCCGCGCGAGCGCGTATCCGGGATTCAGCTCCAGCGCCCGGCGGAACTCGAGCTCGGCGCCGCCCCAGTCCCAGTCGAAACGGGATTTGAGGAATGCGAGTGAGGCATGCGCTTCCGCAACTGTGTCGTCAAGTGCGAGCGCGCGCAACGCCGCCGCGCGCGCGTCGCTCAGAACCCCCTCCGAGAACGTCGTCGTATAGCCCCCGGCGGTGAGCAGATACGTGTCGGCGAGCCCGGCATACCCCAGCGCGAAGGAGGGATCGCGCTCGATCGCCTGCTTGAAATAGGTGAGGGCCTGTCTCAGCCCCTCTGGTGAGCGCATGTTCCAGTAGTAGCGCCCCTTCAAATACAGATCGAACGCGGCCGCGTTCGACGTCGGAACACGCCGCGCCCGCGGACGCTCGGCCGTCGTCAGGCGCAACTGGAGCGCGCGCGTCATCTCGCCGGAGACCTCGTCCTGGAGCGCGAGCAGGTCGCTGCGCGACCCGTCGAATTGCGCGTTCCACAACTGCGATCCGTCCTCGACGTCGACCAGCTCGGTCGAGATGCGGCAGCGGTCGCGACTCACCGAGAGTCGTCCCATGAGAACCGCGCGTACGCCAAGCTCGCGTCCGACACTCAACGGATCGACGTCGCGACCTTTGAAGCGGTACATCGTGCTGCGCGCCATCACTCGCAACTTCGGGAATCGTGACAGGTTGTTGATCAGATTCTCCGTCACCCCGTCAGCAAGGTACTCGAGATCCTCGTCGCGAGACGCATTGGGAATCGGCAGCACCGCGATCGAGTCGACGTGGGCCCGTCGCTTACGAGTCATGGCCTTGCCGGGCGCGCGAGCGGTCGCCGCCAACTCTCTCGCAGCACCAGTGCCGGTTCCGATCGTGTCGACGCTCTGGTTCGAGTCGACCGCGGTGACGGCCCTGAGCTCCGCCATCATTTGATCGATGGTCTCGTATCGTTCGTGAGGGTTCTTGCGAAGCGCGCGTGTGACGACGGCATCGACGCCGGCAAGACGTCCACTGCCGCCGAGAACTTCCGTCAGCGGCACCGGTTCTGTGGTGAGCACCGCGGCGATGACGTCGCTCACCGTAGGTCCGGTAAAGGGCGGCCGGCCGGCAAGCATTTCGTAGAGCAGCACGCCGAGAGCGAAGATGTCGCTGCGAGCGTCGACCGGCAGACCGCGCGCCTGCTCCGGGGACATGTAGCGGAACGTGCCGACGAGCATGCCGGGCGCCGTAACCTCGGGATCCATCGTCGCTCCGTCCCACGCGCCTGAACCTGAATGCGCAGACAGCAGCTTGGCGATACCGAAGTCCAGAACCTTGACGAAACCATCGCGGCGCACCATGACGTTCTCGGGCTTGATGTCGCGGTGCACGATCGACGACTGGTGCGCGGCTGACAGTGCGGCACCGACCTGGAGTCCGATGTCGCAGGCATCGCGCAGCGACAGCGGCCCCGGGTCCAGCCGATCGCGAAGCGTCTCCCCATCGACGAACTCGGTAGCGATGAACTGCAGTCCGCCGGCGTCGCCCACGTCATACAGCGTCAGGATATTCGGATGATTCAGCGCCGACACCGCACGGGCCTCCTGCTCGAACCGCCGTACGGCATCCTCATTCGTCACGGGAGAAGCCGGGAGGATCTTCAGGGCCAGCTTCCGTCCGAGCCGCTGATCCTCGGCGAGGTAGACGTCTCCCATCGCACCGCTGCCGAGGAGCGTCAGGATGCGGTAATGGGAGATCGTCCGGCCGGAACCGAGTGGAGAGTCAGAACCCTGGCTGGTGAGCACGGTATGGCTGGTTCGTATTGCGGTGGCGCAAGGTTACCACAGCCTGCAGCGGTTCAGTCTGCACGTAGAGCGATCACCGGATCGATCATGGTCGCACGTCGCGCCGGAAGCCACGCAGCGAACTCAGCCACCACGAGCAGGGTGGCCGCGACCGCCAGATAGATCATCGGATCCGCGCCGCTGACCTCGAAGAGCGCCTGTCCCAGTAGCCGCGACGCGAGAAACGCGCCGACGAGACCCAGCGCAATGCCGAGAAGGGTCAGGCGGCGGCCATGGCCAAGCACCATCCGCATCACCACTCGAGGCGAAGCCCCGAGGGCCATGCGAATGCCGATCTCGCTCGTCCGGAATGCCACCAGATGCGCCATGACGCTGTAGACGCCGAGGCTGGCGATCACCAGCGCCAGGGCGGCGAATCCGGCCAGCAGTACCAGCGCCAGCTTGCGGTCGGCGATGTTCTGTGCGACCCGCGTCGAGAGCGCCTGCGGTTGCAACAGCGGGAGATCGGCATCAATCGAGCGCAGCGCTTCCCGCACGGCAGCAGTCATTGCTGTCGGACTGAGGTTCGTGCGTACCAGGATGTTGGTAAACGTTTCCGGCCGCTGAAGTGCCGGCAGGAAATAATCGGGTTCTGGCGGCGTGTTCAGGCCGCTGTTGCGCACGTCTCCGACGACGCCGACGATCTGCGAGGGCCGCTGCGCCATGCCGGTCACGAGCGTGCGGCCGATCGGATCCTCGCCGGGAAAGAAACGCCGGGCGAAAGTCTCGTTGATGATCACGACGTGCGGGACCCGCACGCTGTCGCGCTCATCGAAATCGCGGCCGGCCCGAATCGGAATGCCCAGGGTGGCGAAGTACTTGGGCGACACGAGGTGGCGATTTGCCTGTTGCCGTTCACTGAGCGGCGGGATCGAGCGACCCATGACCGCCACCGGCGCGGGCGTCTGCCCGCCGGTGAGCGGCACGCTATCGGTGAGCGCCGACGACGAACTGCCGGGCAGCGTCGCGAGCCGCTGATAGAACCGCTCGTAGAAGACAACCAGCTTTTCGCGATCGTAGCGCTCTCCTGGCAACCCCACTTGCGCAGTGAAGACCCGCTCAGGATTGAATCCGATCTCAACCCGCTGAAGACGAGCGAAGCTTGCCAGCAGCAGGCCGGCGGAGATCAGCAGCACGAGCGACAATGCCACCTCGGCGACCAGCAGGCCCGCACGCAGCCGCTGGCCAGTGCTGGTGGAGCCGCGGCTGGCTTCCTTCAGCGTCTCGTTTACATTCACCCGCGCGGCCTGCAGCCCTGGCAGGAGGCCGATCGCCACCCCGGTCGCGACTGTCACGAGCAAGGCAAACGCGAGAGCCATCGAGTCGAGCCGGATCTCGACAGCGCGCGGAATCAAATCCGCACCCAGCGTGACGATGGCAGCAAGGGCCCACTGCGCGAGCAGCAGACCCAGAACGCCCCCGAGCAGCGCAACGATCATGCTCTCGGTGACGAGCTGGCGCAGCACGCGAGTGCGACTCGCGCCAAGCGCAAAGCGTGCGGCGATCTCCTTGCGCCGCGCGGCGAAGCGTGCCAGCAACAGGTTGGCGATATTCGCGCACGCGATCAGGAGCACGCAGCCGACCGCTCCGAAAAGCATCAGGTAACTCTGGCGCTGCTGCCCCACAGCATCCTCGAGGAGCGGCACCACCTCGATCTGCGACGGCGCGTCGACGTTCGCCGGGTTCGCGGCGCGGTAGCCCGCGGCGATGACGTTCATGGCTTCGCGAGCCTGCTCCAGGGAAACACCCGGCCCCAATCGTGCGACCGCCTGAAAGAAGTAGCCGGTCAGTTGCACGGGGATGATGTACGGGATTTCGGCCGGCCGTGGCACCCAGATCTGGACCTGATTGAGAGGAAAGGCGGTTGCGGCCTCCGGTAGAACACCGATGACGGTATAGGGCGCGCCATTCAGGGTAAGCGCTTGTCCGAGGATCGACGGATCACGGTTGAATCGACCCTGCCACATCCGATAGCTGAGGAGCGTGACCTGCGGGCCACCCGGACGATCTTCGCTCGTTGAGAAATTGCGTCCGAGAACCGGCTCCAGCCCCAAGGCTGGCAGCAGCGACGCCGACGCGTGGATCGCGATCACTTGCTCGGGGTCTCCTCGTCCAGTCAGCGTGAATGCGTTTCCGGCCGACAGCGCGAGATCGCTGAACACCTGCTGGCGCTGCTGCACCTCGACGTAGCGCGTATGCGAAAAGCCAACGCGCCTCAGGTTGTGCGCCTCGTCGCTCGACGTCAACCTGACCAGGCGCCCGGGCTCGCGATACGGCAGCGGGCGGAGAAAGATCGAATTGACGACACTGAAGAGCGCGATGTTGGCGCCGATCCCGAGGCCGAGGCCAACGACCGCGATGAGCGTGAATCCCGGAGATTTCAGGAGTTGACGAACAGCGTAGCGGAGGTCGAAATGCACGGCTAGTTCTCAGTTCCTAAGTTCGTGGTCGCCGACTCGCGGGGCCACAGTTATGAACGTTCGACACCGTTATAACCCGGATCAGCTCGTCTGCGCATTTATGCGCAGACATGGCAGCGCGTTACTTGTCCGCGTCCGCGCTCGGGCCGTAGATGTTCGGCACCTTCGAGCCCAACACCCGCAGATAGGCGGAAAGCTGGCCGCGATGATGGATGCTGTGGTTGTTGGCGAAGCCGATCCAGGCCGCGCGCGACCGCTTCATGATGTTGAAGAAATCGATGGTTTCGGCCATGTCGGCGCCCGGCATCGACGCCAGCGCGCGCAGCTTCTCCGGAAAGTTCTTTTCGTAGAACTCCACGACGTCGCTGACGTTCGAGAAGCTCGCCTCCAGCTTCTTGGTCCGTTCCGGATCGAAGTGGAATTTCCCGCTCCTGATACAGTCGATGAACCAGAGGTCGGCGGTCGCGAGGTGCGTCGCAAGCTGCCACGCCGTGCGCGACCTCGGGTGGGGTTTGTAATCGCGGTTATCGTCCTTCACCGCGGCAAGCACCTGGCAGGTGGCAGGGAATTCTTCCTCCCACAGCGTGGCGAACATCTCGGCAGCGACCTTGGCCTGATCCGGTGTCATGCGTTCCTCCCGTAGAGTGGGGCCTTCGATTTTAGTCCCGCACTTCCGTATCTTGTGCAGCTGAACCGCTACTCGTAACGGAGCGCGACGATCGGATCCACGCGCGAAGCGCGGCGTGCCGGCAGGTAGGCAGCGGCCGCCGACACCGCGACCATCACGGCTACCGCGAGCCCGAAGGTCGCCACATCGTGCGGCGGCACGCTGAACAGCAGCACCTTGACGAGCCGCACCGAGACAAACGCGATTGCTCCCCCGAGCACGAGGCCGATCGCGACCAGCAGCAATGACTCGCGCATCACCAGGCGGACGACGTCGAAGCGTTGGGCGCCGAGCGCCATGCGGATCCCCATCTCGGGCGTGCGGCGGCCGACGTTGTAGGACATCAATCCGAAAAGTCCGACGGCCGCGAGCAGCAGGGCGATGCCTCCGAACAGCGCATACGCTTGCGCGAACACTCGCTCGCGTTGCAACAGCCGCTCGATGTTCTCGGATTGCGTCTTGATCTCGGCGATCGGTAGATTTGCGTCCACCTCGCGGAACGCCTGCCGGATCG
>Ga0126307_10002404_pt1 | contig 12624 bp, 10 predicted proteins | sample Plot28_FD_89955 | JGI IMG/M metagenome (GOLD analysis project Ga0126307, IMG submission 89955) | Serpentine soil microbial communities from UC McLaughlin Reserve, CA, USA - Plot28 | ecosystem: Environmental > Terrestrial > Soil > Grasslands | place: USA: UC McLaughlin Reserve, Lake County...
GGTATTCCCTCTGTCTGCTTCCCTGCTTCCTCAAAACCGCTGTACTCTCCTCCTTGTTTTTCTTCTGTGGGTTTTTGCTCCTGGGTGTCGTTTACATCTTGTGCGTAAGCACCAGTAATACTAATACTTGCTACTAGAACAACAATTGCAAGCAATTGTAACATTGCCTCTTATTGCTCAACAAATAATTTATGCATGTTTAAAGCCTGATCAACTAAAGCCTTAAAGCTCACTTCTGTATAAAAAAGGTGGAGACGTGAAACAACCATCACCACCACTACTACCACAACGACGATGACTACGACGACCACAAACAACCAAAGAATTAGAAGCCCCTCTCTCGCTAAATATATCAAAAATGTCCAGCAAGCAAACGAGAGGACTGCTGAACAATATGAATACAGGTTATCCAAATTTGAAAAATACTTAGTGACGGTATCTGAAGAAGAACAAGGACAACAGCAGCATCAAAACCAAGAGCTAACAGTACTTGACCACGTTATTAACGAGCTAAAGATCGCCAATAACAACAAAATCAATCCTTATGATCTTCTGTCTGGTTTTGTGGGTTACCTTCAAGAAGTGGAAGGCATAGAGAACCCAAACACTATAAGGTACTTTGTCATAGCTGCCAGGAATTTCCTTGAATATAACGATATAGAGATTAGCCCTCGCAAATTCAAGCTCAAAGTAAGGCTGCCCAAGCCTGTTATACGACACAAGGAAGCCATAGGTAAAGAGGAGATACGTGAGATCCTGCTCAAATGCTCTAACATTAAGCTCAAGACCTATCTTATGCTCCTTGCAGCTACAGGTATGCGAGCCACCGAAGCCTTGACATTAAGGCACAAGGACTTTGATTTTGATGAGGATAATAATAACAGGAATAATCGTCAAGCCTTTGTAAGGATAAGAGGTGAATTCACAAAGACACGTACAGACCGCTATGTCTTCTTGACAAGAGAGCTAGTGGAACAATGCAAGGCTTGGACTGATTTCAAGTACAGACGACGCCGAATAACAAAGGTGATGAACCCTGCTAGTAGTAATGATAATGCTAGTGGTAAAGCAATATCACAATGGGTAGAACCTAAGCCCAGCCCTGATGATTTATCCTTCGCTATGCCTCGCAACAGAAAAAGAAGATCAAGTCTAAGAGGTCTCTATGTTCATATGAGCGAAGAGTTTGCTAAGACACTTGACCGCACAGGCTTTGGAAACAGAGAGGACGGCAACGAAAGGAGAAGGGAGATAACCTTTCATTCCTTTAGACGCTTTGTAAAGACTACAATAAGTGACTTGGGATATCAGGATTTTTCTGAGTGGTTTATTGGTCATGCGGGCAGCACTTACTGGCGTAAAAAAGATAGTGAAAAGGCTGAACTGTTTAGAAAGATTGAGCCTTACCTTACCTTCCTAGACATAACAGGGCTAGAATCCAAAGGTGCAGACATGGAGACAAAGACTGAGCAAGTAATGGTAGAGAACCTATCGCTCAAGCAGCAGGTTGATGAGCTTTACAGGGTACTATATGCGCAGGGGATAATCAAGAAAGAGGCATAGGAGGAAAATATACCCCTCTTTACTTTTCCTCTTGCGCTCAGAAGAGATTCTTCATGTGTCATTTGCCAACCTACTTCTAATGTAGTCCGACATCCTTTGTTCAGGCTTAACAATTTGTTTTCCACCACCACATATCTTCTTTAAATGCATCAAAATATTGACTGGGATGAACCCTCTTTCTATAGCAGTTATGTTGGATCGTGGTCAAACCCTGAAACCGTGGACAAATAGATAATTTTCTTGGCAATTGATTGGTGCAGTGTAAATAGTTCCCTAATACTCAAGTCTGTAACTACTGGTATGTCTGTAAAGACACTAAAACATATTACAGTAGATGAGCAGAACTATCTCACCCTCAAACGATTAGGAAGTGCAGGAGACAGTTTTAACGACGTCATTTCAGGGCTTTTGAAGTCTACCAGACGGGAACAAAAGGAGGGTTATGCTGAATGAGTGAACTAGTTACGGAAATAATCCACAAGTGTCTGACCCCATGTCAAGAATGCACAGGTCGTTATTTTAGCAATATCCTAGGAAAGCGATTCATCTGTCACTGCCTTTGTCATCACAGAGACAAGCGGGCGATTTAACCAAAGGAGTCAACTGGACGGTGTTGTTATTGCTGACTGGGTATTATTACTCTGAGATTTCCTTTAGGAAGGTAAAGAAGACCAACAAAGAGGAGGCAGACTCACCACCAAAATGACAACCGCAGCCCTAAACAGTCCTAAAGATTACGCCTTCTATTATCATGATAGTAAAGAACTTGGCTTCTCTGTCTTCATATTGCAAAATCCAGAGGATGAAGGAAGAACCAAAGAGCAAATAAAATCTAGAAAAAAGCCTGCTGTTTTTTGGGATCTCTACCAAATCATGCGTCCAAGCAAGATACAGATTGAAAGATGGTTTGCAAAGAATCCTAACTACAACATTGCAGTTGCTACAGGCAATATTTCAAATAATATTATAGCTATTGATATAGACGGTCCAACGGCCAAAAAAAGACTTGAAGAGAAAAGGCTAGCAATGTCTACCAACTTGAGGGTTGCACTTGACAACACTATGGTAAATAGGACAGGCAGTGGTGGGGTGCACATAATTTTCAGACTTGATGAACCCACCGATATAAGTCAAAAGGCTATCTGGTCCGATGGACAGGCTCACTCTCAAATCCTCATGCAGGGCAACGGTCACTATATTGTTATGCCTCCATCTCGACATCCAAATGGCAATCGATACGAATGGAATGGGAAAGCACCGAGTCTTCTCACGACACAAGAGTTGAATGAGTTTATTCTGCTGCTTAGTCCCTCAACTTTCCACCCTCTGCAGAAGAAGAACGAGGAGGTCAGGGTTGTACCAAGAATACCATCTATACCACAGCAAAAGGGACTTGATCCAAATATGGTCAACTTGCCAGCGAGAACCTTATCCACCGATAAAATGCAGGAGTTGCTTTCATGGATCAAACCCTATTACACCCCTGGGACTAGGGACCATACGATTTTTTATCTTAGCGGCATGATGCGCAAAAATGGAGGTTATCCCCTCGACATCGCAAGGATGTTTGTCAAACTTCTGAGCAATGCATCAGGGTATCCTGATGAGGATTTGGATAAGTCATTAACAGTGGTTGATAACACTTACAGAAAGCCGCTGGATGAATTAAATGGTAAGAGCGGATTGTATGATTTGCTTGTAAGAAGTTATGAAACCGCTGACAGAGATGAATACTTGGCTAGAGCTGAAGCTTTCAGCCAGATATGCCAAATCATAAACGGTCCTCCTCCTTCTGGTATTACTCTTACTACCAATTCAGAGAATAATACCCTTAGCGTTAAAGATGAGGGAAAAATGTTAATTATAGAAAAAGCCGAGTATGACGACAACAGCAAGATAATCACATACCTGACAAGGCAAGTGATGCAAAGCGTAACTTTGAGGGCATTGTTTGATAGTCGAGAAATATTATACTACGATAATGGAAAGAAATTCTATCGCCCTGGTGGAGACAGAATTATTGACATAGAGATAGAAAGAATCATCAAAGAGATTGGAGCGCCCTTTGCTATCAGAAGTTACATTAAAGGAGAAGTTCAAAAGTGTATTGCTGATAACACGATAGTCGATAGAGAGCAATTTGATACCGACCCTCACGTCATTAACCTGGAGAATTGCTTACTGGACATAATGACCTTGAGACAAAAAGAACAGACACCCGACTATCTCATAATGTCAAAGCTTCCTATTATATATGACCCAGCTGCTGAATGCCCTCGGATTGAGAAGTTCTTAGGAGAAGTTATCCAAGACCCACATAAACTCAAAGAAGTCCTCAAGTTTTGGGCTTATGTATTGCTCAAAGACTGCCGATATGAAAAAGCGTTAATGTTGCTAGGTGGAGGGTCCAATGGCAAGAGCGTTTTGATAAACCTGTTTGAGGAAGCAGTGGGCAAGGATAATTGTTGCAATTTGTCTTTGCATGAGCTGGAAGAAGACCGCTTTGCGAGAGCTCGTTTGTTTGGCAAGACGCTAAACACATATGCAGATAACAAAAGTCAAAGACTCAAAGAAACAGGGAATTTAAAGACAACAATATCAGGCGACACAGTTGAAGGACAGGAGAAGTTTAAACCCAGGTTCAAGTTCAGATCCAGAGCAAAGCTGATTATCAGTACAAACAATCCTCCCCAAACAGACGACAGGACACATGCTTTTTATCGCAGATGGCTTATCGTGATGTTTGAACGTACCTTTATACCGACAGATGACAAAAATGAGCCCAATAGAATAGACCCAGATCTGATAACAAAATTAACAACACAAGAAGAGTTATCAGGCTTTCTTAATCTTGGATTAAAATATCTACCAATTCTCATAAAGGAAAATGGTTTTGCTTCTGAGCCAATAGACAAGGTAAAGAAGGAATATGAGCAAAAAGCTGATCATGTGGCTAGGTATTTGCAGGAATATTGTATTATAGACTCTACCAAGAAGGATTACTCTACAAAGACCACTGAGCTGTATAGCCATTATGTTAGGATATGCAGAGAAATCATGCAGGTTAGAGAACTTGATGAAAATGTATTTGGCAGCAAGTTAGTGGAGTATGGTGTATTGCATAAGCGACGGAGGATTAAGAAAGGCGAAGGAGGGAGATTGGAATATGTCTATGACGGTATAATCTTAAATCACAAAATCTATCAAGACCAACACTCCATTCTCACCACTGCCGATAATGCCAGAGGTGGAGATGATATGGCAATAATAACATCGTCATCTGATGGAGGGCTTTCAGAAATTACTGAACAAGAAATAGAATGTCCTTATTGCGCCATTGGGAACATAGCAGGCAATGCCCCATTGTTTAGCTCTAAAAGCCTTAGAGAAGTCCAACTACACATCATTTTCGAACATCCAGGGCTTGATTTTGAAGGAATAGAGGACTAAACCTGGCCTCTTTTTGAGTGTAAGGGAACTGCGGTTTTTTTGTACAAGAATATACTGTTCTAGGCGTTCCAGTTGATCAGCGTATTATCATACAGTCTTATCTGTGTTACTAGTAATTTTTTGAGTAAATACTGCAGTTAATAATAGGCTGCACACCCAGAACACCTGGAACAAATTTTTACCTTTAACAGTTGAACGTTGATAAATCCGCAATCTTTGATATAATAATTCTGAACAAACTATCCGCTAATGATTAGCGGATAGCCACTTTAGAAGACTTCTCAAGTTCCCAGGCCACACTATAAAACCATATTGCATTATGACAATGTACAATATATGCAAGCGTGCGCTTGCTAGCTAATAATGACGGCTGAGGAATACCGAGCGAAGAACAAACAATGGCAGCAGCAGGTTGGTGGTGGTGGTTTAACACGACGAAAATTAATATAAAAAAGTTGGAGCTGAAACCAGAACATGCGAACTCGTGCTGTACCGGTGATCCTGAAATGTAGCTTAGTACACTCGTGTAGATTGAGCAGTATGGTCAATAATACCTACTCAGTAAGTTCTAACTGCCCTTCTTTAATACGGGATACTGTCCTACCTAAACTATGAAAGCGGCTCAAATGAAAGGCTATGGTAGTAGTGACGAAGTAATTGAAATCAACGAGAATGCGCCTGCACCAAACGACCCTTCTGCAGGAAAGGTTCTAGTCAAGATAAAGGCAGCGGGTATTAATCCAATAGACTGGAAAATCCGTGAAGGCTATATGCAGCAAATGGTTCCACTCCAGTTTCCATCTCCACTAGGAATGGATTTTTCGGGCATCATTGAGAAGGTTGGACAAGGTGTATCGGAGTTTAGACAAGGAGACGAAGTATATGGACAGGCTTCCCTAATGAGTGGAGGTTCTGGAGCGTTTGCAGAGATGGCTCTTGCAAATGCTGACACTATTGCACACAAACCCAAGAGCCTAAGCCCTCAAGAGGCAGCGGGATTGCCGCTTGTAGGCGTTAGCGCGTGGCTGGCGCTTGTTGAGACTATTAGCTTACAAAAGGGTCAGAAAATTCTGATTCATGGCGGTGCAGGAGGTATAGGCTCTGTCGCCATTCAGTTAGCCAAACATCTCGGCGTCTACGTTGCAACGACAGTTAGCACCAACGATAAGCAATTCGCAAAGGAACTCGGAGCTGATGAAATTATAGATTACAAGACACAAACTTTTGAGGAATTGATACGGGACTACGACGCTGCGTTTGACACTGTTGGTGGCGAGACATATAGCAGGTCATTTGAGGTGTTAAAAAGAGGCGGCATAATCGTATCCATGCTGGAGCAACCAAACCAAGAATTGATGAAGCAATCTGGAGTGAAAGCAATATTTCAATTCACTCAGTTAAGCAGAGATCGGTTAACGAAATTGGCACAATGGGTAGACCATAACAATATTCGTGTAAACGTTGACAAGACATTCCCACTTGAAGAAGCTGGCAAAGCACTCGACTACCAACGAGACGTGCATCCAAGAGGCAAAGTAGTCCTGGCGATTTAGAACTGCAAAGGATGATCAAAGAAATATGGTCAAAGTGATTAGTGCACACAAAGATCCAAGTGGCGGCAGTCCCCAGATGACTGAAGAGGATGTGAAAAATTTCCTTACAAACAACAATGGTAGATTGCTCATTCACATGGGAACAATCGATGAAAAAGGAGAGCCAAACGTATTCCCAACAGGATACTACTTTGACAGGGATTCAGAGAAGATCTACATTACCACACCCAAGAAGTCAAAGAAAATCAGTAATCTAAGACTGAAGAGTATCGTCTCATACTGTATTGACGACCCTAATCCTCCATACAAAGGCGTAAGGGGAAAAGCAAAGGTCAAGATCAGCGAAGACATCAACCACAATATGGCAATAGCCAAGAAGCTACTGATGAGCAGCATTGGAAGCCTTGAAAATCCCAGAGCTAAATGGCAATTAAGTGAGACTGAAAAGGGAGAGCAGGTAATACTGGAGTTGACACCAAGATATTATTCAACATGGGATCTCAGTGCAATGGGATAACAATGTACCATCATAGCGCTGATTGCTATTAGGTAGAGCCCATTCCACCAGCACATGCTGACTTAATGACATATCCTACAAACAGCCATGTGACAGACACAATGCCTAAGTGAAATATTACCTCTATGTTGTTCTCTGTAACTGTCAAAGGCATGGCGCCTCATGTGAGGGTGGCATGTGTGCATGTGAGTGCCACCAACAGCAACAACAACAATGATGACGACTAAGCGGCTAATCCTGATAGCAGCTGTCTGGGGCGTGCTGTCAACTATATTTTTACACACACTCTGAGCAATCTTTTTTGATCATCCAACTCAAGTCTGGACTTGCGGCCAGTGCAGCGTTGCCGCGTCAAAATAATAATATGAGCGTCGTATTTTCAAAGACCGAGCTGGCATATATCCAAGGATCAAGGGAGTTTACCAAAGAACAAGCGAGAGTCTTGAGGTACAGGATTAATAAGAAGTTAAAGAATCAAGCCAAGACCGACACCGACAACCAGAACCAACAACTAGAACATTCTTCGGCGGTCTTCGGAACCTTCGCGCTTCGCCGTCTTCGGCGACGGGAGTAAAGACAACCGCAGGGCAGGGGATCGAAGCCCCTTGGGCCCGCCTTCCTTCTTTATCGTTATCGCAATCTAATAGCGCCTATCTGCAGCTGGAAGGTTTTGTTCACTTCTGGCTTGCTACCTTGGTTAATTTGCTCCTTCAGAAAAGATATCCTTTCGTCGATTATTTGCTGTAGAGCAAATATCACCATATATGTTATCTCTAGAGAAGCCAAGCTCTAGATAGATAGTTATAACTCGGCTAACACCTTTGGGGAGAGAGGTAGTATCCTACTGACTAATGCTGCAAGGACATGATTTCTTTCTTCCAATCTCCTGCATTGATATGTCTGTCTAATAATTTCCTTGCATTTTGGACAATCCTTGATGTGTCTATATTCTTGGCATTATTCAGGAACTCCTTTAATTCTTCTGCATTTGAAACAGCATAGCAGTTCTCCCCCTCCTTGAAATCCCTATATTTTGCATCAACATTTTCAATCCATTGTCGGTTTAGTATTACTGCACAGTTGTGATAGATTGCATCTAAAAAGGTGTATCGGGTTCCGCCTCCATCATTTGGCAGAGAAGACAAATCAATCATGAACTTTGCTTTCTTCAATATTGCAGAAGTAGCATCAAATGACTTGACATATTTTCCTTGATAGTATTGGTTAAATTCGTCAGCATCTAACCGTTCTGATACATATTTGCTATTTGCCCACCCATATATTTTGACGGGATTATTTCTCACTCTCTCGTTGGCATCTAGGAGGATTTCTATATTCTTGTTAAAGTCCATCCTTGATATAGATACAGCCTGCGCCTTCTTTTCCTCTTCTGCATCATCACCGTCGCCTTGTTGTTGAATAGGATATGGATAGAATGGATGATAAATGAATTTAGATCCTATACCATATCTATCATGCAAGTATTGTTGCATTGACTTTCTTATGGTGATAATATTCCAGCATTTCGGGTATGGCTCATTGAACTTGAAAATCTCTCCAGGGTCGTGGATGACAATAACTACATTTCCCTTTCCATTTGCTTTGCTTGTTCTTGTCTTTAGCTTTTCCAGGCATTCAAAGTGCTGATACATATCGGTGATGAAGATATTTTGCACAGAATCCAAGTATTCAAGTGGAACATTTTAATATCTGATTCCGTAACCAAAGTTCTTCTTTCTCTTTTCAAACTTTTTTGCTATGCGACATACCTTTTTTCTATTTAGTGTATGTAGAAGATGAGCTGTAAATGTAAGACAGCCACCATACATGTAATCTGAAATAAAGAAGAACGAGGTCGTTGGTTCTTCTTGTGGCAAAGCAGTTCTGATGCCATTATCAAAAATATAGTCGTCAGCAGCAGACGCCCTTATCACATTTGAAAATAATTGCTTCTTTATTGCTCTCGACATTTCGCGATAGCATAGAACATATGCTTTATGCTAAAAATTGGTTACATACAAGAAGCAGTCGCTTTATAAAAATATTCAACCCAAATATTACCAAACTGCCCTATTCTTTTTGATGGCCTTATAGCTCCGTTTCGTCTGCCCTAAAGGTGCTGCCTGTTTCTCTTACTGATGTCTCTTCTGGCGAGCCAGGAGTCAATTCCTCTGGCTCTTGAGTTGCCGTAGGTGTCGGCTTGTTTGGAGCATGTGGAGCAGGCCCGCCACCTCCAAGACGTCCTCTGCCAGCAGGGGCCTTTCTACTCTGAGCTTTCTTCTTGCCACCTTGGCCCCTTGCAGATTTCTTTGACTGCTTGACTGACTTATTAGTAAATGATCTTGACTTTCTGCTTTTAGCCAACAATAGAAGAGTTATGACATCCTATTAAAAGGTGAATGTTGATTATCTACAACTCTTTTCTGCTTTCAAACTTGTTGCTGATCAGCATTGTCTCTATATGAGTAGCAATTTTGTGCAAAGACAAAAGAGAGACATAGCGAGCATGGGGTCTCAAATATTTAACCGGCCTGTATATTTTTCTTTTTTTATGCTGTCTATTTCTCAGGATATTCTTTTTGTAATTGCTTGATTATTTCCTGCGCCTTTTCTGGCTCAACCTTTTGCAATATCGCATCAAGCTTCTTTTCTAACCTTTGCTCGCTTTCTTTGGATTGTGGTGAACCGACATATAGTAGAAATGACAAGCCTCCAACCTGCCACATCAGCTGCAAAAATTCAGATTGCCAATTCTCCATCGTATCTCTTAATGTTTGGTTAAAGTATCCTGTGAATTCAATGGGTTGGTTGTGCTCTGTTTGCTCTTCTGCATATGTAAACCACGCAAATGTCCAATGTATAGCCAAGCTCATAACAAAAAAAGACAATGTTACCCACAGATATCCTCGCTTTCTTGTCTTTAGAAAATCTCTAAGTCGGGATATCATTATGTGAATGTTTCAACATTGTATTTAGAGAATCAGCACGGAAGGGAGAGGGGGATATCATAAAAATGAGCAATCTCTCTGACCTTCGATAATCGTCATTATCAGGCAAGCCAATATGAGATGACTTATTTGCTTAACAACAGTTCTATTGCGAAAGATACGACAGCAATCAACTCTCTCTATCCTGTGCCTAGTATACAACTCTCTTCGATTGGAAATTTTCTACCAAATCCTTATGTTGCTTGAATTGCAATGTCTACACATGTCAAGACCCGACAGGCTAAAGCGCCAGCCAACTGCCAATACCACTCCCCAATCAACTCCAAGCTTTGATCCTATTGATCCGAATAGAGAAGCAGCGAGCCAAAGAAGCGAGATGGAAGAAGAAGAAATCACAGGATCTGTGGAGGAAAAGAGAGAAGGTCGACAGAAATCAAGCGGTGGCCGAAATCCAAGTGCCAGTCAGAAATAATTAGATGAATCCCAACATAGTAAAACCTCTTTTTTATTTGTAGAACCAATAGCAGTTTAACATCATTTACAGGTAAAAGAAGAGTTTTGCTTATTTGTCTTAATCAATTTTTTGTCGATCTTATAGCTGCTAGGCTATACTTCCATACAAAGCAATTTACTAAGTATAGAATTACATTATGGGGCACAAAATAAAGACAGGTGAAATTGGAGAACCTCTTGCTATCCCTGCATATTTGTAGCGCTACTCTCTAGATACTAAGATTCTTCCTGTTTTGATATTGCTTTTCTATAGATCTAACGACAAAATAAAAAATGATGCTTGCTTAAATCAATCTTCTAATACTTTCTTTTGACCTTTAGGCCTGCTATTCTCATCAAACTTTAATTCTCTTTCCATTGTTGCTTCTTCAGTCTCGTTATCTCTTCTTTCTCCTTGGGGTCTATTGTATTTATCAAATTTTTCTTCTCGCTCTCTTTCGTTCTGCTTCCTTATCTTCTCGCCTTCAGGCACTCGCTGCTGACTAGGTGTTATGACGCTTGACCCCTGCTGCTGTTCTGGATATAATCCCAATGAAATGGCATCTAACCTAATTAGACTTCCATGAGATGCCATCCACTCTATCTTGCCACTGACAGACTTTGCAATCTCTTGATTCTCTGTAACAAGATATACCTTATCAAGACCGCTTCTTATTCCCCTAAAAGTGGCCTCTTCTATCTTTCTTATTGATAATTGGTTGTCCTCTGTATCTTTGCTGCCACCGCCCTCTTCTTCTCCGCCTAGAACTATAAAGCCAAATTTGACGTTTGGAAGTGCAGGATGGACATTGATGTTCCATACTACGTCTATTGGGCCGGCTCCAAAGTCGGTGTCTTGCTCTACTTCAAAGCCTTTCATTTCTCCTGCTTCAATCAATCGCTCCAGATTCGTGTTTTGAGCAGCCACCATCTATATCACCTCTCCTCTTTCACGCTCTCGTGCACCCTTTATTCCCTGTTTTGACACAAGAGTTGAAGGCGTAAGCACCGTGACATATTTTCGCAATTGCAATATGCTTCTATCAGGCATTGACTCTATTGCATCTTTAACCTCTTTAGTCATCGTTTCAGTTGGTACTACAAAGACCAGCTTGTCAATAAGGTTTAGCATAGCTCTTGCTATCCCTTCGTTTATTGAAGAATTGGAAAACTCTGTAAGGCATACGAATCCAAGCCGCATGTCCGGCAGCGATTCAGACCCGGGCTTGAAAACCCATGTTATATGAACCGGCCCTGCTCCCAAGTCATGGTTTTCTATTACTTCATAACCCCTGTCTCTTCCCAATTGGATTATTGGTGCCTTGAGGGTCTCAATGGACTGGAGTTTCTCTTGTGCACGTCTTTCAGGTTCGGTGTAAGAGTTTTCTCCTTGTTGACTCATACGCGGCTTACGCATACCATTGTTTTTAACAGTTTTACGACATGAGGACAAGCTGGCATTGCCATAATAATATCTCTCTATTCTTTATGCTACCATTGAAACTATACTAACCCCTTTTTGTGAACTAACTTTTATGCTGCTACAGCTCTTTCTTTGATTATCAAGTTCAGCGTTTCAAAAAGTCACATGTATGTTTGTGATATCTACTTGACCTTATGATTGAGTTTTTCTATTGGCATCATGGAAAAAACATGTTCGTTATGTTATCTATTATAACAGCAATCATTCTGCTTTAATCAATTGCTACTTTTTTATTTTATAATGGATGATATTCGACATCTCCCTCTCAGACATAGGGTATATCCATAAGTCCTACCACAGAGTCGTTAAAATAAATTTGTCAGTTTTTCCTGGACATCTCATTATAGTAGGTTATGGGGCTGCACTTGATTTGAAGCAACATTTGTTTTTTTCTATAACCTTTTTGGACTCTCTGCTTTAGACTTTGAATGACATATTCATTTTTTGTCTCGATAGTTTTACATATTTTCTATACATCACCAGACTTTAAATATCGTCAAGAACCCTTGATTTTGCTCTGATGATAGACCAAAAATTAGGAATCATAACAGTTCATGATGTTAATCCTTCACATTCTGAAGAAATACTGACAGTGACAGAACAATTGAATAAACTGAA
>Ga0126307_10002405_pt1 | contig 12621 bp, 12 predicted proteins | sample Plot28_FD_89955 | JGI IMG/M metagenome (GOLD analysis project Ga0126307, IMG submission 89955) | Serpentine soil microbial communities from UC McLaughlin Reserve, CA, USA - Plot28 | ecosystem: Environmental > Terrestrial > Soil > Grasslands | place: USA: UC McLaughlin Reserve, Lake County...
GGTCGAGCCCGGCGAGGTGTACGGGCTGCTGGGCCCGAACGGGGCCGGGAAGACCACGACCGTCGAGATCCTCGAGGGCTACCGCCGGCGCAGCTCCGGCCAGGTACGGGTGCTCGGCCACGACCCGGAGCGCCGCGACCGGCGGCTGCAGGAGCGAGTGGGCATCGTGCTGCAGAGCTCGGGGCTCTACCCGCGCGTTACCGTCCGCGAGGCCGTACAGCACTTCGCCAAGGCCTATCCCTCCCCGCGGGACCCGCGCGAGACCATCGCCCTGGTCGGCCTGCAGGAGCAGTCCGACACCAAGGCGCGCGAGCTCTCGGGGGGCCAGCGTAGGCGGCTCGACCTCGCCCTGGCGCTGGTGGGCGACCCCGAGCTGATCTTCCTGGACGAGCCCACGACGGGGTTCGATCCCGCCGCCCGCCGGACGGCGTGGAACGTGATCCGCCGCCTGCGCGACCTGGGCAAGACGGTCCTGCTCACCACGCACTACCTCGAGGAGGCCCAGGTGCTCGCCGACCGCGTGGCGATTGTCCGCGACGGGGCCATCGTGGCCGAGGGCCCGCCCGGCGAGCTGGGCTCCTCCAGCGCCGGCTACCGGGTCTCCTACCTCTCCGAGGGCCGCCGGGTGGAGCTCCAGACCGACGACCCCACGGAGCTGCTGCACCGCCTGACCCGCGACGCCCTGGCGCGCGGCGAGCGCCTCGAGGGGCTCCAGGTAGCGCGCCCGACGCTTGAGGAGGTATACCTCGAGTTGACAGATAGGGTTGAGGGAGGTTGAGGCACTGAGCGCGCTCGCCCTCGCCTGGGAGCAGTTCCGCTTCGAGCGCAAGCTGTTCTGGCGCAACCCCAGCGCGGCCTTCTTCAACTTCCTGCTGCCGCTGCTGCTGTTGGTGCTGACCGCATCGGTGTTCGGCGACGACCGCGATCTGCTCGACTCCCTCGTGCCTGGGATCGCGGGGATGAGCATCATGGCCACCACCTTCAACGCGCTCGCCTTCAACCTCACCTTCCTCCGCGAGCAGGGGATCCTCAAGCGGGTGCGGGGCACGCCGATGCCCGCACGGTCCTACCTCGGGGGGCTGCTCGGCTCCGCGGTGGCCAACTCGTTCGTGCAGGTGGGCTTGGTCGTGGCGATCGGGCATCTCGCCTACGGCGTCGGCCTGCCGCCCGAGCCCGTCCGCCTGGTCGTGGTCGTGGCCCTCGGGGTCGCCTGCTTCGGGGCCCTGGGGATCGCCTTCTCGCACGCGATCCCCAACTTCGACGCCGCCCCCGCCTACGCCAATGCGGTCTTCCTCCCCACCATCCTCATCTCCGGGGTCTTCTACTCCTCGGAGTCCCTTCCGACCGCGCTGGTGGGCATCGCCGAGGTGCTGCCGCTGGAGCACACGATCGACCTGCTCAAGACCACCATGGTCGAGGGCGGGCCGCTGTCGGGGGCAGCGATCGGGGTGGTGGCCGCCTGGACGGCCGGCGGCGCCTACCTGGCCGTGCGCTTCTTTCGCTGGGAGTAGCTGCTCGAGCCGCCTTCAGAGGCGCAGCGTGTGCCCGTGGTCGCGCAGCCAGCGCTCGTGGGCCCGGTAGTCGGGGCAGCGCCGCGCGAGCAGGCCCCAGAAGCGCTCGGAGTGGTCGTGAACGCTGAGGTGCGCCACTTCGTGCTCGACGACGTAGTCGAGGATCTCGGCCGGGGCCAGGAGCAGCCGCCAGTTGAAGCTCATCGCCCCCGAGGAGGAGCAGCTGGCCCAGCGGGTGCGCTGGCCGCGAATCTGCAGGCCGCGGAAGCCGACCCCGGCCCGGCGGGTGGCGGCCCGCAGGCGCGGCTCCACCTCGGCGCGGGCGCGCCGACGCAGCCAGGCCTCGAGCTCCTCGCGCAGGTCGTGCCCGGGGCCGAGGGCCACTGCCAGCCCATCGCCGCGGCGGGCGACGTGGGAGCGGGCGCGGGCGGCCTGCACCCTCACGCGCAGTGTCAGGCGCTCACCGAGGTAGGGCAGCTCTCCGCCGTCCTCCACGCGCGGCGGCGGGTTGGCCTCCGCCGAGCGGCGGTAGCGCCGCAGCGTGCGTTCGATCCAGGGACGCTTCTCGGCCACGAAGGGCTCGACCCGCGACAGCGGGAAGCGCTCCGGCACCACCACCTCCACGCCGTCGGCGCTGACGTTGATGCGCGCGTGGCGCGCGCGACGCGACCGGCGCACGCTGTACTCGGTCACGCCACCACTCCGTCGTACACCGCCGCGACGTCGCGGGCCAGCGCGGGCCAGGAGTAGCGCGCCCGCGCGTCGGCGTAGGCGGCCTCGCCGCGGCGGCTGCGCTCGTCGTCGTCGTTGACCGCCTCGACCAGGGCGTCGGTCAGCGCCTCCTCGTCGTCGGGGGCCACGAGCCAGCCGGTCTCGCCGTCGCGCACGATCTCGGCCGGGCCGTGAGCGTCGACGGCCACGACCGGCAGCCCGCAGGCCATGGCCTCCACCAGCACCTGGCCGAACTGCTCGCGCACGGAGGGCAGCACCAGGAGATCGGCGGCGTTGAGCCCGGCGGGCAGGTCCGAGTGGCCGCGCCAGCCCGCGAGGAAGACCTGGTCGTCGCCAGTCTCCTCCACCACCTCCAGCGGGTGCTCGCCCTCCCACTCGCCCGGGAAGCCCCCGAGGAGCACCAGGGGCGCCGGGCGGCTGAAGCGCTCTCGTGCTCGTGCGTGCGCGCGAATGAGCAGCGGTATGCGCTTGACCTCGGTGTAGCGGCCCACGTACAGCAGCACCCTCCCCTCGGCGAAGGCCTCGAGGTCCTCCTCGGCGTAGGCGACGCTCCCCGGCTCGCCGGAGGTGTTCCAGCCGCGGGGTTCCTCCACCAGCCAGCGGCGCCAGTGCGCGACCCGCCCGGAGGCCGACGCCGGCGTGCGCGCGAAGCCCACGGGGTCGAAGCCGTTGGGCGCCCAGACCACCCGGTTGGCCTCCACGTCGAGCAGATCCGGTACCCGGCGGACGGCGTCGGGCGAGAGGACGAACAGCCGCTCGCACGAACGGGCCCAGCCGCGCATGCGCTCCGCCCACGCTTCGGCGTGGTCCCAGCCCGCCGGCGGCCCCTCGTCGATCTCGCGCAGCATCAGCAGCTCGGTGCCGTGCAGATGCCCGACGCGCGGGACCTCGGCGTAGGAGCGCTCGGCCGCCTCGTTGATCGGCGTCAGGTGGTGCAGGTGCAGGACGTCGGCCTCGGCGGCACCGGAGCGGCCGAGGTGCTCGCTCCAGGTCTCGACCAAGCGCTCGTAGTCGTGGTCGTCGACCGCCGCGAAGATTCGGTCCGGGGCCCCCGCCCGGTCCTCGTAGGAGGGCTGAAAGGGAGGGTCGGCGCGCAGGGGATCCGCGGCCTCGGCCGAGGGCGTGTAGTCGAGCGGGCGGACATCGAGGCCCTCGTAGAAGGTGACGGCGTTCGACTCCTCGCCGACCGGCCCCAGGGAGCCGCAGGCGATCGTGGCCTCCCAGCCCGAGGCCGGAAGCGCGCCCGCCAGGTAGCGGGCGACCTGGGACGAGCCCCCACGGGGGAAGAAGATCAGGGCCAGGAGCGCGCGGCGAGCCACGCGCGTGAATGTAGGGCGGGCGGCGGTCGGGCTAAGGGTCACGCGCCCGCACGTGACCCCTCCAAGGCGAGAGTGGTGAGCCGCGGGCCCGTCCGCTGACTAGAGGATCACAGGGACGGCGCCGCCGTCCACCGACCACGCCGCGCCGGTCACGTTCGAGGCCCGCTCGGAGCAGAGGAAGACGATCACCGCGGCGATCTCGTCCTCGGTGCCCAGGCGTCCGAGCGGGATCTTGGCGGCCTGCGAGGCGAGCGCCTGGTCGCGGTCTATCCCCTTCTGCTCGGCGACCTGGTCGGCCAGGCCCCCCTCCCCCGTCCACAGGGAGCTCGCGACGGCGCCGGGCGCCACCGCGTTGACCAGCAGTCCCTCGCTCGCCCAGGCGTCGGCGAAGGTGCGCGACAGCGACAGCTGAGCCGCCTTGGTCACCGAGTAGGCGGCGTTCGTGAGCGAGGGGCGCTTGCCCGCCGATGAGCACACGTTCACCACGCGCCCGCCGCCGGCCTCGGCCATGTGCGGCGCGCAGGCCTTCATCAGCCGCATCGGTCCCATCACGTGCAGCTCCCACTGCTCGTTCCAGTCGTCATCGGTGAGCCGGTCGAGCGGCACGGAGCGGCTCGTGCCGGCGTTGTTGACCAGGACGTCGAGGCGGCCGTGGCGCTCCAGGCACTCGGCGGCCAGGCGCTCGCCGGCCTGCGGGTCGGTCACGTCGTGGCCGCTCGCGCGACTGGCCTCGAGCACATTCGCGCCCTCGGCCTTCAGCATGGCGCTCACGGCGCGCCCGATCCCCCGGCTCGCTCCGGTAACGATGCAGGCCCTGTCCGCCAGTCCCAAGTCCAAGAGGAGACGAATGAAATCGCACACGGCGTACCGAACCTTCGAGACCCGCGAGCGCCGCGAGTTCGTCCGCATCACCGAGGACGTCCAGCGGGAGGTCGACGAGTCCGGCGTCGCTGAGGGCATGGTGCTCGTCTCGGCCATGCACATCACCGCGGGTGTCTGGGTCAACGACGACGAGCCGGGCATCCAGGAGGACGCCCTGGAGTGGCTGGACAAGATCGCCCCGCCGAGCTGGAAGGAGCCGTCCAACGACACCGCGGCTTCGCTGCTGCCCGACCCCGGCGACTACCGCCACCACCGCGGCGGCGAGGACAACGGCGACGCCCACCTCAAGAACCTGCTCGTGCACCAGCAGGTGGTGCTGCCGGTGACCGAGGGGCGCCTCGACCTCGGCCCCTGGCAGGCCGTGTTCTACACCGAGTTCGACGGCCGGCGCCCCAAGCGGCTGGTGATCAAGGTGATCGGGGACTGACCCCCTGGCTCAGCCGAGCTCCCCCGCGTAGGCGGTGTGGGGCATCGGCTCGCCGCGCAGCGCCGCCAGGAGGTTGTCGACCGCGACGTCGGCCATCGTCTCGCGCGTCGCATGGGTGGCCGAGCCGACGTGGGGCAGCACGATCAGGTTGGGGGCGCTCAGAAGCGGGTGGTCGGTGGGCAGCGGCTCGGGGTCGGTCACGTCGAGGGCCGCCGCGGCGATCTCGCCGGCGGCCAGCGCGTCCGCCAGCGCCCCCGCGTCCACGATCGGGCCGCGCGCCGTGTTGACGAGGATGGCCTCGGGCCTCATCCGCCGCAGCATCGCGGCGTCGATCAGCCCCCGCGTGCCCTGGGTGAGGGGACAGTGCAGCGACACGAAGTCCGACTCGTCGAGCAGGCGCTCGAGCCCGTCACGGCGGGCGTCGAGCAGCCGCACGCCGAAGCCCTCGAGCCGGCGAGCCACGGCCTGCCCGATGCGCCCCATGCCGACGATCCCGACGGTGGCCCCGTGCAGGTCGCGGCCGAGCATCCAGCCCGGATGCCACGGCCCCCACTCCCCGGCCCGGACGGCGGCCTCGCCCTCCGGCAGCCGCCGCGCGGCGGCGAGCATGAGGGCCACCGCGAGGTCGGCGGTGGTATCGGTGAGGACGTCAGGCGTGTGGCCCACCGGCACGCCGCGCCGCGCCGCCTCGGAGAGGTCGATGTTGTCGGTGCCCACGGCCATGGTGGAGATCGCGCGCAGCCCCGGCGCGGCGTCGAGCAGCTCTGCGTCGATGCGATCGGTGAGCATGCACAGCAGCCCCTCGGCCCCGGCCGAGCGCCGGCACAGGTCCACGAAAGGCGGCGCGTCGCGCTCGGCCCAGAGATCGACGTCGTGCTCGGCGGCCAGCTTCTCGAGCGCCCGGCCGGGCAGCTCGCGGGTCACGAATACGCGGGCCACGGGATCAGCCGCGAAGCTATCCGAGTGAAGGTCGCCCTGATCGTCAACGCCGCGTCCGGCTCGGGACGCAACACCGCCACGGTGGAGACCGCCCTGCGCCAGGCCGGCGCGGAGGTGACGGTCTTCGAGCTCGGGGACGAGCGCGCCGCCGCGGAGTCGAGCGCCGATCGTCTGGTGGTGGCCGGCGGCGACGGCACGGTGGCCGCCGTGGCGGTGGCGGCGTCGGAGGCCGGCAAGCCGCTGGCGGTGATCGCGGCGGGCACCGCCAACGACTTCGCGCGCGCACACGGATTGCCGCGCGGGCTGCGCGGCGCGTGCCTGCTGGCCGCCTCCGGGCGCCGCACACGCCGGCTCGAGCTGGCCTGGATGGACGAGCGTCCGTTCCTGAACGTGGCCAGCTCGGGCCTGGCCGCGCCGGCGGCGCGCCGGGCCGGGCCGTGGAAGCGCGCCCTCGGCGTGGCCGCCTACGGGATCGGCGCGATGGGCGCGGCGGTCATGGACTCCCCGGTGCCCTCCCGTGTCTATGTCGACGGCGACCTCCTCTACCAGGGCAACGCCTGGCAGGTCACGGTCGCCAGCTCGGGCGCCTTCGGCGGCGGCTCGCACCTCAACGTGGCCGACGCCAGCGACGGCTTCCTGGAGACCGTCGTGCTGCAGGACGGCCCGCGTGCGCTCCTCGCGCTGCGCGCGGCGGGCATGCGCACGGGCCGCGTGACCGAGCAGCGCGGAGTCAGCCACCGGCGCGGCCACGAGGTGCGCCTGGAGGTCCCCGCCGGGACCGAGTTCAACGTGGACGGCGAGGTGGTGCGCCACGGCCCGGCCCGCTTCGAGGTCTTCCCCGCCGCGTTCGAACTGGTGGTGGGCTGAGGAGTACCGTCGGGGCCATGGCGCGCGACACGGGTTTCCCGGGAACCGACGCCCAGTTCGATTTCGGCCGCGCGCGCCGCCGACGAGCACTGGCCCGGCTGTCCAGCCGCCTGCGCCGCGAGCCGGGAGACGTGTTCGTGATCCTGCCCTTCGAGGAGGTGGTGGCGGCCCTCGGGCGGGTGGGCGAGCGCAGCCTCGGGCTGCAGTCGGTGGAGCTCGACTCGATCGTCGGCACGGTGGACCGCGGGCGCGAGTTCGATCGCGCCTTCCGGCCGGTGTCGGGACGGGTGCGGACGCGCTGGGAGCGGATCGCCGCGGCGCAGCGCCGCGGCGAGTCGATGCCTCCCATCGACCTCTACCGCATCGGCGAGGTGCACTTCGTGCGCGACGGCCACCACCGCGTGTCGGTGGCCCGAGCGCTGGGGCTCGACACCATCGACGCCTACGTCACCGAGGTGCAGACGCGCGTGGGCGCGGACCGCAACATCCGCCTCGGCGACCTCCCCCTGAAGTCACACGAGCGGCTGTTCTTCGAGCGCGTGCCGCTGCCCGCGGAGGCGCGCTCCCGCATCCTGGTGAGCGAGCCCGAGCGCCAGTACGGCGACCTGGCCGAGGGCGTCGAGGCCTGGGGCTTCCGCCTGATGCGCGACCGCGGCGAGCTGATGAGCCGCGGAGAGGTTGCGGTCGAGTGGTTCGGGGAGGAGTACGAGCCCGTGGTGGAGATGCTGCAGGAAGCCGAGCTGATCGGCGCCCAGACCGAGACCGAGGCCTACATGCGCGTGGCCGCCGAGCGCTATCGCCTGCTGCGCACCCACGAGTGGAGCGAAGAGGTCCTCGACAGGCTCAAACGCTAATGCGGGCGGTGGTGGTACCCGAGTTCGGCGCGACGCCCGAGCTGCGTGACGTCGAGGAGCCCGAGCCGCGCGAGGGCGAGGAGGTGGTCGAGGTGGCGGCCGCCGGGCTCAACCCGGTGGATCTCGCACGCGCGCAGGGCACCTTCCACGGCGGCTCGCCCGACCCGCCCTACGTTGCGGGCAGCGAGGGCATCGCCCGGCTGGGCGATGGTCGACTCGCCTACTTCAACTCCTCGCGCGGCTCCATGGCCGAGCGCGCGGCGGTGAACTCCGACGAGCTGGTCGAGCTCCCCGAGGGGCTCGACCCAGCGCTGGCGGTGTGCTTCGGGGTTGCCGGCCTGGCCGGCTGGCTCTCGCTGGAGTACCGGGCGCGGCTGGCCGAGGGCGAGACCGCGCTGATCCTCGGCGCCACCGGGCCGGTGGGAACAATCGCGGTGCAGGCGGCGCGACTGCTCGGCGCCGCCCGCGTCGTCGGCGCCGCCCGTGACGCCGAACGCCTGCGCCGCGTGGAGGAGCTCGGCGCGGACGCCACCGTGGTACTGGGCTCCGCCGACGACGCCGCGGCGCTCGCCGAGGCCTGCGGCGGCGAGGGCCCTGACGTGGTGGTCGACCCCCTCTGGGGCGAGCCGGGCGTGGCTGCGCTGGAGGCCGCGGCGCCGCACGCCCGGATCGCGCAGATCGGCCAGTCGGCGGGGGCCGAGGCCAGCGTCGCCTCGGCGACCGTGCGCGGCAAAGGGTTGTCGATCCTCGGCTTGACGAACTTCCAGGTCGACCGCGAGACCCGCGTGGCGGCCTACCGGCGCATGGCCGAGCACGCGGCGGCGGGCGAGCTGACCTGCGACGTCGAGGCGGTCGGGTTGGACGACATCGCCGGGGCCTGGGAGCGCCAGGCTTCCGGGCCCCACGTCAAGCTTGCGATCGTCCCCTAGCGACGCCGGATCGACCCCAGGTCCTCGAGGACCGCCCGAGCGGCCAGGTAGCCGGGCGCTCCGGTGACCCCGCCCCCGGGGTGCGCCCCCGCGCCGGCCAGGTAGGGCCGGCCGCCGAAGGAGCGTGGGTGCAGGCGCTCCTCGAGCAGCTGACCCGGCAGCATGTCGCCGTGGAAGATGTGCCCGCCGGCGATGCCGAAGCGCTGCTCGAGCTGGCGCGGGCCCAGCGCGATCCGCCCCTCGATGCGGTCGGGCAACCCGGGGCAGACCTCGGCGAAGCGCGCCACCGCCGCGTCGGCGGCGGCCTCGGGGTCCACGTCGGGCGAAAAGCACTGGCAGAAGAGCGACAGGACGTGCTTGCCCGCCGGCGCCAGTGTCGGGTCCGTGGCGGTCTGGCAGGCGGCCTCGATCCAGGGGCGCTCGGCGGGCCGGCCCGCACGCGCGTCGAGCGCCGCCTGCGAGAGCTCGTCGAGCGAGTAGCCGATGTCGATCGAGCCGCGCCACGGCTCCTGGCCCGGCCAGGCCGGAAAGCCGGGCAGCCCCTCGAGCAGGCACATCACCTTGACCACGGGACCGGCCTGGCGCCAGCCGGCCGGTGGTTCGACTCCTGCCAGGCGGGCGCTGGTCAGCGGGTCGGCCGCCGAAACCACGATGTCGGCCTCGAGCCCGTCGATCGACTCCACCTCCACCTCGGTCCTGACCCGCGCGCCCGCGGCCTCCGCGGCGCCACGCAGCGCCCGGGTCACTGCGCCCATGCCGCCGCGGGCGAATCCCCACGCCCCCGGTGGGGCGGCCGCGTCGCCCAGGTCGTGGAACAGGGCGATGAACGAGGTCCCGGGGTCCTCGGGCCCGACCAGGCAGCCGATCAGCCCCTGGAGGGCTAACGGGACGCGGACCCGCTCCGAGGGAATCCCTGCCAGCTCGTCGGCGATCGAACCCTCGAGCAGCTGCGAGCCCACGGCCTCCAGCCAGCGCTCGCGGTCGGCGGGCTCCAGCATCAACGGGCGGGCCCGCGCGGCGGCGAGCTCGCGGCGCTCGGCCCACTCCCCGTAGGTCCGCGCGTCCTCGGCCGACCAGTCCTTCTCCAGCTGCCTGGCCGTGCGGTTTGCGTCCGACCAGATCACGACAGACCGGCCGTCGGGGAACGGCGCGAACAGGTACGGCTCGTGGACATGGACCTCGAGCCCGTGCGAACGGAGCTCGAGGTCCCGGATGATCTCCCTACGCAGCAGGGACAGCGTGTAGGCCCCGGGCGAGCCCCACACGCCGGGCCACAGCTCCTCGGTCACACAGGCGCCACCAACGATGTGCCGGCGCTCCAGAACCTCGACATCCAGCCCGGCCCGCGCCAGGTAGGCCGCGGCGACCAGGCCGTTGTGCCCGGCGCCGACCACGGCGACACGCGTCAAGGTCCCGAAAGGAAAGCGCGCACGTCTCTCAGAAATCGCTCAGCGCCCTGAGGACTTTTTCAGGAGGTGCGCGTGGTGCGCGCGCGCCGCTCAGGCGTCCGGATCGGCGTCAGGATCGCGCCCCGCCGGGCTCTGGCCGGCGGTCGCCGCGGGGGCGCTCTCTCGCGGAGCGCGCAGGCTGCGCCCGTCGCCGGCGTCGAAGAGGTGCAGCTTGGAGGCATCCACCCAGAGCTCTGCCTCCTCGCCCTCGCGCACCTTCGAGGCGGCGTCGAGCCGCGCCACGATGCGGCCCTCTTCGCCGCTGGAGGGCACGTCCCCGGCGCCCGCGTCGGCGGCCAGCTCGCGCAGCTCCTCGGACTCCACCGAGACGTCGGAGCTCACGGCGAAGTGGGCGTACAGCTCCGAGCCCATCGCCTCGAGGACCTCGATTTGCGCGCGGAAGGTTGTGCCGCCGCGGGCGGCGGCCCCCACGACCTCGGCGTCCTCGAAGTCCTCGGGGCGGATGCCCGCCACGAGGGTGCCTGAGGTGTCGCCGGTGATGCCCTCGGGCAGCGCCACCTCGCCGACCGGCAGCTTGACTCGGTCGCCCTCGACCGTGGCCGGCATGAAGTTCATCGCTGGCGAGCCGATGAAGCCGGCCACGAACAGGTTGACCGGCTCGTTGTAGAGCTCCATCGGCGAGCCCACCTGCTGCAGGATGCCCGAGCGCATGACCGCGACCCGGTCGCCGAGGGTCATGGCCTCGGTCTGGTCGTGGGTCACGTAGATGGTGGTGGTGCCCAGGCGCTGCTGGATGCGCGAGACCTCCGTGCGCATCTGCACGCGCAGCTTGGCGTCGAGGTTGGACAACGGCTCATCCATCAGGAAGGCCGCGGGGTCGCGCACGATCGCGCGCCCCATGGCCACGCGCTGCCGCTGGCCGCCGGAGAGGTTGGCCGGCTTGCGGTCCAGGTGCTGGTCGAGGTCGAGCACCTTCGCCGCCTCCTCGACCTTGCGGTTGATCTCCGTCTGGTCGACCTTCGCGAGCTTGAGGGCAAAGCCCATGTTGTCGCGCACGCTCATGTGCGGGTAAAGCGCGTAGTTCTGGAAGACCATCGCGATGTCGCGGTCCTTGGGCGCCTTGTCGTTGACCACGTCCTCGCCGATGCGCAGCTCGCCGTCGGAGATGTCCTCCAGGCCGGCGACCATCCGCAGCGCGGTCGACTTTCCACAGCCCGAGGGGCCGACGAGGATCATGAACTCCCCGTCCTGGACCTCGAGCGTCATGTCCTTGACGGCCTCGTAGCCGTCCGGGTAGCGCTTGGTGACGTTCTCGAGCTTGATGTCAGACATTGCGGTATCTCACCCCTTTACTGCGCCGGCGGTGAGGCCCGCCACGATACGGCGCTGGAAGATCAGGACCATGATCACGATGGGAATCGTGACCACCACCGCAGCCGCGGAGATCGCTCCGATGGGCTGCGTGAACTGCGACGCGCCGGTGAAGAAGGCCAGCGTCGCCGGCACGGTGCGTGCCGCGTTGGTGGACGTGAGCGTGGTGGCGAACAGGAAGTCGTTCCACGCGAAGATGAACACGAGGATCGCCGCGGTGAACACACCGGGCGCCGCCAGCGGGACGATCACGCGTCGGAAGGCCTGGAAGGGCGTGGCGCCGTCCACCTGAGCCGCCTGCTCGAGCTCCCAGGGAATCTCGCGGAAGAACGCGCTGAGCGTGTAGATCGCGAGCGGCAGCGAGAACGTCATGTAGGGAATGATCAGCCCGGGCCAGGTGTCGAACAGGCCGACCGAGCGCCAGATGTCGAACAGCGAGCCGGCGATCGAGATGGGCGGGAACATGGCGATGGCCAGCGCGCCCGAGAGGATGACCGCCTTGCCCGCGAACTCCAAGCGCGCCAGGGCGTACGCGGCCATGGAGGCCAACCCGATCGAGATGAAGGTCGCGATGGCCGCGATGCCCAGCGAGTTCAGCAGCGCGTAGCGGAAGTCGGGTGGTCCCTCGAACAGCAGCTTGTAGTTGTCCCAGGTGAAGTCCGTTGGGAAGAAGCCGCCGGCGCCGATCTTCTCGGGGTTCTCGAATGACAACGACAGGATCCAGGCCACGGGCCCGAGGGCGTACAGCAGCACCAGCAGGATCGCGATCAGCCAGTACACGTGCTGCCTGGTCATGTCTCTCCCCTCTGCTGTGCCGTGGAGGTGCCGAGGCCCTTCACGAAGAGGACGGCGATGAGGATCACGAACAGGAAGATCAGCACCGAGATGGCCGAGCCCACGCCGAGGTTCAGGCGCGTGATGAGCACCTTGTAGCCGAGGATCGAGACCGTCTCGGTGTTGTTGCCTCCGCCTTGGGTGAGGATGAAGACGCTGTCGAACACCCGGAAGGCATCGAGCGTGCGGAACAGCAGCGCCACCAGGATCGCCGGCTTCATCAGCGGGATCGTGATCCGGAAGAAGCGCTGCACCGGTCCCGCGCCGTCGACCTTCGCCGCCTCGTGCAGCTCATCCGGCACCAGCGCGAGGCCCGCGAGCAGCAGAAGCGCCATGAACGGCGTCGTCTTCCAGACCTCGGTGAGCACGATGATCGCCATCGAGCCCCAGCGGTCGCCGAGGAGGTCCTGCTCGGTGAGGACGAAGCCGGAGTCGGGCGAGAACGCGTACCGCCACGCGAAGGCGGCCACGACGGTGACGATGCCGTAGGGGATCAGCACGGCCGCGCGCACGGGGCCGCGGCCGAAGATCGCCCGGTGCATCACCA
>Ga0126307_10002406_pt1 | contig 12621 bp, 9 predicted proteins | sample Plot28_FD_89955 | JGI IMG/M metagenome (GOLD analysis project Ga0126307, IMG submission 89955) | Serpentine soil microbial communities from UC McLaughlin Reserve, CA, USA - Plot28 | ecosystem: Environmental > Terrestrial > Soil > Grasslands | place: USA: UC McLaughlin Reserve, Lake County...
CGCGGCGGCGGGGCTGTCGCCGCGCGAGCAGGAGCTCGTGCACGCCGCCGGGCTGCTGCACGACATCGGCAAGTTCACGTTCCCGGACGACACGCTGGCCGGCTCGTCCCACCTGACGGAGGCCGACTGGGCGCTGATCCGCTCGCACCCGCAGCGTGGCTCGGAGATCGTGGGGCGCGTGCGCGGCTACGCCGACGTGGCGGAGATCGTCCTCTCCCACCACGAGCGGATCGACGGGCGCGGCTACCCGCGCGGCCTGGCGGGAGACGAGATCCCGCTGCTGGCGCGCGTGCTGGCCGTCGCCGACTGCTTCGACGTGATGACGGCGCACGACTCCTACCGCCGGCCGATGCCCGTCCCGGAAGCGCTCGGCGAGCTGCGCCGCGTCGCCGGGACCCAGCTCGACGAGCGCTTCGTCGAGGTCTTCATCGGCGTCATCGACGGCTCCGGGCTGGACTTCCGCCATGCCGACGACGAGATCCTCGAGACGGAGCTGACGACGCGCGCGTCGCACGGCTCGAGGGCTGGATCGCTGCGCCGCTGAGCGCACCGCAACTTCGCGCTGCGCGCTCGGTTGAGCTTTCAGACATGGGAGCCCGACGCCTCGCAGGCTGGACGGCGGCCGTGCTTCTCGCGCTGCCCGCCACGGCGCACGCCGCGCCGGCCTCGCCCGACCCGGGCTTCGGCAGCGGGGGGACGGTGGCCATCGGAATCCCGGGCGGGACGCCCGTCGACGCCGGCATGCTGCTCGATCGCGAGGGAAGGCCGGTCGTGGCGGCGAAGATCGGTGCGACGGCGCTCGGCTTCAGGCGGTTCTCGCCGAACGGGGCGCCCGAGGTGGCGGCGACGACATCACTGGGCGGGGGACCCGACTCGCTGCTGACGGACGTCGTGCAGCAGGTCGACGGCGGCTATGCGATCGGCGGCTGGGTGGGAGCGTCGAGCGATCGGCGCTTCGCGCTCGTCCGCTACACGCCGGCGGGGGTGCTCAGCCAGTCGCCGGACGCGGGCGCCGGCGAGATCCACGCGCTCGCACTGCAAGGGGACAAGATCGTCGCGGCCGGCCGCGCCGGCGACCGCATCGCCTTCCTCCGCTACGGCGCCGACGGAGCGCCCGAGACGTCCCAGGCCCACGACGTCCAGGGGGTGACGGGCGAGGAGGCGGGCGGGATCGCGGTCGAGCCTGGCCGGATCGTGCTCGCCGGGACCGGCGTGGTCGACGGCAGGCGCCGCTTCGTGCTCGTCGCGCTGCGGCCCGACGGCTCGTTCGACACCGGCCTCGGCACGCTCGACGTCGGCGACGGACCGGTCGCCGTCAACGCGCTCGAGCGCCAGCCCGACGGCAAGCTGCTCATCGGCGGCACTGGCGGGGGGAGCGGCGTGGTCGCCCGCTTCCTCCCCGACGGCACACCCGACGCCGGCTGGGGCGCGAACGGCATCGCGCGGCTCCCCGGCGCGGTCGTCGAGGACCTCGCGCTGCAGCCCGACGGCAAGGTCGTGGCCGTCGGGTCGATCGGCGGCGCCGACTCGATCGTCGCGCGCTTCCGCCCAGGTGGCGCGCGTGATCCCGGCTTCGGCAGCGACGGCATGCTGCGGCTGTCGCTCGGCTCTGCGGGGCGCGACGAGCTGACCGGCGTCGGTATCGCGGCCGACGGCGGGATCGTCGCCGGCGGCGTGGCGCCCGCTGCGGTCGTGCTCACGCGGCTGGTCGGCGGCGACTCGTCCGACCCGGCGCTCGCGATGACCGCCGAGTCGCTCGGCGACCTCGTCTCGTTCACGCTCACCGCGACGAACCCCGGGGCCGACGCCGCGCGCGACGTCAGCGTGTCGGTCACGCCGCCCGGCGGTGCGGCCGCGACGGCGCTGGCGACGTCGGGCGCCGCGTGCGCGGCCATGGTGTGCTCGCTCGGCACGCTGCCGGCGGGCGCCACCAAGCGCATGACGCTGCTCGCCCGCGCGAAGCGGCCCGGGTCGCTGAGCGCGAGCGCGCGGATCGCCGGCACGACGTTCGACTCGAACGCGGGCAACAACGCGGCCGCCGCAGCCGCGACCGCGACCCGCAACCGCGGCGGGCGCGACCGGATCCGGCCGCGCGTCGTGATGACGCTGCAGGCCAGGCGGATCCGGGACGTGCGCAAGCGCGTCAAGCTGACCGTGCGGACGAGCGAGGCGGCGACGGTCGTCGTCTGGTCGCGCTACCGCAAGGGCGGCAAGCTCGAGAAGCTCACGCGCAACCGCACGGTGACGCTGCGCAAGGCGGGCACCAGGACGGTCCGTATGGCGCTGACCAAGGCCGCGCGCAAGCTCGTCAGGCGCAAGAAGACGCGCCGCCTGGCGCTGGTCGTCAAGGCGCGCGCGCGCGACAAGGCCGGCAACGCGCGCACGAGGACGCTGCGAACGACGCTGCGGCGCTAGAGTCGGCGCCGGCTCGTCAGCCGCGAGGAAGGGGACTCAAGATGCCGCGCTCCCGCGCCGCCGCCGTCGCACTCATCGCCGCGCTCGCCGCGTGCGCTCTCGCCACACCCGCGGATGCGCACCGAGGCGGCGCGCAGCACTCGCTGCGCTCGCCGGTGACCGACGAGAGCTTCTACTTCGTGATGGCCGACCGGTTCGAGAACGGCACCACGGCCAACGACAACGGCGGGCTGCCGCCGGGCACCGGCGAGGGCCAGTCGGGCTTCGCGCCCGAGCTCCGCGGCTTCTACCACGGCGGGGACCTCGCGGGCCTGCTCGAGCGGATCGACTACATCCGCGGACTCGGCACCGACTCGATCTGGCTGACCCCGAGCTTCAAGAACAAGGCGGTGCAGCCCGAGGACAACAGCGCCGGCTACCACGGCTACTGGATCACCGACTTCACGCAGATCGACCCGCACCTCGGCACCAACGACGATCTGCGCGCGCTGGTCGACGCCGCACATCAGCGCGGGATGAAGGTCTACTTCGACATCATCACCAATCACACGGCCGACGTGATCGGGTACGAGGAGGGGCCGCGGCCGGGCTACCGCTCGAAGGACGCGTACCCGTATCGCGATGCGGCCGGCAACGTCTTCGACGACCGCGACTTCGCCGGCTCGCCGCTCTTCCCGCCGCTCGACGCCGCGACGAGCTTCCCGTACCACCCGGTGCTCGAGCCGGACGAGCAGCACCTCAAGGTCCCGGACTGGCTCAACGACGTCACGCTCTACCACAACCGCGGCAACACGACGTTCACCGGCGAGGACTCGCTGTACGGCGACTTCTTCGGCCTCGACGACCTGTTCACCGAGCATCCGCGGGTCGTGCGCGGGATGATCGACGTCTACGAGACGTGGATCCGCGAGTTCGGCGTCGACGGCTTCCGCATCGACACGATGAAGCACGTCAACGACGAGTTCTGGCAGCGGTTCGGGCCGGAGGTGCTCGCGTATGCGCGCGCGCACGGCAAGCGCGAGTTCTTCATGTTCGGCGAGGTCTTCGACACGACGAAGAGCTTCACCTCGCACTTCACGACGAGCGACCGGATGCAGGCGGTGCTCGACTTCCCGTTCCAGGCCGCCGCGCAGGGCTTCGCCGCCGACTCGAAGCCGACCGACGCGCTGCGCGACTTCTTCGCGGGCGACGACTGGTACACGGACGCCGACTCGAACGCGTACCAGCTGCCGACGTTCCTCGGCAACCACGACATGGGCCGGATCGGCCGCTTCGTCAGCGTCGCCAACGGCGGCGCGAGCGATGCCGAGCTGCTGGCGCGCGACCGGCTCGCGCACGCGCTGATGTACCTCTCGCGCGGCAACCCCGTCGTCTACTACGGCGACGAGCAGGGCTTCACGGGCGACGGCGGCGACCAGCTCGCGCGCCAGGACATGTTCCCGAGCCAGGTCCCGGAGTACAACGACGACGACCTGATCGGGACGGACGCGACGACCGCGGTCAGCAACTTCGACCCCGGTCACCCGCTGTACCGGTCGATCGCCGCGCTCGCCGCGCTGACGCGCGCGCATCGTGCCCTGCGCGACGGCGCCCAGCAGCACCGTTACTCCACCGACGGAGCGGGCATCTACGCGTTCTCGCGGATCGACCGGCGCGAGCAGCGCGAGTACGTGGTCGCGCTCAACAACGCCGAGGAGGCCAAGACCGCGGCGGTCCCGACCTATACCCGCGACCGCTCGTACGAGCGCGTCTACGGGGACGGGCCGGGCTCGCTCGCGAGCGACGCGGCGGGCCGCCTGTCCGTGACGGTCCCGGCGCTCTCGGTGGTCGTGTACGCGCTCGACGGGCGCATCCCGGCATCCACGGCCGCGCCACGGATCTCGCTCGCGGAGCCCGCCCCGGCCGCCGCGTCGCCCGGGCGGATAGAGGTGCGCGCCGACGTCGACGGCAGCTCGTTCTACGAGGTCACGTTCCTCGCCAAGGCCCGGCATGGGCGCTGGCGACCGATCGGGACCGACGACAACGCTCCGTACAGCGTCTTCCACGACGTGTCCGGGCTGCACGCCGGGACGAGGCTGAAGTACCGCGCCGTCGTGCTCGACAACCGCGGGCACGCGCGGAGGAGCGCCGCGCGCAGGACGACGGTGCCGGCGCCGACGCTCACGATCCAGGCGCCGAACGAGGGCGCCCTCAAGCGCGGCGTCGTCGAGGTCCGCGCCGTCGCGGACCCGGAGCGCGCGACGCACGTCGTGACGTTCGAGCGCAGCGTCGCGGGCGGGCCGTGGGAGGAGGTCGCGAGCGATTCCTCCTCGCCGGTCTACACGCTGTTCGACGACCTCGCGCCGCTCGGCCTTGCTCCCGGCACGAGCGTGTCGTATCGCGCCGTGCTGCACGAGCCCGACGGCACGACCGTGACGAGCGCGCCGCGCACGATCAAGGTGGCGGGGCCGAAGGTCGAGACCGCGGTCGTGCACTACTTCCGCCCGGCCGGGGACTACGACGGCTGGGGCCTGCACATGTGGGGGAACGCGGTCGCCGACGACGTGCTGGCGCAGATCGCGTGGGACAAGCCGTGGCAGGCTGCGGGCGTCGATCCCGACGGCTGGGCGCGCTACGAGATCGCGTTGAAGGACGACACCGAGGCGCTCAACTTCATCATGCACACGCCGGGCGGCGACACCGTCCCGGAGACGCGCGAGCCGGGCGGCGATCGCTCGTTCTTCCCGGCGAGCACCCCGGAGATCTGGCTCAAGCAGGGCGACGCGACCATCTACACGAGCAAGCCGCCGACGCCGTGAGCGAGGCGACGTGGGCGTCGGTGCCGGACGGCTCGCCGTTCGGCCCGGCGGTCCTGCCGTACGGCTGCTTCAGCCTCGACCGGCAGCCGCGCCGGGTGGGGGTGCGGATCGGCGACCACGTGCTCGACCTCGCCGGGCTGGCGCGCGACGGCCTGCTCGGAGTCTTCCCGGCCGCGCAGGCGGCGTTCGCGGCGCCCGGGCTCGACGTCCTCATGGCGAGCGGCCCGGACGCCTGGCGGGCGACGCGCGAGCGCGTCGCCGCCCTGCTCGCCGACGGGCGCGAGCGCGCGCGCGTCGAGCCGCACCTGCATCCGCTCGGCGACGCCGAGCTGCACCTGCCGTTCGCGGTCGCCGACTACGCGGACTTCTACGCCTCGCTGCACCACGCGACGAACCTCGGGCGGCTGCTGCGTCCCGGCGAGGAGCCGCTGCCGCCCAACTGGCGCCACCTGCCGGTTGGCTACCACGGGCGCGCGGGAACGGTCGTCGTGAGCGGCACCGAGATCGTCCGCCCGCGCGGCCAGTACCTGCCGGCAGGCGCGCGGGCGCCCGAGTATGGCCCGAGCCGGCGGCTCGACGTCGAGCTCGAGCTCGGCTTCGTGATCGGCGTGCCGAGCCGGCTGGGCACGCCGGTCGCGGTCGCCGACGCGCTCGAGCACGTGTTCGGCGTCGTGCTGCTCAACGACTGGAGCGCGCGCGACCTGCAGGCGTGGGAGTACCGGCCGCTCGGCCCGTTCCTCGGCAAGTCGTTCGCGACGTCGATCGCCGCGTGGGTCACGCCGCTCGCGGCGCTCGAGCGGCTCCGCGTTCCGGCGCCGGCGCAGGAGCCCGCGCCGCTCGGGTACCTGCGCGAGGATCCGTGGGCGCTCGACGTCGACCTCGAGGTCGAGCTGAACGGCGACGTCGTGGCGCGCACGAGCGCGCGCAACCTGTACTGGAGTCCGGCGCAGATGATCGCCCACCTGACCGCCAACGGCGCGAGCCTCCGGACCGGCGACCTGCTCGGCTCGGGCACGATCTCCGGCCCGGAGCGCGGCGAGCGCGGCTCGCTGGTCGAGCTGAGCTGGGGCGGCGAGGAGCCGATCAGCCTGCCCGGCGGCCAGACGCGCGCGTTCCTCGAGGACGGCGATGCGGTCGTGCTGCGCGGCACCGCGCTCGCCGAGGTCGCCGGCCGCGTCGTGCCGGCCGCCTGAGCGTCAGCCACATCGACGCCTCCCTACCCCGTCCGGAGCGACCCCGTAGGGTCGCCTCAGGGTGATTCCCAATGGTCGGCGGGGCGCGCCTGCGCCAGATTGCACTGCGCGATGACCGACACCCAGCAGACACCTCCCCAGCCCGACGAGCCCCCGCGGCGCCTGACCCGCTCCAGCACCGACAGCGTGATCGGGGGCGTCGCCGGTGGCCTCGGGCGGCACCTGAACATCGACCCGCTCGCGATCCGGATCACGTTCGTGATCCTCTCGTTCGCCGGCGGGCTCGGCCTGATCGCCTACCTGCTCTGCCTCGCCTTCATCCCGATCGACGACCCGAACGCGGCGCCGATCCGCTGGGGCCTCGCCCGCACCGCCGGCGTCGTGCTGATCACGATCGCCGCCCTCGTCGTCGTGCTCCCGCACTGGTTCTGGGGTCCCGCCGTGCCGCTCCTGGTCGTCGCCGGCGTCGTCGTCTACCTGCTCCTGCGGATCGTCCGCGACGACGGCGGCACGCACCTCAGCCACGTCGCCGCGCGCATCGCGATCGGCATCGTGCTGCTGGCGCTCGCGGTCGGCGGCTTCGCCGCCGCAGCCGCCGGCGCGGCGCTGGGCGGCGGGATCGTGGTCGCCGGCCTCGTGATCGCCTGCGGCGTCGGCCTCGTCGGCGGCGCATTCCGCGGCGGCGCGCGCTGGCTGATCGCGCCTGCGCTCGTGCTGGCGCTGCCGCTCGGCGCCGTCGCCGCGACCGACCTCGACCTGCGCGGGACGTGGGGCGACCGCACGTTTCATCCGGTCTCCGTCGCCGAGCTGGCCGACGGATATGAGATGGGCGTCGGTTCGATGAAGCTCGACCTGCGCGACGTCGACCTCCCGGCCGGCAGCACCGACCTGCGCGTCGAGATGGGCATGGGCGAGATCCAGCTGCTCGTGCCCGACGACCTGTGCGTGACGACCGATGCCGAGATCGGCGTCGGAGTCGTCAACACCGGCGGCGGCGACGAGGGCGGCGTCGACGTGGACGTCGAGGACCGCCAGACCGTCGACTCCGGTGTGCGGCACCTGCACGTGATCGCCGACGTCGGCGTCGGCGCGGTCCAGGTCGGCGACCGCTTCTTCGACTGGGACGGCCCGCGCGACTGGCGCGGCGACCGCTTCGACTCGCTCGAGACCGGCACGAGCCGCGCGGCCTGCACGGAGACGGCGTGAGCCCGCGGCCGGGCTTCGACCCCGCCTCGCTGATCTCCGGGCTCATCGTGATCCTGTTCGGCGGGCTGCTGCTGCTCGACCAGGCCGACGTGCTCGAGCTGCGCTTCGAGTACCTGCTGCCGGCCGCGTTCGCCGCGGTCGGCGGCATCCTGCTCGCCTGCGGCCTGACGGGGCCGCCGCGCGGGCGCTCCTAGCCTGGTGGGAACATCCGCCGTGGTGTCCGTGCCCGACACGCAGCCCGCTCCGCTCCGCCGCGACCGCGGCAACGCCGTGCTCGGCGGCGTCTGCGCCGGGCTCGCGCCGCGGCTGGGGCTGGACCCGCTCGTGCTGCGCGTCGGCTTCGCCGCCGCCGCCTGCCTCGGAGGGCTCGGCGGGTTCCTGTACGCGATCTGCTGGGTCCTGCTCCCGCCCGGCGGTGGCGACGAACGGGCGCTGATGGCGCGCGCGATCGGGCGGCGCGAGAGCTGGATGGTCGCGTCGGGCCTCGGGCTGCTCGTGCTCGCGGTGCTGCTGCTGTTCCGCGCCTGGGGGCTGTGGATCGGCGACGCGGTCGTCTGGCCGCTGGTGTTGGCGACCGGCGGCGGCGCGCTGATCTGGCGCCAGTCGCAGGGCGCCGAGGTGGTCGCGCCGGCGGCACGCGAGGCGGCGCGACCCGGCGGGGGCGCGGGCCGCCCGCGGCGCATCCTGCGGCTTGCGCGGCCATCGCTCGGGATCGTCGCGCTCGGCGCCGCGCTCGTCGTCGGCGCGGCGCTCGTGTTCCTCTGGCTCAACGGCGCGCTCGTGCCCGACCGCGACGTGACGCTCGCGGTGCTGGTCGTCGTGACGGCGCTGACGCTGATCCTCGCGCCCTGGTGGCTGCGGCTCACGCGCGGCCTGACGGAGGAGCGCGCCGAGCGGATCCGCACGCAGGAGCGCGCCGAGCTCGCCGCGCACCTGCACGACTCCGTCCTGCAGACGCTCGCGCTGATGCAGAAGCGCGCGGCGGACCCGCGCGAGGTCGCCGCGCTCGCCCGGCGCCAGGAGCGCGAGCTGCGCGCGTGGCTGAACGCCGGCTCGCGGCGCGAGCGCGGCGCGTCGCTGGCCGCCGCGCTCGAGGCGGCGGTGGCGGAGATCGAGGACGCGCACGGCGTCCCGGTCGAGCTGGTCGCGGTCGGCGACCGCACGCTCGACGAGCGCGCCGAGGCGCTCGTCGCGGCCACGCGCGAGGCCGTGCTGAACGCGGTCAAGTTCGCGCCGATGGCGGCGATCAGCGTCTACGCCGAGGTGCAGGACGGCCGCGCCGAGGTGTTCGTGCGCGACCGCGGTCCCGGCTTCGACCTCGATGCCGTCCCGCCCGACCGGCGTGGGCTGCGCGAGTCGGTGCTCGGCCGGATGGAGCGCTACGGCGGCCGCGCCGCGATCCACACGCGGCCCGGCGAGGGGACCGAGGTCGAGCTGGTGATGGCGGCGTGAGCACCGAGCGAACTTCGTCCGCGGGCGCAGGCACGCTTCGTCCGCGCGTCGTGCTGGTCGACGACCACGGCCTGTTCCGCGCCGGCGTGCGTGCGGAGCTCGACGGGCTCGTCGACGTCGTCGGCGACGCCGGCGCGGTCGACGAGGCGATCGACTGCATCGTCGAGCGCGATCCCGACGTCGTTCTGCTCGACGTCCAGATGCCCGAGGGCGGCGGCGCCGAGGTGATCCGCGGCGTGGCGCCGCGGCGCCCGGCGGTGCGCTTCCTGGCGCTCAGCGTGTCCGACGCCCCCGAGGACGTGATCAGCATCATCCGCGCCGGCGCGCGCGGCTACGTGACGAAGACGATCTCCGGCCCCGAGCTGGCCGATGCCGTGCGGCGCGTCGCGAGCGGCGACGCCGTCTTCTCCCCGCGGCTGGCCGGCTTCGTGCTCGACGCGTTCGCAGGGCAGGAGGAGGCGGCGCCCGCCGTCGCCGATCCCGAGCTCGACCAGCTGACGGCGCGCGAGCGCGAGGTGCTGCGGCACATCGCGCGCGGCTACCTCTACAAGGAGATCGCGCTGCGGCTCGGGATCTCCGCCAAGACCGTCGAGGCGCATGTCTCGGCCGTCTTGCGCAAGCTGCAGCTGTCCAACCGCCACGAGCTCAGCCGCTGGGCCGTGCAGAGAGGATGGGTCGAGTGATGCCCGACGCGCTCGACAGGCTGCACGAGGAGATCCGCGGGCACGGCGGCTGCGGCTTCGAGATCTGCGAGAGCGCGACCAACCTCGTGCCCGGCGAGGGCAACCACACGGCCGACGTGATGCTGGTCGGTGAGGCGCCCGGCGCGAGCGAGGACAAGCAGGGGCGCCCGTTCGTCGGCCGCGCCGGCAAGCTGCTCGACCAGCTGCTCGCCGAGGCCGGGCTGCAACGCGACGACGTCTACATCACCAACGTCGTCAAGGCGCGCCCGCCCGGCAACCGCGACCCGAAGGCCGGCGAGGTGGCGCATCACCTGCCGTGGCTCGAGCAGCAGCTCGCGCTGATCCGCCCGAGCGTCGTGATCCCGGTCGGCCGCCACGCGCTCGCGCACTTCGCTCCCGGACGCAAGATCAGCGAGGTGCACGGCGAGCTGATCGTCGAGCGCGACCGCCGGCTGGTCCCGTGGCTGCATCCCGCCGCCGCGCTGCGCAACCGCGACCTGCGCGAGACGCTGTTCGAAGATGCCCGCGCGCTGCCGGGCGTCCTGGCGTCGGCGGGTGAATCGCGCTAGCGCTTCGCGCCGGCGCCCGCCGTGCGCAGCAGGCCGCCGGGCCCGCGCTCCCCGAGCCCGAAGTGGGCCGGCGGCGGCGCCCTCCCGGCCAGCGCGGCCGCGACCTGCTCGGCGAGCGCCGGGCCGTGCTTGAAGCCGTGGCCGGACCCGCCGCCGAGCAGCCACACCGACGGACGCTCGGGGTGCGGCGCCGCGATGAAGTTGGCGTCGGGGGAGAGCTCGTAGCGGCACGTCTTGGAGCCGGCGAGCGGCGCGCGCGCCAGCGCCGGGAAGCGCTGGGCGAGGAAGCGCCGCGCGGCCGCCTCGCCGTGCGGCGTGGTGGGCGGCAGCGCGGCGTCGGGATCGAGCGGTGGCCCGTCGAAGTCGGGCGCCGCCTTGACGCCGAGGCCGTCGATGTCGCGCGTGCCGTAGATCGCCTGCTCGAAGTCGACGAACGCCGGCACGGCCGGCGCGCGCCACGCCGGGCCGCCGGAGAAGAAGAACAGCTCCTGGCGCGTGCTGCGGATCGACACGTGCTCGCCGAACAGCCGGCCGAGCCAGGCGCCGCACGCCCACACGACGACGTCCGCCTCCAGCAGACGGCCGTCCTGCAACCGCGCGGCCGTCCCGTCCGGCGCCGCTGTCGCGCGCACGAGCGTCGCGCCGTGCGCGACCGCCCGCCGGACCAGCGCGCGGACCGCGCGCTGGGCGCGCAGCACGCCCGCCCGCGGCTCGTGCAGCAGGAACGCCAGCCCGCTCGGGTCGAAGCTCGGGAACAGCCGCGCCCCCTGCTCCGGCGGGAGCCGCTCGTACGGGATCCCATGGGCGTCGAAGGTCGAGACCGCCTGCGCCTCCCAGCCGTCGTCGCGATGCGCGAACCACGTCAGCCCGCACTCGATCAGCAGCTCCTCGCCGCACTCGGCCTCCAGCTCGCGCCACAGCGTGCGCGCCCGCCACGCCGAGGCGGTGTAGCCGGCGTGCGGACCGTGGCCGCAGCGGATCAGCCGCGACTCGCCGCCCGAGCTCGTGCGCGGATCGCCGGGCTCGAACTGCTCGACCAGCGTGACCGCCGTGCCGGCGCGCGCCAGCCACCAGGCCAGCGAGGCGCCGAAGCTCCCCGCCCCGATCACGAGCGCGCTGTCCACGGGGCGGGAAGGTAGCGGAGGCCGGCCGGACCTCGGCCCGGCCGGCCTCGCCTGGAGGGCACCACGAGCCCTAACGCAGCGCGTGCTAACAACTTGCGGTCACGTGCGCGCCTTCCTACTCGCACTCGTCGTGGCGCTGCTCGCGCCGCCCGGCGCGGCCGCCGACCGCTTCGGCGAGTCAGCCGAGGGGCGCTCGCTGACCGTCACGCACCGGGGCGACCCAGCCGCGCCCGTCCGCCTGCTCGCCGTCGGCTCGATCCACGGCAACGAGACCGCCGGCCACGCCGTGATCGCGCGGCTGCGCCGGCTCGAGCCGCCGCCGGGCGTCCAGCTCTGGCTCGTCGAGACCGCCAACCCGGACGGCGTCCGCCACGGCACGCGCCAGAACGCCCGCGGCGTCGACCTCAACCGCAACTTCCCGTTCCGCTGGGCCGGCGGCGGCGGCGCGTTCGACATCTACTACCCGGGCCGCGCGGCGGCGAGCGAGCCCGAGACGCGCGCACTGAAGCGCCTGATAGCGGACGTCGAGCCCGACCTGACGGTCTACTACCACCAGCACATGCGCCTCGTCGCGCTAGCGCACGGCGCCGACAACGCTCCCGTGCGCGCCTACGCGCGCCGCGTGGGCCTGCCGGCGCGCCACCTGCCGTACTACCGCGGAACGGCGACCAGCTGGCAGAACCACCGCCGGCCGGGCTCGACGGCGTTCGTCGTCGAGTTGCCGGCCGGGCCGCTGTCCCGCCGTGCGGCGAACCGCCACGCGCGGGCGGTGCTCGCGCTCGCGCGGCCGGCGGCCGCCACCGGGGCGGTGCCGAAGCCGGAGGTCGAGTGGGATCCGATCCCGTTCGGCGCCGATCGCAAGCGCCAGATGCGCCGCTACTCGCGCCGCCACTACGGCGAGGCGAAGGCGAAGCTCGTCGAGCCGAAGGTGATCGTCGAGCACTACACGGCGACGAGCCGCTTCAGCGCCGCGTTCAACACGTTCGCGAGCAACGCGCCCGACGTCGAGTTCGGCGAGCGCCCGGGCGTCTGCGCGCACTTCCTGATCGACCGCGACGGCACGATCCACCAGCTCGTGTCGCTGCGCTGGCGCTGCCGCCACACCGTCGGGCTGAACGACACCGCGATCGGGATCGAGCACGTCGGCGTCTCGGACGCCGACGTGATGGGCCGCCGGCGCC
>Ga0126307_10002407_pt1 | contig 12620 bp, 16 predicted proteins | sample Plot28_FD_89955 | JGI IMG/M metagenome (GOLD analysis project Ga0126307, IMG submission 89955) | Serpentine soil microbial communities from UC McLaughlin Reserve, CA, USA - Plot28 | ecosystem: Environmental > Terrestrial > Soil > Grasslands | place: USA: UC McLaughlin Reserve, Lake County...
CCGCGCCGCAACATCGCGGAGTCGAAGACCACCGCCGCGTCGGCATGACGCTCGTCGCCGGCGATGAACTCGACGACCTGGTGACCGCCGGTCTCCTCCTCGCCGTCGCAGACAAAGCGAACGTTCACCGGCAGCTCGCCGGCCCCCGCCAGCAGCTCCGCCGCCTTCAGCAGCGTGTAGAGCTGGCCCTTGTCGTCCGCCGTGCCGCGGCCGTAGAGCCAGCCGTCCCGCACGGTCGGCTCGAAGGGCGGCGACTCCCACTCGTCCAGCGGCGCCGGCGGCTGGACGTCGAAGTGGCCGTAGCAGAGCACCGTCGGCGCCTCGCCGCCTCCGGAGGAACGGATCTCCCCGACCGCCAGCGGAAAGGTCTCCGTCTCGACGAGCTCAGCCTCTCCGCCTGCTCGGCGGATGAAGTCGCGCACCCACTCGGCTGCCCGCCGAACGTCGCCGGCGCGCTCGGGATCCGCGCTGACGCTTTCGATTCGAAGGAGCTCGGAGAGCTCCTCCAGCCACTCCTGAGGCAACTCAGCCAAGCGGCCGAGTCTAGGGGTTACGCGACGCGCAGCCTCTGGGAGTCGGCGAGCGCGCGCAGCTTCTTCAGGCTCTGGTTCTCGATCTGCCTGATCCGCTCGCGCGTGACCTGGAAGGTGCGGCCGACCTCGTCGAGCGTCCGCGGCTGCTCGCCGTTCAAGCCGTAGCGCAGCTCCAGCACCCGCCGCTCGCGCTCGGACAAGCTTCCGAGGATCTTCGTCAGCGCCTCGCGACGCAAAACGTCCTCCGCGAGCTCGTCCGGGAGCGGCGCCAGCTCGTCGGTGATGAAGTGGCCGAACTCGGACTCCTCGTCGTCGCCGACCGGCTTCTCCAGCGAGACCGGCGTCTGCGCGCTGCGGCGGATCTGGTCGACCTCGTCCAGCGTCAGCTCGAGCTCGAAGGCGATCTCGTCGGAGCGGGGCTCGCGACCGCGCTCGGCGCGGAGCTTGCGCTCCGTCCGCATGATCTTGTTGAGCTTCTCGACGACGTGGACCGGCATCCGGATCGTCCGGGCCTTGTCGGCGAGGGCGCGCGCGACGGCCTGGCGAATCCACCACGTCGCATACGTCGAGAACTTGAACCCCTTGCGGTGGTCGAACTTCTCCGCCGCCCGGACCAGGCCGATCGTCCCTTCCTGGATCAGGTCGAGGAACGGGAGGCCCTGATTGCGGTAGCGCTTCGCGATCGAGACGACGAGGCGCAGGTTCGCCTCCACCATCTCCTGCTTCGCACGGTGGTCACCACGTTCGATCCGCTTCGCGAGCTCGATCTCCTGCGCCGCCGTCAGCAGGTCGACCTTGCCGATGTCCTTGAGGAAGAGCTGCAGCGCCTCGGTCGAGACCTCGCGCGTGTCCACGGACGCCTCGACCTCGTCGTCGTCGTCCGCGGCCGCGTCCACGACCTCGATCTGGAGCTCGTCCAGGCGGCTGTAGAAGTCGTCGAGCTGACCCGCGTCGAGCTCGATCTCTTCGAGCGCGACGGTCACGTCCTCGGCTGCGAGCCGGCCTGATTCCTGTCCGCTGACGATCAGCGTCTCGAAGATGCCCTCCGCGGACGCTGTTGCAGCAGCTCCCTCTCGCTCCACCGGCTCCCCTCGCTCCCTCAATCCGGTTGCAGCTCCCTGATCCTGTCCGTGCCGGGTGCAGTCTTCCATCGATAGCCTCCTACCGCCATAGGCCGACCGGCCCATCTTTCCGGTCGGGTGGTCCTATCTTTCATCTCGCTTTCCCCACGTCTTCTAGACGCGTGAGCAGCCGCTTTGCTTCCCGCGCGAGCGGCGAATTGCGCTGCCCAGCGGCCATTCGTAGCTGCCGCCTGGCCTCGTCCAGCTGGCCGATCCAGAGCAGCAGGAGGCCTAGGTGGAATCGGATGGTGGCCGCGCGCGGGAAGCGGCGCGAGAGCGGCCCAAGCCGTGAGAACGCGCGGTCAGGATGAGCCTTGTCGAAGCGCCCGACGGCGTCGGCGACGAGCGCGTCGGGGTCTGCCGGCGCGAGGCGGGCGGCCGCTGCGTACTGCCGCCGCGCCGACACCGGGCGGTCGAGCCGCTGCAGCGCCACGCCGTAGAGGAGCTTCCCGCTGACGTTGTCACCGCGCGCGCCGCGTGCGAGCGCCGCGAGCTGCCGCTGCGGCGAGAGGCGTCGCAGCTTCGGGTCGACCGCGAAGCTGGGGATGAAGACCGGGAGCCCCCGCGCGAAGTTGCGGAAGAGGAGGTCCGAAGCGCGGATCGCGTAGGCGCTGTCGGGATCGCGCGACCGCGTCGCCTCCCACGCCTCGACCGCCCCTTCGCGGTCGCCGTCCCAGAAGCGTGCGAGGCCGAGGTGGAAGAGCACAGCGCCGTTTCGTCGATGCTCGCGCGCCAACTCCTCGAGCCGCGCGCGGCTGCCGTCGGGCCACGCGGCCAGCGCTTGCCCCACCCGCGCCTGAAGCGAGCTCCTGCCCGCGAGGATCCGTCCCGCCCGCGCGCGCTGGTCCTCGCCATACGCTTCGGCGGCGCTCCGCAGCGCCCGAGCCTCGCCATCGTCACGAACGTCTAGGTCGACGACGAACGGCGGCACGCCGGCCGGCTTCTCCTCGCCGTCGTCGCCGCGGCCGACGAGCGCCGCTCCGCCGGCAACCCCCAGGGCGGCGGCGAGAGCGATCGCGGAGACCAGGATCAGCCGGGCGCGCCTCGACATTGCGGCCCACGGTAGCCCGAGATTCCCTGGCTATTCTCACTCCATGGCGACGCCGGTCGGTACCGACGAGATTCGCCCTGAGGACGCCCGCGAGCGCCTGTCGGAGCAGGACGCGCCCGTTCTGATCGATGTCCGGAGCGATCAGGAGCGCGCCGCGTCGTACATCCCCGGCTCGATCCACCTGCCGATGGCCGACGTCGAGTCGCGCCTCGCTGACGTCATGCCCGACTCGAGCCGCCCGATCATCACCTACTGCGCGGTTGGCGCCCGTTCGCGGCGCATCCTCCCGACGCTCGCCGCGCTCGGCTACGACGACGCCGTCTCGATGGTCGGCGGGATCGTCGCCTGGCAGGCGCTCGGCTACCCGACGGAATCGTCGAGCACCCTGGACGACGAGAAGCTCGCGCGCTACAGCCGCCACCTCCTGATCCCCGAAGTCGGGATCGAGGGCCAGGAGCGGCTGCTCCAGACCAGCATCCTGCTGATCGGCGCCGGCGGACTCGGCTCTCCAGCGGGCCTCTACCTCGCAGCTGCGGGGGTCGGGCGGCTCGGGATCGTCGACGACGATCGCGTCGATGCGTCGAACCTCCAGCGGCAGGTGCTTCACTCGACCGCCGAGCTCGGCCAGAGCAAGGCAGAGTCGGCGCGGCAGTCGCTCGAGGAGCTGAACCCGGACGTCGACGTCGTCACCTACGAGGAGCGCCTCACGGCGGAGAACGTCGACCGCATCCTGGCCGACGGCTGGGAGCTCGTCGTCGACGGCGCGGACAACTTCCCCACGCGCTACCTCCTCAACGACGCCTCCGTGTGGCACGACCTTCCCGTCGTTCACGGCTCGATCTACCGCTTCGAGGGCCAGGCAACTGTCTTCAAGCCGTTCAAAGGGCCGTGCTACCGCTGCCTCTTTCCGCAACCGCCGCCGCCGGAGCTCGCACCGAGTTGCGCCGAGGGCGGCGTCCTGGGCGTGCTCCCGGGGGTGATCGGCTCGCTGCAGGCGAACGAGGCGCTGAAGCTGGCGCTCGAGATCGGCGAGCCGCTGATCGGCCGGCTGCTGCTCTTCGACGCCCTCACTGCGCGCTTCGACGAGGTCACCGTGCGCCGCGACCCCAACTGCCCCGTCTGCGGCGACGACCCGACGATCACCGAGTACGTCGACTATCCGGCGTTCTGCGGCGTGCTGGCGTGACCGTCGTTCGCATCCCGCCGACGCTGCGCGACCAGACGGGAGGCCGGGCGGCGCTCGAGGCCCGAGGCGCGACGGTCCGGGACCTGCTGGACGACCTGATGGCACGCTTTCCGCAGCTCCGCGAGCGCATCTACACGGAGGGCGAGCTCGCGCCGTTCGTGAACGTCTACGTCGAGGGCGAGGACGTGCGAACACGAGACGGCCTCGAGACGTCGGTCGAGGACAGCGCGACGGTGATCTTGCTGCCGGCGATGGCCGGTGGTTCTAAGGCGCCGCTTGCGGCGCCGCCCCCGCGATGGCGGCCTCTGCCCCGCATCCGTCTGAAATGACCCGTCGATGGATCGGAGGACAGCGGAACGCCTGCTAGCTCGCTGCTCGAGCTCGTCGGGAACACGCCTCTCGTCGAGCTAACGAAGCTCTCGCCACCCGGCGTCCGGCTCTACGCGAAGCTCGAGGGGCAGAACCCCACCGGGTCGATCAAGGACCGGGTCGCCGTCGCGATGATCGAGGCCGCGGAGGTGTCCGGTGAGCTGGAACCCGGTCGCGCGCTGCTCGAGCCGACGAGCGGCAACACGGGCATCTCGCTCGCGCTCGTCGCGAGGCTGAAGGGGTACCCCCTGACCTGCGTCGTGCCCGAGAACGTGACGGAGGAGCGGCTGCGGCTGCTGCGGCTCTACGGCGCTGAGATCTTCACCTCGCCCGGGGCCGAGGGCTCGAACGGCGCCGTCCGTTTCGCGCTCGAGCTCGCGGAGCGCGAGCCCCACTACTTCCTCCCTTTCCAGTACGGCAACGACGCCAACCCCCGCGCCCACTACGTGGGCACCGGGTCGGAGATCGCCGCCGAGCTCGACCGCGTCGACGTCCTCGTCGCGGGCCTCGGCACCGGCGGGACGTTGATGGGCGTCGGGCGTCGGCTGCGGGAGTCCTTTCCGGACGTCGTCGTCGTCGCCGCCGAGCCGCTGCCCGGCGACCCAGTGATGGGGCTCCGCTCGCTCGAGGACGGCTACGTGCCGCCGATCCTCGACGTCGCCCAGCTCGACCGGAAGCTCCTCGTCTCCAACGCGGAGGCGGTCGCCGGCATGCGCGAGCTGCTGGAGCGGGAAGGGATCTTCGCCGGGATCTCCTCCGGCGGCGCCATCCACGTCGCCCGGCGGCTTGCCGCCGAGCTCGAAGACGGCGTCGTCGTCGCGATTCTCGCGGACGGCGGCTGGAAGTACCTGTCCGCGCCGCTGTGGGAAGCCGAGGACGTCGAGCGGGCGATGGAGCACGCGGTCTGGTGGTAGTTCCGCCCGAGGTCCGGGCGCAGCTCCATGAACATGCGCGCGAGGAGGCGCCGAACGAGGCCTGCGGCCTGATCGCGTTCCGCGACGGGGTCGCCGAGCGCTACCTCCCCGGCGAGAACACCCTTCAGAGCCCGTACCGCTTCGAGCTCCGCCCGCGCGACCCCGCCGACTTCTTCCTCGAGGACGAGGGCTACGAGCTCGCCGTCTTCCACTCCCACCCGGAGACCGCGCCGAGGCCGTCGCGCGCCGACATCGAAAACATCGGGCTCTGGGAGGGCAAGCCGTACGTGATCCTCGGGCTCGCCTCGGGCGAGCTCGCGGCCTGGCGCATCCGCGACGGGGACGTGGAACCATTGCCCGTGGAATGAGCCGGACAGCCACCATCGTCGGCGCCGGGATCTTCGGGTCGTCCCTTGCCTACCGGCTTGCCCGCGAGGGCTGGGCCGTCACCCTCTACGAACGCCACGAGCCGGGGCATCCCGGCGCCGCTTCCGGCGGCGAGTCGCGCCTGATCCGCTATGCGCACGGATCCGGTGACTGGTACGCCCGCTCCGCGTGGCGAGCGCGCAACCTCTGGCGCGAGCTCGAGGCCGAGACCGGGCGCGAGCTCCTCGTCGAGACCGGGCTCGCCTGGTTCGCCCACTCCGAGGACGGCTGGGAAGCCGAGAGCGAGCGGGTTCTGCGCGCCGAAGGCATCCCTGTCGAGCGGCTCGAGCCCGACGCCGGGCGCGAGCTCTTTCCGTCGTTCGAGCCGGGCGACCTGGAGTTCATCCTCTGGGAGCCCCAGGCGGGCGTGCTCCGCGCGCGCGAGGCGACGAAGGCGACGGTCGCTGCGGCGGAGGGCGCGGGTGTCCGGCTGCGCTCGGAGGTGGCAGAACCGGGCTCCGTCGACGGTGACGTCGTCGTCTGGGCCTGTGGCGCGTGGCTCCGGGAGCTCTTCGGCCTCCCGATCCGGGTGACCAAGCAGGACACGCTCTACTTCGCCGCCGGCGGCTGGACCTCTCCGCCGCTGCCGGCATGGGTCGACTACAGCAACGCGATCTACGGCCACGGCGACCTGGACGAGCTCGGAGTCAAGGTCGCCCCCGACCAGGAGGGACCGCCCTTCGATCCCGAGCGCGGCGCGCGTGTGGTCTCCCCGGAGACCGAGCATGCGGCGCGCGCCTACCTTTCGAAGCGCTTTCCGGCGCTACGCGACGCCCCGATTCGTCACGCATCCGTCTGCCAGTACGCGTTGACGACCGACACGAACTTCGTGCTCGCGCCGCATCCCCAGCGAACGGGCGAGTGGATCTTCGGCGGGGGCTCGGGCCACGGCTTCAAGCACGGACCGGCGCTCGCCGAGTACGCGGCGGACGTCGTCACGGGTGAGAGGGAGCCGGACCTGCAGTTCGGGCTCGGTCCTCGTGACGCCGGACCGAGCCTCCGAACCGCGGGGACTGCCTGAGCTACTTGACGGTGATGAAGCCCTTCATGCCGATGCTGCGGTGCGGCGTGCAGTAGTACTCGTAGCGGCCCTTCTTCAGCTTGACGGTGACCGTCTTCGTGCCCTTGAAGGCGAGACCGGTGACCTGCTTCTTGCGGATTCCGGGCCCCGTGAGGACGAAGTCGTGGCTGCTGGACTTGTCGCTGACGGTCAGCGTGTAGGTACCGGCCGTCAGGGTCTTGACCTTCTTGCCGGCCTTCTTGACGGTGATCGTGAAGCCCGGGCCCGTGGTGCCGGTCAGCTTGGTCGCCGACAGGACGGCGAACGCCGTGGGCGGCACGGCCAGGGACAGCACGACGAGCAGAGGCAGTAGTCGACGCATTCGGTTCAACTCCTTTTGAAGTGTTTAGAGACTCCCGAGTTGTACGTGGACCGGGGCCCCTGCGGATGGCAGAACTACGCTAGACCGCTGGCTCTGGCGCCACCGGCGCGGTCTCTTCCTTCGCCCGGCGAAGGCGGAAGTAGAGGAGCGTCCAGGCGACAGCCAGGAACGGGGTCGCAACGGTCCCGACGACGACGCTGGAGAGAAACGCCTCGAGCCAGTCGGCGAACGGCGTCAGCAGGAGTCGGACGACCAGACTCAAGCCGATGTAGACCAGCACGGTGAGCACGATCACGCCGAAGACGTTCCACCCATAACCGCGCACGAGCTCGCGGCTGCGGCCGAACGACTCCCCGGCGCTCCGCTGCTCGAGGACGATCACCGGCACGATCACGATCCACCAGGTCAGGAGCACGAGGCCCGGGACGATCAGGAGGATCAGCCCTAAGGCGATTCCCAGGCCGGCGAGGACGCCGGCGACGATCAGGGAGATCAGATGCGGCCTGACACTCTGGAGCGTCTGGCCGAGCGAGAGGTCCGCACGTCCGTCACGGACGTCCTCGACCGCCCGGACGAGGGCGCCCTGCAGCCAGAAGGCCGCGATCAGGGAGATGATCGCGCCGATCAACGCGCCAACCCAGCCGAGCACGAGGACGAGGAGCAGGTTGATCACGGCGACGGACAGGTAGACGACAAACGAAATCGACAGGAAGTGCTTCCAGTAGCGCCTGTACATCGCCCATGCCTCGCCGATCACACCTTGGGTCGGGCTCACAGGAGGACCCTAACGCGAAGCGGCTTCGCGAATCGCCGCAACGATCTCGTCGAGCTCCCGGTCCTTCGTGAGGCAGGCGACGGCGCCTGCCTGCTTGAGCGCTTCCATCTCGCGGAGGTTCGCGGACGCAGTCAGGCAGACCACCGCCACCTCCGGGCAGGCCTCGCGCAGCGCGATCGTCGCCTGGACGCCGTCCACGCCCGGGAGCCGGTAATCCATTACGACCACGTCCGGATCGTGCTGCCGGCAGAGCTCGACGACCTGCTCGCCGTTCTCGACCGACGCGACGACCTCGACGTCCGAGCGGAGCCCGAGCAGGAGCTCGAGCGCCTCGCGGAAGACCTTGTTGTCCTCGACGAGCGCGACTCGGACGATCTCTAGAGAGCCTTCTGGACCTTCCCGGCCTTCAGGCACCGGGTGCAGACGTAGGCGCGCGTCGGAGCGCCCTTGAGGATCACCCGCACGCGCTGGAGGTTGGGGTCGAAGCGCCGCTTCGTGGCGACCATCGAGTGGCTCCGGCTGTGACCGAAGCTCGGCTTCTTTCCGCATACAGCACAGACGCGCGACATTTCGGCGGCGGAGTGTAGCTGAGCGCTACTTCGCCGCCGTCCGGAGCTGGGTGAACAAGCCGGCCATCTCGAGCGCAGTCTGGACGGCGTCTGCTGCTCGATCGATCCGCGCTTCGGCCTGCTCCACGGACTCGGTCGTGAGGACGCCGAGCGACACCGGCACGCCGGTCTCGATCGCCGCCAGTTGCAGGCCGCTCGCCGCCTCCGACGCGACATAGTCGAAGTGCGGCGTCTCGCCGCGGATCACGCAGCCGAGCGCGACGATGCACGCGTACCTGCGGCTCTTGGCGAGGGCGATCGCGGCGAGCGGGAGCTCGAACGCGCCGGGAACTGGGACGATCGTCACCGCCTCGCGCTCGACGCCGGCTTCCTCGAGCTTCTCGAGCGCCCGCTCGAGCAGTCGGCTCGTGATCTCGCCGTTGAACTTGGCGACGACGATCGCGACGGCGTGCCGGCCTCCGTCGCTGGAGCCGCTGAGGACCCTGTAGCCCGACGGGACGTCGAATCGTCCCGCTGCGTGCTCCTCCGCCGCGGGCTGCGGCTGCTCCCGTTCCGCCTGCTCCTCGTCGCTCGGACGGAGCGCTGGCAGCTCGCTCATTGACCCTCCGGGTTGAAGCGCAGATCCTGGTGGTGCAGGCGGTGGCCGAGCTTGTCCCGCTTTGTCTCGAGGTAGCGGCGGTTCTCTGCGTTCGGCGGCGTCTCGATCGGAACCTGTTCGACGACGGTCAGGCCGAAGCCTTCGAGCCCCGTGATCTTCTTCGGGTTGTTGGCGAGGATGCGGATCGTCGTCAGCCCGAGGTCGGCGAGGATCTGGTTCCCGATCCCCCAGTCGCGGGCGTCGGCGGGGAAGCCGAGCTCGATGTTCGCCTCGACGGTGTCGAGCCCGTTCTCCTGCAGCTCGTATGCCTTGAGCTTGTTCAAGAGGCCGATCCCGCGGCCCTCCTGCGCCATGTAGAGCAGGACGCCGCGCTCCTCCTCGCCGATCTGGGCGAGCGCCTGCTCGAGCTGCTCGCCGCAGTCGCAGCGGAGCGAGTGGAAGACGTCGCCGGTGAGGCACTCCGAGTGGACGCGGACGAGCACGTCCTCCGCAGCGCCGACGTCGCCCTTGACGAGGGCGACGTGGTGCTTCCCGGTCAGCTTCTCGCGGAAGGCGATGGCGGTGAAGTCGCCGTACGCCGTCGGCAGCCGCACGGAGACCGTGCGCTCGACGAGCTTCTCCGTCCGGCGCCGGTACTCGATCAGGTCGGCGACGGTGATCATCTTCACGTCGTGGCGGTCGCAGAACTCGACCAGGTCGTGGACGCGGGCCATCGTGCCGTCCTCTTTCATGACCTCGCAGACGACGCCGGCGGGGATCAGCCCCGCGAGGCGCGCGAGGTCGACGGCGGCTTCCGTCTGGCCCGTTCGCTCGAGCACGCCGCCGGGGCGAGCGCGGAGCGGGAAGACATGGCCAGGATGGACGAGATCGGCGGCGCCGCGCTGCTGGTCGATCGCCGTCTGGATCGTGCGCGACCGGTCCGGGGCCGAGATCCCCGTCGTCACCCCTTCCCGAGCCTCGATCGAGACGGTGAACGCGGTCTGGAGCGGCGCCTCGTTGTTCTCGGCCATCGGTCTCAGCCCCAGCTCGTCGCAACGCTCGGGCGTCAGGCAGAGGCAGATCAGGCCGCGGGCGTGCGTCGCCATGAAGTTGATCGCCTCGGGCGTCGCAAACTGCGCCGCGATCGTGAGATCGCCCTCGTTCTCGCGATCGGCGGCGTCCACGACCACGACGAACTTGCCGTCGCGGATGTCCTCGATCGCGTCCTCGATCGTGGCAAAGGCGGTGTCGGTGCGGGTTGCCATCGGGGCTAGATCGTATCGGGGCGGATGAGCTTCTCCACGTACTTGGCGAGGACGTCGACCTCCAGGTTGACGGAATCACCGGCCTGGAGCTCGCCGAGAGTCGTCGCCCGCAGCGTGTGTGGGACGAGCGCGACCTCGAACGTCTCGTCCGCCACGGCGGTCAGCGTCAGCGCGACGCCGTCGACGGCGATCGATCCCTTCTCGACGCAATAGCGGAGGAGCTCCGGCGGCGCCTCGATCGTCAGCCGCTCGCCCTCGAACGACCGCACGCGGCCGACGTCATCCACATGGCCCTGGACGAAGTGGCCCCCGAGCGGCTCGCCGGCGGCGAGCGCGGGCTCGAGGTTCACCTCCGCCGCGTAGGGCTTTGCGCGCTCGACGGTCTCCGCCATGACGTCGAAGGACAACGTCCCGTTGGACGCGTCGACGACGGTGAGGCAGGTGCCGTTGACGGCGATGGAGTCGCCGACAGCCGGAGCCAGGCTCGACTCGACGACGAGCCGCCCGTTCTCGAAAGACACCACACGCGCACGCTCGTGGACGATCCCGGTGAACACAGTCGCAGGGTAGTCACGGCTCGTGGACGTAGGCCGTGAGCAGGACGTCTTCGCCGCTGGCTTGCGCCTGGAGACGGGACAAACGGCGGTGCGGGATGTCACCCTCGACGAGGTGCGGCCCGTCGCCGGAGAGCTTGGGTGCAACGAAGACGAGCAGCTTGTCGACGAGGTCCTCGCGGAGGAAGGCCGAGGCCAAGGTTGGCCCCCCTTCGAGCAGGAGCGACTGCACGCCTTCGTCGGCCAGCTGGGCGAGCTCGCGCGCGAGCGGGCCGGTGCGCAGCTCCAGCTCCGATCGCTCCGGCAGCGGTCCCCGGCCTAGCGCAAGGCGGCGGGGTTGCCGGGCTGCTCCGACACCGCGGGCATCGAGCCTCGGCGCGTCTGCCCGCACCGTCCCCATGCCGACGGCCACGGCATCAGACGCTGCGCGGAGCTCGTGGACGAGCCGGCGGCTGGCGTCGCCCGAGATCCAGCGGTCACGCGGCGCCGTGAGGCGGCCGTCGAGCGTCATCGCCGCCTTGTAGGTGACGAACGGCCGGCCCTGGGAGATCCATGTCCGCCACGCCTCGTTCTGGGCCCGCGCGTCGAAGCTGTCCACGAGCTCGACGTCGACACCTTTCGCGCGCAGCGCCTCGAGCCCGCCGCCGGCTTTCGGGTTCGGGTCGCGCGATCCGGCGACGACCCGCGCGACCCCGGCCTCGAGCACCGCGGTCGTGCACGGCGGGGTGTCGCCGTGGTGCGTGCACGGCTCCATCGTCACGTACAGCGTCGAGCCACGCGCGCGCTCTCCCGCCGCCGCCAGCGCGACGACCTCCGCGTGCGGGCCGCCTTTGCGCTCGTGCCAGCCCTCGCCGACGACCTCTCCTCCACTGACGACGACGGCGCCGACGACGGGGTTCGGGTGGGTCGTGCCGCGGCCTCGCTCGGCGAGTTCGATCGCCCGCGCCAGCGTCACAGCAGCGCGGCGAGGTCGCGGTAGGCCTGCGCGATGTCGTCGGCGCCGAACACGCTCGTGCCCGCGACGAGCAGGTCGGCGCCCGCCGAGCGTAGGCGCGGGATGTTGTCGGCGCCCACACCGCCGTCTACCTGGATGTGCTTGCCAGGCGGGAGGACGTCGCGCAGGCGCTCGACGCGGCCGATCGCGTCGGGCATGAACGCCTGGCCCGAGTACCCGGGGTTGATGCTCATGCAGAGGACGAGATCAACGGGCCCCGCCGCTTCCGCGACGTCTTCCGGCTCGCTCTGCGGCTTGAAGGCGAGCCCGACCGCGAGGCCGAGCGACCTGGCCTCGCCCGCGAGTCCTTCCACGTCGGCCGTGACCTCGTAGTGGAATGTGACGCTGTCCCCGCCCGCCTCGGCGATCGCGCCGAAATGCTTCGCCGGCTCGTCGACCATCAGGTGGCAGTCGAGCCGACCGCCTGCGCGGTGCACGATGGGCGAGATCCACTGGAGCACGATCGGGCCGATCGTCACGGGCGGGACGAAGTGCGCGTCGCCGACGTCGAAATGGAAGATGCGCGCGCCAGCGACGAGCAGGGTCTCGATCTGCTCGCCCAGCCGCGAGAAGTCGGCCGCGTAGAGCGACGGTTCGACCTCGGTGCCGCGGCTCCACTCATCCCAGCTCATCGCGGCGATCTTACGAAGCGGCCACGTCCGCGACCGCCAGGTCCAGGGGCCTGGCCCCTGGATGCGCCCCGGCGGACGCGCGTGAACGCCGCGCCAACGTCCCCGGTCGGCGTATCCGCATGGACACTGCGAATCGCCGGCGAGGCCCGGCCGACGTGGCCTGGTCCATGGGCCTGGCCCCTGGACCTGGCCCTCAGGGACGGAGGCGGGCGATGAAGAATCCGGACGTGCCGTGCCTGTGTGGAAGAGTGAGGAGGAACTCGCGACGGCGC
>Ga0126307_10002408_pt1 | contig 12620 bp, 14 predicted proteins | sample Plot28_FD_89955 | JGI IMG/M metagenome (GOLD analysis project Ga0126307, IMG submission 89955) | Serpentine soil microbial communities from UC McLaughlin Reserve, CA, USA - Plot28 | ecosystem: Environmental > Terrestrial > Soil > Grasslands | place: USA: UC McLaughlin Reserve, Lake County...
AAGAAGCCGATGTTGGCGATCGGCGGTTCCTCGTAGGGCGCGGTGTTGTCGGCAAAAACCTTGTCGAGCGCCAGGCCAACGGCTCCGATGCCCAGCATCAGCAGGATCCAGAAAAGCGGCGAGCGCCCCCGCACATCCCGAGTGTATTCCACGTCGTCGAGGACGACGCTAACCGGTCCGGACGTCGAAGCGGGGCTCTTGACGCCCACGATGAGAGTGCCGCAATGGACGAAGCAGCCGGTGTGCGCCCGGACGCGACCGGTGCCGCTCGTCATCGCCCGACTGTCGAGGGCGGGCAACCCCGGCGAGGAGCAGCCAGCCAGGGGGGAAATCGGGCCCAGAAATCCACTTAGGGCGTCGACGAAGGGACGAGAGCCATTCGTCCAGCGGTGTCTCGGGAGCGACCGGCTCGCTCGAGCAGCGGGGAACAGGAACTCAGCGGCGGCGAGCGCCGTGCGGCCGGCCGGGTGCTCGGCGTCGGCGAGGGTACTGACGGAGATCGTCGGACACTTTTCGGAATTTGCCTGAGGCGGCGGACGCTGAACGGAATCGCTGTCGCGGTCGGCTGCTGAATCATCGCGATCATGGACAACCGCCAGCAGGGGGACGGGACCCCCGTGTGGGTCCCGCCCGTGCTGCCGCAATTCGGAGCGCCGGAGTTCATCCGGAGCGCTTTGCCCTTATGGGCCTGGCGTGAGCCGGCTCGAGAACGCGCTTGTCTCGTCCGCGTGCGTCTGGGAGAAGAACGAGATGAACTCGTTCTCGTCCGAGGCCAGCCCCTCGTAGTCGCCGAGGAACCAGCCGCGTGCGAAGGGCGCGTCCCGCATGTCGAACGTCGTGTCCGTGATCCGCTCCTCCGACCCCCAGCTCGCCTGCTGCTGGCAGTTCGAGTGGCAGTGCACGGCCCACTGGTCGGTTCCGAGGATCCCGTCGGGCGGCGTGTTGTTGCGGAAGTCGTAGAAGGTGACTCCCACGGTTCCGTCGTCGGCGACGTGGACGGCTGGCGTGAACGCCTGACGGTCATCCACCCGCGCGCCCGCGTCGGATCCGAGGTTGACGCGCACTGGGTCCGACCATGTCCGGCCGCCGTTCAGCGATTGCGTAAACACGATCGTGTCGTAGCGCAGACCGCTGGGACGCGCGTCCTGCCAGACCGCGTAGAGGTTGCCGTTGGTGCGGTTAACGGCCACGTCGAACAGGATGTCGGCGGTGCGGATCGGGCACGCGCCCTGATCGCTCGGGTCCGGGCAGGTCACGTTCAGCTCAGTGTCGATCACTCCGTCCTCGCGGACGCGGTCCATCGGCACCAGCTGGGACACGCGCGTGGCCTTGGCGCTCCAGGTCGCCCCCTTGTCCGTCGAGACGATGAACGAGAGGACCGCGCGGAAGAACGGCCGCACGTTGGTCTCGTTGAAGAAATCGATGACCTGACCCTGCGGCCGCACGACGATCTGGTTGCCGATCGTCTGGTTGTTCGCCTGCGGCGAGTAGATCGGACGGGCCGGCCCGAACGAGTCGCCCCCGTTGGTGCTGCGCGCGAACCAGGCCGGGCCCTTGAAACCGAGCCCGACGACGTTCTCGGCTCCCTGCGGCGAGCTCTGGATCTCACCACGGGCGACCTGCAACCGATCCCAAACGGTGTAGACGTAGTTGGCGTCGTTCGGGTCCGCCGTGATCGAGTTCTTGTCGTTCAGGTAGCGCGGATCCGTGTCCTGACGGAGCGTGATCGGCGCCTCCCAGCTGAGCCCGCCGTTCGTCGAGCGGTTGTAGACCATGGCGTTTTCGCCGAAGCCGCCGCCGCGCGGATCCGGGTTAAGCACCAGGCTCATCGAGTGGAGCACGCCATCCGGCCCGAACGAGACCCACGGATCGGTCGCGCGCTCGAAGAACGTGCCGGGACCGGTGCAGCGCGCCCGCTGCGGCGGCACGGTGCGCACCCAGGTGAGCCCGCCGTCGAAGCTGACCGCCGCGACGTTGCCCTTCGAGCCGCCGTTCGAATAGCGGTCCTGCTGGTAGAAGCCGACGATGTTGACCGGGTTCGCCGGGTTCACGTCCACCCACGGCTCTACCTCGGAATCAGGGAAGACCGTCCCCAGCTTGTCGGCCTGACACCCCGCCAGCGGGTTCGACGCTGACGCCTCCACCGGCGAGCTCACGATCAGCGGGCCGGCCTGCGCCACGGGAGCAACCACAGCTAGGGCCACCAGAGCCAAGAGCCCTGTCCGCACGCTTAATCTGAGCATCTCCGCCTCCTCTTAATCTCGAGGCTCCGCTCGGGCCGGACGGGTTGCCGCAGTGTCCTCCGACGGGCGGGCCGGGTCAAGAGGCTTTCGTCACACGCACTGACACGCTTCCAATGAGTGGCAACAGTGCAAGCCGCCCCCGGTGGACCTCGCTTCGAGCAACAAGCGGCAAACCATCGCGCTGACCGCATTACCGCCTGCGGCGCGACTCCGGCCTCCGCGGCTGTGACAAGTGCCTGACGTTCGGAGCGCGGTGTCTCCAGCGGGACTCGCGTGTACGAACGCTCGGCGCGTCGGCGATCGAGAAGGCGACCGTCTGCTCGATCGAGGCGCGCCGGCGCGGCGAGGACTACGAGGCGTGTCAGTGAGCGACGCGGTAGCGCGCGTGCGTCACGCCGCGGCCGAACGTGCGCGCCTCGAGGAGTGACAGGTCGAGCCGCACAGGCGGGAGAAGCGGCGTGCCGCCGCCCACGATCACCGGGCAGACGAAGGTGTGGACCTCGTCGACGAGCCCGGCCTCGAAGCAGCTCGCGGCGAGGCCGGCGCCGCCGACCCCGACGTCCCTGTCAAGCCCCGCGAGCTCCTCGGCGAGCGTGCCGGTCGCGAGCCGGGCGTTGCCCTCGACCTCGGTCAGCGTGGTCGAGAAGACGATCTTCGGCAGCGGCCGCCAGATCTCGGCGAACTCGCGCGCGACCGCGTCGCGGCCGTCGTCCTCTCGCTCCCAGTAGACCATCGTCTCGTACAGGCGGCGACCAAGGAGGTGGGCAGAGAGCTTGCGGACCCGCTCGTTGTGGAACGCGTGCAGCTCCGCGTCCGGCGGCGTCCAGCTGAAGTCGCCGTCCGGGCCCGCGATGTAGCCGTCGAGCGAGGACGACATGGAGTAGATGACGTTGGCCATAGATGTATGACGGTAGATCGCGGCGCAACGCATCGGCGTCTACCGGGTCGCGCCATGCGGCTGATGGCGGTGGTGGCGCTGCTCGTCGTGTGCGACTGGCCCGCGGCGGCCCACGGAGCGCGCGTGGCGAGCATGCGGTCCAGGTCATGGTCCGGGCAGCGTGGAGCGCCCGTAGGGCGGAGCACGGGATCTCGCGTTGTTCAGCGCCGGTGGTGACCGCTCGGCTCTGCGGGGTAGTCGAACGGCATCGCATGAGCCGGGCATCGCCGCTTGATCGGGTTTCCTCCTCGGTCCGGACGCCCGGGAGCGATCAGGCGGGCGGACGCTGGTGAACGGCGCGAATCGCCGGGTAGAGGAGGGCACGCCGCGCCACGCTTGTCGAAGAACCCACGATGCGTAACCGCCCCGATTGGATCCGTCACGACGGACAGCGGCCGATCGACGTTGGCCGCCGTGTGCGCGCCGGCGTGTGGAAGGGCATGCTCGCGGGCGCCGCTGGAGTCGCCGTGATGACCTCAGCCGAGAAGCTCGAACAGCGGCTGACCGGGCGCCCGGACTCGTATATGCCTGCGCATACGCTCGAGCGGCTGCTCGGCCTGCGCCCACGCCCCGACAGCGAGCGCCGCGCGCTCAACCTCAGCATGCACGTCGGGCAAGCCGTCTTGCTCGGCGCATGGCGCGGGCTCATGGCCGAAGGCGGTCTCAGAGGCTCGCGTGCGTCCGCGGCATTCACGCTGGTCCGCCTCGCAAACGACCAGACACTCGAGAACATCACCGGCCAAGGCGCACCGCCATGGACATGGCCGCGAGACGAGCTCGCCATAGACGTGCTGCACAAGGCGATCTACGCGTTCGCGACCGGGCTGGTCGCGGACGCACTCGCCAGCGACCCGCCGGCGTGGATCGAGGCGCGCGCACGCCGTTGAGCCGCTGCGCTGTCGTTCTGGGTCATAGTCGCCTGTGCGCGGCTCGGGCCGGGAGACGGAATAGAACTCCACCTAGGAGAGCCCAGGTTCGAATTTTCCGGCGGCTCAACTGCCGCGGCGGGCGCTCCCCTCCTGCCGGGCGTCTCATCGACAGCTTGCTTCAATCGGCGGTCATCTGCGCGCGCCGCGGATCTGCCGCCTCGCGCGGAAGGGAGGTGTCTGGTGACTGCCGGCTCACGGCTATCAAAATCGTCCCAGGGGAGCAGCGAGCGTGGGCGGGCTCGCTATCGCCTCGCGCAAAGACGATGCCGTGATCAGCACGGTACGAGTCGGCCTGGCCTTACGCGGCTCGTGACTCGGTGGCCCGTTCGAGCCGCTTGGCAGTCTCAACGAGCCAGGTCTTGATCGTCACGATCTCGTCCGCGCTAAAGCCCCGCTCGATCGCCCGCCTAAGTGATCGAACTGCCGGGTTTGCGGCCTCGAGCCGCCACTGGCCCTCGCTTGTCAGCGTCGCTTGGAGGATGCGACCATGCGTCGGATGCGGACGGCGCTCGATCAGGGACTCGCGCTCGAGCGTCGCCAGCACCCCATTCATCGCCTGGGGGGTGGTGTTGCATACCCGCGCGAGATCGGCGCCCGACGCGCCGGGCTCGCGCGCGAGCACGCTCAGCACCCCATACTGCGGCCCGGTCAGGCCGTGCGGGCGCAGGGCGGAGTCCATGGCGGCGCTAACCGCCTGCCAGGCCTGGCGCAGGAGGTAGCTGCTGTGGCCGTCGACGCCGCGGTAGCTCTGCCCGATCGCCGGAACGCTCATCGCGGACAGGATAGCAGGGCCTTGACAAGATATAATTGTCCTGTCATATTGTCAGGGTCCTGATATCTCGCATCGGGAGGAGCATCAACGTGTCCAGCCAAACGGCAGCGGAGCAACCGATGACCGAACCGACCGACCTGGCGAGCCGCTGCGCGCTGCTTCGGTCGCTGCATGTGCCCGGGACCCCTCTGGTGCTTCCAACCGCCTGGGACGTCGCCTCGGCGCGCGCGGTGGCAGCGGCCGGTTTCCCTGCGGTTGCCACCACGAGCATGGGCGTGGCCGCCTCGCTCGGCTACGAGGATCACGAGCGGGCGCCCGGTGACGAGATGCTCGCTGCCGCCGCGCGCATCGCGACAGGTGTAGGCGTCCCCGTGACGGTCGACGCCGAGGCCGGCTATGGGATGGAGCCCACCGATCTCGTCTCCAGGCTGAAGGAGCTGGGAGCGGCCGGCTGCAACATCGAGGACACCAACCACGCCACCGGCGAGTTGCACGACCCGGCCGAACAGGCCGACTGGCTGCGCGCGGTACGCGCGGCGGCATCCGACCAGGGGTATGAGCTCGTGATCAACGCCCGGATCGACGTTTTCGTGGCCGCTTTCGCTTCCGGAGCCGAGGGGAAGGGACAGGCCGAACTGGTCAACGAAGCGCTGCGGCGGGCGCACGCGTACGCAGAGGCCGGCGCCGACTGCGTATTCCCGATCCTCCTCTGGGAGCCGGACGCCCTGGAGAGCTTCATCTCGAACGCTCCCGGCCCGATCAATGTCCTCCAAATCCCGCCCGCGCCTTCGCACGCCGAACTCGCGGAGCTCGGCGTGGCTCGAATCAGCTACGGAGGCCTGCTGCACCGCGACGTGATGCAGCAGTTCGGCCGCCTGCTCGAGTCGCTTCCTGGCGCTCCGGCCGACGATTAGCCCTCGTGACGGAACGTTGATGACGAGAACCGGTGCCCGTCGTCGCTACGGCGGTCGTCGGGCACGGTGGCCTGGGCACCGTGCTGCCGGCGCTCGCGCACGGCGTGCCGCAGCTGCTGCTGCCGCCTGTTCGAGGCGGCGGCTTTGAAAGCGGCGCGGGAGCGTTCGCAGTCGATGCCAGCCCCCCTCTGCGCGACCTTCATCCGGGCGGTCTTGCTAGACAGCGGCGCGACGCGCGCTGGAGAAAGGCGGCGGGATGCAGGCGCGAAGTGCCCGGGAGTAATTGGTCATGCGGGCACGAGGACCTGAACGACGCAGCCGTCCGCGTACGCGATGCCGACCGGCGCGTCGGTAAAGCGGGCGGCGTTCCACTCGACCTCCGAGCCGCCGTGCGCGAAGACCACCCTGGGAAGTGCGTTCAGGATCCGGGCCATCGGGCTGTCCGAGGTCGTACTCCCGATATTCGGCCGCGGTTCGCGCAGCCGGTGGTCGGTATCCGACTCGCCTCGTCGAGTACCCGCGGCAGCGAGAAGGCGTGCGCTCCGGCCTGAGCGCTTCGCAAGCCGATCCCCTGACTGGCGCGACTCGGCCACGCGTCGGGATCGGCGCTAGACTGCACTTAGCTGCCTGCGGGGTCTCTACGCTTCCTCACCCTTCTCGTGGTCTCACCGCCATTGAGGACGCGGAACACGAGGACCCCGTGGATGATCATCCACACAACGGCAGTCCGAACGCGGAGATCTCGCGCTCCGCCGTCCAACTGCTTCGCGTGTACACCGGCCGCGGACCGACGAGAGCGCGCACGACGATCAACAGCGATTCGGTCATGATCGTCCTCGGCGACATCCTCACGAAGGGCGAGCGCAAGCTGGCCGAGAGCGGCAAAGCCCAGCGGGTACTAGACGTGCGCCACGACTTTCAGATGGTGATGCGCGAAGAGCTGGTCGCGGTGGTCGAGCGCACCCTCGACCGCAAGGTGATCGCCTTCATGAGCGACAACCACCTCGACCCAGACCTTGCCGTCGAGGTGTTCATCCTGAACCCGACTACCAGCGAGCCAGTGGCGTAGGAGCAGCCTGGGCGGGCAGTCGCGCCCACCCACCGACGCGGTCGGGTGTCTTGCGATTCCTCGACCGCGAACGCGGGCGCCCCGCCCGATGACCGCCGTCTCCTCGCCTCGGCCGCTTCGGTTACGCCGAGGCGCAGGTGAAGTTGTCGAATTGCGAATCCGTGGTCATGTTGCGGGCACCCGCACCCGTGACGGTAGAGGATTCGGCGTTCGGCGTCCATCTGAGGATCCGTGGCGGCCTTGTCAGTCCTGCGCTTCGCCTGCCTCGCCGGCGTCCTCGAAGCCCGTCATGTCCGTACGGGTCGCGCCCAGGAGAAAGATCTCGACAGCTACGTCATTCTCGAGGTCGGTTTCGCTGAGGAATGCCCTTACCTCGCGCCCGGTTGCCTGCTCGACGATTGATCTGAACTGGTCGGCCATGACGCGCTGGAAGCGACGCCGGATCTCCTGGATGCCGTCCGCCTCGCCGCGCGCGATCAGCGTCCTCTCGGCCGGCGTGAAGGTTTCCTCGAGCACCACGGCGATCAGGTCGCCGTCCGCGTAGACCTTGGACTTCGTCGGTCCGCGACCGTAGTACTCGCTGTGCAGACGCACCATCTCGTTCGAGATCGCGGCTCGCATAGCTCCGGCGATCATCGGCGAAATCGTCTTGCTGCATCCGAAATCGATCCGGCGAGGCGGACCGAAGGTCCACTGACCGCGGCCAACGGAGCCACGTCCCGAGCCCAGGTGCGGCCGCCGCGACCGCGGTCGATCGCGCGGGAGCCGGCGTCGCCTAAGACCCGCTCGCGCGGCGGCTCGACGAGCGCAAGCAGATCGGCCGTCCCGCTGACCTCGATGAGCCGTTGCACCGCGGCTGAGGCCCGCACGATGAAGAACGGCCAGCCGTCCACAACGGCACCGCGGCTCGCCTCGAGAAGCAGACGCAGCCCGCTCGAATCGATGAACGTCACGTCCGACAGATCGAGCACGACTGTCGCCGCCTCCTGACGCGCGGATTCGAGCTCCGACCTGAGCGCCTCGACGGTGCTCTGATCGATCTCACCGACAGCGCGCATCAACCGGGCGTCCTCGAGCGGCTCAACGGTTATCAAGAAGCGTACGGGGCTTCGCATTCGTTCCTCCAGTAACAGTGAGTTCCTGAAGGTCCGCCGCCGCACTGAGTCGAGCGAGAAGTCCCTTCGCTTATGACCAACTGCGGCCCGTCGCGCCCGCGCCTCGACCGCTGTCGTTTGCCAATCGTAGCGCGACAAGAGAAGCGCGACGACACTCTTTCAATGGCGGCCGCTATGTGACCGCGAGCGTCTCCTTCTTCCCGAAGGCGCTGACGGTGTTCACCACCCGGAGCGCGTACAACCAGTTGGACGACGGTCAGCGTCGGGCGCTTCGCGAGGCAGCCGAGCAAACGGTTGCGCGCGTGGTTGCGCACCCGCCGCTGGAGAGCGCGCTCGCGCGCCGCTTTTGCGATGGCGGCGGTCGCGTCGTAACCGCCAGCAGTGACGATGTCGCTGCGCTGACGCGGGCCGCGCAGCCGGTCTACACCACGCTCGAACGCGACCCACAGACGCGCGGCCTGATTGCCGCGATCCGCCGGCTGAAGGCGACCATGCCGACGGCCGCGGTCAACGCGCCGCGCGAATGCGCGCGTCAGCGGCCCGATGCGACCGGCCGCCGAGCTTCGGCGTCCACTCTCAACGGCACCTATCGCTGGCGATTCACGAAGGCCGGGGCCATCGCGGCCGACGATCAGAACGATCCGGAACTCGATGAGATGCTCGGCAGGACCAACACGATGACGTTGCGCGACGGCAAGTGGCTGCTCCAAGGCGGCGCCACCGGCAGCTACAAGGTCGTGGGGAACCGGATCGTGTTCGATTGGCCGGAGGTAGCCAGCACGCTCGCGTTCACCTTCAAGCGCCTGCCCGGCGGCGACTTGGACGTGCAGCCAGTGCTACCGATGGATCCGGGCGACCGCTTCGTCTGGGCCGCTGAACCTTGGCGACGCGTCGGCCCGCCTATCCGCGACATCCCATGACGTCGAAGTTGGGGGCCAGGAGGAACTGCCCAGCCCAGCGTCAGGCCAGGACCTTGAGGGCGCTCCCGAAGCCCGTGCCAAGCGGTCCTTGGATGCTCATGTGGAGCAGTCCTGCCGCCTCGAGCTCGCGTGCCCGCTTCAGCGGTCCCGCATCGACTGGGCGAAGCCCTCCATCGTTGACGAGCCGCGACACCGTCGCCTTCGCGTCGTCATCGTCGCCGGCGATGAACACGTCGAGTGGCTGCCCGGACACCTCACCTTGGCGGAGCGTCCTTGCGAACGTCGTATTGAAGGCTTTGACCACACGTGCGCCGGGCGCGCTCGCCGCTAGCTGCTGCGCCGCCGATCCGTCGGGCGGCGTGACGAGCCCATCAAGGCTCTCGTTGACCGGGTTGGTGATGTCAACGACGACCTTTCCCGCGAGATCGTCAGCGTACTGTTCGACAGCCGCCTTGGCATCGGGGTAGTAGACGGCGAGCACCATGACGTCGTCGGCAATGGGATCGCCCGAGCGCCCCGCCCTCGCCGAACCATTCCCGCCGATGTCCTGGACGACGGCCTCGGCCGCTTCGGTCTGCTTTCCGAGCACGGTGACGTCGTGACCGCCCGCGACGAGCCGGCTTCCGATGCCGCGCGCCATATTGCCGGTGCCGATGATCGTGACGTTCATAGGGTGGCGGCTACCCGTGTCGAGCCCGCCGAAATCCGCTACGGCGACCTGCGGAGGTGAGGCTGGTCCACCGCGACAGCGCCCCGCCGCTGCCCCGGGTCAAGTCCTCGTGCCAGGTGTCCGAGGAACGTGTCGAGACGCTCGTCGGCTAGCGCTCGACCGTCTCCCCGACCGGGAGCGCCTCGAGGCGTTCGAGCTCCCGGTCAGCGGCATCCTGGAGGGCTCCGCCGTGGCGGCGTGTGCGCCGCCAGGCACCTTGCGAGAGGTTGTAGGCGCGCTGGCGCGCGCCGTTCAGCCAGCCGGCCGGTTCGAGGCCGCCGCCAGTGTTCCACGGGTTGAACCGCAGCGCGTCGAGCTCCGGCCCGAGTTGACGTCCAATGCGCAGGCAGGCGACCGGCCGGAAGCGTCCGGTCACGGGCGCGACCGCAACGTCGAACGCCAGCCGGCCGGTGGCCGCAGCCGCGTGGACGCGGTCGAACTCGTCATCGCCGGACGGCCGCGGCGAATCCGGACGAGGCAGCGCGCCGACGAGGAACAGGTCGTCGCCGGCGCGGTAGGGCAGCGACGACGTGTAGGGGCGCTGCTGCACGTCGCGCGCCGGCAGGAAGATGTGATGAAGGAGCGGGTAGTCCGCTGACGTCACGAGCAGGAGATCCTGGTGCTGCCCCGCGCCATACGCGTCCACGACGCGCAGCGACAGTCCGAGCAGATCGGGGATCGGCCGCGGCAGGCCGATCGCGCGCGAGAAGCGCACGATCGCGCGGTGGGTTCGCTCGAGCGAGAGCAGCTCGGAGCGCGACGGTGCGGCCTGCGCACCGAGCACGACCAGGCGGGCGTCGTACACGACGCCCTCCGGGTGGAAGGCCTTGCCGCGGCGAGCCGCCGCGAGGCCCGCGAGCAGCGCGCCGGTCGAGACGCCCGCTGCGTCGCTCGCGAGCCTCCTACCGCCGCCCGTCGGCGCCGCGCCTGCCACGCGCTCTCACGCCGTTCGCGGCGAGCGGGCGGGCGCGGACTCCCGCCGCGGCGCGAGCCCGGCTGCGAGTGCCGCGATCGTCAGCACGATGTGCAGAACATTGTCGGCGGCGTTCACGGGGAAGAGGCCGAGAACATCCTCTCCGTCGACCAGCCCGATGAGTGTCACGACGCCGTAGATGGCGCCGAAGGACAGCGCAGCGATCCGCGCGGTCTCGTGCCGGCCCATCAGCGCGAGCAGAAACAGGCCCGACGCGATGTGAACGAGGTTATGCCAGCCGTTGACCTCGAAGACGATCAGGTTCTCACCGTCGACGCCGCCGCCGGTGTCGAACGCCGACTCGGCGATGAAGCCGAGCACGCCGACGAGCACGAGCGTCGCGCCGACGACCAGGCAGAAGACGCGTGCGGGCGAGCGACCGAGGTCGTCGCCCCTTGAGGGGTATGAATGAGTCGAAGCTTCCATGACTCCACACGGGAACCGGGTACGGGGACAGGCCGCTCGTTCCCGGCGCCCGTGCGAGCACTCCGACGTGAAGCGGCGGGCGAGCGGATCCCGATCCCGCCTGCGCCGGTTGAGCGCGCCTCATTCCCACGGAGCTCGTCACAGCAACCGGTCGACCCACGCGCGCACGTCGCTGTGGGTGACGTTGCCGCCACAGACGACGAACCCGAGCGACGCGTCGTCGCCCACACGTTCGATTACCTGTCGCGCCACGGGAACGAGGCAGCCCGTCGCCGGTTCGACCCACAGTTTCGCCTCCTCGGCGAAGGCGACCGCGCCGCGCATCGCGTCAGCATCCGAGACCACGAAGACGTCCTCGACGAGCTCTCGGGCGTGCTCGAGGGTGAGCTGGGAGACGTGCGGTGCGCTGAGCGTGCTCGCGATCGAGCTCGGCGCAATCGCGACCGGTTCGCCGGCGGCGAGCGCGCGCGCCATCGCGTCGGCGCCCTCGGTCTCCGCGCCCCAGACCCGGACGTCGGGCAGCGACGCCTTGAGTGCGACGGCGGTGCCGGCGATCAGCCCGCCGCCGCCGATGCTCACGAGCACGTCGGTGAGATGCGGAGCGTCGTCGGCAAGCTCGAGGCCGACGGTCCCCTGGCCAGCGACCACGACCGGATCGTCGAACGGGTGCACGAGCGTCATTCCCTCGTCCACGAGCTCCTGTAGCAGCACGAAAGCACTGCCCATGTCCGCGGTGAGCCGCAACTCGGCACCGGCGGCGCGGATGCGCTCGATCGATCGCGGCGGCGCGGAGCGTGCCATCACCACCGTCGCCCGGACGTCCATCCCGCCCGCGACCTCTGCGACCGCGATGCCGTGGTTGCCGCCGCTCACCGCAACGACGCCCGCGTCGCGCTCAGCCGCGCCAAGGGAGAGGAGCTTGTTCGCCACGCCGCGCGGCTTGAAGGAGCCCGAGCGCTGGAGCAGCTCGAGCTTGAGCGTCGTCGGGACCCCGAGCAAGGCCGCCATCCCGGCGCTGGCGACCGTGGGCGTCCGCTCCACGTGACCCGCGATCCTACGGGCCGCGGCGCGGATCTCCTCGACGGGCACCAGGTAGCCCATGGTCCGCACGCTATACGCGCCGTGCGTCCGTGCGCGGCTTCGGGTCCGACTCGGAGCCTTTACGTGGCTCGCCTCGCGTCCCGCGGACCGATAGAGCTAAGGCGTCGAGGCCGGGCGCCGGTCAGGCGCGCACCAGGGCTAGGTCCGTGCGGTCAAAACGCGGCCGGCCGGAACCCTCATCCGATCCGCTCCGCGAGCTCGACGATGATCCCTTCGGGGCCTCGGATGTAGCAGAGCCGATAGACGCCTTCGTATTGCTCCACCTCGCCAACGAGCTCCGCGCCGTGGGCTAGCAAGCGACCGAGGACGGCGTCGATGTCGTCGACTGCGATTGCGAGATGGCGGATGCCCGGCGTGTTCGCCGGGGCGTGCCGATCGCCGCTCGGGCCGGACGGAGCATGGAACTTGATCAGCTCGAGCCGTCCGTTGCCGTCCGGAGTCTCCATCATCGCGAAGTCAACCCGGACACCTTCGAGCGCCACGATACGGTCCACCCAACCGCCCTCGACCCG
>Ga0126307_10002409_pt1 | contig 12619 bp, 9 predicted proteins | sample Plot28_FD_89955 | JGI IMG/M metagenome (GOLD analysis project Ga0126307, IMG submission 89955) | Serpentine soil microbial communities from UC McLaughlin Reserve, CA, USA - Plot28 | ecosystem: Environmental > Terrestrial > Soil > Grasslands | place: USA: UC McLaughlin Reserve, Lake County...
CGCGTCCGGCCGTTTCGCAACGTGCGCGTGGCCGTCATCGTGAAGGAGCACGTGAGCGGACGTGCTCGCGAGCGGTTCGAGGCGTCGGTGCGGGCCAAGGTCGCTGGTCTCGGGTCGACCCTCGAATCGATCGACTACGTCGCCGACGACCTCGCCAGCGTCTCGATCGCGTTTCGGGCCGTCACGCGAGGCGACGCCCGCGCCGAGATCGTCCTGACCGCCGGCGGGGCGAGCACGGACCCCGACGACCCGTTCTTCATCGCGGTGCGAGAGCTCGGCGGACGGATCCTGCGGCACGGGGTGCCGTCGCACCCGGGCTCGATGCTGTGGCTCGGCCGGGTCGGGCGGACGGCCGTCATCGGGCTCCCCAGCTGCGGCGCGTTCTCCAAGGCGACGGCGGTGGACCTGCTGCTGCCCCGCATCGTGGCCGGCCAGCCGCCGACGGCGGCGACGGTCGCGAAGCTGGGCCACGGCGGGATTCTGACCCGCAGCCAGCGTTTCCGGTTCCCGGCGTATGCTCGGGACCTCGATGCACCCGACGGCTGAACAGGTCTTCCCCGAGCCTTCGACGCCCGACGTGCCGGCTCGCTGGCCGTCGGCCGCGCCCGAGTGCCCGCCGACCTCGCTCGTCGGGCGCGAGGCCGACCTCGCCGAGCTCCGACGCCTCGTCCGCGACCGGCGCACCCCGTTCCTCACGCTCGTCGGCGTCGGCGGCGTCGGCAAGAGCCGTCTGGCCGCGGAGCTCGCCGCCCAGGACATCGCAGCCTGGGACGGGCGGATCGCGTTCGTGCCGCTCGACGGCGTCAGCGACCCGTCGCTCGTCCTGCCCGCGATCGCGGGCGCGATGGGTGTCGCGGACGAGCCGGGACGCCCGCTCGTGGAGACGCTCTCCCGGGCGCTGGACGGCCATCGCGAGGGGGTCGTCACGCCCCTCGTCCTCGACACCGTGGAGCACTTGCGAGCCGCCGCGCCCGCGCTCGGCGACCTGCAGGAGCGGACGCCGGGACTGACGATCCTCGCCACGAGCCGGCTGGCCCTGCGGATCCCGCGCGAGCATGTCCAGTGGGTCGAGCCGCTGCGCGTTCCAGCGGAGGGCGAGCAGGATCCCGCCGCGATCCGGGCCAACCCCGCGGTGTCGCTGTTCCTCGAGCGGGCCGAGGTGTCCCGCCCCGAGCTCGAGGCGACGTCCGCAAACATCGCCCTCGTCGCGTCGATCTGCCGCCGCCTCGACGGGATCCCGCTCGCCATCGAGCTGGCGGCGGCCGCGCTCCGCGTGCTCGCCCCGCATCAGCTCCTCGACCAGCTTGCCGACCGCGTCGCGGAGACCGGCACGGAGCTCACCGCGGAGGCATCCGTTCCCGCGCGGCAGCGGAGCCTGCGGGCGGCCATGGACTGGAGCCTCGGCCTGCTCCCCGAGCCGGTGTTGCGGCTCCACCGGCGCGTCGCGGTCATCGCGGGACCGTTCTCGCCGGCGACCGCCGCGGCGATCCTCGAGCGGGGAGAGCGCCGCGGGCTGGCGCCGCTCGAAATCGACGTCGAGGACGGCCTGCGCCAGCTCGTGGACGCCTCGCTGCTGCGGTCGCTGGAGGCGCCGGGCGAGTTCGAGATGCTGTCCACCGTCCGAGCGGATGCGCTCGACCGGCTCACGGCCAGTGGCGAGGGGGTCGCGATGCGCTGGGCCCACGCCTACGAGGTCCTGGCGGTCGCGGAGGCAGCGGAGCTGGAGTTCCCGACGGACCGCGAGCTCGAGGCGCTCGACCGGCTGGACAGTGCGCATAACGACATCCGCGAGGCGCTCGAGTGGGCGACGCAGGAAGGGGACGGGGCGTTCGCGCTCCGGCTCGCCGGCTCGCTGGCGGAGTTCTGGCGGACGCGGGGCCACCACACCGAGGGCCGCCTCCGACTCGCCGCCGCACTCGCGATCGGCGACGGCGCGCCGTCGCATGTCCGGCGGAAGGCGCTCGGCGGGGCGGGGCTGCTCGCGTCGTACCAGGGGGACTACGCGCTCGGCGACGCATACCTGCGCGACGCGCTGGCGGTGGCCGAGGAGGATGGGGACGACGAGGCCCGCGCCTCGATTCTCAACTGGCTCGGCACGAACTCGTACGGACGTGGCGACCTCGACGGCGCGGAGGCCTACATCTCGGACAGCGTCGCCATCCGCCGCCGTCTCGGGGACTCTGCGGGCATCGCGACGGCGCTCAACGCGCTCGGCGGCGTCTACCATTTCCGCGGGGAGCTCGACCGCGCGCGGGAGACGTTCCAGGAGAGCCTGGCGCTCAAGCGGGAGCTGGGCAACGAGAACGGGATCGCGGTCTCGCTCACGAACCTCGGCCTCGTCGAGCGCGACGCGGGCCATCCCGAGTCGGCGGCCGAGGCGTTCGAGCAGGCGATCGCGATCTGGGAGCGCACCGGCGACCGCCAACGGGTCGCCGTGGGCGTCCACAACGCGGCGCTCGTGGCCCTCGACCTCGGCCGGTACGACGAGGCGGCGTCGATGCTCCAGCGCGCGTACGACATCGCGCGCGAGCTGGGCGACCGGACCGAGATCTCGTACGCCCTCGCAGACCGGGTGCGGGTCGAGGTGGAGCGGGGCGACCTCTCCAGGGCCGCGGCGGCCCTCGCGCAGGCACTGCCGCACGCTGTCGCCGGCGTGCGGGTCATCGTGCCGCTGCTGCTCGAGGGCGCCGGCTGCCTCGCGGCGGCGCGCGAGGAGGATGCCGTCGCCGTCCGGCTGTGGTCGGCCGCGACGGCCGAGCGCGCCGCGTCGGGGTTCGTGAACATGCCCGCGGACGAGCGCCTGCTCGACGCCCGCGTCGCGCGCGTCCGGGAGCGGCTGGACACCGTCGCATTCGCCGAGGCATGGGCGGACGGAGCCGCATTGACCCAGGCGCAGGCCGTGGACGATGCCCTGGCCCTCGCCCGTCGCCCCACGGTGTAGCATCCGGCCCCATGGGATCCGACCACCCGAGCGACGCCGCCACGGCCATCGCTGCCCGGACGGCGTCGCGCGAAGGGCGACCCGTCGCGACCCAGACGATCGAGGGGCTCGTCGAGGCGTTCCGCGGGCACGGCTACATCGCCGAGCGTTCCCTCGCCACGACCGTGTTCCTGGCACTCGAGCTCGGACGCCCGCTGCTCCTCGAGGGCGAGGCGGGTGTCGGCAAGACGGAGCTGGCCAAGGTGCTGGCGAAGAGCCTCGGCACGCGGCTGATCCGGCTCCAGTGCTACGAGGGCCTGGACGTGAACACCGCGGTGTACGAGTGGAACTACCCGCGCCAGATGCTCGAGATCCGGCTGCTCGAGGCCCGTGGGGAGATCGACAAGGCGTCGGCACACGACATCTTCGGCCCGGAGTTCCTGCTCAAGCGGCCCCTGCTCCAGGCGCTCGAGGCGGACGACGGCGAGGCGCCGGTGCTGCTGATCGATGAGATCGACCGCGCCGACGAGGAGTTCGAGGCATACCTGCTCGAGATCCTGTCCGACTTCCAGGTCACGGTGCCGGAGATCGGGACGATCCGTGCGGCGCAGGCTCCGCGCGTCGTGCTCACCTCGAACCGGACCCGCGAGGTCCACGACGCCCTGAAGCGCCGGTGCCTGTATCACTGGATCGACTATCCCACCGCGACGAAGGAGTTCGAGATCGTCTCGACCCGCGTGCCCGACGCGCCCGCTCGGCTCGCCAAGGAGGTCGTGACCTTCGTCCACCGCCTGCGGTCCGCGGACCTGACGAAGGTCCCGGGCGTGGCGGAGACCCTCGATTGGGCGTCGGCGCTGCTGTCGCTGGGCGCGGCCGAGCTGAGCCCGGACGTCGTCGACGAGACCCTGGGCGTCGTCCTCAAGTACGAGGAGGACATTCGCCAGGTGCGCGGACAGGTCGCCTCGACCTACCTCGCCGAGGCGACCGCCCAGGCGTAGCCTGGCAGCAGCCTTCCCGTGGCGACCCCAGGCCCCGCATCCCCGCTCCTCCGCGCGCCGACCGGCGAGCTGATCGACGGCCGCCGCCTGCTCGCGGAGGCCGTCGGCTTCGGCCGTGCGCTCCGGACGGCGGGGCTGTCCGTCGACCTCACGGCCGCGATCGACTTTGCCCGCGCGCTGGAGCTGCCGGGCGTCGACCTCGGGCAGAAGGGGGTCGTGCGCGACACGGGTGCGGCCCTGTTCGTGCGACGGCGCGACGACCGCGAGGTGTATGACCGCGTGTTCGAGCAGTTCTGGCGGCGCCGCGGCCGCAAGCTCCCGTCGACCCGGATCGACGGCGTCGCGCCCGACGCGGAACGCGAGGAGGGGGAGCCCGGGCCGGGCGACGAGGCCGAGGCCGAGGGCCGCGAGGCGACGATGACCGAGCTCGCCACGCTCGGCGTCCAGGTCGCGAGCGACGCCGAGGACGGAGGCGAGATCGAGGGCACGACGATCTCGCCCGACGCCTACTCGAAGGGCGAGGTCCAGCGGCATCGCGACTTCGACCGGATGACCGCGGCCGAGCTGCGCGACGCGGAGCGCTTCGTGGACCTGCTCCGGCCGAAGCTCGAGCGCCGTCGAACGCGCCGCTTCGAGCTCCATCCCCACGGCCGCCGGCTCGCGCCGCGCGCGATGTTCCGCCAGAACCTCGCGACGGGCGAGCTCACCCAGTGGGTGTGGCGGCGCCAGATCCGCGAGCCGCGCCAGCTCGTGGTCCTGTGCGACATCTCGGGCTCCATGGAACGCCACTCGCGGCTGCTGCTGCGCTTCGTCCAGGCGCTCGCGCGCACGAACGAGGTCCGGACCGAGTCCTTCGTGTTCGGGACCCGCCTGACTCGTGTCACCCGGCTGATGAAGGACCGCGACCGGGACCGTGCCCTCTTGCGGGTCGCCGACACGGTGACCGACTGGGCGGGCGGGACGCGGATCGGGGAGTCGTTCCGGGAGTTCAATCACATGTGGGCACGCCGCACGCTGCGCACGAGCGGGATCGTGATCGTGGTCTCCGACGGCTGGGACCGTGGCGACCCGGCGCTCGTCGCGGCCGAGACCGCGCGGCTGCGGCGCAACTGCCACCGGCTCGTCTGGCTGAACCCGCTCGCCTCCGCCCCGGGCTACCAGCCGCTCGCGGCCGGCATGCGTGCCGCATTCCCGTTCATCGACGACTTCCTGCCCGCGGGGACGCTGGCCTCGCTCGAACGCCTGGGGGAGGTGCTCGCGGGTGCGTCGCTCGGGACCGCGCGACGGGGGTCGGCAGTCACGCATGCGACGAGCGTCACGCCCTCGTTGGGCCTCCACGCGCCCGAGCCGGCGCCGCCGCGGGTCGTCGACGCGCCGCACCAGGACGCGGACCGCGCCCGCCCTCTCCGCTGACCGTGACCGGAGGACGATGATGCATGAGCTGCTCGAGACCCTGGACGGCTGGACCGCCGAGGGCGCCGGCGTCGGCCGCGCCGTCGTCGTCCGGACGTTCGGGTCTGCGCCGCGGCCCGAAGGTGCGGTGTTGCTCGTCACCGACGATGGCAGGCTCGCGGGCTCCGTCTCGGGCGGCTGCGTGGAGGGAGCCGCCGCGGAGGAGATCCTGGATGCCCGGAAGTCCGGCCGGGAGCGCGTCATCCGCTACGGCATCAGCGACGAGCAGGCCTGGGACGTCGGGCTCGCGTGCGGCGGCACGATCGACGTGCTGATCTCGCCGTCCGTGCCGCGCGCGGCGGTGGAGGCCGCCCGCGAGACCCGCGAGGGGAACGGCGTCGGCAGGGCGGTCGTGACCCTGCTCCCGACCGATGCGCCGCCGGGGTCGTTCGGCCCACACCGGCCGGGGCAGGGCGGTCCGCCGGGAGCCCCGCTCGTCGTGCATGACGACGGTCGCCTCGAAGGCACGCTCGGCGACCCGGCGTCGGATCGCGCGCTCGTTGCCGCGGCCACCGACGCGCTGTCGCATGGCCTGTCGAAGACCGTGGAGGTCGCCGGGCGTCAACTGTTCATCGAGTCCTACCCGGTGCGGCCGCGGCTCGTCGTCGTCGGCGCGGTCGAGGTGTCGCGGACCCTCGTCCGCCTCGCCAGGGAGCTCGGATACGAGACGGTCGTCATCGACGGCCGCGCCGCGTTCGCGACGGAGGCCCGGTTCCCCGACGTCGACCGGCTGGTCGTCGGGTGGCCGGACGAGGTCGCCGACGAGATCGGGCTGGGACCGGCCGACGCCGTCGCCGTCCTGACCCACGACGTGAAGTTCGACGAGCCGGCGATCGTCGCGGCCCTCGAACGGGGGTGCCGGTACGTCGGCGCGGTCGGCTCGAGGAAGACGCAGGCGGACCGGCGCGCACGGCTCCTCGAGGCGGGCGTCGACCCCGAGGCGCTGGCGCGGCTTCGGGGACCGATCGGGCTGGACCTCGGCGGTCGGCTGCCCGCGGAGACCGCGCTCGCGATCCTGGCCGAGGTCGTCGCGGAGCGGCGCGCGGGGTCGGGACGCCCGATGCGTGAGCTCGCCCGCGAGCGCGAGGCCGCGGCGGCGGTCGGGGTCGCGTGACGATGCGCGTCGTCGCGATCGTGCTTGCCGCGGGGGCGGCGACCAGGTTCGGGTCCACGAAGCAGCTCGCGCCGCTCGATGGGCGGCCGCTCCTCCAGCATCCGCTCGACGCGCTGGCGGCGGCAGGGCTGGACGACGTCGTCGTGGTGCTCGGCGCGGAGGCCGCCGCGATCGAGTCGGCGGTCGCATGGCGGTCGGAGCACCGGCGGGTCAACCGGCGACCCGCGGACGGCCTCGCGAGCTCGCTCCGGGTCGGGCTCGAGGCAGCCGGCGAGGATCCGGCCACGGATGCCGTGCTCGTCGTGCTCGGCGACCAGCCGTCGCTCCGGGCCGACGTGATCCGCGCCGTCCTCGAGGCCGCGTCCACCACCGACCGCCCGATCGTTCGTCCCCGCTATGCCGGGGACGGCGCGCCCAACCCGGTCCTGGTACGACGGGCCGCGTGGGCCATCGTCGCGGGCCTCGAGGGAGATCGCGGTCTCGCGCCACTGCTCGCCGAGCGCTCCGACCTCGTGCTCGAGGTGCCCGTCTCCGGCACGATCCCCGACATCGACACCCCCGCGGACCTGGCGACGTTTCGCGGTTCCGGCCGCCTCGGTGACGTGCCCGCGGCGGAGCCCCGGCGATGACGACGCCCAAGCGCGACGTGAATCCCGGCGACGACGTCGTCGCCACGCCGCCGGAACCCGGCGTGCCCCGGCCGCCGGACGACCGGGGCGATCGAGCCGCGCTCGAGGCTGCGTGGGCGGAGCGCGTCCGGGCGAACCGCGAGCAGGCGGAGCACTTCCGCGAGACCCAGACCGGGGACTTCTATGCACCGGTCTCGTCGCTGTTCGTCGCGGACCCCCGCCGGACGGGAGAGCCGGCGCTCGAGGTCCTGTTCGAGCAGGCGGGCTCGAACGAGACGTGGCTGGACATCGGCGCCGGCGCCGGCCGCTATGCCCTGCCGCTCGCGCTGCGCGTGCGCGAGGTCATCGCGGTCGAGCCCTCGCCCAGCATGCGTCGCGCGCTTCGGACGGGGATGGGCGAGCACGGCATCGGGAACCTGCGTGTCGTCCCCGGGGCGTGGCCGGCCGCCCTCGACGAGCTCGGCGAGCTGCCCGCCGCCGACGTCTCCCTCATCGCGCACGTGGGCTACGACATCGAGGCGATCGGGCCGTTCCTGGACGCGATGGAGGCCGCCACGCGCCGGCGGTGCGTGGCGATCCTGACCGATCGCAGCCCGGCGTCCGTCGCCGACCCGTTCTGGCCGCTCGTCCACGGCGAGGCGAGGGTCGCGCTGCCTGCGCTCCCGGAGCTGCTCGCGCTGCTGCTCGCGAGAGGCCGGGAGCCGCTGGTCACGGCCGTCGAGCGCTCGCCCCGCGCGTTCGAGTCCGTCGGGGCGCTGACCGCGTTCCTGCGCCGACAGCTGTTCGTCGCGGAGGGTGGGGAGAAGGACGTCCACTTCCGCGCGATCCTGCCCGACCACATCACCCGCCGCGATGGGGCGTGGACGCTCACGGATCCGCCCCAAGGGTCGCTGGGCGTCGTCACCTGGCGCGTCGACCCCTGAGGGCGGTGCAATCGCCGAGAGGGCCGGCGCGGATGCCGTGGATGCCTGCGCGCTCGCGCGTCCGGCTCACGATTGGCCGCGTCGTTCGCACCTACGCCAACCCGGGTCGCCATTGACGCCGCAACGGCCACAGGCCGATACTCGGCGTCCGAGACTCCCGCGTCCCCTCGGGGTACGGGCCGTTGCAAAGCCGGGTCACAGGTGCAAAACCGGTATCGGCCCGCCACCGAATGTCCAGGCAGCACGCCGAGCCCGCCGCCTCCGCGCGACCGGCCCGACATGAGGTACTCCGCCCCACGTGGCGGCAGGAGGGATGGCCGCGCATGATCCCCGGTCAGTTCGACTACGTCCGTCCGGGCAACCTCGAGGAGGCGCTGCGGATCCTCAAGGACCGCGAGGGCGAGGCGAAGATCCTCTCCGGCGGCTACAGCCTGATCCCGCTGCTCAAGCTCCGGCTCGCCCAGCCGACCGTCCTCGTCGACATCCAGGCCGTGGGTGGGCTGGACGGGATCATCCGCACCGACGACGACTGGCGGATCGGGGCCCGGGCGACGCACCGCGCGATCCTCGACCATGAGGGCCTGGGCACGGAGCATCCTGTCGTGCACGACGCCGCGGGCGGTATCGGGGATCAACAGGTCCGGAACTGGGGGACCATCGGCGGGTCCGTCGCCCACGCGGATCCCAGCTCGGACTGGCCGGCGGTGCTGCTCGCGCTGCGTGGATCGGTCGCCCTGCGGAGCATCGACGGCGAGCGTGTCGTGCCCGCGCGGGGCTTCTTCGTCGACACCTTCCAGACGGGGATCGAGATGACCGAGGTCCTGACCGAGGTCCGGATCCCCCACGCACGCCCGGGAACGGGGAGCGCGTACGTCAAGCTCGAGCGCCGCGCGGGCGACTTCGCGACAGTCGGCGTTGCCGCGGTCCTGACCCTCGGGGCCGACGGGACGATCGCCGGTGCCGGCGTCGGACTGACGGCCGTGAACGACACGCCGTTCGCCGCGACCGATGCCGAGGCCGCCTTGATCGGCAGGGCCCCGGACAACGACACCTTCGCAATCGCGGCCGGTGCGGCCGCGTCGCAGGCGAAGCCCGTCACGGACGCCCACGGGCCGGCCGACTACAAGCTGGCGATGGTCCGCGAGATCACGGCGCGGGCGCTGCGCCAGGCTGCCGCACGCGCTCACGGGCCGGAGGAGCGAGGACGATGAGCACGCACCACGTCACGGTCACTGTCAACGGGACGGCACGCGAGGCCGACGTCGAGCCCCGGCTCCTTCTCGTCCACCTGCTTCGGGACACCTTCGGCCTGACCGGAACCCACACCGGTTGCGACACCAGCAACTGCGGCGCGTGCACGGTCAACGTGAACGGCCGAAGCGCGAAGGCGTGCACGATGCTCGCGGTCCAGGCGGACGGCGCGGAGGTACGGACGATCGAGGGCATGGAGCTCGGAGGCAAGCTGCATCCCCTGCAGCAGGCCTTCTGGGACAACCATGGGCTCCAGTGCGGCTTCTGTACCCCGGGGATGATCATGCAGTCGGCGTACCTCCTGGAACAGAACCCCGATCCGACGGACGACGAGGTCCGCGAAGGCATCGCGGGGAACCTCTGCCGGTGCACCGGGTACGTGAACATCATCAAGGCCGTCCAGCAGGCCGCCGCCGAGCTCCGGTCCGCCGAGACCGAGGGCGCCGGCGCGGCGTCCGCGTGACCGAGAGGAGACGACGATGACGCTGGATGCGCAGGCGCCGACAACGACCCCCGAAGTCGCGGGCATGGGTCATTCGATGAAGCGCAAGGAGGACCCGCGCTTCATCCGCGGCCAGGGCGAGTACATCGAGGACGTCGTCCTGCCCAACATGGTGTGGATGGACATTGTCCGCACTCCGTACGCGCACGCCAGGATCAAGTCCATCGACGCGAGCGAGGCACTGGCGATGCCCGGCGTCCTGGCCGTGATCACCGGCAAGGATCTCGAGGCCGCGGGGCTGCACTGGATGCCGACACTCGCCGGCGACAAGCAGATGGTGCTGCCCGTCGACGAGGTCATGTACCAGAGCCAGGAGGTCGCGGGCGTCATCGCGGAGACCCGTTACCAGGCGGCCGACGCCGTCGCGGCGGTGTACGTCGACTACGAGCCACTGCCTGTGGTCGTCGACCCCTTCAAGGCGCTGGAGCCGGACGCCCCCGTTCTGCGGCCGGACCGCGGCCCGGACAAGCAGCACAACCGGATCTGGCACTGGGAGTCCGGCGACCGAGCCGCGACCGACGCCGCGCTCGCGGCCTCGGACCGCGTCGTCCCGATCGACGTCTACATCCCGCGCATCCACGTCGCGTCGATCGAGACCTGCGGGTGCATCGCGGACTACGACCCGGTCAACGCGCACCTCGACTTCCATGTCACCAGCCAGGCGCCACACGTCTACCGAACGGTCATCAGCCTCGTCTCGGGCATCCCGGAGAGCAGCATCCGGGTCAAGACCCATGACATCGGCGGCGGCTTCGGCGGCAAGGTCCCGGTCTACCCGGGGTATGTCATCTCGATCGTCGCGTCGCTCACCCTCGGGCGGCCCGTCAAGTGGATCGAGGACCGAAGCGAGAACCTGCAGGCCGACAGCTTCGCCCGCGACTACCACATCCACGCCGAGATGGGGCTCACCGACGACGGCGCGATCACGGGGCTGCGGGTGAAGACCCTCGCCGACCACGGCTACACCGATGCGGCCGCCGACCCGTCCAAGTACCCGGCGGGGCTGTTCAACGTCATCACCGGCTCGTACGACATGCCCCAGGCGTTCGTCGAGGTGGACGCGGCGTACACGAACAAGCCCCCCGGTGGCGTGGCGTACCGGTGCTCGTTCCGGGTGACGGAGGCCGTGCACACGATCGAGCGCCTCGTGGACGAGGGCGCGCGCGCCGTCGCGATGGACCCGGCCGCGTTCCGCATGAAGAACTTCATCCGCAAGGACCAGTTTCCGTACAAGACGCCGACCGGTTGGGAATACGACTCGGGCGACTACCACACGGCGCTGCAGAAGGCGCTCGACATGATCGGGTACGACGAGCTGCGCAAGGAGCAGGCCGAGAAGCGCGCCCGTGGCGAGCTCATGGGGATCGGGATCAGCTCGTTCACCGAGATCGTCGGGGCGGGCCCGTCACACGAGTTCGACATCATCGGCCTCAAGATGTTCGACTCGGCCGAGATCCGGGTCCACCCGACGGGCTCGGCGATCGTGCGCCTCGGGGTCCAGAGCCAGGGTCAGGGCCACGAGACGACGTTCGCGCAGATCGTGGCCGAGGAGCTGGGCATCCCGGCCTCGAAGGTCAAGGTCGAGGAGGGCGACACGGACACGGCGCCGTACGGCCTCGGCACGTACGCGTCGCGGTCCACGCCGACCGCCGGTGCCGCCACCGCGATCGCCGCGCGCAAGATCCGCGAGAAGACGCGCCACCTCGCGGCGCACCTCCTCGAGTGCTCGCCCGATGACCTCGAGTGGACGCCCGGGCAGTGGAACGTCAAGGGGTCGCCGGACCGGTTCAAGACGATCGCCGAGCTCGCCTTCGCGGCGTACACCGACCACCCGGCGGGAATGGAGGCCGGCCTCGAGGCCACGGACTACTACGACCCGCCCAACCTGACCTTCCCGTTCGGGTCGTATATCTGCGTCGTCGACATCGACAAGGGGACCGGGCAGGTCAAGGTCCGCCGCTTCGTCGCGATCGACGACTGCGGCAACATCATCAACCCGATGATCGTCGACGGGCAGATCCACGGCGGCCTGACGATGGGTCTCGCGCCCGCGCTGTACGAGGAGATCTCCTACGACGAGCAGGGCAACAACCTCGCGGGGACGTTCATGGACTACCTCCTGCCGACAGCCATGGAGACGCCCGCCTGGGAGACCGGCAAGACGATCACTCCCTCGCCCCACCACCCGTTCGGCGCCAAGGGCGTCGGCGAGTCGGCCACGGTCGGCGCACCGCCCGCGATCGCGAACGCGGTCGTGGATGCGCTGGCGCACCTCGGCGTGACCAACGTGGACATCCCCATCACGCCCCAGAAGGTGTGGCGGATCCTCCACGAGAAGGGCGTCGCCTAGCGATGCCGAGCCGGAGCCTGGCGTCGCGGATCGCGGCGCTGGAGACGGACGGGAGTCGATTTGCCGTCGCGACCGTGGTGGCGGTACAGCGGCCGACATCGGCGAAGCCGGGGGCGCGCGGCATCGTCCACCCGGACGGCACGATCGAGGGCTGGGTCGGCGGCAGCTGTGCCCAGCCGGTCGTCGTCCGGGAGGCGCTCCGGGCGCTCGTCGACGGGCAGCCGCGGTTGCTCAGGCTGTCGAGGTCGGGCACCGCCGAGGGGCAGCGGGCAGACGGCGTCGTCGAGCTGGTGATGACCTGCCACTCCGGGGGCACGCTGGAGATCTACGTGGAACCGCACGTGCCCGCACCCGAGCTGTGGCTCATCGGCATCACGCCCATCGTCGCGGCGCTCGCGTCGATCGGTGCGGCGTCCGGCTGGCGCGTCTCGATCTTCGATCCCGAGGCGGATCCGGAGGGGTTTCCCGGCGCGGAACGCG
>Ga0126307_10002410_pt1 | contig 12613 bp, 16 predicted proteins | sample Plot28_FD_89955 | JGI IMG/M metagenome (GOLD analysis project Ga0126307, IMG submission 89955) | Serpentine soil microbial communities from UC McLaughlin Reserve, CA, USA - Plot28 | ecosystem: Environmental > Terrestrial > Soil > Grasslands | place: USA: UC McLaughlin Reserve, Lake County...
CATCACTCAAATGAGCTATTTATTACAACTTCCTTCGCGAACTTCCTAGAAAGCCGTCACCGCGAACTTCTGAGAATACCCCTTCCACGCACTCCGGTGAATAAGGGCATAGAGAAGGCACTACGCGCAGAGAGGGAGGCCCCGGGAGGGCGGTCCCCCCGAGGCCTACGCCCTTCTACTTCTTACTGTTGTTGGTTGCCTTGTTACCCACCTTCTCACCATGCCGATAGGCGCTAGTGGTCCTCAATTAGGCGGGAAGAAAAAAGTCCTCGCAGGTAGTCTGATCGTACTCGTCTAAGGAGTCCACGTAGATCAAGAGGTCGTTGCCGGGGCCGCACACCACGAAGTCGTTGCCCTCCACGCCGTCTTGGACATTAACGGTGTCGTCTCCCCCACCAGCAAAGATGGTGTCAGCACCAGGGCCGCCAGTTATTTGATCGCCGCCGCGGCCACCGTAGCCCGTGTCCTTGCCCGCGCCCAAGAACATCTCGTCGATATCGTCTCCCCCGCGTACGGTGTCGTTGTCCGCGCCGCCATACAAGTGGTCTATACCACCAAAGCCTCTTATGGTGTCGTCGCCAGGCAGACCGAAGAGGTAGTCCCCATCGTCGTCGGTCCCATTGAGGATGTCGTCGCCGGTCGTGCCGTAGTCGGTTATTGCGAAGGCAGCCGTGACAGAGAGTGCCACCATCACCCCCATCAAGCTAAGCAATAGAACAACACGCTTCATACCCCACTCCTTTCTGTCCAGGGGTGAGGCTCTAGGGCTCTTGTGAAGCACCCCACCGCCGTTCGGTAGCCCGGCTACCTCTCTCAATAAGAGGCCCTTAGGCTTTACGCCCCCGCCTCACGGCGGGTTTGCCTTTATCGCGGCGCCGGAGCGCAGCGTCCAACATGTGCAGCTTAGTCTCTAAGCACCCAATGCGTATCCCCTAAATGAGTGATCTTTGACGTAGCTTGGGAGTTGCTTGTGTATGGCGAACTTCTTAGAACTCCGTCACGCGAAGTTCGCAGAATTTCCCTTCCAAGCACTCCGGTGAATAGGGACAAGAGGCATAATGAATAAGAACGACTCAAGCACACCGACCCGCGAGCGAGACAACGGAGTCCCGAGATGAGATCCGAACTAGCAGCGGCATTCGTGGTGGCATCTGTGGCGCCGTTTGTGGCGGGCTTGTTCGGTCTCATACCGCTCATGGTGCAGATAGCCACCTCAAGAGCGCAGCGCAGAGACAGGATCTACCGACTGAACCAACTCCAAGCGGAGCTAGAACTTCTCGAACGCCTACACGCCTTACAAGCGGAGGTCAGTGCCCCAGACGAAGCCACAAAGCCACAAACGGATCTCGTTATCAGCGACTCAGTGCGAAAACTTTTGGAGCAATACAACGAACTGTCCGAAATTACCTCCTCTGCTGCAGCTGGTAGTAAGCAGCCTTCTCCGGAACAACACTCCTTCCTCAGGCGGGCGTTCCTGATGTACAACCCGCACACAGCCTCAGGCTGGCTATGGCACACACTCTTCTACATATTCGCTAGCATATTGGTATTTATGCTTTTCGCCGAAGTTTCCCTCCTTTTTGGGGTCGGTTGGACTGCCTTCCTGCTTGGCATGTTGATTTTTGTCCTTCCCGTTAGCATTGCACTCCTGATTTTCCAACGTCAGGCCCGACACCACGCAGTACGCAGCGCGACCCGGTTAGAGGAACCCAACGCTTGACCCGCTGAACTTCCTAGAACTCCGTCTATACGAACTTCGTAGAATAACCCTTCCACGCACTCCGCTGAATACCCCTGAGGCTACGCTTCGACATTCTCGCGCCTCACCTATCACCGCCTTCCCGGAGAGGCGTGAGTGATTTGTCACCAGGATGCGCACCGTCCCGGAAGGCTCGACTTCGATGCCACAGAAGACCTCCTGGTACCCTCCGGTCGCTTCGTCTCTCCCGTAAACGACAACAGAGGGGCTGCGTCCCTTGCCGTGCTTGGACCTGGCTATCTCCAAGCGGAACTCGTCGGAACCATGCGGCTTCCACGATGACTCTGTGAAGTGGTATTCGAAGGGGCGCACCTCGCGATGCTGGAGCCACAAGGCCCACAACGTACCTGCGGTCCCCAGCCAGCCCGTTATCTGCCCCAGATGGTAGGGCCAGGAGTCCCCGAACTCGAAGCCGCCCGCCGCGAGGACGACGCCAAGGACGCCAACAATCAGCGGAAGCGCCCTCCTCATCACCCCTCCCCTCCTACGAGCCGAACACCCTACGCACCACGGGCGCTGTCCGCCCTCCTGCGGCCCAGGGGCCTCGGGCCGTGGCGTACCCCTAACCTGCTGTTCCTCGCCCGTCTCGGGCGATCCTGGAGCGTCTGACGGTGCTTCATAGGCTACTCATCGAGCAATGACTTGAGTTCCTTGTCTACCTCTTCTACCTCTTCCACGATCCGTTTCACCATTTTCAATCCCCCGGCGGCCTCCCCCCTCCGGTACTGTTGCCGTGCCATCTTCTCGACATCCTCGGCGAGTTTTTCCGAGTACTGCCGCACCCGTTCCGTCGTCGATCTAACAACCTCTTCGGAGAGGTAGGCGACGACGCTCGTACTTTCCAAGCGCCAGCCCTCCCGCTCTTCAGAAGCCCGGATGAGACCCTGTTGGGCAAGCTGCTCCACTCGCTCCTCACTTACATCTAGAGTCTTCGCCGCCTCCGCGAGCGTCATCGTGCTGGCTTCGGTCATGTGCCTTAGTAACCTGTCCATACGGGCCTACCTCTTCCTAGCTACTGAACACCCTACGCCACCAGGACCGCCGCTAGGCGCCCGATAGTAGGGTCCACGCGGTGAGGGCCACGCCGATGCATGTAGCGATAGCGATGAGCACGGTGAGGGCAACGATCCACCAGGTCAGGTGGTTGAGACTCCTGGTCAGCGCCTCCATCCGCTCCCCTTGACGAACGTTCTCACGCCGCAAACGCTCGTTCATGTAGGTCTGGGCGTGGTTCAAGAAGGGGGTCTTTGCCCCTATCATTGTGGTGATCGTGTTCGCGTGGTCCACCAGCGCGTCATACCTCCAGACAAGCTCCTGCTCGGAGAGGGCCCGCAGATCGTCGATGTTGTCCGCGTCAAACACGCTCCAATCGCCGCGCTCCTTATCCATCATTCTCCCTCTCCGCAGTCGCTCCACAGGGTCTCAACACGGAGCCCTGCCCGCAAGTGCCTACTCTGGCCCATAAACCTCAAAGGTATTATCAGTGTCTTATGTATGCCGAGCTATGAGCCCTCGACACTCTACATAAGACATTCTGCTGTATAGAACCGGGGCCATATGAGCCCTCAAAGATTGCGCTTCAAGCGGTTGTGGTAGCCACAAAGAAGCTGGATGTTGTCGGGATCGGTGGAGGAGCCACCCCGAGACCAAGGGATGATGTGATCGTACTGCAAATCCTTCGTGGAGCCGCAGATACGGCACTTACCCTCGTCGCGCACCGACACGGCAATCTTCACGTCCTGTGGGATGGTTCGCGAACGTTTAGGAATAGGCACACCACGTGCGGTAGCGCTCTGTGGGTTGGCGCCCCGCCCGTTATCCGCTCGACGGTTCGCTCTCCTCGCCCGCCACACAACGAAGCCAACGAAAGCCAAGAACAAATAAATAGGCGCCATCTGTGAAGATTCTCCAGTTTGCAGAACTAAAAAGACCAGTACGAGGGGCGAGAAAGCTAGCACCAGGCAACCCCATGCAGTTCCTTTTTTTACGTGCCTTACCATCCCTTATCTCCCATAGTTGAGGCTGGGGTTGCCCTAAGCGTAGCCCCGTGCCGCCTTCTTCTCCAGTGAAGCGACCGGGGCTATACATAGTGCTGGATGTAGACTTCTAAGAACCCGATACATGCGAAGTTCCAAGAATCGTGGCTCTACGAAGTTCGCAGAACGCCTCTTAGCGGTAGTAGGCGAATTCTTCCCACCGCATGAGGTCCACGAGCGTGAAGATAGCGTCTTCCTGGAGCTCGCGCATCTCGCCGTTGTCCCGCGTGATCCACCTCCTGTCGGTGTACATCTCCCTGATGAGGCTCCGGGCTCGTCCGAGGTGGTACGCTGCCTCGACCTCCTTCTGGTCGTATCCGTGTGTGCGCTTCAGGCCCTCGATGGCCTCGCGCTCGAATTCCATGCGGTCCTCCCTGATCGCCGTTCTCCTGCCCTAAGAGTGGCGGCCCTCTACGGCTTCTCAAGCGCCACGCAGGACCCCCACCCTGGCCGACCCCTCCGAGGCCCGGAGGCGGCCGTATAGCGCCCGATCCGGGGGCGTGGGAGACTGGTCTCACTCAGGCATCCGCGTCCTGGAACAGAACCGGAACACAGCCGGAACGTTCCGATCCGACGTTGTTCCAACTTCGTCTATCCAGAGTTCTCGGAAGTTCGTCTCCCCTAGATATTGGGCTTTTTAGCGCAGTGGTGAATCGGAACGTTCCGGACCTCTACGGTCCTCTACGCCCGGTCCTAGCCCTCCTTACCCCCGGACTGCCCCTCCCAGCCGCTTAGGAGCCATCCTCGCGGCTCTCAGGAGGGCTTGGGGCTGGTCTCTCGGGAGGACTCAGTTCAGAGCACCGACGCAACCCCGCCAGCCTTGCCCGCCGATCCCCGAGCGCTCCCCGGAACTCCTCCTCCAGCGCCAGCCGCAGCTTCGGGGATTCCTCCTTGAAGCGCTGCCACGTCTCCAACCACTCCCTAGTGTCGGGGCGCCCCTGCACCGCCTCGAAGGGTCGGAAGGAATCTCGGTATCGCTCTAAGAAGCGATCCACATACCTTGCGGTCGGGCGGGAGACCCATATCGAGCTGCGCCTGTGGTACGCCAGCAGCTTGTTGAAGCTCTCGGCAGCAAGGTGATACTTGTCCTCCCTCGATGGCTCCCCCGCGTACTCGTAGACCTGAACGAGAGAGCCCACGTTATCGTCCAGGTCCACGTACAGCTTGAACGGGTCCGAGATTACCTTAGCCCGCTCCTCGATGATGCGCTGTTGCTCCGCTTGCCGCGGGCCGAAGAAGTAGGCCGCGAGCGCCGGGAGGATGATCGTCCCTATGGTTATCAGGTAGTCGGGCAGCGCCGTCACCCCCGAACAGCCTCCTCCAGAAGCCCCTAGACCTCTCGACCTCAAGCTCCTCCCTGAGCTTCCTGGCCTCCTCCTGGGCTTCCTCGCGCTCCCGTAGGAGCCTGTCGCGCTCCTCGCGCAGCGTGCTCTCGGCCCTCTCCGTGAGCTCTGCGCGTGCTTCTGCACGCCCCAGACGCCGCTCAAGGTCCCTTACTATCTCCAGCATCTCGGGGGCGTCTCCGGCGATCCTCGCGACTCTGAGGGGCCTTCCTCCTGCGGTCGTGGGGGTCGGCCCTCCAGGCGGGCGTGTACGGCCCTCTGTGGAACGTGCCAGCGCCCCGAGCCGTCCTGCTCCCCCTCCAGGGAGCCCTCGGCCAGCCACTTCCTCACGGCCCGGTCCGTGACCCGAAGGATCTTCGCCGCCTGGACGACGGTGTAGGTCTCCTCGGGTCCCCTAGCTTCTTCGCTCACGGCCTTGCATCAAAGCGCCCCGGATGAGGCGGGGCTGCGAGAATCCGATCTAAGGGTCTCGGAGGGGGAGCCAACCTCTACTACGGAGGCCCGTCACGGCCCGGAGACGGGTGCCTCGAGGCCCTCCGGCGAAGCTAGGGCCCCTTGGTGGCATCGCCTTTTCCGCTAGGTTTCCGCGAAGCGTTGAGGGCGTGGCGCAAGGTCCCCGCCGTCCGGTAGGGTGGTAAGCCAGCCTCGACCACAGCCCTATGTGAATCGTTCTCCTCGGTCACTCAGGCGACCAGGACGAGCCTCTTGACGGGGTCCTCGGCCTCAAAGGGTTTCGATACGTCATAGGGTGTTCCTCGGACCGTGGGTCGCGAGGCCCTGAGGATGCGGCGACCCGAAACCGCTCATAGGGTGTCGAAGCGCTCTCATAGGGTGTCGTCGCAACCCACAGTCTCTGCCCCGTCTCGAGACCCCGCACGATCCGAACCCTGTAGCGGCAGCCGAGGGTTTCACGCCGCAACCCTTCGTATCCGCAGGGCGGCATCCCTGTCGGCACGCATGTAGGCTCTGAGGGCTTCGTGGTAAGCGTCCCTGTCCCAACGCATCGCGGCCTCGTGGGGGCGCTCATGCTGCGCCCTCCAGCGATAGCTCGGCGGGATCCAGGGCGACCCAGCACGAGAGGTCCGAATCCAGCACGACCCGCGCCTCGTCCCCCTTCACGTCCCACAACTTCCCGGGTCCCCGAACCGTATCGACCCGGTGGTCGATCAGCCGGTAGAGGTCATCGACCGGTGGGGGATCTGGCAGCTTCTCCAGGTCCTCCTTCCAGCCGTCCGCGTGGGCGTTCGCGGGGTGGCGGTCGGGCCGGGTCTCGTGGCGCCTGTGGAAGGCCTCACGCTTCTCCTTGAGGCGACGCCGGGTGAGGTCTTCGGCCTCGATCTCTCCCACGAGACGCCGGGCCTCTTCCAGCCGGTCGAGCCAGTCCTCGGCGAGCGTCACCACGTCGCCGTCCACGAAGACTATCCCGGCCTCTTCGAGCATCGGTAGGTTGCGGCGACGTAGGTCGCGGGCGCGCTTGCGGTGGAGGGCGCTCGCGATCTCCTGGAGGGTCGCCGTCCCGGCGGCGGCGTCGAGGGCGTCGAGGATCGCGCCACGCACCTTGCCGAACCTCTTGACCGCGGGGCGGGGCTCGGGAGGCGGTCCCTGGCGCACGCGACGCGTCCCGCGGACCGTGCCGCGACGGGGCCTAGAGCCCGGCGAGGACCACATCAGTCGGGGGGCGTGGGTGTAAAGTGCCAGGGTCATATCCCCTCTCTTACCGAGACTTTGTCCCCTCTTCGGATCCCTTTTCTCCCACGTACTTTACACCTGCGCGGAGCACGAAAGCTCCGGCCTTATCGGCCTCCCGCTCCCCATTGTCGCGGTACAGGAGCTCCGCCTCCTCCAGCCTAAGAATCGCCTTGCAGAGCGTCCGCGCGCTGACCTTCGCCCGGAGACCGAGGGTGCCATGAGAGATCGTGATCCTGATGCCTTCCGGATGGGGCTTGCCGCTCTTGGCTGCGGCCTCGGATAGCACGAGATACACGTCGCGGTCGGAGTGCCCGCCCTGGCCCCTCCATTCGTGGTCCCAGAGCGTGCGACCGAGGTCCTCGACCAGGGCCCTCAGCTTCTCGTTCTCGTCTCGGGAGAGGCGTATGCGGCCGAGGTCCCCCTTCTCGAAGCGGCGGGCGAGCATCCTGAGTTCGGCTACGGTCCCGCCGGAGGCCAGGTAGTCGTCTACCCCAACCTTCGCCCCGTTCTGGCCGTCCGGCTCGAAGGCCGACGAGGACCTCCGCGCCTCTGCCTTGGAGGGCCGAGACCAGCCGTTCCAGGGCGAGTTGGACGTTCTCTTTGGCCATCACGTCGCTATCAAAGACGACGTAGGCCCGGCGGCCTTCGAGCCGGACGTGATCCCAGCAGGGTAGCATCTCGCCGTCGCGCTGCCAGTTCCAAACCCCCACGAGCCCCACGGCGGGAAGTCCGCGGCTGGCGAGCGAGTCGGCCTTCTTGATCCCCTCCGTGATCCAGAGGTCTTTATCGCCTGCGTGGACCTCTGCACGCATCCGAGGGTGAACGTCGAGGATCGCCTTCGAGCCGCACGGGGTCTCGTACTTGAGAGGCTTGCCCTTCCTGTCCTTGCGCGGGTTGCCAGTCGGAGTTGGTTGGCGCGCGTCATGCCGTCCGGAGAGTGGACGGGGATCAGGAGGCCCCTGCGACGCTGGTAGGCCTTGAACTCGGGCGGCAGGTCCTCACGCCGCGTAACGATCTTGTAGCCGCGCCCGCCGACGATCTCGGGGGAGATTCCTGACTCGTCGTAGAGCATCCGGCGGTGGTGGGCCGAGAGTTCGCGCCTCAGCCTGTCCTCGCGACCAATCGCAGAGTCGGGTATCATGTCGGCACAACTCCTCTCATTTGGGTGTAGGGGGTTGTGTGCCGGGGCGGGTTCTAGGCCGCCCCTTTTCTTTGCTCGGGGATGAGCATCATCCGGCGCGCCGCCGTTCCTCGTGTTCGTGGGCCGATCGCTGCCACTCATCGAACGTCCGGCGCAACTCGACCACGTTCTCTGGTAGCGGCCCGGTCTGGATGGGCGCTTCGGCGGCCCTTTCGTCTAGGAGCCGCACGATGGTGCTGGCGCGCGCGAGGACTTGCACGGTATCGACGTAGGCGTCGTAGCTCCCGGCGGCGAGTCCCGCGGATGCGGCCTCGACCGCCGCTTTGGCAACGATCGCGCTCATCTCCTCGATGGTCTGTCGACTCCGATCGGGCTCCATATCCGGCGAGGAGGCCCGTTCCAGATCGTAGAGTGCCTCGTTGAAGTCCCTCACGAGCACGCAGCCGGTCTGTTCGGATTCCCCGCTCCTGCGAAGCTAAGCGGCAGCGGGGCCTCGGCTTTTGGGAACAGGTCTCCACCCCCACGCCCAGGCGAGCCTGTTCAACTTGCCCGCGCCGGGGTTGCGCCGCTCGTTCGAGACGATACCGAGCTACGAAAATGCCGACAGATCCGAAAGAAGCGATACCGGGCTTCGGGGGAAGCCATGCCGCGATATACGTGCAAATCGACGGTTTTATGGGACCCATTGACCGTCGTTCGAGGACCGTTGGAGGTTTGTCGTTTTGCACGATGCCGAAGGATTACGGGGAGTTTCGTGGAGGTAGTCTTGGCTCGCCGAGTAAGTGGCGCCGACCGTGTGTAACTAAGGAAGCCGTACTGTGTAACTAAGGAAGCCGTACTGTGTAACTAAGGAAGCGACGGTCCGCGTGCGTGCCACTCGTACTGTGTAACTAAGGAAGCGACGGTCCCGACTTCGCACGTCGCACCTTCTCCGCCATTACCGATCAAACCATTGCTATATGTCCCCGCTACACCCTCGACTTCGACCGAAGATTCATGCCGACGTGCAGGGTTCGAAACGGTGAACAAGCGGTTAAATAGGTATCATCTGGCACAATGTGGGACAACTTTCGGGTGTGCGGCAACCGCTTTGCAGCCTTTTCCGTTCTATCGTCTTCGGTCCGACGCTCCGCAAACCCGTACGCCGTACCACAGGGTTAATCCCTCGCTCTACTGTGTAACTAAGGAAGAAATTAGGGCCTCCTGCGCCACTCGGAAGGACGGCCGAGGACGACGCGGCATTTCCTTAGTTACACGGTGCCGCCGAGACCTCGGTACCGTGTAACTAAGGAAATGATACTGTGTGTGCGGGGAAGGCTACTGTGTAACTAAGGAAAGATTACCGTGTAACTAAGGAAATTTGCTTCGCGATTTACCTGCAAAACCGCGGTTTTCTGAAAACGCAGTCCGTTTCCTGTTAGACAACTGCTTGTTGATGGTGTTTTGTTCTGAGAACAGGAAAGGTTCCAGGAAGGGATACCTGGGAGGATCTGGGGAGGTTGGCGAGGGCTTTGAGCGTTCGCAAAGGGCAGTCTAGGAGCATAGTTCCGGCTGAGGGAAACTTCGAGGAGCACCCGTATTTCCGGGTCGGCGACAGGAACGCGGGGACCGGGATAATGCAATTCGAGAACGAGCTTCGCACCCGGGACGGGAACGTGATGCAGCAGTCCTGGGTGGTCAGGGCGGCGCACGGGAGGGGCTTGCCGGGACGCTACGACCAGGACGTGTACGTCGCCTTGATGCAACTTATCGACGCGAAGGGCCTCCCAGCGGACGGCTGGGTGAGCTTCTCGGTCTACGAGCTCGTGGAGCTCATGGGCAAGCGGCACTCGGGGAGGGAGTACGGTCAGGTCAGGGAGTCTTTGCAGAGGCTTGCGACGACGTCGGTGGAGAGCAAGAACGCCTTCTACCACAAGGGCCGGAAAGCCTACATCACCGACACGTTCAGTTTGCTTACCGAGGCTAAGCTGGCAGAGTACGAAGGAATCGCGGGCGAGCGCAAGGATCGCAACCGCGTGCATCTCAGCCAGTACTTCGTCGACTCCTACCGGGCCAACTACCTCAAGCACATCGATGTCGGGTTCTACTTCTCCCTCTCGAGCCCCATCGCCAAGAGGCTCTACCGCCTCGTCGACAAGAAGCGCGGCGGCAGGAGATCTTGGGAGGTCGAGCTCTTCTCCCTGAAGTCGCGGATCCCCTTGAGCAATTACAAGTACGTATCCAAGATCAAGGAGAAGCTCGCCCCCGCCCACCAAGAGTTGATCACCAAGGGCTTCTTGAAGGGTATCGCCTACCGCAAGAACGACGGCGGACAGGAGTACGCGGTCTACGAGATCACCGAGGATTTCCACGCCAGGAGGGTCGCTGTCGCCTCCCGGTCGCTTACCACGGACGAGCTCTTTTGCGTCCAGCGGGTGCAGGCCGAGGGCATGGCGCGTGCGTCGGCCGAGGAGCTGGTGGCGACCCACGGGTCGGCCCGCGTCATGCACTACGTGGAGGCCCTCCCCCACCAGAAGAACATCCGTAACCCCGCCGGCTGGCTGAGGAAGGCCATAGAGAACAACTACGAGCTCGACTTGCCCCCTGCCCTCTTCGGCGCCTCCCAGGACGAGTTGCTCCCCCCCTCCCCGGAAGGCCGCCCAGCAGAGGCGTCAGCCGACCCGGCTCCCGTGGAGGAACTGACTCCTCCACCCCCCGAGTTGCTGCAGCCGGACCCCCTCGCCGAGGAGACCTGGGAGCAGCTCGTCTCTGACGTCGAGGGCCGGATAGACGGCACGGCACTACGCATCTGGTTCGATGGCATCTTCGGCGCCTCGCTTGAAGGCGACACCCTCACCGTGGCCGCCCCCAACCCCTTCGCCAAGGATTACGTCGAGACCCGCTTCGGTGACGTGCTCGAAGAAGCGCTCGCGGGGCGCCTCAGCAAAGACGCAAGACTAGAGGTGGTCGTGGGCGAGCGCGCGTGAGCGCTTCCTCAACTACCTCGCCCCTACTCCACCCCATTGAGAGCCGAGAGGCTAGTCTGCATAATACTTTCGGGTACGTCCTGCCCGGACACCGAGACCTGGGCCTCTCCCCCGCTCCCCTTTCGCGTTCGCGGCCGCGTATCTACCACCTACTGCTTGGCTGGAGTTGCTTTTTTTTCTGGGTTTTTGGTTTCTTTGCCGTCCCTCGGATTGATCTTGGGTGGTTGTGCAGCGATGTTTCGCTCTCTGGCTGCCCTTCCCCGTATTTGTATTATAGGTAGAAACTATCTGCACAGCAGATTCCTCTCCTCTACCGGCACTGTGCGTGGGGTTCCGAGGAGATGCCGGGTTTCCGCTAGCCTTCCCGCCAGCGGTACCGCAGACGCCTCACACGACGCGCCGACGGCCGCCGGCCGCCGGAGTTGTTGGTGGAGGGAGAGAGCCGAGTCTGGGCTCTTAGGGGCGAATTTCGCTGTTATGCTACGCGCATTACGGCGCAGTTTGTCGCGTCGAGATGTCCTGACGGCGGCCGCGGCCCACAGGTTGAATGCAAGGCTCCGCATACCTATACGCTCCCCCAACATCAAGGGTCGGCCCCAAGGCGCGAAAGTGCATTGAAGTCATCTTCGCAGCTCTGAGCGGGCGATGTATGCAACAATGTGCATCTGGACTTCGGAGAATGCACCTTCCACGCACGCTGCTGAATAGCCTCCTCGGCCAGTATTCCTCACCAATTCATCGTGGTCATACCTTCGCGGACCGCCGCGATAAGCGGCTAGCTGCTGGAGCTAGCGCTCGCCTTCGGCTCGCTCGGCACCAGGAGCCTCCTCGGCCTCTTCGGCGCCCTCGGCCGGTTCCTGCGGGTGCTCGACCGAGCCCTCTTTATGTGCTAAGGAGGAGAGAGGCGCCCCAGGAACGCATAAGAGAGTACCAAGAGCCGCCTACGAGGAGGGGGCCTCTTCTCCTGCTTCCTCCAGCAGGCGCCCGGCCGCTCTTTCGAGGGCATCGACATCATCGACGTAGATGAGGCGTCGCCTGAGCTTCAGAGCTCCCTCGTCCTGCAACCTCCCGAAAGCCCTGGTCACAGCCTCCCTGTTTGCCCCGATCATGGTGCCTAGGTGCTCGTGGCTGTAACGAGTGGGTATGCGGATCTCCCCTGGTCTCTGCACTCCCTCGCTCTCTATGAGAAAGAGGATCAGGCTCGCAAGCCTTGCCGGCACCTCCTTTAGCGTTATATCTTCCATCCTCGTCTCGTAGTAGTGCAATCTCTCTGAGAGGAGGCTTATCATCCTGATGCCCACCTGAGGCTTCTCCTCTATCAGCCGCTCCACCGCAGCACGCTCCATCACGAACACGACGGAGGGCTCTGTGGCCCTGGCGAACGACTCCCTCAGGCGGTGGGGGGTGAAGGCCATCTCCCCGAAGACCGTCCCCGCCTCTACCACTTCGAGGGTGAATTCACGCGCACCTTCCGTCCTGTAGAGGCGCATCCTGCCCTTCTTGAGGATGAAGAGCTTGCCGTCGTGTTCCCAGGGAGCGTAGAAGGTTTCACCTTCTCCAAGACGGACGTCAGTATTTTGACGGACGAGGATCCTTATCTCCTCCTTGGAGAGCGACTCGAAGAGCTCAACGCGGGAGAGTAGCTCTACCTCTTCATCTTCGTGCATTGTGGGGTGCTC
>Ga0126307_10002411_pt1 | contig 12612 bp, 6 predicted proteins | sample Plot28_FD_89955 | JGI IMG/M metagenome (GOLD analysis project Ga0126307, IMG submission 89955) | Serpentine soil microbial communities from UC McLaughlin Reserve, CA, USA - Plot28 | ecosystem: Environmental > Terrestrial > Soil > Grasslands | place: USA: UC McLaughlin Reserve, Lake County...
CCGCCTCCGCTCGCTCGGGGCCGCCGAGGGCGCGAGAGCGGGGCTGCGGGGGTAGTGGACGATCGCGCGCGCGGCGCCGGTGACGAGAATCGTGCTCTGCGCCGACCGCGCGCCCGCCACGATCGCAACGTTAGAGACGTCCACGCCCTCGGCCGCCAGCCCGTCACGAATGGCTGCGCCGGCAGGGTCGTCGCCGACCGCGCCGACGAAGGCGACCGTGACCCCGAGGCGAGCGAGCGTAACCGCGGCGGTTGCGGCCGGACCGCCGCCCGCGACCGCGAGCTCGGCGGCGACGACGCGGTCCTCCGCCCGCGGATGGCGCGGCAGCGCAAAGATCGAATCGAGCGTCGCGAGGCCGACGCACACGACCGCGGAGCCCTCCGCGCTCATGCGATCTTCACCGTCAGCAGCTGGTGGGGTCGGTACGACAGCACGATCGCACCGTCCTCCAGCTCGAGCGCGTCGCCGTCCTCCTCGAGCCCGTTCGCCAGCCGCGCGGTCGCGAACGGCAGCGCCAGGCGAACCCGTGCCGTGCCGCGGCCGCCGTGTGCCTCGTACAGCCGGAGCACGACCGCGTCCGAGTCCTCCGCCGGCTTGACCGTGTCGAGGACGAGGTTCGGGTCGTCGACGGAGGCGAGGCTCTCCGTCGCATCGAGCGTGGTCCAGCGCAGCGGCGCGTTGAGGCGATGCGCTTCCGCGAGCACGCCGGCCTCGCGCCAGCCGTGGCGGTGAGGCAGCAGCGCGTAGGCGAACTCGTGCGCTCCCTGGTCGGCCTCGGGATCCGGGCTCGTCGGGGAGCGAAGGAGGCTGACGCGCAGCTCGTTGCCATAACAGCTGTAGCCGTACTTCGAATCGGTGAGAACCGCGGCGCCGAAGCCGTGCTCGGAGAGATCGGCGAAGCGATGGCCGGGCACCTCGTAGCGGGCGCGGTCGAAGCTCGTCGAGTAGTGCGTGGGTCGCTCGGCGTAGCCGAAGGGCATCTCGTACGTCGCGGACGGCGAGCGGACGGCGAGCGGGAAGCAGACCTTCAGCAGCGTGTGGCGCTCGCGCCAGTCGACGGTGGCGTGAAACTCGAGCCGCCGCGAGCCGGCGTCGAGCCGGACCACCTGCCGGAACCCGCGCCGCTCGAACGCGACCTCCCGCCGGAGCGGCGACGCGGTCACGACCTCGTACGAATCGAACGGCGGCGCGTCGCGCCGCGTGCGCAGGTGCGCCGGGTCGATCTCCCAGGCGTCGAACTGCACCGGCCGGTCCTCGTACAGCTCGAGCCGGTTGCCCGGCGCAGCGAGCGTCTCACGCCCGGTCTCCTTGTGGACGAGGCTCAGCAGCCGCCCCTCGGGCGAGAGCGCCGCTCGCAGATGGGCGTTCTCGAGCACGAGCTCCTCGCTCTCCGCGAGCTCCTCGCCGGCCGCGACGATCGCGCCGACCGCGTACGGCGCCGCCTCGAGGACGTGCAGGCCGCCGTCCGGCGACTCGACGACCTCGCGCCGCGCGAAGCAGAGCGTGTTCACCGGCGTCGGACCGCTGCCGATCAGCGCCTCGGCACCTTCGAGGACGGCCGCCAGGTCGCGCTCCGACTCTTCGTGGACCAGCCGGATCGACGATCCGGGCAGGATGTCGTGGAACTGGTTCACGAGCAGCAGCTTCCAGAGCCGGTCGAGCTCCGTACGGTGGTCGTCGCCCCGGAACACGGAGAGGAACTCGGCGTCGTGGAGCGCCTGCTCCGCGCGCCGGTTCAGCCGCTTCGTCCGCGCCTGCGTCGTGTAGACGCCGCGGTGGTACTCGAAGTAGAGCTCACCGACCACGACCGGCCGCTCGACCCGCTCCCCCTCCAGCCGGTCGAAGAACGCAGCGCTCGTCGTCACCGTCGTCCGCGGCAGCCCCTGCAGGTCCCGTGCGCGGCGGAGCGTCTCCAGCATCGCCCGCGTCGGGCCGCCGCCGCCGTCGCCGTAGCCGAAGACGAGCAGCGAGGTGCCGGAGTGGTCGTGGCTCGAGTACTCGCCCACGGCCCGCAGCAGCTCGGGGACCGTCGCCTCGCTCGAGTACGTATCGGCCGGTGGGAAGTGACCGAGCACGCGCGAACCGTCGACGCCTTCCCACGTGAACGTGTGCTGGTCGGGCCTGTTGAAGCGGTTCCAGGAGAGCTTCTGGGTCAGGAAGCGCGTGATGCCGACGTGGTTCAGCAGCTGCGGCAGCTGGCCGCAGTAGCCGAACGCATCCGGGCTCCAGAACTCGCGACAGCGCACGCCCAGCTCCTGCTCGAAGAAGCGCTGGCCGTGGAGGAAGTGCCGTAGGAGCGCCTCACCCGACGGGAGATTGCAGTCCGGCTCGACCCAGGAGCCGCCGACCGGAACGAACTGCCCTGCGTCCGCCTTCTCCCGGATCCGATCCCAGAGCGCCGGGTCGTGCTCCCTGATCCAGTCGTAGTGCACCGCCTGCGAGCACGCGAACCGGTACTCCGGGTACTCGTCCATCAGCCGAATCTGCGTCGAGAAGGTGCGCACCGCCTTGCGACGGCTTTCGGCGAGCGGCCAGAGCCATGCCGTGTCGAGGTGAGCGTGGCCAATCGCCGCGAGCTCGTGCGCGTGGGATCCGTTGACGTTCTCGTAGAGCGCGGCGAGCAGCGCCTCGTCGCCGGTGTCGCAGAAGAGCTCCAGCTGAGCGCGGATCGCACCTGCAAGGCTCGGGTCGCATCCGTCCGCTGCTTCCAGCGCGCGGAGCGTCTCGAAGTCGAAGTAGCGCCTCGACGCGCCAGGGTCGAACACGCCGAGCTCGGCGCGCTTGAGCTCGAAAGCTGCGTCCTGGCGGCCGAACATGCCGTTGCAGGCGAGCTCGACCTCAAAGGTGAGCGGTCCGGGCACGGCGGAACGCTGCAGGAACGCGTCCGGGTGGTGGCGGTTCAGCCCCTGCACCGCCACTCCGTCGAGCCAGAGCGTCGCCTCGCTGCAGGAGTCCCAGAGCAGGTCGACCCGGCGGCCGGACCACTCCTCCGGGACGGTCCCGGCGCCGCGGAACCAGTGGGTCGACCAGAGCGGGCCGAAGCGTTCGCCGAGCTGGGCCGTCCGGAGCGGGAGCCGCTGCGCGTCCGCGTGCGAGACCCGGCCGACCGCCTCGCTCACCAGCAACTCGTCGAGCGGGCGAGTCTCCGCCCACATCGCCGCGCGCAGGCGTCCGGCCGCCTGCGCCAACCGGGCGCGGCTGTACTCCAGGTGATGGATCAAGCCGTGGGCTACGCCGCGGGGCGGAGCAGGGTGTCGCCCGTGCCCGGGGAGAAGAAGTAGAAGCGCGACGGATCGACCGCGAGCGTGATCGTGCTGCCAACCTCGGCCTTCGTGCGCGCATCGACCCGCGCCGTGAAGAAGGGGTCGGTGCTGTCCGCGAGCAGGTTCGCGTCCTCACCCTCGTCGTCCTGCACGGCCTCCTCGACGACGACGGCTCTCGTCCCGGGGAGTCGGAAGAAGAGATGGGCGTCGGAGCCGAGCTCCTCGATCACGTCGACGTTCACGTCGATCTGCGGCAGGCCGGAAGCGGCGAATGCCGCGTCCTCGAAGGCCTCGGGCCGGATCCCGACGATTGCACTTCCCTCGGGCACGAAGCTCGGCCGCCGCCGGCGGTCGAGCGGGATCGCGTTTCCGCCGAGGTCGACTGCGTCACCGCCGACGTTCGCCTCGAACAGGTTCATGGCCGGGGAGCCGATGAACGCGGCGACGAAGAGGTTCTCCGGGTCGTCGTACAGGCGCTGCGGCGCGTCGACCTGCTGGATGCGGCCGCTCTGCATCACCGCCACGCGCTCGCCCAGCGTCATTGCCTCGACCTGGTCGTGCGTGACGTAGATCGTCGTCGTGCGCAGACGCGCATGCAGCTGCTGCAGCGAGGTGCGCATGCCGACACGCAGCTTCGCATCAAGGTTCGACAACGGCTCGTCCATCAGGAACGCTGCGGGCTCCCGCACGATCGCGCGTCCCATCGCCACCCGCTGCTGCTGTCCGCCGGAGAGCTGCCCGGGCCGCCGGTCCATCAGGTCCTGGAGGCCGAGCATGTGCGCCACGCGGTCGATCCGCTCCGCCGCCTCCTTCTTCGGCGTCTTCCGGACGCGCAGCCCGTAACCGAGGTTCTTGCGCACGGTCATGTGCGGGTAGAGCGCGTAGTTCTGGAACACCATCGCGACGTCGCGGCGCGCGGGGGCGAGCTTCGTCACGTCGCGATCGGCGATCCGAATCGTCCCCTGCGTGATCGGCTCGAGCCCGCCGATCGAGCGCAGCAGCGTGGTCTTGCCGCAGCCCGAGGGGCCGACCAGCACCATGAACTCACCGTCCCCGATCGTCAGGTTGACGTCGTCCACGGCGACGACTCCCGAGCCGAACTCCTTGCGGACGTCTTCGAGGTCGATCTGGCCCACGTCCGGAATCTAGCGCCTCTGCCGACGAACGTGCAATCGTTGTCACACATGCAGCGGATGTCGTTCGAGCAGCTCTTCCCGGGGATCGCCCGCTTCCGCGACACCTGCAACGTCTACGTGCTCACAGCGGCCGCCGAGGCGGTGCTCGTCGACTTCGGCAGCGGCGCGGTGCTCGAGCACCTCGACGAGCTCGGCCTGCCTCGAGTGACGGACGTGCTCGTGACCCATCACCACCGGGATCAGGTGCAAGGTCTTGCCCGGGCGCGCGAGCAGGGAATCCGCATCTGGGTGCCGCCGTACGAGCGCGAGTTGATCGACGGCGTCGACCGGCGCTGGCAGACGCGCCAGCTCGAGCACGACTACGACCTCCGCCAGGATCGCTTTTCGCTGCTGGAGCAGGTGGCGGTGGACGGTGTCGTCGCGGAGTACCGGACCGCCCGCTACGGCCACCTCGATGCCTACCCTCTGCCGACGCCAGGACACACCGTCGGCTCGGTCACGTATCTCGTCGAGGTCGGCGGGCGCCGGCTCGCGTTCTCCGGCGACCTCGTCCATGGTGACGGCAGGGTCTGGTCGCTCGCGGCGACGCAGTGGTCGTACAGCGGCATCGACGGACTGGCGGCGACCTTCTTCTCCTGCGGCGTTCTCGCCGGGAAGGACCCCGACGTGCTCCTGCCCGCGCACGGCGAGCCGGTCGAGGAGCCGCAGCGGACGCTCGGTCGCGCGCGCGCGCGGCTGGAGGAGCTGGCGACGATGCGGCTCGAAGATCCTTGGCGACTGACCGACATGCAGGCCCACCCGTGGGCGACGATCACGCCGCACCTGCTCCGGAACCGTGTCGGCTTCGCGAACAGTTTCGCGCTCGTCTCAGACACCGGCGCGGCGCTGCTGATCGACTTCGGCTTCGACGTCGCCACGGGCCTCGTGCCCGTGCACGAGCGGACGGCGAGCCGGCCGCTCCTGTGGGCGATCGAGGAGCTGAAGCGCAGCCACGGCGTCGTCCGGATCGAGGCGGTGCTCCCGACGCACTACCACGACGACCACGTCGCCGGGTTGACGCTGATCCGCGACGTCGAGGCGGCGGAGGTCTGGTCGCCGGAGAACGTCGCGCCGATCCTGCTCGACCCGAAGCGGTTCGACCTGCCCTGCCTCTGGCACGAGCCGATCGTGCTCGACCGAGTGCTGCCGCTCGGCCAGCCGCTGACCTGGCACGAGTACGAGCTGACGCCGTATGCGCTCCCGGGGCACACGCTCTTCGCGGCCGCTGTCGCCTTCGAGGTCGACGGCAAGCGCGTGCTTGCGATCGGCGACCAGCAGACCACCGGTGTCGCGCCCGGCGCCAGGCCGATCCTCAACTACCAGTACCGCAACCGCTATCGGGTCGGCGACTACGAGCGCAGCGCCGAGCTGCAGCGCCGGCTGCGGCCGCACCTCCTGATCAGCGGCCATTGGCCGACGCAGGAGGTGACGGAGGACTACCTCGATCGGCTCGAGGCCGACGGCCGCCGGCTGGATCAGCTGCACCGTGAGCTGCTGCCAGAGGAGGTCGACTTCGGCGCCGAGGGCTTCGGCGCGCGGATCGAGCCCTACCGCTCGAGCGCGGGGCCAGGAGGTTCGCTCGCGCTCGACGTGATCGTGCGCAACCCATTCGACCGGCCGGAGCCGGCGCTCGTGCAGCTCGTGGTGCCGGCGAACTGGCCGGAGCCGGAGCCACAGTCGCTCGAGCTCGGCCCGCTCGGGGAGGGGGTGGCGCGGTTCGAGCTCGCGCTCGCGGGTGTCGACCGGAGCCGGCGGGCACGCGTCGCAGCGGATCTGACCGTTGGCGGCACCCGCTTCGGCCAGCAGGCGGAGGCGCTGGTGGACGTCGCGTGAGCATCATCGTCGAGAAGCCCGGCTACGCCCTGGAGGTGTCGGACGACGGCTTGCGCGCCACGCTCCGTCCTGCGGGCGACGAGCCGTGGCTGACGCTGCGCCCGCACGCCGCCTTCGACACTGTCGACGGCCTCGACGAGACGGTCTCGGTCTCGGTGCCGCAGCTGGTCGAGGGGCGAATCGTGATCGAGCGTCGCTCCACGCTCTGGGAACGGGCGGCGGTGACGATCGAGTGCACCGAGACGCAGGTCGAGCTGCGCGCGTCCGTCTCCGGCCACGGCCGGCTCGCCGGCGCCGACCTGCTCGCGCTCCGGTCGCTCCTGCCCGACCGGCCCAGCGGCCTGCTGCCGAGCGGCTACGCGGTGGGCCGCGTGACCAAGCTCTTCTGCCCCAACCCGGCCCACGCGACCGGGATTCGGCCGGTGTACGAGCCGGCGGTGAACGGCGTCACCGGCGACGGAGAGCCCGGACGCCACCACTGGTTCTTCACGCCCGCGCCGCTCTACTTCGCCTGGGCGGAGGACGACGAGCGGGAGTGGCTCGACCTGGGGATCGTCGCGCCGGTGGACGAGCTCACCTTCGTCGAGGCGGGCTACGCGCCGCGCGACGGGGGCTTCCACCTGCGCCTCGAGTACGAGGGGCACACGGAGGTGGAGGGCGAGTTCGCGGCACCGTCGCTCGTGTTCACGGCAGGTGTGCCCGATCCGGCGAGCGGCCTCCGCCGTCATCGCGAAGACCTCGCCGCCCGCGGCGCCGCGCCGGCGGTCGCCGAGCGCGAGCAGCCGCGCTGGTGGAGCGAGCCGATCTTCTGCGGCTGGGGCGCGCAGTTCCACCTCTTCGAGACGTCCGGGGTCTCGCCGATGGCGCAGGCGACGCAGGCGAACTACGACGGTTTCCTCGCGAGGCTCGAACGCGAGGGGCTGCGGCCCGGGACGGTCGTCCTGGACGACAAGTGGCAGACGGCCTACGGGACGAACGAGCCGGACGCGGCGAAGTGGCCGGATCTGAAGTCCTGGATCGCGGCGCGGCACGAGGAAGGTCGCCGCGTGCTCCTCTGGTGGAAGGCGTGGGATCCGGAGGGGCTGCCCCCGGAGCTCTGTATCCGCAACCCCGACGGCGTCCCGGTCGCGGTGGATCCGAGCAATCCGCGCACGCGCGAGCGGGTGGCGCGGCAAGTGCGGGCGCTGCTGAGCCCCGAGGGGGTCGACGCCGACGGGCTCAAGGTCGACTTCACCGCCCGAACTCCCAGCGGCCGCAGCCTCCAGGTGCACGGCGAAGGCTGGGGGATCGCGCTCCTGCACAACCTGCTCGGTGTCGTCTACCGCGCCGCGAAGGAGGCGAAGCCAGATGCCCTGGTGATCACGCAGACGCCGCACCCCGCCTTCGCCGACGTGGCCGACATGATCCGGCTCAACGACATGATCGGCGGGCACGAGTCCGTCGTTCCACAGATGACGTTCCGCGCCGAGGTGGCTCGCGCGGCCCTGCCCGAGCTGCTGATCGACACTGACGACTGGCGGATTCCGAGCCGTGACGCCTGGCGCGAGTACCTTTCGATCAAGCACGAGCTCGGCGTCCCGTCGCTCTACTACGCCACGCACGTGGACATGACGGGCGAGCCGCTCGAGCCGGAGGATTACAAGGCCTTGCAGGAAGCCTGGGAGCGGTGGGAGGCTCTTCGGTCATGAGCCCGACCGTCGACAGACGCTTCTCCCGGCCGGTCACGCTCGCGGACATCGCCCGGGCGGCCGGGACGTCCGCCTCGACGGCCTCCCGCGCGCTGAGCGGCCGCGGCTACGTCTCGGAGGAGGCACGCCTCCGCCTGCAGGAGGCGGCGGAGCGGCTCGGCTATGTCCCGAACGCATCCGCCCGGACGCTGAAGCAGCAGACGAGCCGCGTCGTCGGCGTCGCCGTCTCCGACCTCGGCAACCAGTTCTACGCCAACCTCGCGGCGGGGATCGAGCAGATGCTTCGCGAAGCCGACTTCCAGATGGTGCTCGTCTCCGACAACAGCGACGAGACCCAGGAGCTCGCCTGCGCCCGCACCTTCCTCGCGATGCGGGCCGCCGGCGTGATCATCACTCCGGCCGACCGCGCGGCCGCGGCCCTGCTCTCCCGCAGCGGCGTCGACGTCGTCGAGGTCGACCGCCGTCTGGCGGATGTTCCCTGTGACGCGGTCGTGCTCGACAACGAACGCGGGGGGCAGGATGCGACGAGGCATCTGCTCGAGCTCGGTCACCGCAGGATCGCGCTGCTGGTGGCCGACACGGACTGGACGACCGACGCGGGGCGGCTGGCGGGATACGTGCTCGCCCACGACGAGGCAAATGTCCGTCTGGACGAGCGGCTGATCCTCCCGATCGCCTTCCACGCGCCGGACGCGGAGGAGCTGATCGCGGCTCTCGTCGAGCAGCGGCGCCCGACCGCGATCTTCGCCGCGAACAACACGCTCGCTCAGCACGGCTGGCAGGTGCTCCGCCGTCTCGGGCTGCGGCTGCCGGACGACATCTCGCTGGTCGGGTTCGACGACGTCCCCTGGATGGCCATGGTCGATCCGGGCATCACCGCGGTCGCGCAGCCCACCCTCGAGATGGGGCGAAAAGCGGCGGAGCTGCTGCTCAGGCGCTCCGCGGACCCGGCGGCGCGGCGGACGGTCGAGACACTCCAGCCGACGTTGATCGTCCGCGGCTCGACGGCCTCGCCGCCCGCCTAGCCGTACGCCGCCGCCTGGAGCGCGAACAGCTCCGCGTAGATGCCGCCGAGACGGACGAGCTCCTCGTGGCTCCCCTGCTCGACGATCCGACCCCCCTCGACGACGAGGATCAGATCGGCCATGCGGACTGTCGAGAACCGGTGCGAGACGAAGACGGCAATGCCTCCGGTCGTGCGCGCGACCGCCAGCGCCGACTCCGCGTAGCGCTCGAAGAGCGTGTGCTCCGCGTGCGCGTCCAGCGCCGAGGTCGGCTCGTCGAGGATCAGCAGCAGCGGGCGCTCGCGCATCATCGCGCGAGCGAGCGCGAGCTTCTGCCACTGACCGCCGGAGAGTTCGGCGCCGTTCGTGAAGGTCTTGCCGAGCTCGGTCTCGAGCCCGTACGGGAGCCGCTCGACCAGATCCGCCGCAGCCGCACGCTCCACCGCCTCCCTGACGGCGACGGGATCGTCCGCGGCCAAGAGGTCGCCGACACCAACGCTCTCGCGGGCGACGAGCTCGAAGCGGACGAAATCCTGGAAGCCTGCCGCAATCCGCTCGCGCCACTCCGCAGGGGACAGCCGCGAGAGCTCCTCCGCGTCGACGAGGATACGGCCCCCGGTGGGCTCGTAGAAGCGGCAGAGCAGCTTGATCAGCGTCGACTTGCCGGCACCGTTCTCGCCGACCAACGCGATCGTCGAGCCGGCGGGAAGATCCAGGTCGACATCCGCGAGCACGTCCGTCTCGGTGCCGGGATAGCGGAAGGAGAGGCGCTCGAATCGGATCCCGCGCTCGAGCCGCTCCGGTGCCCGCGTCGTCTCCTCGGGTGCCGGGTATAACCGCGGAATCAGGCGGCGCAGCCACGTCAGCCGGCCGACGGCACGGATGCTCCGCTGCACGAACTGGCCGGAGAAGACGATGTCCTGCACGAGCGCGTTCGTCTGCGCTGCGAGCGTCACCGCGAGGACGACGTCGCCCGCAGTATGGTCGCCCGCGACGGCGCCTCGTACCACGAGCACTAGCCCCGCGACGTACCCGAGCGCGAAGACGAGTTGGCCGAGGCAGAGGGCGATGACACCCTCGTACTCCGCGCGGAAGCGAACGCGCCGGAGGCGCTCGCGGCTGTCGCGGAGGCGCCCGCGGATCTCGTCCTCGAGGCCGAAGATCCGGATCTCCTTCGCCGCGTCCTCGCGCACCGCGAGGTCGAGCAGGTGCGTCGACCGCCGGGAGAGGTCGACGGAGCTCGTGACTGCTCGCTCCCAGTTCCGCGACGCCCACCGTGCGCCCGCGAGCGGCGCGATCGCGATCAGCAGCAGCAGCAACAGGATCGGCTGCAGCAATGCGAGCATCACGATCGTGATCACGAGCTGCAGCCCGAGCCCGGCGGTGCGCGTGGCGACGCGCACCGACATGTACAGCGGGTTGCCCTCGCTGCGCATCAGCTCGAGCCGGTCGGCGTAGTCGGGCCGCTCGTGGTGCTCGAGCCCGGGCGAGCCCTGGGCGAGCTCGCCGAGCTCCTGGTGGCCCTGGATCAGGTTCAGATCCTGCAGCTCCACCCAGGCGACCTGGGCGAGGTGGCCGCCGATCTGGCTCATCAGCGCGAGCAGGGGCAGGAACGCTGCGGCCGTCGTGGCCGCGCGGACGTCGCCGGCGACGACCGCGTCCGTGACGCCCTTGAGGACGAGCGGCGCGAGGGGCCAGCTGACGTACTCGAGGAGCATGAGCGCCCAGGCGAAGAGCAGGCGGCCGCGGCTCGCGCGCCAGCCTCCGCGCATGATCTCGAGGAACCCCGCCACGAACTCCATCAGACCGCCTCCTCCTCGTTCCAGAACCGCGCGGCCTGGAGCTGAAAGAGCTCCCTGTAGCGCCCATCGAGGCGGAGCAGCTCCTCGTGCGTCCCCTCCTCGACGATCGCCCCCTGCTCGAGCACGACGATCCGATCGGCGCGGCGAACCGTGGAGAAGCGGTGCGAGATCAGGATCGTCGTCAGTCCGCGCGTCAGTTCGAGGAACCGGTCGAAGAACGCGGCCTCGGCGCGCACGTCCAGGTTGGCGGTCGGCTCGTCGAGGACGAGGACACCGGCCCCCGCGTCGACCGCCGCCAGGGCGCGGGCGATCGCGACGCGCTGCCACTGCCCGCCCGAGAGCTCCGCCCCGCCCTCGTACTCTCTCGAGAGCACGGTGTCGAGGCCCTGCGGCAGCCGCTCGATGAGGGCGAGCGCACCTGCGCGGTCGAGCGCCGAGCGAAGCTGCTCGTCGTCGGCGAGGAGCGAGGGCGCGCCGAAGCCGACGTTCTCGCGCACGGGGAGGGCATAGTGGACGAAGTCCTGGAAGATCGCCCCGAGCCGCGACCGCCATGCAGCAGCCGGGAACGCGCGCACGTCGATGCCGTCGGCCGTGATGCGGCCGCCCTGTGGCTCGTACATCCGGGCGAGCAACTTCACGAGAGTGGTCTTGCCGGCGCCGTTGAGGCCGACGATCGCGAGCGAGCGTCCCGCCTCGATCGTGAGGTCCAGGCCCCGCAGCACCGGTTGCGACCCATCTCCGTAGCCGAAGGAGACGCCCTCGAAGCGGAGCTCGCGCCGCGGCATGCCAGCGGGATCCCGCTTTCCCGCCTCGCGTGCTCGGTCGGCCGCCGCTGCGGCCTCGAATCGCTCGAGGGCGCCGTACGCGCGCATCCCGTGCTCGGTCTGCCAGTCCGACTCGAAGTAGAACGAGCCGAAGGCACTGACGAGGACGATCCCCTGCAGCGTGAAGGCGAGCTCGCCGAGCGGGAGCTCGCCGCGCGCGGCTGCCCGGGCGGCGCCGATCGTCGCCAGCCCCGAAAGAGCGAGCCAGATCGGGATCGACAGGGCGTAGGGGACGTAGACGATCCGGCGCCGCGCGCGCCAGACCGGCTGCACGGCAGCGACCCCGTGCGAGCGGTAGCGCTCCTGCAGCCACGGGAGCAGGCCGAAGATGCGCACCTCCTTTGCCGGACCCGCGCCGATCAGCAGATCGCGGTAGTAGTCGCGCCGCCTGCGCGCCGCGGCGAAACCTTCCTCGAAGGAGCCCAGCCGGCCGAGCCCCGTGCGGATGCCGATCCGTACGGCGAGGGCTCCGAGCCCGACCGCGAGCCCGGCCCACCACTCGAAGACGACTCCGATGAAGATGCTCGCGAGCAGCCACTGCAGGTAGCGGCTCGTCAGCGCCAGCATGCCGGCGCACGCTCCGCCGGGAGAGAAGCCGAGCCCGCGCTGTGGGTCCGCGATCTCGGCCAGCTGGTCGAGCGTCTCCTGGTCCTCCAACGCCGCGACGCCCACGGGCTCGAAGGACGCCGCGGCGACGCGTTCGCGCACGCCGTCGTCGACCCGCCATTCGATCAGCTCGCGCGTCGCCCACTGGAACGGTCCCGACAGCTGCTGGAGGACGAAGAGGCCCCCGGCGAGCAGGAGCGCCTCCTGCAGCGACCGCCACTCCGGCGAGTCCAGCCCCGCGTCGACGGCTGCCGGCACCCGCCCGACGACGAGGCTCGTGGCGAGAATGAATGCGATCGGCGCCACGCCGCTGAAGAGCTGCACCGCGAGCGCTGTGCCGATCAGGCGGCGGCCGGCGGTCCGCAGGAGGGCGAGGATGCGCAGTCGCTGCGCCGTCCGCTCGCGAAGATGAGACGC
>Ga0126307_10002412_pt1 | contig 12612 bp, 16 predicted proteins | sample Plot28_FD_89955 | JGI IMG/M metagenome (GOLD analysis project Ga0126307, IMG submission 89955) | Serpentine soil microbial communities from UC McLaughlin Reserve, CA, USA - Plot28 | ecosystem: Environmental > Terrestrial > Soil > Grasslands | place: USA: UC McLaughlin Reserve, Lake County...
CCCACTGGTCGTGGCGGTTGATCCGCGACGCCGGCGCCGTGCTGCTCGACGCCGCGCCGGATGCCGAGCTTGCCGCGGCGATCCGTGCGCGTCTCGAACGCGGCGAGGATCGCATCGCCGACCTGCATGTCTGGCGGGTCGGTCCCGGCCATCACGCCGCCATCGTCTCGCTGGTGTCGGATTCGCCCCTGCCGGTCGACGACTATAAGAAGCGCCTGGCCGGCCTTGCGCGACTGAGCCACGTCACGGTCGAAGTCCACCGCTGCAACCACAGCCACTGACATGCCATGGCCCGTCGTAGGCCGGCGCACTATGACAGTCGATCCGACCTCGCTTTCACGTCATCGCTCAGCTGCCGCACGTGCTCGCTGGTCTTGCGGACATCCGCTTCACTGAGAGCGCCGCCCATGGTCGAGGCGATCTCCAGGAGCCGGGCGTTCAGCTCGCCGTAGCGGGCCTCGCCCTTGCGCGTGAGCTGCACAAGCTTCGAGCGCCGGTGCTTCGGATTGTCGATGAAGTCGACAAGCCCCTCGGCCGCAAGCTCATCCGCCAGCCGCTGCATCCGCTGGCGGCTGGTGGGCCGCATCTGGGCGATCTGCGGCACGGTCAACGGACCCAGCAGCGCGAGGCTGCGCATGAAGCCGAACGCACCGCCGCCCCAGCTGGTGATCAGCCCTGTCTTTTGGCCAACGGCCCTGATCCTGAAGAAGCATTGGGCCACGTCGAGCATCAGCTCGGCGATCGCCTCGGCCTTGCTGTCAGAGATTGGGCCCGCCGCCGTCCGTGCGGCCGCCCCGGTCCTGTGTCGTCCCGACGCCATCGTCTCCCTTCCCTTTAAGCAGTGCTATTTCTCCAATTGACACCTTTGTTGTCAATTTGACAGAATGACACCTTAGTTGTCATATAGTTGATGCGTCGCCTCCAGCTTCTCCAAGGAGCATGCAATGACTGAGCAACAACCAACTCATGACGGAACCGCGGGCGTCATCGCGCGACCGCCGCTCCTCTTTCTCGCCGCGCTTCTGCTCGGCTTCGCCGCGGATCATCTGCTGCGCTTGCCGTTCCCCGTTGCAAGGACCGGCTGGATGCACTGGGTCAGCGCCATCAACGCCGGTGCCCTGATCTTCATGGGTATTGCGGTCTTCGCCGCAAGCGTTCGCAACTTCTCGCGCGCGGCGACGCCGGTTCAGGGGACCAGGCCCACGCGAGCACTGGTGACTACCGGAATCCACGGGTGGAGCCGCAATCCCATCTATCTCGGCATGTTTCTCGTCTACCTCGGTATCGGTCTGGTCGTGCGCAGTCCGTCGATCCTGCTTCTTGCGGTTCCCCTGGCCATCACGATTCACTACGGCGTCGTCGTGCGCGAGGAGGCTTACCTGGAGCGGCGGTTCGGCGATGCCTATCGGGAATACAAGGCCCACGTGGGCCGCTGGCTGTAACCGTCGTACAACCGCGCTGGCCTCGCGATGGAGCCAAATCGTAAGGCGTTCGCCCGAATAGGGATTACCCTCTTGCTCCTGGCGGCAGCCCTGCTTCCGCTCATGGGCAGCGCTCCCGCTCGAAGTTGGCGAACCGGCGAATCCAAGGACCGGACATGGGCCCTGGTGCGCGGCGAACCGCACGTCGATCGGCCATCGCGTGTATGGATCGACACGGATGCTGCGTGCGACGGTGCCAGCGCCGATCCGGACGATTGCTTTGCGATGCTCGTTCTCATGCACTCGCCGGACGTCGAGGTCGTCGGGATCTCGACCGTTTTCGGCAATGCGCCGCTCTCCGTGGTCGACCGCACGACGCGCGACCTGGTTGGGCGCATTGCCGGAAGTTCGAGCCTGCTTGTTCACAGTGGCTCGTCGACTGCCTTGGCGGCCGAAGGGACGACGTCGATCGAACCTGCGCATGCGGCCCTCGAACGCGCGCTTGAGCACGGCCCTCTCACCATCGTCAGTCTCGGGCCGCTGACGAACGTCGCGGCGACGCTGCGCAGAAGGCCGGATCTGGCAGACAACGTCGGCCTGCTGGTTCTGGTCATGGGTCGACGTCCCGGTCACGTCTTCCATCCGGCAGAGGGCAGGAGTTCGAGTGGCATTCTCTTCGGCCACGGACCGATCTTCCGTGACTTCAACTTCTCCAAAGACCGGACCGCCGCGGCCATTGTCTTGCGGCTTGCCGAACGCATCAGCCTGACGCCGTACGCGGCGGCGCGCGAGGTCATGGTGACTCGTCGGGATCTCGCGCGACTGGGGAGCGGCTCTCGCGCGGCGGCATGGCTCGCTGAACGGGCCGGACCTTGGCTCGACTACTGGGAGAAAGATATCGGCTTGCCGGGGTTCTACCCGTTCGATGCCCTCGCTGCCCTCTATGTCCTCCAGCCGCAGCAATTCAATTGCGCGAAGACCTTCGCCTGGATCGCCGAGGACGATCGGCTGCCCCTGCTGTGGCGCGTCGCGCTGGGCTCGACTGGATTGCTGGTCGGTCCGGAAGCCGAACGACCGCGGATCACGCGCGCAGCCGGTTCTGTCACCTATTGCGGCGGGGTGGGGGACGGCCTCAAGGATCTGCTGATGGACCTGTTGACCAGGCAGACTCCTTAGTTGCCTGTCGCGAGAGAGACTTAGTTGACCCGTTTGATCGCTGAATAGGCGCCGCTGGTCTTCAGCGTGATCGTGACATCGCGCGAGCTGCGATTGCGCCAGAACCAGCCATGGCTGCCGTCATAGGCGGCGGTCAGCGTGCCGGAGTCCGAAGCCACCTCGCGGCCCTTCTTGTAGCTCGTTTCCTTGCCGCCGCCCTTGGGCGAGCCGTGGAGGTCGTAGTTCACGTTTCCGCCGTTGCTGGTCCATGAGTATTGCGCGACAGCCCCACGCACCATGGTCATCTTGTATTCCACGCCCTCGTTGGGCTTGAGGGTGACGATCGTTTCGTCCGTCTTGGCGCCGGGCGGGGGCTGGGCAACGGACTGCGACGCCTTGATGCCGGCCGCCACCTCGTCGTCGTCATGGTTGGGGTGCGCTGCGGCGGTCGAGACCAGCAAGCCGGCAAGCGATCCCGCCAGGCCCGAACGGCGATCAGGAGCCGCCGGCGCCGACTGGCGGTCGCGCTGGCGGTCGGCTTCGGCTTCGATGGCGAGCTGCTTCTTGATTTCGCCCATTTGCGTGAGCTTCAGTGCCCGGCCGATTCCGGTCGGATCGATCGCGTACTCGGCCGGCAGCACGATCGTGACCAGGATCATGATGGCCGCGACGATGGCGATGATCGTCGACCTGACGAGCTGCGCCGTCGTGGGCAGTTCGCGCGCGGGACGGGAGGTCGGCATTGAACATGTCTCACCTCAGGCGCGGTTGATGAAATAGCCGGTGAGCTGATAGCCGATCAGCACGAAGCCGGCCGTCATGATGACGACATTTGCGGCATAGGCATGACGCCAGAACCCGGCGGTGCGCCGCCAAAAGCCCATGGCGATCAGGATGGCGCCGAGCGCGAGCAACTGGCCGATCTCCACGCCGACATTGAAGGCCAGAAGGTTGGGCAGAAGCCCATCGGGAGAGATCTCGTAGTCGATGAGCTTGGTCGACAGGCCGAAGCCATGGAAGAACCCGAATACCAGGGTGGCGACCTTGGTGTTCGGCTGGAAACCGAACCACCGTTGGTAGGCGCCGAGATTGTCGAGCGCCTTGTAAACCACCGACAGGCCGATGATGGCGTCGATCAGGTAGCTGTTGATGCCGATGTTGAAATAGACGCCCAACAGCATCGTCGTCGAATGGCCGAGCGCAAACAGGCTGACATAGAGCGCGACGTGATTGAGCCGGTACAGGAAGAAGACCACGGCCAGCAGGAAGAGGATGTGGTCGTAGCCTGTCACCATGTGCTTGGCGCCGAGGTAGATGAACGGAGCAGCTGCACGCCGGCGATTTCCTGGATGTAGCCCTTGTCGCCCTCGGCGACGGCATGAGCCAGGGTGGGACTCGGCCACGCCAGCAACAGCCAGAGGCCTACCGCAGCAGGCAGGCGATGGCTTTTGGCTCTAACGTTTCGGTACACAGCGTCTCCGTGCGTGGTGTTCGGGTGACCGACAGTTACCCCGATGGCAACGCGTTGCCGACATGCTGCTATACTCGCCAGATGATGACCGGCAAGGTCGAACCCTATCTCGAGAAGCCCTAAAATGGTGCCGCCATGCCTCTGCGCAGATATGTCGTCCTGGGTGCCGCCGTCGCCGCGGCGTGGCCCGCACAGGCCCAGCCCGTGAAGATCACCCTCGGCACCGCGACGCCAGGCGGCGGTTTTCCGGTCTACGGTGCGGCCTTCGTCGAAGGCGTGCGTCGCGCCGATCCCGGGCTCGAGATCGAAGCGATCAACACCAAGGGCAGCACCGAGAACGTGCCCCGGCTCGAAGCCGGCACGCTCGACATCGCCTTGGTGCAGGGCGAGGTCGTCCACGAATCGCTATCCGGCGTCGGCCGGCTGCCGGCCAACCTGAAGATCATCACGGCGATGTATCCAACCGCCGGCATGTTCGTGGTGCGAGCCGATTCGCCCTACCGCACGATCGGCGACCTCAAGGGCAAGCCGATCGCCTGGGGTGCGCAAGGGTCGGGCCTGGTGATCCTCGGCCGCTATGCCATGGATGGACTGGGGTTCGATGCCGCCAAGGATTTCCAGCCAGTCTATCTCGAGCGCGCCGGTGACGGACCGGCGATGGTGCTCGACGGACGGGTCGCGGCGCTGTGGGGCGGCGGCGCCGGCTGGCCGGGATTCACGACGGTTGCGAACAGCGACAAGGGCGCGCGCTTCGTGGCCCCCGACGCCAGCGAGATCAAGCGCATCCTCGCCCAGCATCCGTTCTTGAAGGAGGTCACGCAGGCGGCCGGCAGTTTCCCCGGCCAGAACGAGGCCATTCCGTCGGTGGGCTCATGGAGCTTCGTACTGGCGCGTCCCGAGCTCGACGACGCCGTGGCATATCGCCTGGTCAAGGCGCTGCACGAGCTGGAGCGGCAGGGTGGCGCACCCCAGCAGCTGGTCGACACCACGGCGAAGAACACCGTGGCCGCGGCACCGGCCGAACGCCTCCATCCGGGGGTTGCACGGTATTTCAAGGAAACCGGCCTGCTGCGTCCGTAACCTTGCTCCGCCGCACACGTTTCCTGGGCTGTACCAGCCAAGGAGCGCGGTCATGGACGACAAGTCGAAGAAGGACGGCCACATCGAAGGCGAGGGCAGCTACAGCGGCACCAAGTCCTACAACGAGGCAACCGCCAAGTTCCTGAAGAAGGGCAAGGTCGACGAAGCCGCGCGCGAGGCAAGACGCGCGCTCGACTCCAAGGAAGCCGCCGAGTTGAAGGCGGCGGAGGCGAAGGGCCGCTCGGGCGATCCCAAGATGTGGGAGAAGAACCCGAGCCGTCCGAAATAGGTCACAAGTTCCGGCAACTCGCGTCGGCGTGGGTCGTTTGGCGGTCATGGCTACCGTCACCGATCCGCGCCGACGCATGGTTCGCCGCCAGATCGCAGGCCGCGGCATCGCCGATCGCCGCGTGCTGGCGGCGATGGAGAAGGTGCCGCGCGAGGCCTTCTTGGCGGACGCCATGCAGGAGTTCGCCTACGAGGATACGCCGCTGCCGATCGAGGAAGGCCAGACCATGTCGCAGCCCTACATCGTGGCGCGCATGGCCGAGGCCGCCGACGTCAGTCCGGCCGACCGCGTGCTCGAGATCGGCGCCGGCTCAGGGTACGCCGCTGCGGTGCTGGGCGAGCTGGCCGGCCGCGTCTTCACCATCGAACGCCATCCCGCCCTGGCCGATCTCGCGCGCGCTCGTTTGCGTCAGCTCGGTTACGACAACGTCGAGGTGCGCACGGGCGACGGCACGCTGGGCTGGCCCGAGCAGGCGCCGTTCGACGCCATCATTGCCACTGCCGGCGGCCCGCGCGTGCCCGATACCTGGCGCGCCCAGCTCGCCGTCGACGGTCGGCTGGTGATGCCGGTCGGCGCCACGCCGACGCATCAGCGCCTGATCCGGCTCACGCGCACCGGCCCCGAGACCTGGCACGAGGAGGAGATCGAGGAGGTCCGCTTCGTGCCGCTGATCGGCGAGCAGGGCTGGTCGGAAGAGCATGAGACCTTCCGCGACAAGCCGCGCCGCGAGCCGCGTCCGACCAGCGGCCTGCACCAGCTCATCCGCGCCGCCGAGCAGCCCTTGCCCGCCCTCGAAGACGCCAGTTTCGCCGCCGCCTTCGATCGCTACGCCGACCGCCGGGTCGTGCTGCTGGGCGAAGCAAGCCACGGCACGTCGGAATTCTATCGTGCCCGCGCCGCCATCACGCAGCGCCTGATCGAACGGCACGGCTTCAGCTTCGTGGCGGTCGAGGCCGACTGGCCCGATGCGCTCACCATCGATCGCTACGTGCGCCATCTGCCGCCGCGGCCCGGCGCGCGGCCGGCGTTTCGCCGCTTCCCCACCTGGATGTGGCGCAACACCGACGTCGAAGCCTTCATCGAGTGGCTGCGCGGTCACAACGAGCAGCAGCCGGCCGAACGCCGCGCCGGCTTCTTCGGCCTCGACATCTACAGCCTGGCCGATTCGATCGCCGCCGTGCTCGCCTACCTCGACACGGTCGATCCCGCGGCGGCCAAGGTTGCCCGCGAGCGCTACGGCTGCCTCACGCCGTGGCAGCACGATCCCGCGGTCTACGGCCGCGCCGTCCTGAGCGAGCGCTATCGTGCCTGCGAGGCCGACATGGTGGCCGCCTTGCGCGATCTCCTGGCCAAGCGGCTGGACTATGCCGTCCATGACGGCGAGCAGTTCTTCGATGCTGCGCAGAATGCCCGGCTGGCTGCTGCCGCCGAGCGCTACTACCGCGCCATGTACTACGGCAGCGCCGAGAGCTGGAACCTGCGCGACCGCCACATGTTCGAGACCCTGCAGCATCTGCTTGCCCATCGCGGCGAGGATGCGAAGGCGGTGGTGTGGGCACACAACTCGCACATCGGCGACGCGCGCTTCACCGACATGGGCCGTGTCCGCGGCGAGCTCAATCTCGGCGAGCTGTGCCGCGGCCGCTTCGGCGAGCAGGCCGCCTTGATCGGCTTCGGCACCCACGCCGGCACCGTCGCCGCGGCGTCCGACTGGGACGCACCGATGGAGGTGAAGGAGGTGCGGCCCTCGCGCGAGGACAGCGTCGAGCGCCAGTTCCACGCTGCCGGCCAGCCGCGCGCCGTGCTGCATCTCGACGTCCCGGGCGAACTGCGCCGCCGCCTGCGCAGCCCCCGGCTGGAACGCTTCATTGGCGTCATCTATCGGCCCGAGAGCGAGCTGCAGAGCCATTATGCCGAGGTCGATCGTCCGGGCCAGTTCGATGCCTATGTCTGGTTCGACCGCACCACGGCCGTCACGCCGCTGCCCAGCGTGCAACGCCCGGGCGTCCCGGAGACCTATCCGTTCGGGCTCTGACCGCAACCCAGGAGGACACCATGAAAGTGAGCGAGATCATGACCCGCGATGTCTGCATCGCCCGTCCCGACCATACGATCGAGGATGTCGCCCGCATGATGCTGGCGATCGACGCGGGCCTGCTGCCGGTCGGTGACGACGACCGGCTGGTCGGCACCATCACCGACCGCGACATCGCCGTGCGCGCCATCGCCGAGGGCAAGGGACCCAAGACGTCGGTGAGCGAGGTGATGAGCGAGGACGTCAAGTACTGCTTCGAGGACGAGGACAGTGCCCACGTCGCCCAGAACATGGGCGAGCTGCAAGTTCGCCGCCTGCCGGTGCTGAACCGCGACAAGCGGCTGGTCGGCATCGTGTCGCTGGCCGATCTCGCCCAAGCCGAGCGCGGCCAGCGGGTCGGCAATGCGCTGCGCCAGATCGCCCAGCCGGGCGGCGAGCACACCCAGGGCGCCAACCAGCGCAGCGGCGGGATGTAGCGCCGACGTAGCAAGTCTCTTGCTCGCGGCGCGCCGAACCGGCAGGGTTTGCCGGCGGCGGCGTGCCGTGAGAGGCGATGGGCAAGACGACTTCCGATCCGCCGTTCTTCATGCGCCCGGGGGGCGATCCAGGCGATCTGGCCGCGGCTTTGAAGCAAAGCCAGGGCCTGCTCGCATTGGCGGAGCAATCGGCCGGCATCGGCATCTGGGATACCGATCTCGCGACCGACATGGTGCGGGCCACGCCGACCTTCTTTCGCCTCATGGGCCTGCCGGTTTCGGCCGAACCGATCGCCAACGACGTCGTTCGTGCTGTGCGCCATCCCGACGACGCGGCGCGCGTGCGCGACGGCTTCCGCGATGCCCTGGCGCGCGGAGTCGATTCCTACGAGGTCGAATACCGCATTATCCGGCCGTCGGACGGCGAACTGCGCTGGATCTTCGGCCGCGGCCGCGCCGTGCGCGATGGCGGCGGCCAGCCGGTGCGCTACAGCGGCGTCGACATCGACGTCACGGAGCGCAAGCGCGCCGAGGAGCATGTCCGCCTGCTGATGAACGAGCTCAACCACCGGGCCAACAACCTCCTGACCGTGGTCCAGGCGCTGGCCCATCAGACGGCGGACAGCGCCGACGCCAAGGCCTTCGCCCGGCGCCTGACGCAGCGCATTACCGGCCTGGCGGCTTCCAACAGCCTGCTGATCTCAGGCAAGTGGCAGGGTGTGGAGCTCACGACCTTGGTCCGCTCGCAGCTCGCGCCCTTCGTCGTCGATCTCGACCGCCGCGTCGTGGTGACGGGGCCGCTGCTGCGCTTGATGTCGGCTGCTGCCCAGGCTGTCGGCATGGCGCTGCATGAGCTTGCGACCAACGCGGTCAAGCACGGCGCGTTGTCCGGCAGCGGCACGATCCGCGTCGAATGGTCGATCGAGGAGAGGGACGGGCAGGCCGTCTTCGGCATGGCCTGGCTGGAGAAGGGCGGCCCGCCCGTCGCCAAGCCGCGGCGATCGGGCTTCGGCCGCACAGTGATCGAACGCATGATCGCCCAGGCGCTGGAGGGCACGGCAAGCCTCGACTTTTCGCCCGGCGGTATCGTCTGGCGGTTCAGCTGTCCGGCCAACCGCGCCCTCGAGGGCGCCTGACCTAGGAAAACGTTTTGGCCATCAGGAACGTCGACACGCCATCGTGCTCCTCCGGCTCGATCAGCCGGTAGCCCAACCGTTCATAGAAGCCGCGCGCGGTGAGCGAGGAGGAGAGCCTGAGCTCGCCCACGCCGACCTTGCGCGCGTGCGCCTCCAGATGGGCGACCAGGCGCGCGCCGATTCCGGCCTGCTGCAGCGCGGGGTCGACGAACAGCGAGCGCAACCTGTCGCCGCCGAGCGCTATGGTACCGACGATGCGATCGCCCTTCTGGCAGACTAACACGTCGCGCTCGGCCAGGCGCTGGCCGACCTTGGCCGGGGCGAAGCTGGCCACGATCAGCTCGATGGCCTGCGCTGGATAGTCCCGGCCGTTGGATATGCGCACCGTGTGCTGCACCAGCGCGCTGATTGCGGGCACGTCATCGGCCGTGGCGGCGCGGATCACGAGATCGGTCATGATCCACCCCTAGCAGGAGGGGCGTATGCCGCTCTATCGTACGCCGCTTGTTGGAGAGACTCATGACGAAATCGACCATGCTTGCCGCCGTCGCCGCGCTGATGGTGGCAGCACCTCTGATGCCGGCCAATGCTGCCGATCCGGCGGCCGTCGCCCGCGGCAAATATCTTGTCGCCATCGCCGGCTGCAACGATTGCCACACGCCTGGCTACTTCCTCGGCAAACCTGACATGGCGCGCTTCCTCGCCGGCTCGGAGGTCGGCTTCGAAATCCCCGGGCTCGGTGTCTTCCACGGCCCCAACCTGACGCCCGACAAGGCGACTGGGCTCGGCAACTGGTCTGACGCCGAGATCGTTGTGGCCATCCAGAAGGGCCAGCGGCCCGATGGTCGTATACTGGCACCGATCATGCCCTGGCACGCCTTTGCCAACCTCACCAGGCAGGATGTCGATGCAATCGTGGCCTATCTGCGCAGCCTGCCGCCGGTCGCCAACAAGGTACCGGGTCCGTTCGGCCCGACCGAGATGCCGACCTCGTTCGTCATGAAGATCGTGCCGCCGGGCGGCAAATAAATGCAGCCTCCTGGCCTCGGCCGCGTTGGCCGAGTCGAGGAGTTCCCGCATGCCCGTTGTGGAAGAGCTGAAACGCATCGTCGAGAAGCTCACCGGATTTGGTCGGCCGCGGCGGCGCGAGCTTGCCCGCCTGGCGCGGCCGCGGGCGCCGCAGCTTTTTCGCTTCCGTGCCGACGGTGAGACGCCCAACAGCCAGCTGCCGTTGGTCGTCTATCGCGGTGCGCTCACGCTCGACGAGGCGTTCGATCCGGCCGCCGTGTTCGAGGAGACTTTCGCCCGCCACGGCTGGCGCCAGTCGTGGCGCGACGGCATCTACGATTTCCTGCACTTCCATTCGGCGACCCACGAGGTGCTGGGCTTCGCCCGCGGCAAGGTCACGATCGAGTTCGGCGGACGCCGCGGCCGCACCCTCACCCTGCATGCCGGCGACGTCGCCGTGCTGCCGGCCGGCATCGGCCATCGCCGTGTGGCGGCCAGCGACGATCTTCTGGTGGTTGGCGCCTATCCTGCCGGCGGCAGCTATGACGAGCCGCGGCCCGAGGAGATCGACTATGCCGCGGCGCTGGCCTCCATCGCCAAGGTCAAGCTGCCGCGCCACGATCCGGTCTATGGCGCCGGTGGACCGCTGATCGAGCTATGGCGCAAGCCCGCCACGGTGCGCCGGCGCCAGGCCAATGGCGGCCATCGCGCCAAGGCGCGCTCGGCTCGCCGCAGCCGCGCGCGGCACGCCTGAGGCGGCCATGGCGACGGTCGCGCCGTCGGTTGCCGTACCGGAAGGCAGGCGCACGACGCTCGGCAAGGTCTGGCTGCTGCTGCGGCTGACCGGCGAGGGCTTCATTGCCGATGATGCCTGGAGCCGCGCCGCGTCGATCGCCTATTTCACGCTGTTCTCGGTGGCGCCGACGCTTCTGGTGGTGATCGCCGTCGCCGGCCTGACATTCGGTCAGGAAGCCGCGCAAGGTGCCATCGCCAGCCAGCTCAGCGGGCTGATGGGACGCGAAACGGCCGAGGCCTTGCAGGCCATGATCCGCAGCGCCTCCGACAAGATGAGCGGCACCTGGGCCACGGTGATCGGCCTGGTCGCCATCCTCCTCGCCACGACCGGCGTGTTCGGCGAGGTGCAGTCGTCGCTGAATGCGGTATGGAAGGCCCAGTCACGCCGCTCGACCCTGTCGCGCCTGGTGCGCGCCCGCATCGCGAGCCTGGGCTTGGTCATCGCCTTCGGCTTCGTGCTGATGGTGTCGCTTGCCGTGAGCGCCGCTCTCACGGCCCTCATGACATTCCTGCACGGCATTTTCCCGGTGCTGGAAGCAGGCTTGGCCGTGGTCGATTTCCTGCTGTCGATCGTGCTGATCTCGGCGCTGTTCGCGGCCATGTACAAGGTGCTGCCCGACACGCCGATCGCCTGGCACGACGTCATCGTCGGTGCCGTCTGCGCCACCCTGCTGTTCACCGGCGGTAAGTACCTGATCGCGCTCTATATCGGCAGCAGCAACATCGCCTCGAGCTTCGGTGCGGCCGGGGCGCTGATCGTGCTGCTGCTCTGGATCTTCTATTCGGCGCAGATTTTCCTGCTGGGCGCGGAGTTCACCCGCGCCTGGGCCTGCGTGTTCGGCAGCCGCTGCGGGGCCGACGGACGCTGAATCCAGTGTGGCAGGGAGATCACTATTGGTTTGATTCGGCTTGGCCGTCGCGGACTGCCGCCTTTACGCCATGTCAGCGCGCAACGCTTGGGAAGTGGTGTCGTTCTTGGAGTGTTGGCGACACAGAAATCGGGACGACAGATGAAACGCGGCATTCTCGTGGCAACCCTGATGATGACGGCGGCGGGCGTTGCCAGCGCCAACCTGCTGACGACAGCGCCTCAGGGTGTGGCCTCTCCGTGGCCGCAGCCGCAACCGGCAACCGAAGGGGCGCGACCGGTGACCACGGCTGGCCCAGAGAAGAGCGCAGCTGCGCCGGCCCCCGCCGCGCCCCTTACCCGCAAGGGCGCGCCGGCGCCGACCGTACAGAAGGCTTCGGTCGAGACGCGCCAAGCGCCCGTGCCGTTCCAGCCGAAGCCGCGCCCGCCAGTCAGCGTGCCGCCCGTGGCGGACAAGGACAAGGACAAGGCGACCGAGGCCAAGGCGACAGGCCAGTCGGGCGACAAGCCGGCCGAAACGTCCTCCGATCCGGCCGGCGAAAAGGCTGCTCGCGCCGCCATCGAGGCGGACGGCTACAAAGGCGTAACGGTGCTGCGCAAGGGTGCGAACGGCGTGTGGCACGCCTCGGCGCTGCGCGGCAAGACAACGGTGATGCTGACGGTCGATGGTAGCGGCAGCGTGTCGGCCGACTAGCCGGTTACCAGATGACGCGCACGCCGATGGTCATGGCGTGCGCTGAGTCCTGGCCGGAGATCGTGCCTTCATATTTCAGGTAGAGGCTGGTCGCGTCGGCGACGTCGGTGTTGAGTGACGGGCCCATCAGCACACCGTCGCGCTGCGGCGACACGCCGAACGTGGTGAAGAGGAGACCCCAAAC
>Ga0126307_10002413_pt1 | contig 12611 bp, 10 predicted proteins | sample Plot28_FD_89955 | JGI IMG/M metagenome (GOLD analysis project Ga0126307, IMG submission 89955) | Serpentine soil microbial communities from UC McLaughlin Reserve, CA, USA - Plot28 | ecosystem: Environmental > Terrestrial > Soil > Grasslands | place: USA: UC McLaughlin Reserve, Lake County...
ATCGTGGTGACCTCGCTGCCGTCAGCCTGGACGGCGAAGACGGTGCAGCTCTTCACGGCCTCGCCGTCGAGGTGGACGGTGCAGGCGCCGCAGTTGCTGGTGTCGCACCCGACGACGGTGCCGACCTTGCCCAACTGCTCCCGCAGATAGTGGACGAGGAGTGTCCGCGGCTCGACGTCGTCGCTGTAGGACGCACCGTCGACCCGCACGTTGATCTGCGTCACCGAACCTCCGCTCTGAGGTGTGGCCCCCGTCACTCCGGGGGTGCTCAGCGGAGTCTGTTCCGCCTGGGACGGTTGCGCCAGGCCCGAGCGCGGGGACCGGGAGCCGGTCTTGTCGCGTGTGGTCATCCGGCCCCGAAAAGCCCGGAATACCGAGGATTTCCCGTCCTGCCGGCGGGGCCTGTCACGGGCGGCAACGTTGCAGCGTCGTTGCAGGACGCGCAGGTCAGGCGGCCGCCGCTGGCTCCAGTGCGCCCTCAGGAGCACGGACATGCGCGGCGGTCGTGGGCCGGGTGCGCCACCGCAGCGCCGCGGACACCCCCAGGGGCACCAGCCCGGCCGCAGCCAGCCCGGCCCCGACCGCGCTGGGCGCCCGGTAGCCGAGCCCGGCCGCGATGACCAGACCGCCGAGCCAGGCCCCGAGGGCGTTGGCCAGGTTGAGCGCCGAGTGGTTGAGCGCGGCACCCAGCATCTGCGCGTCCCCGGCCGTCTCCATCAGCCGCATCTGGAGGCAGATGGCCAGCGACGACGCGGCGATCGACACGAGGAAGACGCCGACGAAGAGCGCGGGCGGCCACGGCGAGAGCAGCGCGACCAGCGCGAGCAGTACCAGCAGCGAGACCAGGGTGGCGACCAGCGAGCGGAAGATCGCCCAGTCGGCCAGCCGCCCGCCCAGCGCCGTCCCCACGACGCCGCCGGCGCCGTAGGCCAGCAGCACCCAGGGCACCGTGCCGCGGGACAGCTGGGCGACGTCGGTGACGACGGGCGCGATGTAGCTGTACAGCGCGAACATCCCGCCGAAGCCCACGATCCCCACTAGCAGGGTGAGGAGGACCTGCGGCCGGCGCAGGGCGCCCAGCTCGCCGCGGACGGTCGCCTCCGGGTTGCCCGGCGACGACGGGACGACGGCCAGGACGGCGGCCACCGTGACGGCGGCGAGCAGCGCGACGGTCCAGTACGCCGAGCGCCAGCCGAGCTGCTGGCCGAGCCAGGTCGCCGCCGGCACACCCGTGAGCATCGCGGCGGCGAGGCCCAGCAGGACCGAGCTGACGGCGCGACCGCGCAGGTGCGGCGCCACCAGCGAGGCGGCGACCAGGGAGGCGACGCCGAAGTACGCGCCGTGCGGCAGCCCGCTGAGGAACCGCGCGGCCAGCATCGTGCGGTAGCCGGGCGCGAGTGCGGTCAGCACGTTGCCGACGAGGAAGGCGCTCATGAGGGCGACGAGGAGCGCGCGGCGGGGCAGGCGGGCGCTGAGCGCGGCGATGACCGGTGCTCCCACCACCACGCCGAGCGCGTAGACCGAGATGACGTGCCCGGCCGAGGGGATGTCGACGCCCACGCCGTCGGCGATGTCGGGCAGCACGCCCATGGTCACGAACTCGGTGGTGCCGATGGCGAAGCCCCCGAGCGCCAGGGCCACCAGCGCGACCACGACCCGGGCCGTGCTGAGGGAACGGGCGGACGGCGGACTCGTCGGGGGAGCGACACTCACTCAGCAGGCCAAGTGGGCTGGTACCGGGCGCATTCCCCGATGTGGGCGAGTCGACTCAGCGGGCCCGCGGGGCGCGACGCAGGCGCAGCAGGTGCGCCGCCGCCGCGGCGCGGCGGGGTGAGCTGGCCGGCAGCCACTCCAGGCACTTCTCCCAGACGGCGGCGTCGTCCCGGGCATCCGGCAGCTGCGCGTACCGCAGCAGCAGCTCGGGGCGGCGGCTGGACAGCACCGCCTGCCGCAGCAGCGCCGCCGCCCGCGCGCGGGCCGCTGCCACGCCGGGTGCCCGTGATCCCGGGAGGACCGCACCGGGGTAGCGCTCCAGCGCCGAGCCCACCGCTCCACGGGCGAGCAGCCGGCGCACCTGGTCCAGGTCGGTGTCCACCCGCCCGAGCAGCCGGTACGGCCGGGAGCCCACCAGGTCGGCCCCCACCAGGCGGCGCAGCCGCGACAGCTCCGCCCGGACGGTCACCGCCGCGGCCTCGCCGGGGTGGCACTCGGCGGCCAGCTGCGTCGCGCTGCGGCCCTCGCCGGCCACCGCCGCCTCGGCCAGCAGCAGGAGCAGCTCGGAGTGCCGGAGCGACAGCTCGAGCGGCCGCCCGTCGACGGTGAGCCGGGCGCGCTCACGGCCCAGCACCTCCAGCCGCGGCACGGCCCGGCGCAGGGGCGGCGTCCGGCGACCGGTCCCCCGCTGCAGCTCCTCGCGACGCTGCCAGCGCAGCTCCGCCTCGACGGCCGCCACGGTCGCCCGCACCAGCGTGAGCACGTGCGGGCTGGCCACGTGGTCGCCGCCGGTCACGTCGATGGCGCCCAGCAGCGCTCCGGTGAACGGGTCGTGCACAGGCGCCGCCGAGCAGCTCCAGGGCTGCACGGGCCGGCGGAAGTGCTCGCTGCCGTAGATCTGGACGGCGTGGTCGAGGGCCAGCGCGGTGCCGGGCGCGTTGGTGCCGGCGACCTCCTCGGCCCACCGGGCGCCCTCGACGAAGGACATCGACGCCGCGCGCGACCGCAGGGCAGAGTCGCCCTCCACCCACAGCATCCGGCCGCCGGCGTCGGTGACGGCGACGATCATGCGGTCGTCCTCGGCATCCTCGACGAGCAGACGGCGGATCACCGGCATCACGGGGGCCAGCGGGTGCGCCGCGCGGTAGGCCAGCAGGTCGTCGTCCAGCAGCTCCACCGGGGGCGCGCAGCCGTCCGGGTCGACGCCGCTGCCCAGCGAGCGGCGCCATGAGTCGCGCACGACCGAGCGGACCACGTCGTCTGCCACGTCCGTGCCGGTGACCAGCCGCTCGTGGGCAGCCCGCAACCGCCGGGTGTGCGCCGGGCCCGGCCGCCCCGCGGGGAGCGCCAGCCAGGGGTTCACAGCCGGAGGCACCGGACGCTCCGCCAACAGTGGCTCATGTCACCCCCATCGTGGCCGCTGGCGGCGGATTCCACCAGGGATCAGGTGGTGGGCACCCGGGGCGGTCGCGCGGGCAGCACCGCCCGCGGCTCGCGGGCCCGAAGCGCACCCCACCAGACGCCGGCGCCGTAGGCGAGGTCCTCCAGCCGCCGCGCGGCGGCGAAGCGGACCGGTCCCACCCGGTGGCGGAACGGCCACCAGCCGACCGCCGCGTCGGCAACCGCGACCAGCAGCAGCCCGCGGCGGGCGCGGCGGGAGACGAGCGCGGCCGCCGCGGCCAGCGGCCAGTGGTGCCGGGTCGCGGCCCGGGCCAGTGCCCGACCGGACGCGGCGGTCCCCCGAGCCACCAGACCGGCGGCGAGCCCCAGTGGCAACGGCCCCCCGGGCGTCCGGAGTCGGCGGGCCAGCCGCGCCGTGGAGACGGCGAGCACCGCGCCGGCCGCCGCCCGCCGGCGTCCCCGCAGGCCCAGGGCCAGCGCCCACACCAGTGCCGTGGACGAGGACAGCACGAGAGGCGAGACCAGGCTGCCGTGCCGGGCGGCCAGTGCCGCGGCGCCGGTCCCGTAGAACGCGCGGCGGCGCAGCCACTTCCCGGTGCGGGCCGGGTGCTCGTGCGCCACGACGCCGCCCGGCTCGTACCGGACCCGCCACCCCGCGGCGGTCAGCCGCCAGACGAGGTCGACGTCCTCGGCCACGCGCATCGTCTCGTCGAACCCGTCCCCCAGCCCCGACCGGCGGGCCAGCAGCGCCGCGCTGGGCACGTAGGAGACCGCGCCGTGCGGGTGCACGGGGGCCGGCCGGTCGCCCATGTCCAGGGCGCTGACGGCCGCCTCGTAGGGCGCGAGCCAGCCCCGCGCCGGCAGCGCCGCGATCCGTGGGGCCACGACGGCCAGCCGCGGGTCGGCCAGGTGCGGCAGCAGCGCGGCGAGCCAGCCCGGCCGCGGCACGCAGTCGGAGTCCAGGAAGGCCACGAACGGGGTGGCCGCCGTCCGCAGCCCGGCGTTGCGGGCGGCCGCCGGGCCACCCGACTCCGGCAACCGCAGCACCCGGACGCCCGCGACGTCGACCGGCTCGGCGGACCCGTCGTCGACGACGACGACCGGGAGCCCGCGGGTGGCCGGGTCGTCCCGGAGCGCGGTCAGGAGCCGGGCGAGCGCCGCCGGGCGGTCCTTGACCGGGACCACCACGGTGACGTCGGCGGGCACGCGCACCGCGCCCAGGTCGGGGGCGGCGACCCCGGCGTCGAGCAGCCGCCCGGCCAGCTCCGCCGTCGCGGCGTCGCGGACGACGACCCGGCCGTCGGCCACCAGCGCCCGCGCCCGAGGGGCCAGCCGCAGCAGCCGCATCGGCGAGCCGCCGATCAGCACGGCGCCGTCCTCGCGGGACCGCACCCCGGGGACGAGCGCTACGGCGTACCCGTCCGGCAGCCGGCCCTGGCTCATCGGCCGGCGAGGACCTCGGCCGTCGTCGCCGGCTCGACGAGCGGCGCGTAGAGGCTCATGATCCGCAGCGCGCGGGCGTGGTCGTCGTCGCCCGAGCCCGCACAGGCGTCGGTGACCACGCGCACCGGCACGCCGGCGTCGGCCGCGGGCAGCACGGTGGAGATGACGCAGCAGTCGGTGGCGACGCCCACCACGGTGAGCGGCCCCTCCCCCACGATCCCCGCCAGCTCCGGCCTCCACTTGCCGAACGTCGTCGCGGTCACGACCGGCGCGTTCCCGGGGTCGTCCACAAGCCGGTAGAGCTGCGCGTCCGGCGGCTGGAGGGCGAAGGGGAACTGCTCGTAGTACTCCTTCCACGCCCCGGCCGGCTCCTCGGGAGCGACGAAGCGGGTCCAGACCACCCGGTCGCCGAACGCCTCCGCCAGCCGGCGGATCCGCGGCCGGACCTCCGCGAACCGCGGCGCCGTCCAGGGCGAGTCCGGGTCGCCGAACACGTGCTGCAGGTCGACGACGACGAGCCAGCCCTCCGGGGTCACCGGGAGAGTGTCTCCTGCGCGCGCACCGCCGACCGGCGCAGGGCCAGCGTCCCAAGCAGCCCGAGGAGGAAGGCGGCCAGGACGCCGAGGTTGGCGTAGGCCCAGGCGCCGTCCCGGCCACCCAGCCCGAACGGCTCGAGCAGGTAGCCCTGCCAGCCGAGCCAGTCCGCGAACGTGTTGGTGACGAGGCCCCAGCCCAGCACCGTGCCCACGATCAGCAGGACGAGCGGCACGGGGGCGACGCCGCCGTAGCGGCCCCGCGGGTCGAACAGGTCGGCCTGCGCGTAGTCGCGACGGCGCAGTGCGAGGTCGGCCAGGAAGATGCCGCACCAGGCGGCGATCGGGACACCGAGGGTGATCAGGAAGCCCTGGAATGGGCCGATGAAGCTGTCGGCGAAGAAGACGACGGCGATGGTCCCGATGATCATGAGCGTGCCGTCGATCGACGCCGCCACCGGCCGCGGGACCCGCAGCCCGGCCGCGAGCAGCGACAGTCCCGACGAGTAGATGTCGAGCAGCGCGCCGCCGATCAGGCCCAGCACCACGACCACGATGAACGGCACCAGGAACCAGGTCGGCAGCAGCGTGCCGAGGGCCCCGATCGGGTCGAAGCCGATGGCCGCGGACAGCTCCGCGTCCGAGCCGGCCAGCAGCAGTCCCGCGAGGAGGAGGACGACCGGCGCCAGCGCGCCGCCGAACGTCGTCCAGCCGACGACGCCACCGGTCGAGGCGTGCCGCGGCAGGTAGCGGGAGTAGTCCGCCGCGGCGTTGACCCAGCCGAAGCCGTATCCCGTCATCGCGAGGACCAGAGCACCGATGAAGGCCGCGGTCGAGCCGCTCGGCAGGGACGACACCGCCGACCAGTCCATCTCGTCGGCGACCAGGACCAGGTACACGACGGTCAGGACGCCGGTGACGACGGTGATGACCGCCTGCATCCGCATGATCGCGTCGAACCCGAGCACCCCGCCGGCCACGACGAGCGCGGCGACGACGAGCAGCGCGACCACCTTGGTCGCGGTGCCGCCGCCCCAGCCGAGCTGGTCGAAGACCTGAGCCGTCGCCAGCGTCGCCAGCGAGACCAGCGCCGTCTCCCAGCCCACGGTGAGCACCCAGGACAGGACCGAGGGCACCCGGTTGCCAGTGACGCCGAAGGCGGCCCGGCTGAGTACCAGCGTGGGCGCCGAGCCCCGCTTGCCGGCGATCGCGACGAGCCCGCACAGCAGGAAGGAGACGACGATGCCGACGAACCCGGCGATGATCGCCTGCCAGAACGAGATGCCGAAGCCCAGCAGGAACGAGCCGTAGGCCAGTCCGAAGACGCTGACGTTGGCGCCGAACCAGGGCCAGAACAGCTGCCGCGGGGTGCCCTTGCGCTCGCTCTCGTCGATGACGTTGATGCCGTTGGTCTCGACGGCGACCCGCGGGGTCGGCGCGACCTCCGGCGCCCCGGATCCCGACGCGTGCTGCACCGGCTGAGCCATGGCGTCCCGCCCTTCCGTCCGCGCCGGCCGGGGCCGGCGCCGTTCCGGATGCGGACCCTAGCGCCCGCCCCCGGCTCCCGAGGCGTGCGTGATCACCTCGTGATCGCCGGGCCGGACCAGCCGTCCGTCCTCGCCGACCCGCCAGTCGCGGGCCGCGCCGACCAGGCGGTCGACCAGGTCGGCCAGCAGCGCCCGCCCCTCCTCGGCCGAGGCTCCGGCCGGGTCGCCAAGGACACCGGTCGGGCTCACGGCCCGCACCCCCTCGGCTCGCAGCCGGGGGAGGAGCGCGCCGATCGGCGTCGTCTCGCCGGCGACCGCACGCGACCCCAGCACCCCCTCCGGTTCCACGTGCAACATCAGTGACGTCTCGGTGCGGCCGGCGTGGGCATCGCCGCCGGGGGAGCCACAGGCGAACCAGGCGACGTCCCGGCCCTCCGACCGCAGCCGGGGGACGGCGGACCGCAGCGCGTCGAGGTTGCCGCCGTGCCCGTTGACCAGCAGCAGCCGCCGCGCCCATCGGCCGGCCGAGCGCCCGTACTCCACCAGCAGTCCGGTCAGCGCCGCGGTGCCGATCGAGACCGTGCCGGGAAACCCCTCGTGCTCGCCGCTGGCGCCGTACGCCAGCGCGGGCGCGAGCAGCGACCCGTCGAGCGCCCCGGCGGCCGCGGCCGCCACCGCGCAGGCGACGGACGTGTCGGTGCCCAGGGGCAGGTGGTGACCGTGCTGCTCCACCGATCCCAGCGGCACGACGAGCAGCGGATCGGCGGGGATCTCCGGCCAGGTAGCACCGGCCAGAGAGGTCACCGGCGCAGCGTAGGCGACCCCCGTTCCCGCAGTTGTGGCCATGACTGCGGAAACGAGGCACGGGGGTCCTTATTCGGTGGTCTTGAAGATCCGGGCGGCCAGCGAGATCAGGCCCAGGGTGATGACGGCGACGGCGAGCAGCTGCACCCCGACCGGCACCTGCCACCCGAACCAGGTGAGCACCGGCACCAGCCGCTCCTGCTCCGCCGCCGTCAGGGAGAGCTGGTCGAGCGTGAAGTGCCGCATCGGCTGGACGACGTAGGTCAGCGGGTTCAGCCGGGTGAGCACGGCCAGCCACTCGGGCAGGTTCGTGATCGGGAACAGCGACCCGGACAGGAACATCATGGGCATGATCAGCAGCTGGCTCACCGGCATCGCGGCCTGGATGGTCTTGATCCGGGTCGACAGCAGCACGCCCAGCGCGGTCAGCAGCAGCGCGCCGAGGAACAGGCAGCCGATCAGCTCGGCGATGAGCACCGGCGAGTACGGGATGCCGACGGTGCCGAGCAGCGCCAGCAGCACGAGGCTCTGCAGGGTGGCGACGATGGCGCCGCCGAGGCACTTGCCCCAGATGATCGAGGCGCGCGAGATCGGCGCGACCATCATCTCGCGCAGGAACCCGAACTCCCGGTCCCAGACCAGCGAGATGCCGGCGAACGCCGCGGTGAACAGCACCGAGGTCGCCAGCACGCCCGGGTAGAGGAAGGTCCGGAAGTCGGTGCCGCCACCGGTGTCGACGATGCTGCCGAGCCCGGTGCCCATCACGAAGATGAACAGCAGCGGCTGGAGCAGCATGGTCACCATGCGGGCCTTGTCCTGCTTGAGGCGCAGCAGCTCGCGGCGGGTGACCACCCAGGTGGCCCGCAGCTGGTGGGACATGTCGTTGCGGACCTCCGGCAGGAGGTCGATCGGCCCGACGTCGGGGCGCGTGGTGGTGCCGCGGGACGGAAGGTCGTGCTCGTCGACGGAGTCGGTCATGTCAGCGCCTCCCGGCGAAGGGGAACACGGAGCCCTGCGGGCCCTCGGAGTCGCGGATGGTGCGACCGGTGTAGGTCATGAAGACGTCGTCGAGGCTCGGGCGGGTCACCGTCACCGATTGGATGTGCACCCCCAGCTCGGTGAACAGCCGGGGCACGACGTGCGCCCCCTCCGGGACGGCGATCGTCACCTGCCCCTCGTGCACGCCCGGCTCGACGCCGATCCGCTCGCGGATCCGGGCGATGGCGAGCTCGTCGTCGTCGGTGCGCAGGGCGATCCGGTCGGTGCCGATGCTGGACTTCAGCGCCTCCGGGGTGTCCTCGACCGCGATCTCGCCATGGTCCATGATCGCGATCCGGTCGCAGTGCTCGGCCTCGTCCATGTAGTGCGTGGTGACGAAGACGGTGATCTCGGTGCGCTGCCGTAGGTCGTGCAGGTAGTCCCAGATGGCGGCCCGGGTCTGGGGGTCCAGACCGATGGTGGGCTCGTCGAGGAACAGCACCTGCGGCGCGTGGACGAGGCCGCGGGCGATCTCCAGCCGGCGCTTCATGCCGCCGGAGAACTTCATGACGATGTCCGAGCGGCGGTCGGCCAGCGCCACCATCTCCAGGACCTCGTCGATCCGGCGTTCGGCGTCGGCGCGCCCCAGCCCGTAGAGGTCGGCGTGGAACCGCAGGTTCTGCTCGGCGGTCAGCTGCAGGTCCAGGGTCTGCTGCTGGAAGACCAGCCCGATGCGGCGGCGGACCTGGTCCCGCTCGGTGACGACGTCGAATCCGGCCACCCGGGCGCTGCCCGCCGTCGGGTTGCGGATGGTGCACAGCATCTCGATGGTCGTGGACTTGCCCGCGCCGTTGGGGCCGAGGAAGCCGTAGGTCTGACCGGCCTCCACGCGCAGGTCGATGCCCTTGACCGCCTCGACGACGCTGTCCTTGGACTTGTACGTCTTGGTGAGCCCGACCGCTTCGATCGCCAGTTCTCTAACGGTGTTAGACACGGGCGACAGAATTCCCTAACACCGTTAGAGTGTCAAGCGTGTTTCCGGAGACCACCGCGGAACGAGCGCCCATCACGCGCGAGGCGATCGTCGACGCCGCCCTGGCGCTGCTCGCCGACGGCGGGCTGGACTGCGTGAGCTTCCGGCGGATCGCCGCGCGGCTGGGCGTCTCCGGGCCGACGCTCTACTGGCACGTCGCCAACAAGCGCGAGCTGATGGACCTGATGGCCGAGGAGCTGGTGCGCCGCGCCGGCCGCGGTGCGGCCGAGCCCGCGCACGGCCAGCCGTGGTGGGAGTGGCTGCGCGCGCACGCGGAGCACATGTTCGCCGCGCTCATCGCCACCCGGGACGCGCCCCGCGTCCTGGCGGGCAACCGGCCGAGCGCCGACAGTTTCGCCGAGATCGAGCGCACCCTCGCCGTCCTCGTGCACGCCGGCCTCACGCCCGGGCAGGCGCAGATGACCCTGTTCGCGATCGGCGCCTACGTCATCGGCAGCGCCACCGAGTGGCAGGCCGAGGCCGAGCGGAACGCCGACCGCCCGCTGCCCGACGCCGACGACGCCGGGGCCAACGCGGTGCGGGAGGACATCCTCGCCGACCAGCCCTACCTGCTCGCGGCGATCCGCGACCTGCTGCGCCGGCCGCACGAGGCGACGTTCGAGCACGGACTGGACCTGCTGATCGCGGGCATGCGCGCCCGGTACGTCCCGCACGACTGAGTCGGCTCAGCGGGTGCGGGTGCCCTCCAGCCCGATCCGCTCGGCGGCGGGTGCGCCCGCCTGGGCCGGCACGCGCACGGAGGCGGCGGGTCCGACGGTCACGCGGTCGGCGGGCTCGGGGCGGGCGAACAGGTATCCCTGCGCCTGGGCGCAGTCGAGCTGCCGGAGCGCCTGCCGCTGGTCCTCGGTCTCGACGCCCTCGGCGACGACGTCGAGCCCCAGCGTCCGGGCGAGCTCCACGATCGACGTGATGAGCGTCGTCGCCGACCGGCCCGAGGGCAGGTCGCTGACGAAGCTGCGGTCGATCTTGATGATGTCCGCGGGGAGATGACGCAGGTACGACAGGCCCGAGAAGCCGGTGCCGAAGTCGTCGATCGCGATCTGGACGCCGAGCGCCCGCAGGGCCTCGAGCTGGCTGACGACCGAGTCGACGTCGCGCACCAGGACGCCCTCGGTCACCTCGAGGGTCAGTTGCGCGGCAGGGAACCCGCTCTCCTCCAACGCCGCGACGACGTCGTCGACGACGTCCCCGTCCTGGAACTGGCGCGGGGAGAGGTTGACCGCCATCCGCAGCGGGGTGCCGCTCTCCCGCGACCACGCCGCGCCCTGCCGCACGGCCTCGCGCAGCACCCAGCGGCCGATCAGCGAGATGGCCCCCGTCTCCTCGGCGAGCGGGATGAACTCCACCGGGGGGATGAGCCCGCGCTCGGGGTGGTTCCAGCGAACCAGCGCCTCGAACCCGGTGGTGCGCCCGTCGGCGAGCCGGACGGTGGGCTGGTAGTGGACGACGAGCTGCCCGGCCGCGGCCGCGTTCACCAGGTCCTGGGCCAGGTCGGCCCGGCGACGGGCCGCTTCGGCCATCCCGTCGGCGTAGACGACCACGCGGTTCTTCCCCTGAGCCTTGGCCAGGTACATCGCCAGGTCGGCGTTGCGCAGGAGGGCGCCGGCGGTGCGGTCGGCCGTGTCGGTGGAGGCGGCCACGCCCACGCTGCCGCGCACGGTCACCGTGCCGCCGTCCAGGGGGACCGGGACGGCGAGGGAGACGAGGACGCGCTCGGCGACCGCCCGGGCCACCTCGGAGCCCCCGTTGACGACGACGGCGAACTCGTCGCCGCCGATGCGGGCTACGACGTCGCCGGGGCGCACGCAGGAGTGCAACCGCTCCGCCAGGACGAGGAGGAGCTCGTCGCCGACCGCGTGCCCGCGGCTGTCGTTGACGTCCTTGAAGTCGTCGAGGTCGATGAACAGCAGGCTCACCGTTCCGCCGCGGACGAGCACGCGGTGGGTGATCTCCTCGAGCAGGGTGCGGTTGGCCAGGCCGGTCAGCGGGTCGCTGAGGACCTGATCCTCGTTGAGCCGCCAGGCGGCGAGGTGGGCCAGGCTCGCGGCGAGCACGAAGGCGCCGTGGATCCCGGCCCAGAGCCAGGGGTCGTGCACGGCGGCGTGGCTGTAGACGGCGTGCGGGTAGAGGGTGCCGAAGATGCCGTGGTGGGCGATCACCATGACCAGGGCGACGCCGTAGGGCACCCAGTCCTGGTACAGCGACACCACGCCGACCATCACGAAGAAGATGAAGTGCGACTCGGTGACGCCCTCCCAGAGGTGCACCAGCACCGCCGAGGCGACCATCAGGCTCAACGTGGTGGCCGAGGCGCGGGTCTTGCGGCCCAGGCCCGGCGCGGTCGCCAGGAGGGCCGGCCCGGCCACCGCGACGAGGATCCCGACGGCCGCCGGCTGTCCCGCGCCGCGCACCCAGGCGAAGACGACGAGCAGGCCCGCGGACAGCAGGCACAGGCGCACGATCGCCGCGTGCCGGCGCTGCCACACGGCTTCGGGCAGCAGTCGACCCTCGGGGAGCAGCCGGGCAGCCCGGGTCCGCAGATCGAGGGTCACACCTGCGCCATCGGCGCATTGCGGAACGAACTGGAGCGGTTATCCCGCGGCTCCCCCCTTCGGAGGGGTTCGCCCGGAAGGATCAGCGCAGCTCGAGGCCGGAGAGCGGTGACTCGTCGCAGATCTTCGCCGGGGGCAGCGCCGGCATGCCCAGCAGCGTCGGCTGACCCCGCACCGGTCCGGTGTGCGAGTGGTCGAGGGGGCTCCGCGGCGGAACGGCCGACCCGTCCCGGGCGGCCAGCGCGGCCTCGCCGTAGCCCTGGACGCACTCGGGGTCGGGGCCGTCCAGCGGGAGGCCGGTGAAGAACTTGGCCGCCATGCAGCCGCCGCGGCAGGCGTCGAAGTGCCCGCACTGCGTGCACGCCCCGCCGGTCTGCGGGCTGCGCAGGTCGGCGAACAGCTCGCTGGACCGCCAGACCCGCTGGAACCCGCCCTCGTCGCGCACGTTGCCGGCGAGGAAGTTCTCGTGGATGGCGAACGGGCAGGCGTACACGTCGCCCACCGGGTCGATCAGGCAGACCACGCGACCGGCCCCGCACAGGTTCAGCCCGGGCAGCGCCTCCCCGAAGGCGGACAGGTGGAAGAACGAGTCGCCGGTCAGCACGCCGTCCCCGTGCACGAGCAGCCACTGGTACAGCTCGCGCTG
>Ga0126307_10002414_pt1 | contig 12609 bp, 10 predicted proteins | sample Plot28_FD_89955 | JGI IMG/M metagenome (GOLD analysis project Ga0126307, IMG submission 89955) | Serpentine soil microbial communities from UC McLaughlin Reserve, CA, USA - Plot28 | ecosystem: Environmental > Terrestrial > Soil > Grasslands | place: USA: UC McLaughlin Reserve, Lake County...
GAGGACGTACACGATGTTGTCGTCGGAACCCTTGAGCATGAGAACGGAAGGAAGAATGTTTATGGCGAAGACCTTCAGCATGGACACCGGGGTCGCACCCTCTTCGCTGCTGGCGAGGGCGAGGAGGGCGGCGAGCGAGAATGGCGCGAGCCTGGTCGGCGATGAGGGGTCCGGGCGCTTCTCGCACGAGATGGTCGGGGGCGAATACCGCATGGTGGGGCAAACGGTCACCGTGACCATAACCGCCAAGCATTGGCTGCTGCCCTGGCCCGTGGTGGAGGCCCAGTTAAGGGAGCTCGTTCGGTAGTTACTCTTTGCCGCGAGGCCCGCGAGGGGGCGAAGGCGGGCTGCGGCAGACTGACATCGCCATGGCGGTTTGCGGTGGGCGAAAAGGCCGGTAGGGCGGCATGTTAAGCTTGCCGGATATGGGGGGACATGCCCTCCGAAGTGAGCACCATCCCCACAAGCCCCACGGGCGCAACCCACGCCGGTAGCCGGATTCCCCAGAGGCGGTCGAGCGAGTACCTGTCGGGCTCGCGGATCATGAGGGCAGTCGATATCGCGATGTTGAGGACGGGCAGTTCGGCCCCGCCCTCGGTCACCCAGATCGGCTTGCCCCAGTGCGCCTTGGTGGTGGCCATTGCCATCGAACCGATGACCCCTAGCGGGCCCAAGGGGTTAAGCAGTCCCGCGGCCGTGAGCAGGCCCCGCCCCCGAACTCGGAGAGGCCTGCCACAAACGCCCAGGGGCGTCCCGGGCGCAAGCCCAGCATCTCCATAAACCCGCTGGTGCCCTCCAGACCGTGCCCCCCCGAAGGAGCCGAACAGCTTCTGGGCCCCGTGGCCGGCCATCAGCGATCCCTGCGCCAAGCGCACGATTGCCGGCGCCGTGTCGTTCACCGTTGAGGTGTTCACCGTGGTTCCTCCTTCCGTCGCCTTCTGGAGGCTTAGCACCTCGTTTGGTAAGGACGCGGGCGCGTGCCTAAGCTCTATACCCAGGGCCGGACGGGGTACACTCCTTCCTGCCCTTCTTCTTGCTTCTATTTGCCGAAGCTCGTAGAAGAGGCGTTCTCCGAGGTAGGAATTGTGTTTGGCCTCCCGTGGTCCCGGACATCCCGGCTTTCTGCCGCAAGCTCGTGGCTGCCCTCGCCGAAGGGGGTAGGGGAGGGGCGGCACACCAACAGCGAGACCCTTGCCCTTCCCCGGTGCCCAGAGGGGCACGGCGTTAGACTGTCTGTTGGCCCGCCACATCATGCCAAGGAGCTTTCAGGCAAGCGGCGCGAGGTAGCGCAGTACGGCCCAGAAATGGCAGGCGCTCCCCGCCATGACGAACAGGTGCCACACCTCGTGGAACCCGAAGATTCTCGGTAGCGGGTTGGGGCGCTTCAGCGCGTAGACGAGCGCGCCCATGCTGTAAACCAGGCCTCCCGACAAGACCCAGGCCATTCCTCCTGCGGGCACGGCTCTAAAGAGGGCGGGAGTCGCGATCAAGGCGACCCAACCCATGCCCAAGTAGAGGACCACGGACAGCCAGCGCGGGGCGTCCATCCAGAGGCGTTTGAGCAGGACGCTGCACAGCGCAAGGCCCCAGATTAGGCCGAGCAACCCCTATCTCCAACCGCCATCCAACGCGAGCAGGCAGAAGGGGGTGTAGGTGCCCGCTATGAGGACGAAGATGGTCATGTGATCCAACCGGCGCAGCCTCGCGACCCCGGCGGGGGAGAGCGGCAGGAGGTAGTAGAGGGCGCTTGCAGCGTAAAGGGCTATCAGGCTCAGGCCGAAGACGCCGAAGGCCACGAGCTGATCGGCTCTGCCTGCGTTTGCCGCTATGTCCAGCAGCACGACCAGCCCCACGGCCGCGAGCAACGCTCCCACCAGGTGGGTGAGCCCGCTGACCGGCTCCCGCAACCCCTTATTCGTCCTTCTACACTCGCGCATCGCCCGTCGCTCGTCGACCCGTTTCGTACGTTTATGGGTGAGGGTACCCCAACCGGTGAGGAGAGACCGGGAAAGACACCGGAGTTCAGCCGTCGTAGTCGGGCAGCGGGCCGCCAGCATCCTTGAGGACGTACTCGTCGAACATCCGCCTCACCACGTCGGGGTTGGCGCCCGCCACGTCGGTTGTCATCTCCGGATCCTCGCGTACGTCGAAGAGCTTAGCCGCCGCCCCGTCGTTGCGGCCGAACATCGCGTACCGGTCATCCCGGGCCCAAACAAAATTGTGGTAGCCCAACGTGAAGTGGGGCCGGGGATCGAGAGCCCGACCTTCCAACAGCGCCGAGAGGTCCTGACCTTCCATCGGCACCGGCGGCTCTATCCCCAGGAAACCCAGCACCGTCGTCGCTACATCGTGAGTCGAGGCGTAGTGGTCGCTCGTGTCTCCTGCGCCTTTGCCCTCAGGATGGCGGACGAGAAAGACGATGTCCGTCACCTCCGGCCAGAGGGCGTAGTGGGGCTTGCCCGTGATGCCATGTTCGCCGAAGGCTACGCCGTGGTCGGAGAGGACCACGAGCAGCGTGTTTTCGAAGAGCTTGAGCTCTTCCATCTTGTCTAAAAAGCGGCCCAGCCATCGGTCCATCATCGTGACCTCCCCGGCATAGAGAGCCCGCATACGCTTGAGCTGCCGCTCGGTGAGGTAGCTGCTAGGACCCTGAACGGGGGAGTAAGGTTCGAGGCCGGCGTAAGGTTGGTCGTAGAGGGCGACGTACTCCTCGGGCGGGTCGTTCGGCGGGTGGGGATCGTAGTTGTCCACCACCAGGAAGAAGGGCGGGCCTTCGCTGGCGGCCTCCAACAACTCGTTTGCTCCGGTGAACACCTGGGGGGCGAACCAGTCCTCCTCCGTCTTGCGGTACGCCGTGTTGGCGAAGTACTGCTGATAGTAATCGCGCATCCCGAGCGCCTGTACCAACTTCTCCGGTGGGTAGGTCCAGTTCGGCTTGTAGCCGTCGGTGGTCTGGCCGCGGATGAAGTCGAAGACGTCGAAGCCCTGCTGGAAGTTCATGGAGGCCGTGTACTGGTGGAGGTTGTCCGTGACCATCAGGGTCTGGTAGCCGTTGTTCTTGAGGATGTCGGCCAGATGAGCCTGTCCCTCCGGGATGGGCTGCCAGCCCCAGACAGGGATGTCTATGCCCTTGTAGCGCCGCCGATCCCTGAACGGCCAGGTCCTTTTCCCCGTGTGGATGGCCCGCCGGGCGCAGATGGTCGGTATCGATTCCGGGTAGGCCCGGGCGAAGAGCAGGCTCTCAGCAGCCAGCGCGTCGAGGTTCGACGTCCTTATCCAGTCGTTGCCGTAGGCCCCAACGTGGTCCTTCCTCAGGCTGTCTATGATGATCAGAACGACGTTGGTCCCGTTGCCTCCGTTCAGCTGGGGCCCGCACCCGGAGGCGAGGGCCGAAGCGCCGAGCAGTGTCGCCCCGGCGGCCCCCGCGCCCGTTGCCTTCAGGAAGTCCTTCCGCGTTAACGTCTTTCTCAAAACACTCCGTAGCCTCCGGGGCCGACCGGCCGTCCCAGCAGGGGCACATTCTAACTCAACTGCGCGCGCAGTCCGGGCCCGAGAGGCAGCCCGAAAAGACGCCTCCCTGAATGGCGGAGTGCCGTTTTGCGTATACTCCCGGGGCGAACACGAGTCAGGGGGCGACCTAAGACTGCCATGGGTGCCGAGGAGCGTTCCAGAACGCAGGGAGGGTACCGGCCGAACAGCGCCGGAGCATCAGGCCTCGGCGCAGAGCTGACGAGGCGGAACTTCCTGAAGGCCGGCGGGGGGGCGCTGGCGGGGATCTACGCCCTCCAGCTGGCGGGCTGCGAACCGCGGGTGGCTCGGCGCGGGCCCAACACCAACATCCTGTTCCTGATGGCGGACCAGTACCGCTGGGACGCCCTCGGCAGCGTGAACCCGGTCGTCAAAACGCCGCACCTGGACTCATTAGCCGCCCGGGGGGTGCGCTTCGGGCGGGCGACCGTCAACGCCCCCATGTGCCTTCCCAGCCGCTACTCGATGATGACGGGGTTGTACCCGTCGCAGGTGGGCGTCAGGCACAACGTCCAGATGTGCCCCACCGACGAGAACCTGCCGGCGCCGGTGCTCGCCCAGCGCCTGCGCGAGGCGGGTTACCAGACGGCCGGCTTCGGCAAGACCCACTGGTACCTGGGCGAAGATCTGGCGCCGAACGTCCCCGTGAAGACCTCGACCCGGGGCTTCGAGGTCCGGGCCCAGCGGAACACCGACGAGCCCCGGCGGGTGGAGCCCGGGGCGGTGCAGATGGGTCACGAACGCCCCGAAGACTACGCCGCCCTGGCCGCCGAGACCGGCCCCTACGGCAGCGGGGAGACCGTCGCGGCCTACAAGGGCTTCACGAGCTCCGTGCCGCCCGAGCGGCACACCGAGGCGTGGCTGACCGACAAGGCGCTCGAGTTCCTGGGCGGCGGGAGGGACGAGGGGAGACCGTTCTTTCTGTACCTCTCCTTCGATTACCCGCACGCGCCCTTCAACGTGCCCCTCGGTTACGAGGCGTCGTACGACCTTGAGGAGATACCGCCCCCTCCCGAGGCGCCGGCGGGGGCCAACCTCGACGGGCACGCGGGCCGGGAGTGGAAACGCTGGGAGCAGTGGCTGCGCGAGACGAGCGCGCAGGAGCGCCGGATGAGCACGCTGCGGTACTATGCCCTCTGCTCTTACGTGGACGCCCAGTTCGGGCGGGTGCTGAGATGGCTGGAGGAGACAGGGGAGGCCGAGAACACCTTCGTGATCTTCACCTCAGACCACGGCGAGATGCTCGGCGAGCGGCGCCGCTTCTCCAAGTACTGCCTCTACGAAGGGAGCGTGCGGGTGCCCCTGATCTTGGCCGGACCCGGCATCCCGGAGGGCCTGCGAGGCACCGCGGACGACCGGCCCGCCGAGCTGGTGGACGTGCTGCCGACGCTCCTCTCGGTCGCGGGCGAGGCGGCGCCGCCCGAGTTCCCTGGTGCGAGTCTTCTGGCGGAGCCGGCCCGGACGGGCAGCTACTCAGAGATGCACGGTACGGGCTACGAGAAGGTGCAGAGGGCACCCGCCTACATGTGGCGCACGCGGGACTGGAAGCTCGTCACGTATCTCCCGGGGGACGCGGCTGACGCGGCGTCGCGCGCCCACGAGGCGAAGGGCGAGCTCTACGACCTGCGCGCCGATCCCCGCGAGTTGGAGAACCTCTACGAGGATCCGGGCCACCTGTCCGTGCGGGAGCGCCTCAGGGGTGAGCTGTTGATGCACCTGGCATCGGTGTGGGCCAGGTACCCTTGGCAGGCCGCCAGGACGCCCTTGGCCTGAGGCTTATCCGCCGCTAGCCTGAAGGCTGGGGAGTTTCGCGTGGGGCGAAGATGACCACGGCGGCGCTCTCGAACACCTTCTCGTAGGCGTCCGGCGCCCCCTCGAACGCGCGCCAGGGCACGCCAGGGTATCTCTTAAAGAGGACCACGAACCCGACGTCGTACCTGTCGAGGAGGAATTCGGTGCGCCCACCGACCGGGTGTCGCGTCATCCACTGCGCGGCGAGCAAGGGTCCCTTTCCCGAAGGGGGCAAGGCCCTCGGGGACCGCAGGCGCTCCTGCGTGTAGGAGCGCAAGCCTGTGTACCCGCCCATGGCGAGCATCGCGCTGCCGGGAATGTGATCGTTGAGGTACGGCGTCACCACTATGTTCCCGCCGTCGTTGTGCTCCCCGAGCCATTCCCCGGCGAGGGCCGCCTCTCGGGAGACGACGTTGACGCTCGCCCTGTCGGCGCTGTTCAGGTTCTCGACGGCCTGCAGGCCCACCACCACGATCGCCAGGACCGAGACCAAGACCGCGGCGAGCCTCGCCTTGAGCGACGCCGTTGGCTCGCATGGCCGGGCCGAACGCAGGATCGCGGCGAACGCGAGTGCCGCGAGGACGGCGAGAGGGAGGCCAAGGTCGCGCTCGAAGCGCTGAGGGAAACCGCTCAGGGAGGTCCGACTCCCCATGAACAGCAGCAGGGCCCAGATCACGAGCGTAAGGTAGGCGAGCGCCTGGGGCACATCCACCCTCCTTTGCAAGACCTCGCCCACCGCGAGGAGGGTGCCGAGCAGACCGAGCCACGCCACCGGCGGTGAGGTCGTCGCCAGCAGGTGCCCGAGGCTAAGAGGTTCCTGGGAGCCTATCGTTATCGCGACGGCCGCGCCCCCCGCGCCCGTGTCGGAGCCGCCGAGGAGCCCGGCGACGAGGCGCGGCAGGTCGTAGGTGTCCCAGGCGTAGAAGACGGAGAGGAGCCCCAAGAGCGCCAGCGAGAGGAACAGCGCGACCGCATCCTTCTTGTGGCCGGCGAGCAGCAGGTACGGTACGAACAGGATGGCGGCCAGCGCGAGGAGTGTCGCCAGGTAGAAGCTCCCTACCTGGTGGTAGAGAACCACGGAGGAGCCGAGAGTGGCGAATAGCAGGCAGGAGCGGGGACCGGGGGAACGGTAGACCCCGATCAGGGCCGCTACCGCCATCACGATCAGGAAGTCCGCGGAGAGGAGGTTGGGATAACGGGCCTCCGCGAAGCTCTCGTAGGGGCCGAGCAGGAGCATGCCCGAGAACAAGGCCGCCACCGCCCCACAGCTCCGCCCCCAGATCCGGGTCGCCAGCGCGTAGAGGCCGAGGGTCGGCAGCAGGAGCAGCGCGGGGGCCAGGACCGGGAAGATCTCCAAGGGCTCGAGCCTGCTAAGGCGCGAGACCACCGCGCTCATCGCGTGGAAGCCGGGGGGGTAGATCAGGTACGAGTCGATCCTCCCCTCGGTCAGCAGCAAGTTAGACATGACCGCGTGAGAGTATTGATCGCCGCCGCGGATAAACGGCCAGTCGTGCTTCACCGGTCCCCAGTAACCGCGCAAGAGCACCACCGCCGCGACGAGGGCACCCCATACCAGCGACGGGCGGAACCTGACCGGCGTGCCATGAGGTTGCTGCCGGTGGGCCGAATCTCGAGATGCGAGGGGGCCCGTAACCCCCGCGAGCAACACCAGCAGGGCCGTCGGAACAGCGTACCGGACCCCGCCGGACGCGAGGTCGAAGGCCGCGGCCAGCATGAGCCCGAACGCCGCCAGGAGCGACACAAGAGCGTAGCTGCCCAACGGTGCGGGGAGACAGGCGGGGGGAGGTTTGTCGGCTCGCCCGGCAGGTCCGAGCCAGAGGTAGGCTGCGAGGCCCGTCGCGAACACGGCCGCGGCGGAGACCGCGGCGATGGGAAGCGTCACCCCCGTACCGAAAATACGCGCCTGCAGAAGAGCGGCGGTAGGGACGAGCGTCGCCGAGAGCGCCGTCGAGTAGGCGAGCAGCTCGACGCGGTCGGTGACGGGGGAGAGAGACCTCGCCCAAAAATATCCCGGCACCGTGCCGACCATGACGGCCACGGGCAACGCTCGGAGCAGCTCAGCGAGCACGCCCCGTACTCCTGTTCCTCTGCCGAGGCATGGCGGCAGCTTAACAGGACCCATCGACCACCTCACAAGGGCCGCGTGTGGCAGCGCTTGCCCGAAAAGGACCGCGTGAAACCGGCCACGCAGCCTCGCTTGTTAGAATAGATTCGTTATGAGGAGCATCGCTGCGGTGGCGTTAGGAGTGCTCGTCGCGCTCGCGATCGGGCTGCTCGTGGCGTTCGGGATCTTCGCGCCAGTGTTCACGAGGTTTTTCGGCATGGAGATCGCCACCTCCACGGGCGTCCCGACCGCCATGCTGGTGTTTGCGGCGGCCTTCTCCTTCTACTTCGGAGGCATGGCTGCGAGCTACCGGGCGCCCGCGCGGCGCCGGTTGCACGGTACCCTGGTCGCCCCGGCGGCGTTCGTCGTCTCGCCGGCGATCAACCTTGCCGCCGGGCAGGGCATGTTCCCTGGCGTGGACAGCGCGGTGGGCGTTCTTCTGGCCGCCACCTTTTTCGCCGTCTCTCTAGCCACGGCCTACGTGGGGTCCCGCCGCGGGGAGGCGCTCTACGCCTACAACCAGAGGATGGCCCGGCGCCGCACCCCGCGCTGAACGGTCCGGCTCAGCGGGCCTGGATGCCGAGCATCAACCGTCCCCGGGCGTCCATGCGGGCGTTCGGCTGCCGGTTGGGATCCTCGATCTCCGCAGGGTCGTCTCCGGTGCCGGTCAGGTAGACCCTAGGCTCCCCAACCCCCTCCGTGGGGTCGGAGACGTAGCGACGCCAGGCCATGTCCCCCCAGGCGAAGGTGAGGACGGGCTTGCCGGGGGCCTTTCCGTGCAGCCCGGCGTGGACCCGCGGGAGGCCGAGAGCCTTGGAGATCGAGGCGACCGCGCGGGCGTGTTCGCTGGCGTTGAACAGCGAGATGCCGTCCCTGAGCCGTCGCTCGGGCTCGGAGAGCCGCTGGAGGTTCTCCAGGGCCTCCTCCAACCTCTCGGCGTTCCGTCGGCTCTCTTCTTGCGCCTCCCGTAGCCGCGCCTCCAGGTTGCCGATCTTCTCTTCGGCCAGGAGCCTTTCGGCGTCCAGCTCCCTTAAGCGTCCTTCTGGCTCATCCTGAGGCTCCCGTCTCTCGCGCGCGGCCCCGTTGGTCCGGGGCGCTTCTCCGCTCTCGGTGCGGGTCCGGAACCCTGCGAGCTCGTCCTCGAGCTCGCCCCTCAGCCTCTCGGACTCTTCGAGGGCCTCTTCGAGCGTCGTTATGCGGGCCTCCAGCCCGGAGATCTCCTCCCCGAACCGTTCGACCACGCGCTCGAGGTCCTCCTCGGCGGAGGTCTTCTGGGCGAGCCTGGCGGCCTCGAGCTCCGTCAGGCGGGCGGTGTAGGTACGGGCCTCGGTCTCGCGCTGAATCCTGGCCTCCCCCAGCCTCTCCTCGAGCGCCCAGGTCTCCTGCTTGCGACGCTCGTCCTCGGCCGCGAGACGCTCTTCGTGCTCGCGACGCAGGCGGGCGATCTCCTCGGCGTGCCGCGCCCGCAGCGCCCGGTTGTCCGCCTCCCGCTGGGCCTGGAGCGAGGCGACGCGGCGGTCGGCCGCCTCGCTTGCCTGCGAGAGCTTGGACGCCTGCGCCTGCCGCAGCTTGCGCTCCCGGCTCTTGGCCTGCGCTTTGATCTTGCGCAGCTCCTGTTGGCGCGCCTCTTCGGCCCCGCGGGCCTGCTGCTCCATCTGCTCCCGCAGGGATTCTATCTCAGCCTGCTGGGTTTCGACCACCGCCTGGTAGTCTTTCTGGAGCTCGACCTCCCGGCCGGCCGCGGCGTTCCTTAGCGCCTGCAACGAAGCCTCCTGCCTCTCGTCGGCCGCGCGGCGCTCGGCTCCGTATCGTCGCTCGAAGTCTTCCCTGAGGCGCCGCTCGACCTCCTCCTTACGCTCTTCCACCTCCAGAAGCATGCTCTCCAGTTCGGCCTCGTGGCGCTCTTCCTGCTCCTGGTAAGCCTTCCGGAGCTTCTCCTCCCACTGCTCCGATGAGGTCCTGAGCGCCTCCATCTCCATCCGGTGGCGCTGCTCCAGCGCCTCGCGCTCCCGCCGGAACTCCTCCTTCAGGGTCGCCACGCGTTCCTCTGAGGAGGCCGCCTCCACGTCGGCGCGGCGCTGCTCTTCGAGCTTGCGGCGTAGTTGGGCGAGCTCGTTGATGTGCTCGTTTCGCAGCCTGAGTTGCTCGTTGGAGTGTTGGGTCCTGAACTCTCCGAGCTCGGCGCGGAGGTCCGCGACCTTCCTGTCGGCCTCGGCGCGGGCGCGCTCCCGCCCCTCGAGTGCGCGCCCGCGGGCGGAGACCTCCTCCTGGGCGGCCTTCAGCGCCACGCTCGCCTGCTCGAGATCGCGGCGGAGGTTCGCCACCTCCTCCTCGAGGCTCTCGATGAGGGCGCCCGCGGCCTCCATCCCTTTGGCGAGCTGGTCCACCTGATCCCTGGGTTCTCCGCTCACCTGGGCCCTTTCCGGGGAACTAGCCGCGTCATCCCTGCCTGGCGCCTCTTGGAATCGCGCATACGCGCATAGTTTAGAGTAAACCTTGTTAGGCTTCGGGTAAAGGGTCACCCACGCAGCCCTCATGGCCGTGGCCGGTAACGCCCGGATCGTGGGGAATCCGAATCCCCATAGGGCCCGAAAAAACCGGTAAGCCAGGCTGTGCTGTCGCCGGTTTAGCTTCCGTTGTGCCGCAGGAGCGTGATGGTAGGGGTCCCAAGGGGACCGGCTAGCCCCTTAGAGCATCTCGTGCGATCGCGCCGCCTTGCAAGAGGGACAGAGACCCTCGACGACGATGGTCGTGCGGGTGACCTCGTAGGGGGTGTTGTGCCGAATGTTCTCTTCCAACCCCCCGAGTTCGACGCTGGGTATCTCCGAAACCACGCCGCAGGCGGCGCACCGGATATCCAGGTGCGGTTCCAGGTTCAGGTCGTAGCGCGTGGGCGATTCCGACCAGTGCTTGGAGCCGATCACCCCGATCTCCTCCAGCACAGAGAGCGCCTGGTAGACGGTACCGAGGGCCACGCGTGGGTTCTTTTTCTTGACGATCAGGTAGACGTCTTCGGCCGAAGGATGACCCCCGGCCTCCTTGAGGGCCTCGAGCACCGCCCTGCGCTGGGAGGTCAGGGTGTACCCCGAGCTGCGGAACTTCTCTCGGAGGTCTTGTACCAACACCTCGGTCATCTCTACGGTGATGTCCGATCAGTAACCATTCCTATTCCGAAGTTTACCATACGGCATCCGCCGTGCGGCGGTGTACCATTAGCCCAGGATGTCGCTTTTTATCGACGTTTTGGTGAACCTCTGGCGCCTGTTGCGCAACGCTTACGTGCGGCTTCTGAGACGGCCGCCGGACTACGTCTCCCTCGAGGCGAGCGGCTCTTTGCCGGAATTCGAGTCCCGGGTCGGTCTTCTCCAGCGGCGCCTGAGGCCCGGACCGACCGGCCCGAGCTTGGAGGAGATCCGGGGTCGGCTCGCCGGGATCTCCGCCGACGGCCGTCCTCGAGGGGTGGTATTGCGCCTCCGGAGCCTGGACGCCGGGTGGGCCGCGCTCGAGGAGCTGCGCCGGGAGCTCCTCGCCTTCAGGGAGCGTGGCGGCCGGGTGGTCGCTTACCTCCTGGACCCCGTCGATAGCTGCTCCTACTACCTTGCTTGCGCCGCGGACGAGATCCTGGCGACCCCGCTCGCGACCATCGGGGTGATCGGGCTCCGTACCCGGGTCAACTTCCTCAGGGATGCCTTGAGTCGCCTGGGGCTCGAGGCAGAAGTCGTCGCGGTCTCGCCGTACAAGTCCGCCGGCGACCCCTTTGTCCGCAACGACTTCTCCAGGGAGTCGCGCGAGCAGGCCGAACGTCTCCTCGACCGCAGGTACGAGGAGCTGGTAGGCGCGATCTCGCAGGGTAGGGGCCTCTCCCCGGAGGGGGCACGCGCCAGGATTGACGGCGCTCCTTACGCCGCTCCTGAGGCGCTCTCCCGGGGGTTGCTCGACGGGGTGTGCTACGAGGACGAACTGCCGGAGAGGCTCGGGGAGGGGGACAAGCGCGCCAGGCTCGCGGAGTGGGGCGCGGCGCACAAAGCTCTGCGCGTGCCGTACCGGCGGAGCTTGCGCCGGCGGGTCGGGCTCGTGAGCCTCTCGGGTACGATCGCGCGAGGGAGGAGCCGCAGACTACCCGTGCCGCTGCCGCTCCTCGGCGACGAGCAGGCGGGGAGCGAGTCGATCGTCGCCGCGCTGCGGCTGGCGGAGAGCAACAGGCGCGTGGCGGCGATCCTCTTCCACGTCGAGTCGCCGGGCGGCGACGCGTTGGCGTCGGACCTGATCTGGCGCGAGGTAGAGCGCATCCGCGCCAAAAAGCCCGTGGTCGTCCTTATGGGCAACGCCGCGGCCTCCGGCGGGTACTACGTCTCGGCGGCCGCGAACCACGTCGTCGTCCGCCGCGGGACCGTCACGGGTTCCATAGGTGTCCTGTCCATCCGCCCCGTTGCCGGCGGCCTCTACGAGAAGCTCGGCGTCAACCCTGCCACGGTGGAGCGCGGGGCCCGGGCCGGTCTGCTCGATCCCAGCCACAGCCCCACGTCCGACGAGCTACGGGTCCTGCAACGACAGATAGGTTTCATCTACGACGAGTTCAAGGACCGCGTCTCTCGCGGGCGGGACGTGGGAGCGCCGGACCTCGAAGGCATAGCAGGGGGCCGCGTCTGGACCGGCGCCGAGGCCCTCGACCTCGGCCTCGCCGATGAGGTAGGTGGCTTCGCCGAGGCGCTGCGTAAGGCGCGCGAGTTGGGCAAAGTAGAGCGGGACGCGCCGGAGGTATTGCTCAAGATCTCCCCTCCCCGGAGCCGTCGTCCCGCTCCGGGTAAGCCCGCGGAGGCGGCCCACGAGATGGTCGAGGAGATAAGGCAGGACATCCTTCGGCTCCGCGAGTCCCGGGTCTGGGCCATCGCGCCGTACGACATCTGTGAGGATTGATAGTATCCCTTTCGTGACCATCGACCGAGCGGGTCCATCCGCACGGAAGGACCGTGTTTGAGCGAGAGCCCCAGAAAATTCGTGGACCGGCGGGCGATGTCCGTCCTGTCTGCCGGACACCTGTTCACGGACCTTAACCAGGGGGCCGTGGCGGCGCTTTTGCCGTTCCTCGTCGCGGAGCGGGGTCTCTCGCTTGCGGCGGCCGGGACGCTGGTGCTCGCCGCCACCGTCAGCTCCTCGGTGGTGCA